>Ga0070661_100002186_pt1 | contig 13454 bp, 10 predicted proteins | sample KBSC43metaG_FD_64663 | JGI IMG/M metagenome (GOLD analysis project Ga0070661, IMG submission 64663) | Corn rhizosphere microbial communities from Kellogg Biological Station, Michigan, USA - KBS C4-3 metaG | ecosystem: Host-associated > Plants > Roots > Rhizosphere > Soil ...
GCGCGGACGATTCTGGAACTACGCGCTTCGCAATGGCATGCGCATTCCGCTTGATGGTGAGGTGGAGTGGGTGCTCCCAGGCGGTCCCCTGCCATACTGGCGAGGACACATCGCCAGCATCACCTCCGAGCCCACGCGCTGAACGCCTGCTCGCCGCAAACTGGCGCGCCGTCGCCCCGCTGCAGGCGTTACCAGTTCAACCAGTAGTTCATCTTGACCAGCAGGACGTTGCGTGCCGGCGCGGTGAACAGCGCACGCGTGTCAGCGCCGAGCGAAAATCTCCCGGTGGGATCGAAGGCGGACCGGTCCTGGCTCCAGACAGCGTAGAGCGTGGAGCCGTGACGGTATTCCCAGCGCAGCACGGCCGTAGAGCGGAACTGCTTCACGTTGAAGTCCGGGTTGCCGAAACCAAGATCCGGCTCGGCGTCGCCGTTCAGATCCACCTGATAGCTGCGCGTGGAGTCCACATAGCTGATTTCGCCGGGCGTGAAGGTGTGGAAGCGGCTGCTGAATGCCGCCGCGCGCGGATCGCTCACCTGCTTGAATGACGAGTAGCTGCCGGCGCCAATGAACGGCTCGCCGTAGAACTGGAATGACAAGGTGGGCGTGAAGCTGTAGCTCGCGCGGACCGTGAGTGCCGCGACGCGCTGATCGATTCGCGAGAACACATAGTGGGCCGCGCCGAAAGCCGGTAGCTGCGTCACATACTGCCAGGGATTCCGGGACCAGCTTAGCGATGGACCGAGCGACAGCTCCGTCCGCCCGCTGGGTCGAACGTTGATGAGCGGGCTGATGGTCAGGGAACGGCCGCCGGTCCCGGGTTCGGTGGAGAAGTCAATTTCCGTGGTGCCGTAGGTGCGCCGTCGCTGATCCGTGTTGACGAAGAGGAACCCGCTCGTGTTTGCCGGCACGCGCAACGCCGGTCCGCCCCGTAGCGCGTCGATGGACAGGGCGCTCAGGCTCTGACCGATCTGCGCGAACAGTCCCCAGTTGTTGACGAAGTCCACGCCACCCGACAGCGCGACTCCGGTGGAGCGCCGCTCGCCGCCGAACGTCCACCCGGATGACCCGGTCGCGGAGACATTCCAGTCGCGCACCACCCGCCCGGGTTTGAACCGCAGGTAGGCGAGCTCGGCGCCGCCGATGATCCAGTCCGCGGTCTGCTGGAAACCGAGGTCGTTCATTTCAAATCCGGGTGAGCGCACGTGCGCGTCGATGCTCCAGTGCCAGTTGCCGGCGATCCGGGCGATTGCCGCGCTCGCGGCCCCGCCGCCAAGCGAAGTGCGGGAGGAATCGAAGTGGAGATACGACGCGTCAGGCCGCTGATACCAGTGACCGGGAGCGAGCTGCACCGCGCTGATGGCGGCTGTGCTTCCGCGCAGCCAGGTCCCCAGCGCGGACGCCGTCAGTTCGTACTTGCCGTCGCCGAAGCGATGCCGGCCGTCCACGCCGAACGTGTAGGCGCCGGAGCGCAGCACGTCGAGCGCCGGGTTCGTGATGTCGCGATCGGCAGCAGTGACGATCATGCCGACCGCGCTCTGGCCACGGCGAAAATCCTTGATGGCGCGCGCGACGGCGTAGTTGGTCAGGGGCTCCACAGGACTCTCGAGCGTCTGTCCCGCGGCGTCAGTGTACGTGGCGTTCTCGCGCCGCGTGACGGCGTCGAGCAGTCCGATGGACCAGCCGCTCGCCGTCTTGCCGGAGAGCTTGGCCGCACCCAGGATGGTCGTGGATGACGGGGAATCACTGAACACCGCGGAGTCGGGGGCGGTGCCCTGCGGCTCGCGGCCGATCCGCCGCGAATAGAAGGGCTGCGCCTGCTGGCCGCCATTCGGCAGGAACAAGCCGAACGCGATGTTGAAGTCGAAGAGTTCCTCGCCTTCGAGAAAGAGCGGCCGTTTTTCGGGGAAGAAGGTTTCGAATGCCGTGAGGTTGATGACGGAGGGATCGGCTTCCACCTGTCCGAAGTCAGGATTGAGCGCCGCGGTCAGTGTCAGGTTCGACGTGAGGCCGTACTTGATGTCGGCACCGGCTTTCGTGGACCAGTCGTTGCTCGAGTAGAACGGATCGGCCGCGTTGCCAGGAGCACGGGTGTCACCGCCCAGGACGTATGGCAGGATCTCGAGCCGCTGTGGCGAGGCGACCCCCGAGAGTCCCGTGAGAGTCCCGAAACACGACACCATCGCCGACCCATCCGGAGGAAGTGGCGCCCAGTAGTCGCGCTCGTTCCTTGATGCGTCGTCCCGCAGGAAGTCGATTCCCCAGGCAAGTCCGTCGGATCCCGCGTGGCTGGTACTGAAGCGCAGCTGCGAGAGCGGGATCCGGAATTCCGCCGTCCAGCCGAGCGAATCGATGTGCGCGGACGCGTCCCATATGGCGTCCCAGCTCAGATCCTCTCCCTGTCCGTCATTGAATTCCAGGGCGTCCTTCTGAACGCCCGACGGGTTGACCGCAAATCGCCAGGCGGTACGCTTGTCATGATAGCTGTCAATCATCACCTGCGCCCAGTCGGAATAGCCCGAGTAATCACGCCGTGCGACCGTGGCCGCGATCCGGCTCCGGTCGCGCCGGAACATGCGCATGCCCACATAGAGTGCGTGCTCGTCGTAGAGCACGCGCACCTGCGTGGAGTCGGTGCCCGGCGCGTAGGGGTCGGGACGCTGCTGCACGAATCCCGAGGTGACGGGCGCAGTGGACCAGATGGGTTCGTCGAGTCGTCCGTCAATGGCCGGTGCACTGCCGGTGATGCGGCCGGCCCGGATCGAGCGCTGCCGGGCGGTGGGACCACATGCGGCCGGCGCTCCGGCGGACTGCGCCGCCGTGGGAGCGGCGAACAGCAGGGACACGCACACGAGTGCGGCGAGAACAGCGGGCGTTCTGGAGATCGTCGTCTGCCGGGGGAGAGAAGAAAAGACGTGTGCTCCGTTGGACAGTGCCGGGCGCCTCAAGGTTGCTACGCCGGCAATGCGAGTCGCGCATGAGCAGGCGTATATTACAGTCCAATACAACCATGCCAAACCTCGCCGACATTCGCGCCGCGCGCGATCGCATCCGGGATGCGATCGTTGCCACGCCATGCATCCCCGCGCTTGCGTTGCGCGATCGGTTGCCCTGCGCACTGCACCTCAAACTCGAGAACCTGCAACGCACCGGATCGTTCAAGGATCGTGGCGCGCTGAATCGGATGCTCGATCTTACCGGCGATCAGCGCCGCTGCGGTGTCGTGACGGCGAGCGCCGGCAATCATGCGCAGGCGGTGGCATATCACGGTTCGCGCCTCGACATTCCGGTAGAAGTGGTCATGCCGGAGCACACGCCGCTCATCAAGGTGGCGAATACGCGTCGGTTCGGCGCGGGCGTGCGCTTTCACGGCGCGACGCTCTCCGAGGCCATGGTCGAAGCCCGCCGGCTCGAAGCCGAGGAGGGACGAGTGCTCGTCCACGCCTTCGATGACGAGCGCGTGATCGCGGGGCAGGGCACCATCGGACTGGAGCTGCTCGAACAGGTGCCCGACCTCACGACGGTCGTGCTCCCCATTGGGGGCGGCGGACTCATAGCAGGCGTCGCGACAGCGATCCGGGAGCAGCGGCCGAACGTGCGCATTCTTGGGGTGGAAGCGGCGAATGCGGCGTCCGCGCTGGCATCGCGACGGGCAGGGCGGCCGGTCCACCTCGAGTCGGCGGACACCATTGCCGATGGTATCGCGGTGAAGCGCCCCGGCGACCATACCTTCCCCATCATCGAGCGCTATGTCGATGACATTGTCGCGGTGGATGAGGAGTTGATCGCGAGCGCCGTGCACCTGCTGCTCGAGTCACAGAAGGTGCTGGCGGAAGGGGCGGGTGCCACGCCGCTCGCCGGGATACTGGGCGGGCAACTGCCGCTCACCGCGGCGGACACGGCGGTGATGGTGCTCTCGGGCGGCAACATCGATGTGAATCTGGTGGAACGGATCATTGACCGCGGGCTCGTGGCGGACGGGCGCCTGGCGCGTTTCGCGGTCACCGTGGCGGACCGCCCGGGCAATCTGGCCCGGCTCACGCAGCTCGTGGCGGAGGCCGGCGCGAACGTGCTCGAGGTCTCGCATCTGCGCGAGTTCGCTGATATCTCGGTGCGCGACGTGGAGATTCTCCTGCAGCTCGAGACGCGCGGGCGCGATCACGTGACGGCGCTCTGCGCGTTGCTGGAGCGGAAGGGCTACCAGGTGCGCGAGAGCATGTAGCAGCCACCCGACCGGGCATCAACTGTAGCGCTGGCGGATCTCCACGGACTCGATGATGCGCTGGCCCGGCTCGTCGGTCACGGCGGCGCGGACGAGCGCCGTCGCCACCATGTCGGCGGAGATGGGCTTGTACCGCGCGGGAACGAGCCAGCTCAGTCGTTTTCCCATCTCTTCGCCGCGTCTGGGCCGGGCGCGCTCGCCCACCAGCAACGATGGGCGCACGATGGTAAGCGAGCGCCAGGGCATCGCGCGCAGCGCCTCTTCGAGATCTCCCTTGACGCGATTGTAGAAGATCATGGATCGTGGATTCGCGCCGAGCGCACTGACGAGCAGAAAGTGGCGCGCCCCCTGCTCCAGCCCGAGTCTGGCGATGGTGAGCGGATAGTCGAAGTCCACATGGCGGAAGCGCTCGCGGGTCCCGGCGATCTCGATGGTGGTGCCGAGCGCGCAGATGATCTGATCCGCTCGCACCAGGGCCGGATGGGCGACGAGCTGCTCGAAATCCACCACGCGTTGCTCGACCACCGCTGCACGCTGTCCATCGACGACGTCGGACGGAAGCGCGCGCCGCGCGAGTGTTGCCACCTGCGTGAAGACAGGTGTGGCGAGGAGGAGGTGCAGGCATTCGCGCCCCACGAGCCCCGTTGCTCCGACGAGCAGAACAGATCGCGTCATAGGTTGCAATCTCCCCGTTTCCCAGCCGATTTCAATGTCTCCGGGGGTGAGCCAGCCGCCGGACCGGTCCTTGCACGAGCACTGGACGGGCAGGAGGTGTCAGATGATCCGGAAACTCAAGAGCGGCGAGTACCGCCTGTACTCGAAGAAGAAGAACCCGAAGACCGGCAGGCGTCGCAACCTTGGCACGTTCAGGAGTCGCGCGGCGGCAGAGAAGCATGAACGCGCCGTGCAGTACTTCAAGGGCCGGTAACGAGTTGGCATGCTGGGTGGGGCGAGGGCTCCGGGCCGGATGTCGGCAGCGACATCCGGCCCGGAGTTCCTCACGTTTGCCCCGGCCAGTGTTCGGCCCTCGACCGGGCGCCGCCGGTTGCCCCTTGACCGGCCGTGTGTTCCTGCCAAGTTGGTGTGGCCGGTCCCCACCCTTGCACAGGGAGCGAACATGGCGGTCGCCGAGCCCCGAGTCCCCGTGCTTCCCCCGTTGCCTCTGGTCGGTCGCGCGGCGGAGCTGGAGATGCTGCGCCATACGCTCGACTCGGTGAAGGCGGGTCATCCCGCTACCGTCTTCCTTGTCGGCGAACCAGGCATTGGCAAGTCACGGCTCCTCGATGCCGTTGCACAACAGGCGGGGTCGTCGGGGTGGCAAGTCGCGTTCGGGCGCGCGTATCCGGTGGAATCCGGCGTGCCGTACGCACCGTTCGCGGATGCGCTGCTTCCGGTGCTTCGATCGTTGCCCGCCGCGACGCTGGCCACGCTCACGCGCGGCGGTGTCGCCGAACTTACCTCCCTCTTCCCGGCACTCGCCACGGATGAGCCGCCTCGTGCGGCGCCGCGTGGCGATGCGGCCGAAGTGAAGACGCGCCTCTTCTGGAATTTTTCCCAGTTCCTGGGCCGGTTGTCGGCCAAGCAGCCGCTGCTCCTTGCGCTGGACAACATGCAGTGGGCCGATACGGCATCGTTGGAGCTGCTGCACTTCGTCGCGCGCCAGCTCGCAGGTACGCGCATCGCCATGTTCGTGGCGTATCTCGACGCGCCCAGTGAGCACAATGCGGCGTTGCGGACTGTACAGCAGTCGCTGGCGTCGCTCGACGTCGCGCAGCGAGTGCCGGTGCCGTCACTGTCGCGGGCGGCTACAGAGGAACTGCTGTGCCGCATGTTCGACGCCGAAGCGGCGACCGTACGTGAGTTCGCGGCGCTGCTCTTCGGCTGGACACGCGGCAATCCGCTCTTCATGGGCGAAACGCTCAAGGCACTCGTGCAGGACGGGCGCCTGTATCGCGGTGACGGCGCCTGGCACGGCTGGGGGATGGAGCACCTGCAGCTTGCCCCATCGGTCCGCGACGTGATGATCGAACGCGCCGCGGGCCTCTCCGCTGCCGCGCGCGGCGTGGCGGACCTGGCGGCGGTGATCGGGACGCGTGTGACCCACACGATGCTGGCGTCCGTCAGTGCCCTCGAGCGGGATGCCCTGATTGCGGCACTCACGGAACTGCTCCGGGCGCACATTCTCACGGAGCAGGCGGACGGCAGCGAAATCGTCTACGACTTCACGCATCCGGTGCTGCGCGACACCCTCTATGGCGAGCTGGGATTGGCTCACGCCCGATCGCTGCACGGCGCGGTGGCCGAGGCACTCGAACGCTATCATGGTCCGCGCGCCGGGACGTTCGCCGACGAGCTCGCGTACCACTATGCCCGCGCCGACGCCCGCGAGCTGGCGCCCAAGGCTGTGGAATATCTGCGGCTCGCCGGCAGCCAGGCGCTGCGACGGCATGCCAATCGCGAGGCGGCGAGCTATCTCGGTGCGGCCGCGGAACTGCTCGAGCGTGGCGACGCACCCGAGGATCTTGCGCGCATACTGCTGCTGGAAGAACTGGCGCAGGCGCGTCAACGGATCGGGCGGTACGACGAAGCGTCCGCGTGCCTGGAACAGGCGAGCGGCATGGCGACCCGGCAGGGATTGTCCGGGCGACGCGCCGGCATCGAGCGCCGCCTGGGCACGTTGTGCCACTGGCGGGGCAGACACGAGGAGGCGCTGGCGCATTACGAGGCCGGCATTGCGGCCGCGGGTGCCCGCGGAAACGAGCTGGTCGTCGCGGGGCTGCAGGTGTCCAAGGCGTCCTGCCTGGAAGCGCTCGGGCAGGCTGCCGACGCGGAGCAGGCGCTGCAGAGTGCCATGGCGATGGCGGAGCGTCACGGTGGCGACGCGCTGCTGGCTCGCGTGCATCGATCGTTCGCGCTCACGTATCTGTGGATGGGTGCGTCCGACCAGGCGCGCGATCACGCAACCCGCGCCCTGGCGCATGCGCAGGCGGGCGACGAGCCGGCCGTTGCGTGGTCGGCGCACTGGTCGCTCGCGGCTTTGGCCGGACTGACGGGCGACACCGCGGCTACCGCACTCAACATCGCACAGGCCGAGCGCATTGCGACGGAGCTGCGCTCGCCCGTGCTGGGGCTCTGGGTCAACGAGATTGCCGTTGAATACAAGTCCATGACCGGCGACTGGCGCTCGGCTTCCGCGCTGGCGTCGCGCAGCATAGAGCTGGCGCGATCCCTCGATCAGCGCTCGCTGCTCCCCCGTCTGCTCGTGTCCGCCGGGATTCTCACCGTGGAACGCGGGCAGTTCGCCGACGGCAAGCGGCTGCTCGATGAAGCGTGGACGCTGGCGGGAGCGGCCTCGCGGGACGACGGCAGACGCGACGTGCATACGCTGATGCGCGCCTATACCGGCATGACGATCTACCATCTCATGTCCGGAGCCTACGACGAGGCCATCCGGATCGGAAACGAGGGACTCAACGTCGTGGATCGGTCCGGCTATGCCGTGTGGGCCATTCACCGGCTGCTCCCCTCCATCATCGAAGCCGCGCTCTGGAAGCGCGAGCACGACGTGGCGGCGCGCTACGTCCTCCGGCTGCGCCGTGATTCGGAACGAGTCGGACAGCGGCTGGGGCTCATTCTCGCGGATGTGGCCGACGCGGTCGTGAGCATGCTTCGGGGCACGACGCAGGCCGGGCTCGCGCGGGTCGTTGCGTGCGCCGATGCTCTCGAAGAGATTCCGCTTCCTTTTCACGCCGCGCGGCTGCGGCGCGAGATCGCGCGCCGTCACATCGAACTGAATGATCGGCCATCGGCGGTGGCGCAATTGCGACGGGCGCACGCGGTCTTCGCGCGCCTCGATGCCCGCAGTGAGCTCGACGGCACGCGTGCGCAGCTTCGGGAGCTTGGCGCGCGCATGCCAACGCAGCTCGCGGGCGCCGGCACGGACGGGCTCACCGGCCGTGAGCTGGACATCATCCGGCTCGTCGTCGCCCACAAGTCGAACAAGGAGATCGGCCGTGCGCTCGGTATCTCCGCGCGAACGGTGAGCACGCACCTCTCGAACATCTTCAGGAAGCTCGACGTGGATTCGCGCGGAGCGGTGGCGGACGCCGGGAGAAGTCTGGGCTGAGGCACGCACCAGCAGAGCGGGCCAGACACGTGAGTGTCTGACCCGACGTCGCGATCACGATCCTGCGTGCGACGCGCGGTGCTACTCCCGCGTCTTCGCGATCTTCACCCGCCATTCCATGGGACCCTGCGCCAGATACGTCCACTCGAACGTGTTCGGCCGTTCCGCCATGAGCTGGTAGTGCAGCGGCTTGGGATCGTGATCGTTGATGAGCACCATGGCCTGACCACCGGCCAGATTGTCGAAGGTGCGGAAAATGGTCGGATGCTTGTCTCGCGGTGGGATGACGCGAACATCGAGCTCCACTGAATCCGGCGACATTGACGTGTTCTCCAGGTACGGGTGAGGAAGTTGTGCCGGCGGCCATGCCACCGGCGGCGACTCATGAGGCACGGCGGATCCGCACCAGAATGGCATCCGATCGTGTCTCATCGATCGTGAAGCTGAACCCGCGCTCCGCGAGTATGGGGAGCAGAAACTGCGGCACGCGCACGTTGACATGCACGAGCGTGTGGTCCCTGGGCATGTGCTCGAGCGCGGCCAGCGTGCGCATCATGGGTTCGGGCGGCTCGAGGCCACGCACGTCGAGCCAGCGCTCGTCGGAAGCCGCGGGTGCGATGTCGTCATGATGCGTACCCGGCGCCTCGACGCTGGATTCCGTCGCGTCGCTGGCACGACCGGACTCGTTTCCCGCATGCCAGAACCAGGCGGACCAATCGTCCACCGCATGCTCCTCGGTCCTGAAGGCAAGGCCACGTTTGCTCAGCACGGCGCAGAGCGGAAGCGGTTCGAACGTGGCGCGAAGCCGGAGCACCTCGGATTCCTCCAGCGCTGCCACCGCTCGCATGATCGTGGAAAACGGCTCGCGCCCCGCGCGCAGCTCCGTGCGCACATCCAGCTCCACCACGCGCGCGCCGCCTGGCCATGAGGGAAGCGACTCGGGCGACTTCGACGCGGGCGCGTCGTTCGATGCGGTACGCTGGTCGTCGTCCGGCGTTCGGATGCCCAGCGCCTGATTCAGATCCTGCACCAGCAGAGCAGGAGGGATCTTCGCGATGCGGGCCGCCTGCTCGATCGTGACCAGCCGCGCCATGACTCGTCGCATGGCCCGATTGCGCAGCTTTGCCAGTGCGGGCGCGCGCCGGACAAGCACCTCGATCAACGATTCATCGCGAGCGAGCACATCACTCACGAGATCCGACCGGCGTACCGGCACTGCGTCGCGCGAGGCGCTCACTGATGCGTCCCGGTCGCGATGTGCACGATCTGACCCAGGAAAATCAGCGTCCCGGCAAGGAAGAGCACCGCGCCACAGCGCGTGACGTGCACGATGCCGGAAAGCTCTCCTGTCGCGAGCCCGACGACACCGAGCGCCATCACGACGAGCTGAATCTGCGCGACGCGGGCCGAGAACAGTTGCGCGACAGTGGGAACCGCTTCCTTGCCCATACGGCCGCGAAAGCGCGTGGTCCACACCAGCAGCGGTACGATCTTGTAGAAGAAGCCGGACACGTAGAGCACGATCCCGCCGAGCAGACCCACCGTGATGTACGCCGTCGCGAGTCGCGTGTGTGCCGCTCCCGCGGCCAGCGTCAGGGGGCCGAGCACTGCGCTCACCACGAGAAATCCGAGCGCGACACGCACGAACTGCATCCCGACGTCGATCCTGCGGCGAATGCGCTTGCGATAGAAGCACAGCGCCTGCGTGAGAAAGCACGCGACGCCGCCCTCGACGAGAACTACGCCGGTCCAGCTTGCCCACGTGCTGGCGGTGCCGAGGCCCGTGGCCAGCACGGCAACGCCGGGAGCGAGCAGCATGAGCGCCCGGGCGGTCCACTTCGTGTTCGCGCCATGGGCCAGGAGAAACATCGGCAACAGGCGGTGCGAGACGCCGACGATCATGATCAGCACCCAGCCGAGCAGCGCGATGTGCAGGTGTGCCGCCAGTACGCGCAGGCGAAGCGCGGCGATGAAGCCGGTGTGCAGGTTGTGCAGCAGCACGACACCCAGTGACAGCGTGGAAAACAGGAAGAGCAGCGCGATCGGAATGGCGGCCCAGGTTGCATCTCGCATGCGAGCGCGCGGCAGCGAAATGCCGATGTTCGCGATGACGAGCAGGATGCCAATGGTGATCAGCGCGATGCCGGCGTGATCGAGTGCAAGCCTGCTGGTGGCGACGCCTGTCGCGAACAGCGCGACCCCGGGAACGAAGATCCAGAAGCTCGCATGTCCCAGCCGCTCCGAGCGCAATGGCGCGCCCAGCGCCACGGGCAACAGTTGGCACAACGCTCCGAAGATGGTCGTGGTGATCCAGCCGAGCGTGAACAAGTGCGTAATGCCGGCGACGTGTGGCGAGGGATACAGGCCGGCGGCCAGCTCGGGTGCGATCCAGACGAGCCCCAGTGTACCCGCGAGGAGGAACACCATGGATGCCACGAAGTGCTCCGCGGCGAGATGGAGCGAGCCGGATGCGGGTGTCGGCGGGCCGGCCGCGACACCGAGTGGCCGCGCCGCCCCTGGAGATGACGCCAGCGGAGCCAGGGTCGCACTCATGCGGCGGCGCCCGTGCCGGTCTCGCGTTGTTCCCAGCCGAGCGTGCGAGCCACGCCGTCCGCGACGCGCGAGAAGCTCACGGAGGCCGGGGCGTCCGGTCGCGCCAGCACGGTCGGCGTGCCGCCATCGCCTTCGGCCACCATCGCATCATCGAAGGGAATGGCGCCAAGGAAGGGAATGCCCAGTTCGTCGGCGACCGAGCGCCCGGCACCAGCTCCGAAGGCGCCGGTCATGTTTTCCACGATGCCGAGCACCGGTACCTCGAGCGTGCGGAACATCGCCGCCGCCTTGCGCGCCTCCACGGCGGCCACGCGCGCTGGCTGCGTCACCACCACGGCGCCGGAGAGCACGACGGACTGGGCGAGGCTGAGCGGGATATCGCCGGTGCCAGGCGGCAGATCCACGACGAGCACGTCGAGCGCGGGCCAGGCCACACCACGGGAAAATTGCCTGACGGCCTTGGACACCATGGGCCCGCGCCAGATCGCGGGCGATCCCTCACCGAGGAAGAAGCCGAAGCTGATGAATGGAATTCCATGCGCTTCGAGCGGCAGGATATGCTTCTCCGCCGTGAGGCGCACGCGCCCGGCGCCATCTTCAATGCCCAGCAGGATCGGCAGACTGGGGCCGTAGATGTCCGCATCGAGCAACCCCGTGCGCAGGCCGCCCCGCGCGAGCGCAAGCGCCAGATTGACGGCTACGGTACTCTTGCCCACGCCGCCCTTGCCGGCTCCGACCGCGATCACATGCTGCACCGAGGCGAGCCGCGCCTGCTCTGCCCAGGGATCGCTCACGCCGCGCGTCGTCGCGATGGGATTCGCCGTGGATATGGGCGGCCCGATCTCGACGGCCACGCTTCGCGCACCGAGTCGCGTCAGCTCCGCGGTGATCGCGCCGCGGAGGCGCCCGGGAATACTGGCATCGTCAGTGCGGATCGCGAGGCGGACCTTCACGCGAGCGTCGCACACGCTCACGTGCTCCACCATGTTGAATGACACGATGTCGCGCGTGAGACCGGGGTAGCGGATCGCGCCGAGCGCCAAGCGCACCGCGTCGTTGGTCAGCTCAACCGTCATGTCCACACGATCGCTGCCGGATCGGCCGCGCGACGTGACGCATGTCTCACGGCGCGAGCGGTGTGACAACCGTCACGCGATGCGCAGGGCCGCGTGCGCAACGTTGCAGCGGGGCCCTCGAGCACACGGCCCGTCACACTCCGGAAGGGAGCAGCCAATGACTCTGAGCGACCCGCGCGTCGACGCCAGCTGGCAGGCGCTGCGCATGGTGATTGATCCGGAGCTGGGCGTGAACATCGTCCGGCTCGGTCTCGTCTTCGATGTCGTCATCCGGGACGACATCGTGCACATCACGCACACCTTGACCACACGCGGATGCCCCATGGAGCACGTGATCCGCCAGGGTATCGGGGAAGCGATGCAGACGGTCGAAGGCGTTGCCGGGTTCGAGACGCATCTCGTGTGGGATCCGGCCTGGCATCCCGGCATGATCGAGCAGGACGTGTTCCAGGCGTGAGTGCGCCGCACGTCAGGCATTGACCGACACATCGAGGCGCGAATGCCGCACGCGCCGCGGCGCATTGCCTGATTGTTGCGCCCCCTCGGCGAGCCGATGTTCCCGCGTGACTGAGATGGCAGTTCGACTCAACCACGCATGCCGAGGTCCATATGAGGCTGTCCCTGTTCTACAAGCTTGCTGCCGGTGCCGGAGCCGCCGCGCTCGTGGGCGCGGCGCTGCACGCCTGCGCCGCGCCCGGTCCCAGGACATCGAACCTCGTGACGGGTGATGCGGCATCCCGGGTGTACGTACCACCCGGATCGTACGACGAGTTCTACGCATTCCTCTCCGGCGGCTATAGCGGACAGGTCACCGTGTACCTGCTTCCCTCCGGCCGACTCGTCAAGGAAATCCCCGTCTTCTCGCAGTTCCCGGAGACCGGCTACGGATACGACGAGAACACGAAGGCGCTGCTCGAGACCACCTATGGCTTCGTCCCATGGGATGATTCACACCACCCCGAGTTCTCCCAGACGAACGGCGTACCCGACGGGCGCTGGCTCTTCATCAACGGGAACAACACGCCGCGCGTGGCCCGAATTGATCTGACGAGATTCGAGACCACCGAGATTCTCCAGATTCCGAACGCCGCCGGCGGTCATGCCTCGCCGTTCATCACGCCGGACAGCAAGTACGTCGTCTCCGCCACCCGCTTCAGCGTGCCGGTGCCGAACACCGACGTTCCCATCGAGTCGTATCAGAAGAATTTCAAGGGAACGCTCTCCTTCATCACGGCTGACAAACCGGGGAAGATGGACATCGCGTTCCAGATCCTCATGCCCGGTTACGACTACGACCTCGGTCATGCAGGGAAGGGTCCGTCGGATGGCTGGTTCTTCTTCAGCTCGTACAACACCGAGCAGGCGTACGCCAGGCTCGAGGTGAATGCTTCGAAGAACGACAAGGACTTCGTTGCGGCTGTGAATTACCGGCGCGCGGAGCAGTGCGTCGCGGCAGGAGCTTCGTGGCCACGCTGCC
>Ga0070661_100002190_pt1 | contig 13447 bp, 15 predicted proteins | sample KBSC43metaG_FD_64663 | JGI IMG/M metagenome (GOLD analysis project Ga0070661, IMG submission 64663) | Corn rhizosphere microbial communities from Kellogg Biological Station, Michigan, USA - KBS C4-3 metaG | ecosystem: Host-associated > Plants > Roots > Rhizosphere > Soil ...
AGTGGATTCGCGACGACAGGCCCGAAATTTCCGAGCAAGAACGTATACCCGTCGGGAGGCTGTTTGGCGGCATATTCCATGCCGATTGCGCCTGCAGCGCCGGGCTTCGAATCGACCACGACCTGCTGACCCCAGAGATCAGTCAGCTTCTGGCCGACGATACGGGACATCACATCCGAACTGCCGCCCGCCGGATAGGTCACAACGAAGCGCACGAACTTGTTTGGATACCCTTGGGACTGCGCGTGCGCCGATGTGCAACATATAGCGACCGCAAGGGCGCAAACGAACCTGACAACTTGACGCATGCTGCCTCCTTTGATTGATCCGCACCCGAACCCACGGGGATCGCTACGCCGGCATGATCGATGCTTCGTTTTTCGACTATTCTAGGGCGTCTGCAGGCATCGGCAAAGCAGTTCGCACTTGAAGACTTCCGGCCCGCCTCAGCACCGGTCGCCCACTTCGTTACATGGATTCACCAATGACAGCCTTCCACATCGACTGCGAGATGAGCTATGACGTTGTGCAGCAGTCCCTGTTCGTATTCAATCTCGCGATTCCGAATTCTTCGCAGCAACGTGTCATCGCCGAAACGATAACCACGACACCGGCCACAGCGTATGACGAGTTTCGTGATGAGGCTGGTCACAACCGCTTCCTGCGCGTCGATGTTGCACCCGGCCCTTTCACTGTGCGGTATCTTGCCACGGTCGAATTACAGCCCCCGCTTATCGACGTGGATGCGCCGGAGGTTCCACTCGCGCGCCTGCCCGGCGAACTGCTGATTTATGTGCGGCCGAGCCGGTATTGTGAAGTTGAAGCAATCTACGGTTTCGCGGTGCGCAAGTTCGGCAACCTGCCGACCGGCTATCGACGTGTGCAGGCGATTTGCCAGTGGGTCAAAGAGAACGTCGATTACCAAACCGGATCGTCTACCGTGAATTCGAGCGCGCGTGACGTGCTTGCGAATCGCGCCGGCGTGTGCCGAGACTTTGCACATCTCGTCATTGCGCTTTGCCGCGCGCTCAATGTGCCCGCCCGTTTCGTGACGGCTTATACCCGGTATGAGACGCCGCCGCCCGATTTCCATGCGGTGGTAGAAGCGTACCTCGGTGATCGCTGGCATCTCTTCGATCCGACAGAGCTTGCGCCGATTTCCGATCTCGTGCGGCTCGGCATCGGACGCGACGCACTGGACGTGCCTTTTGCGACCTACTTCGGCTCGGCGCAGATGCGGCGTTTGAGTCCGATGGTGTTGCAAGCGAAGCCCGGGGAAACACTCATGACGCTGCAAACCGAAGATGCTGGCATCGTGTTGTCACCCTCCGCCCCGGTGAGTGGCGTGCGCGCTTAATAGTCTTTTCACGCCGTTTCGCGCTTGGTCTCGGGCAAAAAGAGTTGCAGCAGGTCGTTCAGAAAACGTTGACCCAGCTTAGTCGGCTTGACGCGACTGTGATCGCGTTCGATGAGGCCGCGCCGTTCCGCTTCGTCGAGTGCTTTTAGTACTGACGTCCACGGGATACCTGCGCGCTCCTGGAAGAGCACTACCGGAAACCCGTTGGTAAGTCGCAGGGCGTTCATCATGAACTCAAATGGGATATCCTCGGTCGCGACGTCGTGCTGCTCCTGGATTGCATTGCCGCGCGCCGCATTGTCCATGTATTGGCGAGGCTGCTTATAACGCATCTGTCGCGCAATGCGATCGGGGAACGAAATTTTGCTATGAGCGCCGGCGCCGATGCCGAGATAGTCGGCGAACGTCCAGTAATTCATGTTGTGACGCGCCTGTTTGCCCGGTTGTGCAAAGGCCGACGTCTCGTAGTGACGAAAGCCGGCAGTATCGAGTCGTTGCTCAATGGCCTCCTGCATTCGAGCACTGGCATCGTCATCAGGCAGCGGCGGCGGGTAGCGATGGAAGTAAGTATTCGGTTCGAGCGTCAGGTGATACGCTGAAATATGCGGCGGCGAAAATGACAGCGCAGCTTCGATGTCGGCGCACGCTTCGTCCAGCGTCTGCTCAGGCAATCCATACATCAGATCGAGATTGAAGTTGTCGAAATGCGCACGCGCAATATCGATGGCCGCATACGCCTGCTGATCGTCGTGGATACGGCCCAGCGCCTTGAGATGTTTCGGATTGAAGCTTTGTACGCCGATCGATAGCCGGTTTACGCCTGCCGCGCGAAACGCACGAAATTTCTCCGCTTCGAATGTCCCTGGATTTGCTTCGAGCGTAATCTCGGCATCAATCGAAAGCGGCACGCGCGAGCGCACCGCGGCAATAATCTGCTCGATACCTGCTGCGGAGAACATGCTCGGTGTCCCTCCGCCGAAAAACACGGTGTAGACCTTGCGCCCCCAAATTAGAGGCAAAGCACTTTCGAGATCGGCAATCAGCGCCTCGATATAGCGCGTTTCGGCTATCGGTTCACGTGCTTCATGCGAATTGAAATCGCAGTATGGACATTTGCGCACGCACCATGGGATATGGATGTATAGCGAGAGTGGGGGCAGCGCCTTGAACGAGGGTGCGTTGTGAGTGTTAAGCGGCAGTAATGCAGACATAATGGTTGCCGGATCATCGCAGCCGTAACATTAGTCTTTGGACGTCCTGCGGCGTCCGATGCTCACGCCGGCATGTGGATCGAGTCGGGCCGCCAGCGCCGCGAGCGCCTGCCCGCGATGACTGATGCGATTTTTATCATCCGCGCGGAGCTCGGCGCCGGTCTTGCGCAGCGCCGGTATGAAAAAAAGCGGATCGTAACCGAAACCACCGCTGCCGCGCGGACCGCGAGCGACTTCGCCATGCCATTCTGCTTCGCAGATGATGGGCTGCGGGTCGCCGGCGCTGCGCGTCAAAACAATCACGCAATAGTAATGCGCTTTGCGATTCGTTTCGTTCCTAAGCAGCGTGAGTAATTTCTGATTATTGCGCTCGTCCTGCTCCGCACGCGTCGTCGCGGCTGGCCCGTCGTCGGCAAACCGGGCCGAATGCACGCCAGGCGCACCTTGCAAAGCGTCCACGCAAATGCCCGAATCGTCGGCGAGTGCTGGCAGCCCCGTATGCAAACTTGCGTGACGCGCTTTCGCGAGCGCGTTCTCGACGAACGTGCAATGTGGTTCGGCGGCTTCACTTACACCGAGGGTGGACTGCGCAATGATCTCGATATCGAGCGGCGCGAGAATCGCGCCGATCTCATTCAGCTTGCCGACGTTATTTGAAGCGATGACAATTTTTTTCATGCGTTGCTTAGTGCCGTAACGGAGAAGGGGCAGGACGACGGCGAGAACCGAGTCGCGTGCTGAGCTCCGCCTTTTGCGCGAGCATCCCTATTGTGCGAGCGCGGCTTTTTGAGCAGCCACCAACCGCTGGATGCCCTTCTGCGCAAGACCAAGCAGCGCGTCCATTTCCGTGCGGGAGAATGGCGCCCGCTCGGCCGTACCTTGAACTTCGACGAAACCGCCGCTGCCCGTCATGACCACGTTCATGTCAGTGTCGCAGGCCGAGTCTTCAGGGTAATCCAGATCGAGTACAGGCGTGCCTTCGTAGACACCGACGGAAACAGCGGCCACAAAATCGCGAATCGGCGAGGCGGCGAGCACTTTTTTCTCGAGGAGATAATCGACTGCATCGTGTACTGCGACGAAGGCGCCGGTGATACCGGCAGTACGCGTGCCGCCATCGGCCTGAATGACATCGCAATCAATTTGCAGTGTGCGCTCGCCCAATGCATCGAGATCGACCACGCTGCGCAACGCGCGACCGATTAAACGTTGGATTTCCTGCGTGCGACCGGACTGCTTTCCACGCGCGGCCTCGCGGTCCGAGCGCGTATTCGTCGCGCGCGGCAGCATGCCGTACTCGGCAGTGAGCCATCCGCGTCCCTTGCCCTTCAAAAACGGCGGCACCTTGTCTTCGACGCTTACTGTACACAGCACCCGCGTGTCGCCCGCTTCGATCAGAACTGCGCCTTCTGCGTGGCGCGTATAACGGCGGGTAATGCGTATGCTGCGTAACTCATCGGGTTGTCGCTTGCTGGGCCGCATGGTTCTTCCTTGAATATGTTATTGTTGCCGCCATCTGTAGGTCCGCCGGCGACGTCAATGATAAAGGCCAATAGTAAATGGTAATGCTCGCAGCCGGCGATTGTGCTTATCAGTATTTATCGGTTGCGCCGTTGCTCCCATGATCCATAGCATGACCGGATTTGCCAGCGCTACGCGTGAACTGCCCACGTCCGCGCTCAACGTCGAACTGCGCTCGGTAAATCACCGTTATCTCGACCTTCAGTTCCGGTTGCCCGAAGACTTGCGCGCTCTCGAACCGGGCTTGCGCGAATTGATTGTGGCAAGACTGCAGCGCGGCAAAGTCGAATGCCGCATTGGTCTTAACACGCTCACCGCCGCAACGAAGTCGTTCGAGCTCAATGTCGAGGTCCTTAAGCAACTGCGCGCCTTGAGCGAAAAATTGCGGCTGGCGTGGCCCAGCGTGAACGGCCTTACAGCGGCCGACATCCTGCGCTGGCCGGGCATGCTTGGGGCAGAAACGGTTTCACTCGAGGAGATGCGCGCGGCGGCGCAGGATGCACTCCGCCAGGTTTTGGACGAATTCTCCGCATCGCGCGCGCGCGAGGGTGAAAAGCTCAAAACGGTCCTGCTCGAACGTGTCGCGGCGATGGAGGAACGCGTCGCTTCAGTCGCGCCCCGTATGCCCCAGGTCATCGCGGCTTTTCAGGAAAAGCTGACCCTGCGGCTGCGTGAAGCCATGGCGGTCGCCGACGACGAGCGCATCCGCCAGGAGATCGCGCTTTTTGCGAACCGCATCGACATCGATGAGGAGCTCTCACGTCTTGCGACGCACTTCAGCGAGATTAAACGGATTCTCGAGCGCGGCGGCGCTGTCGGCAAGCGACTGGACTTCATGATGCAGGAACTTAATCGGGAAGCGAATACGCTCGGCTCGAAATCCGTCGATGTCGAAGTCACTCGCGTATCGCTGGACCTGAAGCTGCTGATCGAGCAGATGCGCGAACAAATCCAGAACATCGAGTAATCGCAAACTCAGGAACGCAGACCTGGACATCGAGCCACCGTCACGCCGCACCAGCTTCATGCGCACTCAAGTCCGGCGGGCGGGCAGCAACGTCGTTTGTACGGCAAGCGTTCCCTGCATAGCATGAGCGGCAAGCTTTTCATCGTAAGTGCGCCTTCCGGCGCCGGTAAAACGTCTCTGGTGGCCGCACTGCTCAAAGCGGATCCGCTGATTAAGCTTTCGATCTCCTGTACCACCCGCCCGCCGCGTCCCGGCGAAGTGGACGGCCGCGATTATCATTTCATCTCGAAGCAGAAGTTCGAGGAGATGACGGCCGCCGGCGCTTTTCTCGAAAGTGCCTGCGTGCACGACAACTTATACGGTACTTCGCAAGCCTGGATCGACGAACAGCGCGCAGCCGGCGCCGACATCCTGCTCGAGATTGACTGGCAAGGCGCCGCCCAGGTCCGCAAGTTAGTGAGCGACGCGGTTGGCATTTTCATCATGCCGCCCTCCCTGGATACACTTCTCGACCGGCTAAAGGGACGCGGACAGGACCCGCCCGACGTCATAGCCCGCCGCTTGTCAGCTGCAAACCGGGAAATCAGCCATTTTGTCGAGTTCGATTATGTTATTATCAATGATAATTTCGCAGAGGCGGTACAGGACCTGGTGAGCATAGTCCGCGCCGAACGCCTGCGGGTTGCTGCCCAGGTCGCCCGCCATCGCGAACAATTCAACCGTATGATGTAAGGATCAAATCCATGGCTCGTATCACTGTCGACGATTGTCTGAAAATAATACCGAACCGTTTTGAGTTGACACTCGCGGCAACGTACCGCGCCCGGCAACTCACGAACGGCGCGACGCCGATGCTCGAAGCGAACCGCGACAAGGCGACCGTCATTTCGTTGCGCGAACTCGCCGCGGGACATTACGGGCTCGACATACTGAACAAAACCCCGTCCTGACCGGAGGCCTTCGAGGAAGCGCAGGGGCGACGGATGCATCCCGCTGACGCGGGCGCCGTGCTGAGCGAACCATCCACCGTCCCATGTCTTCCATCTTTGTGGAGATATGCCCGAAGCCGTCACTCTCTTCAAGGAATGGTCCGGCTATTTAAAGCCGGATGATGTCTCTCGAATAGAATCGGCCTACCACTTCAGCGAAGCGGCACACAACGGCCAGTTTCGCGCATCCGGCGACCCGTATATATCGCACCCGCTCGCCGTAGCGAACATCCTCGCGCAGCTGCATCTCGATTCACAGGCGCTTAGCGCAGCGCTCCTGCATGACGTCATGGAAGATACCGCCGTTACCAAGGCGGAGATCACCAAAAAATTCGGTAAACCGGTTGCCGAGCTCGTTGATGGCGTTTCGAAGCTGGATCGCATCGAGTTCGAGACGCACGAAGAAGCGCAAGCCGAAAACTTCCGCAAGATGCTGCTCGCGATGGCGCGCGACGTGCGCGTGATTCTCATCAAGCTCGCGGATCGTCTGCACAATATGCGCACACTCGACGCGGTGCCGACCGCGAAGCGCAAACGGGTGGCGCGCGAGACCCTCGAGATTTACGCGCCGATAGCCAACCGCCTCGGCCTGAACAGCATCTATCAGGAACTCGAAGATCTGAGTTTCAGCTATCTGTTTCCGATGCGCAGCCGCGCACTTGCGAAGGCGCTTAAGAGCGCGCGTGGAAACCGGCGCGAAGTGGTCGGCAAGGTTGAAGCAACGATCAATAAGCGGCTCAAGCAGGACGGCATTGAAGCGATCGTGCATGGACGCGAGAAGCATCTGTTCAGTATCTATCGAAAGATGCGCGAGAAGCACCTCTCCTTTTCGAAGGTGCATGACGTTTTCGGTTTTCGCATCATCGTCAACGATGTGCCCTCGTGCTATCTCGTGCTCGGCGCCCTGCATTCGCTCTATCAGCCCATTCCCGGCAAGTTCAAGGATTACATTGCGATCCCGAAAGCGAACGGCTATCAATCGCTGCATACGACGCTGTTCGGCCCGTTTGGAAGCCCGCTCGAAGTGCAGATCCGCACGCAGGAGATGCACAAAATCGCCGAAGCCGGCGTGGCTTCGCACTGGTTGTATAAGAGCACCGATGCGTCGCTGAACGAGCTGCAGAAGAAGACGCATCAGTGGCTGCAAAGCCTGCTTGAGATCCATTCGGGCAGCGGTGATTCGACCGAGTTTCTCGAGCATCTGAAAGTCGATCTATTCCCGGATGCGGTCTATGTCTTCACCCCGAAAGGCAAAATCCTCTCCCTGCCACGGGGCGCCACAGCGGTCGACTTCGCGTATGCCGTACATACGGATATCGGCAATCGCTGTGTCGCCGTGAAGATCAACGACGAACTGATGCCCCTCAGAACGGAGCTCAAGAACGGAGAGCGGGTCGAGATCATCACCGCGTCTCACGCCAAGCCCAATCCGTTATGGCTGAATTATGTTGTGACCGCAAAAGCGCGCTCGCACATCCGCCATTTTCTGAAGACCGTACAGTCGCAGGAATCGGCGCAGCTCGGCGAGCGTTTGCTCAATCAGGCGCTGGCGACGCTTAGATCCGGTGTCAGCGCGATCAAGCCGACGCAATGGGACAAGCTGCTCAAAGATACCGGCGCGAAATCACAACAAGACATACTTGCGGACATCGGCCTCGGCAAACGTCTCGCCGTGGTCGTAGCCCGGCGGCTTTTATCGTTGGGCGACGTGCCCGACGTCGATCGCAGGACCGCCGCACCCGTGATGATTCGCGGCTCGGAGGGTATGGCTGTGCAGTTTGCGCAGTGCTGCAAACCAATCCCCGGCGATCCCATCATCGGGCTGATTAACAAGGGGCAGGGCATGGCAATTCACACGCATGACTGTCCGGTGATCGCAAAAACACGCTCCGATCCCGACAAAGTAATCGATGTGGAATGGGCGCCCGAGACGCGCAAGCTTTTCGCTGTGACCATCAAGCTGGAGGTGTTGAACCAGCGCGGTGTGCTTGCCAAGCTAGCCGCTCAAATCGCGGAAGCGGAGTCAAATATCGACAACGTCGCGATCGGTCCGGCGCAGGGCGACCCGTATGCGACGATTACCTTCACGTTGCAGGTATTGAACCGGCTGCATCTCGCACATATCATGCGTACGCTGCGGCGGACGCCCGAAGTGATTCGGATCGCGCGGGTCAAGAATTAGCGGCGAAGGACATCAAGAGCTCGTCGCGGCAGTGCGGGCCGGTTTCGGAAAAACGGGGCATCAAGGCAACGCACTGGATGCACTCGCGATAATGCTCAATGACAATAGTATCTGAAGTGGAGTCGTCGCTTTGACACGCAGACTCATCTCTGCCGCTTGCAAATATCAAACCCGTCCTGCCAGCCTTGGGCGTAACGCGTATCGGACTTGATGCGAGCTTCGTCCCTTATACGCGTTGCATTCGGTTTCGCACTCGTACAACCGTCGGTATAACCGTCGCGAAACTCCGGCGGATATCCCGAGAGATTAACCGTGGGCGCCGGCGGCTTGGGCTTCGTGACCACAGGCGGTTGCTGCTCGGGCTGGGGTTGCGACTGCACGGGCGGCTGCCCCTCAGCAGGCGGTGGCTGGCCTACTTGCGTCGCACATGCACTTAACATTAGTAGCAACATCGCGCATGAAAGTCTCCGCATGATCTCGTGATCCGGTTATAGAACGGTCTGTTGGATGGCGCGTGGTACCAGGGAGTTCCCGCCCAAGACCTTCAGCGATGCGTCGTCGCTCGCGTTGCACACTTTCTGCAGCGCAAGAAATGCCCGTCCTGCTGCCGTGTCATGCCAGAACCATTGCAGGATCGCGCTTGCATCGGGATTGCCTGGCTTCGCGGCAGCCGCCTCGTAATAGTAAGCGCGCAAATCGTCGCAAACGATTTTCAATGTCTCGCCGGCGGTCATCGCTTGAAACTTGTGCGCTGCGCTTCCGTTCAGATAAGAGGCAATTAGCCGCGCTAGTTCGTCGATGTCGAGTCCGCTCACGCCGGTTGTCGTTCGCCCGCGACGCTTGACCGCGAGGTCGTGCCAGGGCGCCAGCTCCTCGATCTCTCTCGCCAATTGCGCACCGAGATTGTTTGGGTTGGTCTCAACATCGAAACTGACTGGACACGCAACGCCTTCGACATCTTCGGCGCGCGGAGCGGGTGCTTCCTGATCGTAATCCTCAAGCACCGGCCCGGATGGCGCATCGAGCAATCGCAGTACTGTCGTTAAGACTCGACGTTGAAATGCACTGTCACCCGGAACACCGAATGGACGGCCCAGAATGAACGGCACCCACAACGCGCGCGGCGGTTTGATTGCAGCAGTGTGCTCGCGTACGAGCGATATCTGCGTCGTCGCGATACCTTCCGTCTCGAGGTAGTGACCGAGCGCGCCAACGGCGCACGTGCAATTCGGTCAGACCGGACTCAGTAGTACCGCATCGACGCGGTCACTCTTGAGCAGTCCCGCGAGCTCTCGCGCCTTCGGTTCGAGCTTGCGAATCGGCGCCGCGCCCATAAACGAATAATGAAACTCAGCTACCGATCCGATGACGCCGTCGGTCGCAAGCTCGTTCAACCTGTCGAGCGGAAAAACGACGTTATGATCTTCCTGAAAGCCTGAACGATCGAAGTTTACCGATTGATGACTCATCACGAGATCGGCGGCTGCGGTATCGCCGGGGATGATGCGATAGTCCGTTGCATTCGTGCTGGGCCCGAATGGCCGGTCGCCGCGCGCGTGCAGCCCTGCGGTCGAAATGATCGCGACGCGGCACTTGTCGAGCGCCGGCGGCTTTACCCACGGTCGCCCGTCGAAACCGGCGCAGTCTTTCACTTTGCTCAACATATGTTGACGTTCCCAATCGGGCAGGTCAGCGAGCCTTACCATGCGTGTGCTCCTGTGATGCTTTGGAAAATGGTGCGAGGACTGCCAGTCAGCCGGGCGCCGGTATCTTGAGTTCGTGCGCGAGCTGGTCAAGACCTGTCGCGAGAGCCGGCGGCAGCGGGATCCCCAGTCGTGTCCGCTCGAGGCGTTTAGCATGGCTTTGCTCTCCCGGCAGGCGAATAGCGTCTACGCCGGGAAGCCGCTTGGAACTTCGGATATCCCGCACGAGTTGATCAACGCTCGTTTTGAACTTTGCGATGTCGTGGAACATGGCAACGTTAATCGCGACGATCACATGTCCGGTATTGGTCGCCGTCGTATCATCGTTGTTGAAATCGACGACATCACGTCCCATCGCCGCACCGTTCAACGTGCCTGCAAGCAGCCCGAAGACGAGCGCAAGTCCGTACCCTTTGTAGCCGCCGATCGGCAACAGCAGGCCTTCGCCCGCACGCTTGGGATCGGTCAGCGGCTTCCCCTGTCGATCGATCATCCACCCTTCGGGCATCGTCTCGCCGCGTTGCGCAGACGTTTTCACTTTGCCATACGCAGCAACGGTGGTCGCCATATCGAGCACGATGGGCGGCTCTGTACCTGCCGGCACACCGACCGCGATCGGATTCGTCGACAGCAGCATATCAAGTCCACCCCACGCCGCGAGATGATTTGCATTGCCGACAGCGAGATATAGACCAATCATGTCATGCTCGATCGGCATGCTCGCATACAACGAAGCGGGTCCCGCATGGTTGCTCGCCTTCACGCCCACCCATGCGGTGCCGGCGGTTTTTGCTTTTTCAATGGCTTTTTCGGTGGCGAAGCGCATGACGAGATGGCCCATGCCATTGTCGCCGTCCACGAGCGCCATACCGGCCGCTTCGCGTTCGACGCGAATCGTTGGCTTGATATTGACGGCCCCGCCCTTTATGCGCCGGATGTACTGCGGCAGGCGAAACACACCGTGCCCGTCGGCGCCATTGACATCTGCGCGCGTCATCAGTTCGGCGATTACTTTTGCTTCAGCTGTGGATACGCCAACGGCTTCAAACGCGCGCGCTATGAATGCTTGTAACGCGGTCGCACTGATTCTGCGTGTCTGCTCACTCATGAGCCCATTTTATCCGGTCGCGAACGCACGCGGGCCACCCACAAGACATAGGCGACATTTCCTCAGTGTCTTGCAACCGAAGCGACGAAGCAGCTCACGATCAGATTCCTCGCACAGTCGCACTCAAACAAATCGTGAGCGGCAAGGATGCAGCCACAAAAATGGTTGCGAGATCCGCCGCGCTGAGCGAATTCATCACCAGCTGAACATTTCGACCGGCTACGTGGAGTATCGGATGGTCGAGTATCGCCTGACGCGCCGCGTCTAACCGGGTCAGCCCGTCGGATGTGAGCGCCGGCCAGACCAGCACCAGGAGCTGCACGCTCGCACTTGCGGGCGTCAGCGCAATGCCGCCAGGCGAATTCGCCGGCGCTGAAGATTGTCGTAAGCGAGGATCTTCCTGAACGAACCATGGCCAAACGTAAATCGCCGCCAGTGTGTCGTCAGGTCGAGCGAGGATAACCTGGTCACCGGTTTGCGCGGCGAGCATATCGCGCACTGCCGCCAATGCTGTCGCGACCGTCACGTTACGCATCTTCCAACGACGCTGTCGCCGAACGCAGGATATCGATCATGGCATCGCTGCACCGACTGCGTTGCGCACCGGGATGCCGCTTGGATCGAAATAATGCAAGCAGAACACATTGATTCCAACATAGTCCGGCGTAACGCGCTTGCGGTGAAACGGATAAATGCCGCAGATTTTGCAAAAAAAATGGCGGGCAGTCCTGGTATGAAACTGATATTCGGTTAGCGCTTCCGCGCCCTTCAAAAGTATGAACATGCTCTCATGCACCTTGACCATCAATGCATTCTTGCGGCGGCAGATCGAGCAGTCGCACATTGTGAGCTCGGGAAAGTCAGTCGTAATTTCGAAGCGCACTGAACCGCAGTGGCAGCTTCCCGTGTATTTTTGCATCGGCCGACTACCCATGCTCTCGACCCCTCACTTTGTCGTTAGGCGCATTGTCGTACGTCTCGCTGCTCCCCCGGCTCAGCACACGGACGCAGCAACAACCTTGCGCGTCTTGAGCTCGATACCGAACCAGCATTCATGATCGCCTTTGACGTGACGTGTGCACATGATCTCACCTTGAGTCTTGCTGAGACTGCCGTCATCGAGGCACTCATCCCTTTTAGGCTTCGATCTTAACGCGCGATACACGTCAGTTGCTGCAGCACCTGTTAGATGCAATCTCAAGTGTGTGTCCTTTTGTTCGCCGGGGGCCGGATCGATCAGCGATGCGGGCGAAATTGCGTATGTGCCCGTCAAGCGCTTGGGATCTGCGGCCGATAACGAGAATGCAAGGGACATACCGACAGTCAATGCGATGTTGCGAGCAGACGTGCGAACTCGCGGGCATCTGGCTAGACTCATGCAAGCAACCTTAGCACCGCCCGGCACTGCGGTTTTCTCGTAGCATGTTGCAGAATAGCGCACCCTGCTCAATTGCATCGTCCAGCGCGATGTGGGTATGCGGCAACTGGTCGAACCAGTGTTTCGGCATATTGCGCTTGGTGCTCGCGTAGAAATCAGTTTTCAACACCGCCATCGCAAATGACTTGATATCAAGCGCGGAATGGCTGAAGGGACTCTCTCCAACGAAACGGAGCAGATACCACTGAATAAATAGAAAGTCGAAGCCCGCGGGATACGCCACGAATACAGGCGTCGCCGGCAACGATTTCAACCAAACGAGGTACCGGTGCATCGCCTCAGCGGGCGGCTCGAGATTTTGCCGGCATGCTTCCCATGCCTTCGGCTGCGTTGCCCACCACTCCGCTGTCTTGGGATGAGCAGATGCGCCCGCCAGCGTTTGCAGATTTGCACTGAATGTTGCTATGAGTTTCTTGTCTTCCGCATAAGCGGCGGACCCGAAGCTGAGCATCGAGTGCGGTCCGGGAATGGGACCATCGGTCTCGACATCAGTGCTGACATACAGCTCTGTCATTGAACAGCCAACACGTCGTCCTTGCGTTCGCCTGCAGCCATGCGATTCGCGCTCAAGGACGTCTGGTGAGGAACCAGGCGATTTTCTTTTAAAAACTTATCAAACTGCACTGTCCAGATCGCAATGCCGCTGTCGGTTGTGAAGAGCGAATGTCCATTTTTGCCAAAAGCAGGCTGAATCACAAGCACGCCTTTACCCCCGGATTTTTCGAATGCCGCAAACCACAATTTCGCATACTCAGGTCCAAAGAAGAGATCATTCTCGACGTAATGCCAAAGTACGGGCACGTCTATCGTTTCTCCAAACTTTCCGATCGTTTCAGCCATGCCCCTGGCACCGCATGGAACTCCCGGATGTTTCTGCGGATCTCCGCCACGTCCTCCTGAAAAGTTGACAACTGCGATTAAACCGGCGGGCTTGAGGCTGGCGGCAGCCAACGATGCAAAGCCGCCGGCGG
>Ga0070661_100002191_pt1 | contig 13446 bp, 9 predicted proteins | sample KBSC43metaG_FD_64663 | JGI IMG/M metagenome (GOLD analysis project Ga0070661, IMG submission 64663) | Corn rhizosphere microbial communities from Kellogg Biological Station, Michigan, USA - KBS C4-3 metaG | ecosystem: Host-associated > Plants > Roots > Rhizosphere > Soil ...
GCGCAGCGTCCGCGGCTCGCCGTGCGCCACGATGCGTCCTTCGTCGAGAACGTACGCTCGTCGGGCGACGTCGAGCGCCAGCGCGACGTTCTGCTCAACCAGCAGCACGGCGGTGCCGCTGGCGTTGACGTCCCGGATCGCCTCGAATAGCGACAGCACGATCGCCGGCGCGAGACCGAGCGACGGCTCGTCGAGCAGCAGCAGGCGCGGCAACGCCATGAGCGCGCGTCCGATCGCGACCATCTGCTGCTGCCCGCCGGACAGCGTGCCCGCGACCCGGTCGAGGCGATCGCTCAGCGCGGGGAACCGGGCACAGATCGCCTCGAGCGTGCGCGCGCGGGCCGGACGGGCAGCACTGCGATAGCCGCCGAGCTCCAGGTTCTCGCGCACCGTCATGCCCGAGAACAGCCGGCGCCCCTCCGGCACGAGCGCGATGCCCGCGTCGCAGAAGCGATGGGGCGCGAGGCCCGTCAGGTCACGGCCGTCCATCGCAATGCGACCCGCGCGTGCCGGCAGCAGGCCGGCGATGGTGTCGATCAGCGTGGTCTTGCCTGCGCCGTTGGGTCCGACGACGCACACCAGTTCGCCGGTCTCGATCGCGATCGACACATCCCGCAGCGCGGGCGCGGCGCCGTAATCCACGCGCAGGTCGCGCACCTCAAGCATGGGCGGCACCGAGGTACGCGGTCGCGACGTCGTGGCGCGCCATGACGTCGGACGGCGCCCCCTCCGCGAGGACGCGCCCCTGGTCGAGCACGACGATTCGATCGGCCAGCGCAGTGACCACGCGCATGACGTGCTCGACCAGCACGATGGTGGTGCCTTGCGCGCGAATGCGCTCGACCAGCGCGACCGCTTCGTCGATCTCGGCCGGTGCCAACCCCGACAGGACCTCGTCGAGCAGCAGCAGCCGCGGCCGCGCGGCGAGCGCGCGCGCGAGCTCGAGGAACTTGGTCTGATGCAGGTTGAGGGCGTCCGGCGTCGCTTCGCCGCGCGCGCCGAGTCCGGTGAACTGCAGCCAGCGTGACGCCTCGACTCGCGCGTCGGCGCGCGACAGCGCCCGTGCGCCGAACACCGCGGTGAGCGCGACGTTGTCGAGCACGGTGAGGTGTGCGAAAGGCCGCGGGATCTGATAGGTCCGCGCGATGCCGCGGCGGGCGATGCGGTGAGCGGGAATGCCCGCGATCTCATGGCCGGCGAACCGGATGCCGCCCGCGTCCGGCGTGTAATGACCGCTGATCACGTTGATGAGCGTCGACTTGCCGGATCCGTTGGGACCGAGGATGCCGACGATCTCGCCTTCGCGCACGGTGAGCGTCACCCCGTCGAGCGCACGGATGCCGCGGAAGGATTTGTGAAGGTCCTGGACGACGAGGAGCGGCGACCCGGCCGTCACGACCCGCGGGTCGTTTGCGCGGAGAGGCTGCTCGTCCGCGCGCGTCAGGACGGGCGCGCGCCGCCGCGTCGCCCATCGCCCCAGCAGCCCGTTCGGCACGAACAGCACCGCCGCGATCAGTACCGCGCCCACCAGCGCCTTGCCGAGAATCGCCTGCTCGGCGGCGGTGAACGCATAGAGGAGGACGGTGATCACGACCGCCCCGAGCGCCGGCCCTGCCCAGTGACGCGTGCCGCCCAGCACGCTCATCAGGACCACCGTCAGCGGCACCGTGATGTTGAACGTGCTGCCCGCCGTGACGTACGACACGAACAGCGCCTGGATGCCGCCCGCGCAGCCCGCCAGCGCGCACGACAGGCCGAACGCCACGAGCTTGCAGCGGTACGTCGGCACGCCCATGACTTCCGCGGCGTCCTCATCGTCGTGGATCGCGAACAGGCCGAGGCCGAGGCGCGCGCCGTGGATGGCGCAGGCGAGCGCGACCGTCAGGGTGGCGAGCAGCAACACCAGCAGGTAGAACGTCCCCGACGCGCTCGGTGCGAGCGCCGGAATCGGCACCCCGCTCAGGTACACGCCCGGCCCGCCGTCGATCGACGTGTTGAGCACGATGGTCGCGAGCACGAACGTCACCGCGAGCGTCAGCAGCGCGAAGAGCTCGCCGCGCACGCTGCGCACGCGGAACACCACGGCGCCGAGTGCGACACCCAGCACTGCGGCGACGAGCGCCGCGACGGGCAGCGTCCAGAGAAAGGGAACGTCGAAGCGGCCCGCCAGCGTGGCGGTCGCATACACGCCTGCGCCGAAGAACGCGCCGTGACCGAACGAGAAATAGCCCGAATACCCGGACAGGATGTTCCACGAGGTCGCGAGCACGATCCAGTGGAACACGAGATAGAGGAACGACTCGTAGAACGCTGGCAGCCCGAGCCACGGCACGACGGCCAGCCCGGCACCGGCGGCGACGATGCCCGCGAGCGCGCGCTCGATCCTCAGGTTCGCCCCGGCCGCAGGAGCAGGAGCGCGATCAGGAGCGTAAACGACACGATCGGCGACCAGGAGGGCGACGCGATCGCCGCGGTCAGGGCTTCGCTCACGCCGATGATCACGCCCGCAACGAGCGGGCCGAGCGCGCTGCCGAGTCCGCCCAGCATGACGGCCGCGAACACCACGCCGATCCATGCGTAGATCTGCGCCGGCGTCAGCGTGAAGCTCAGCGCGAGACAGACGCCCGCGACGCCCGCGAGCGCGGTGCACACGCCCGACAGCAGCAGCGACATGGCGCGGCGATTCACGCCGAAAGCAGCCGCCATCGGCGCGTCTTCGGCGAGCGCCCGCAATGCCTTGCCGAGATCGGTGTAGCGCATGGCGGCCCATACCGCGAACGACAATGCGACGGCCAGGGTCAGCGTCAGGAGCTCCGGGATCGGAACGTACAGCGCCCCGATCCGCAGCTTCTCGCCGGCATAGACCGACTCGAGCTTGCGAAAGTCCGCGGTCCAGATCCACTGGATCGCGGCCTCGATGATCGCCGTGAGCCCGAACGTCGCCAGCAGCGAGTTGAGCGGCGAGATGGCGAAGCGCGACAGGAGCCACTGCACCAGAACGCCGAGCGCGAAGAACAGTGGAACGATCAGCACCAGCGTCAGCAGCGGATCGAGATGACCGACCGTCGACAGCTGGTAGCACACGTACGCGGCGAGGAACGCGAAGGCGAAGTGCGCGAGATTGATGACGTGCAGCAGCCCCCAGGACAGGCCGAGGCCCAGCCCGAGCAGGCCGTACAGGGCGCCGATGAAGACGCCCGACAGCGCCGACTGCGCGAGCAGCGTGGCGCTCGGCAGCGTCACGGCCGCTTGCGTGCGATCACTGGACCGCGAGGCTCGCGCCGGGCGCCGCGTACTCCTTCGGCCACACCGTCACCCAGCGGCCGTTCTGCACCTGCTTGACGCGCATGAGGTCGTCGCCGTAGTTGCTCGGGCCGTCGAAGTGCAGCCGGCCGGTGATGGTGTCCACCTTGTTCTTCTTGAGCCACGCCCCGATCGCCTTGTCGTCGAGGCTGCCTGCGCCGCGGACCCCGGCTTCGAGGATCTGCCACGCTGTGTACGACGCCGCGGCCTGCACCTCGACGCTCGTGTCCGCGATGCCGGCTTTCGCCGCCCGCTCGTGATAGAGCTTGATGAACTCCGCGGACGCGGGGTTGTTGGTGAACGGCGGATGCTCCTCGAAGATGGTCATCGACAGCGCGTTCTTCGCGAGCGGCGACTTCGACATCGGCGCCGGCGCCGGATACATGTAGAAGTGCTCCTGCGGCGTGTAGTCGATCTTGGAGAGCGCCTCGAGGAGCTGGTTGCCTTCGAGCCCGATGGCGCCGACCCACAGGAAGTCCGGCTTCGCCTCCTTGATGCGGGCCGCGATCGGGCCGTAGTCGAGGTTGCCGAAGTCCCACTCCAGGAACAGCACCTCGTTCAGGCCCCGCTTCTTGGCGACTTCACGCGCGCCGAGGGACATGAAGTGGACCGACGGAAACTTGCTCGTGACCACCGCGATGGTCTTCGGTGGCTTGGGCGACGCGGCCAGCGCATCGAACACGGTATTCGGCACGGTGTTGCCCGGATCGGGACCGAGCGACCACGCCGGGAACTGCATGTCGTACTTGGCGAGCGACGGGATGCCGAACGTGTGATGCACCAGCACCTTGTTGTAGCGCTGCGCCACGCCCATGGCGGAGAGGATGGCACCGGTCGCGTACGGGCCCATCAAGAGGTCGACCTTGTCGGCGGTGATGAGCTGCTCGTACAGGGTGCGCGCGAGATCGGGCTTGGACTGGTCGTCCTTGACGATCCATTCCACCTGCCGGCCGAGCAGGCCGCCGCGCTTGTTGAGCTGCTCCACGTAGATCTCGCCGACCACCTTGTGCACGAGCGCGGTCTGCGCCAGCGGCCCGGTGAGCGCGAGCGTGCTGCCGATGCGGATCGGCGACTGGTTCTGTGCGTGCGCCGTCGCTGCGGCGAGGAGCGCGACGGCGAGCAGCCGCGCGATGCGTCGTGCGAGCGTCATGGTTCTTCCTCCCTGGTCCTGTCTTAGCGCGCCGCGGTCTCGTAGTTGGTCACGAAATCCGGCGGCGGATTCGGCCCCCAGAGGTAGAACGCATCCTCGGGTGGATGGTCGCCCGCGCTCCAGCGCGTGCCCGCCGGCACGTAATCGATGTCCGCCGAGTATTCGGCGAAGCTGCCCCACGGATCCTGGACGTACCAGAAATAGTTGGAGCCGATGATGTGGCGCCCCGGGCCCCAGCCGCGCGTGTGTCCCTGCGCCGCCATCTGCATGCCGCCCAGTCCCACGTCCTCGAGCGAGGCGACTTCCCAGCTCGAATGGTGATAGCCCGGGCCGTCCGATTTGGCGAACGCGAGCACGTGATGATCGCTGCCGTGGATCGCATGCATGAACGCGATGCCTTCCCCGGACCGGTCGGACAGCCGCATGCCGACCGTGCGCTCGTAGAAGCGAATGGCGCGCGGCACGTCGGAGGTGAAGCGCAGCACGTGCGACAGGCGCGCGGGATGAATGCGCGGCGCGTTGCTCCGGTTGCCCGCGCCGCGCTGTCCGGCCGCCGTCGACGTGGACGTCCACGAAGGCTTGGCGTGCGGCGACGACTTCGCCGTGACGCCGACGTGGATCAGCGTGCCGTCCATGTCATGGAACCAGAGTCCGTCCCCGGGTGCCCCTGCCGGCGGGCGCGCGGCCTCCGCGCCTTCGCGCCGGAACCGCGCGTCGATCTCCGGCAGGTCGTCCGCATAGCAACCGAACGAGATCCACGCCAGGTGCTTGCGCGGCGCCTCGCGGACCACCGCCCAGCGATGCGGACCGGCTCGGCCGTAGAGCCCGAGGCCGCTCCCCTCCTCGCGCACCGTCAACCCGAACCCGTCGTAGAACTTGCGCGCGTCCGCGAGATCCGGGACGCCGAGCGCGAAATGGTCGAGCGAATGGACGCCGACATCGCGTTGTGTGTCTGCCATTGCTGCTCCTCCGAGTGCCTTTGCGCGCCGGGTGGTCGTGTCGCCAGCGACGCGGCGCTGCCGCTCGGTCGACTTCGCTCGGCAGGCCGCAAGCGATGGGCGATACTACGTCAAGTTCGCGCCGGCTCCAATCCGGCGCGGGCCTCCGCCATGCCGCTCGACGCAACCGCCATCAGCGCCCACGCGATTCAGCTCGCCATCGCTCCGGTGTTCCTGCTGACCGGCATCGCAGGGCTGCTGGGCGTGATGGCCAATCGGCTCGCGCGCGTCGTCGACCGCGCACGCTACTTCGAGATGTCGTGGTCGAAGCTCGACGACGCGGTGCGCGCCTCGCTGCGCGTCGAGCTGGTGCACCTCGAGGAGCGGCGCAGGCTCGCGAGCTGGTCGATCAACTTCTGCACGGCCGCGGCGCTCGTCGTATGCCTCGTCATCGTCGCACTGTTCGTCGAGGAATTCTTCGCCGTGAACGTGCGTTGGGTCGCCGGCGTCCTGTTCGTGCTCGCGTTGATGTGCCTGATCGGCGGGCTGTTCACGTTCCTGCGCGAGGTGTACCTCGCGACGCATTCGGTGCGCATCGACCTCGCGCAGGTCGAGCGCGCGGAGCGCCTGCAACAACGGGAGTGACGGGCCGCGCGCAATGGTGCCGCGGCGATGCACGTCGCATGGGCGTTGGACCCCACCGCCCGGCGTGCCAAGCCCGCAACGCCGCCTCGACCGCCGCACGGGGCCGGTTTCGTCCCGCGTCACGCAGCCGGTCGTCGACGAAGTGCCGGGCATTCACCCTTCAATTCGGCGCGGCAACGCGCTGCGATCGAATTGCCCTGCAAACCGCGCGCATTTCGCTGGATGGCCGCTCGCGCGCTGGCACGCTCGCTGCTGCAAGAGCAGCATTCACGACTCAGCGGGGGGCCCATGCGGTCCAAGGACGCACTGAAGTCGATGTTGAAGCAGAACCTCATGTATCGCGGATTGCGGGCCGTGCAGGGACGGCTCGCCTTCAGCTACAAGGGGGAGATCGTCGAGCTCGCGGTGAACGACAGCGTCTACCGCGGCACCTACATCGCCGTGATGGAGCGCGGTCGGGCGGCACGGGAGTTCCGCGCGTACAACGGCGATTACGACTGGAACGCGATCGCGGTGGCGGTGATGGAAGTCGCCGAGGCGCGCAATCCGCGCCCGCGGCATGCGCGCCCCGCCGGCATCGATGCGGCGAACCGGAAGCTCGCCAACGACCTGCGCTCGATGATCGGGCCGGAGTCCACTTCACGGCTGTCGATCGAGCCGTCGACGGCCACACCGGGCCTCGTCCGCGTGCGCGTCGACGAGGTCGAGCTCGAGCCCGCGGCCGTGCTGCAGCTCTTCGCCGCGCTGTCGCGCGCACTGCCGCAGCCGGCGACGTCGTACCCGACGCCCGCGATCTAGCGCCTAGCGCAGATACGCCAGCAGCGGCGAGCCGATCGGCCGGCGTACCAGAAGGTCCTCGGCACGACGCATCGCCGGCGTGTCGAGCTCCGCGAGCCACTGCACCGCACCGCCGACCAGCGCCGCGATCGGCGCGCCATCACGGAACAGCACGCGGTTGCCGGTCAACGCCGGAATGCGCGCACCCGGCAGCAACGTGCCGACGAGGTTCAGCGGGTCGGCCGCGCTCAGCGCGACCTCATCGCCCGACATCGACATCCGGCGCGTCTCGCGCAAGGCCGTGACCGCCTCGGGAAGGGCGAACTGCTCGCCCGAGACGCCCGCGACAAAGCGGCCGCCGCGGATGTCGCCGCGCGCCTCGAGCCTGCGCAGCACGCGCAGCAGCTCGCGCCACGGCGGCAGCCAGGCAGCCTCGCGCTGCAGCAGCCGCCAGAACACGACGCCGTAGCGTCGCAGCAGGGCATGAACGATGTGCTCGAGCATGTCGCGCTCCGCGTCGGCCGACGGCACCGCCGCAGCGGGCCGGCGCAGGAGCGCCCAGCGGCCGGCATCCTCGATACCGAACAGCGCGCTTCGTCGCCGCTTGCCGCCGCCGAAGCGCTTGCGCTTCTCCGAGGGCGTCAGCAGCGCGCGCAGGCCCGAGAAACCGTCCGAGCTCACGAGGCCGAGCGCAACGAGCTCGGCCAGCGCATCCTCGACCTGGGTGCGCAGCAGGTTTGTGCCATCGACGATCTCGTCGAAGAACGACGCGCCGTGCGCGCGCAGGTGATCGAGCACCGCGTGCGCGCGCGAGCCCATCGCGGGCTCGGCGTCGGGCGCGGGCGCCGCACGGGTCCATTGCGCGGCGCTGCGCCGTGGAAGCAGTGTGACGGGCGTGGTGCGGATGGGACCGGCGGCCGCGCTGCTCGCGGCCGGCAGCGTCAGGCGCGTCCATACCGCGCGCCCTGACAGGCAGAGATCGTCGAGCCAGGTGAAGTCGTAGTTCTCGAGGCGCGCGGGAAGGATCTCCGATTCCCACGCCGCCGCAGGGACCTCGAAGCCCTGGAGCTGGCCGATGATGGCGTCGAGCGCGTCGGCGCCCTGCCTGCGCTCGCTCGCGACGACGTGCTGCCAGCGGAACAGGAAGCGCATGAAGTCCTGTGTCGAGACCGGCTCGATCTCCGCGCGCAGGCGCTGGACGGTGTAGCGATGGATGCGCGCGAGCAGCGCACGGTCGCACCACTGCGTCCCCGCGGCGCCGGGCACGAACGAACCCTGCATCGCGACGCCTTGCGACGCGAGGCGCGCGAGCGCCGCCTCGATGTCGCCGCCGGGCACGCCGATCGCGCTTGCGAGGGCGCCGACCGTGACGGGACCGGCGCCTTCGAGCCGGCTTCGCACGATCTCGGTCAGCGCGTCCTCGCGCGACCATGCGCGGCGCGCGAATTCGTGCGGCGCTTCGATCGCTGGCGAGCGATCCGCGTGTCCATGCACCGCGCTCCATTGCGGCAGGCGCTCGGCCGGCACGCCTATCGAAGTCGACGCGTCGATGCGCAGCCGCGTCGCGCGGCGCGCTTGGGTAAGCGTGTCGAACAGTGCCGGCCATGCCGGGTCGCGCGCGAGCTCGGCCTCGGTGATGCATGCGAGGCCGAGGAGCGCGTCATGCAGCTCGTCGGGCGTTGCGGCCTCGGGCCACGCCTGCTGACGCACGCGGTCGATGGCGGCGATGTCGAGCCGGCCGAGATCGGCCGCGGACGCCTCGTCCAGCCAACGCCTCGCCATGACCGCCTGCGCGCGGCGCTCCTCGAGCGGTGCGTCGTCGAGATAGGCGTACGGCCGGGCCGTGAGCACTTCCAGCGCCAGCGGCGACGGGGCGGTGAGGTCGCGTGCGACCACGCCGATGGCACCGCTCTCGATGCCGCGCAGCAGAGCCTCGAGGCCGTCGACATCCATCGCGTCGTGCAGGCAATCGTGGATCGCCTGGGCCACCAGCGGGTGATCCGGCACCTCGCGCGGGCCCGCGAGGTTCTCGGCACACGCGATCTGATCGGGAAAGACCGCGGCGATGAGATCCTCGGCGCGCATGCGCTGCAACGGCGCGGGCACCTTGCGCCCGCCGCGGAAGCGCGGCAGCGCGAGTGACGTGGTGGCGATCCAGCGCCAGCGGGCGGCGAACATGGGCGCGTCGAGCAACGCCTGCACGAGCACGCCGCGCACGGTGCTCGAGTTCAGGTAGCGCGCGACATCGCGCAGCTCGAAGCTGTGGCTGGTCGACAGCGACAGCACGATCGCATCCTCGGTCGCGGCCGCCTGCAGCTCGAAGTTGAACTTCACGCAGAAGCGCTTGCGCAGCGCGAGCCCCCACGCGCGGTTGATGCGGCTGCCGAAAGGCGAGTGGATGACGAGCTGCATGCCGCCCGACTCGTCGAAGAACCGCTCGAGCACGATGGTGCGCTGGGTCGGCAGCATGCCAAGCGCCGCGCGAGCGGCCGTGAGGTATTCGACGACCTGTCCGACGGCGTTGGGTGCAACACCGGTCGCCCGGCTGACGTCGTCGATCGCGGCACCGGTGTTCTCGGCCTTGTCCAGCGCGTCAGCGACATCCTCGCGCAGGCGCGACACCGCGCCCGACAGCTCGGCCGAGCGCGCCGGCGCTTCGCCGAGCCAGAACGGAATGGTCGGCGCCTGTCCGTGAGCGTCCTCGACCCGCACACGTCCCGCCTCGACGCGACGGATCCGATACGACGTGTTGCCGAGCTGGAAGATGTCGCCGGCGAGGCTCTCGACGGCGAAGTCCTCGTTCACCGTGCCGACCACCTGGCCCGCGGGCTCGAGCACCACGTCGTAGTCGGCGGTGTCGGGAATGGCGCCGCCGGACGTGATCGCCGTGAGACGCGCCCCGCGGCGCCCGCGCAGCATGCCATTGACCGCGTCGCGATGCAGGTAGGCCGCGCCATGGCCGCGCCGCGTGGTGAAGCCTTCCGCCAGCGTGCGCACGACGTCGAGAAATTCCTCCCGGGTGAGCGAGGCATAGGGATACGCGCGACGGTAGCGCGCGTAGAGCTCCGTCTCGGGCCAGTCGCGAGCCGCCACGTCGGCGACGATCTGCTGCGCCAGCACGTCGAGCGGCTTCCGGGGAATCGCGATCCGATCGAGCTCGCCGCGCCGCACCGCATCCAGGAGCGCCGTGCATTCGACCAGCTCGTCGCGGGAGAGCGGAAAGATGCGCGCCTTCGGAACGCCGCCCACCTGGTGGCTCGCGCGTCCGGCTCGCTGCAGGAACGTCGCGATCGAGCGCGAGGAGCCCAGCTGGCAGACGAGGTCGACGTCGCCGATGTCGATGCCGAGCTCGAGCGACGCGGTCGCGACGAGGATCTTCAGCTCGCCGTGCTTCAGGCGCTGCTCGGCCGCGAGCCGCAGCTCCTTGGCCATGCTGCCGTGGTGCGCCATCACCTGGCCCTTGCCGAGCAGATCGGTGAGATGGCGCGCAGCCCGCTCGGCCATTCGGCGCGTGTTGACGAAGATCAGCGTAGTGCGATGCGACTGCGCGAGATCGGCGAGGCGCTGGTACACCTGCTCCCATACTTCGTGCGACATCACCGCCTCCAGCGGCGACGACGGGACCTCGATCGCGAGGTCGCGCGCCCGGACATGCCCCGTGTCCACGATGTCGCAGGCGGGCGCCGCATCCGGTGTGCCGCCGGCGAGGAACCGCGCGACCTCCTCGATGGGCTTCTGCGTCGCCGACAGCCCGATTCGCACCGCGGGACGTTCCGTGAGCGCATCCAGCCGCTCGAGCGACAGCGCGAGGTGGCTGCCGCGCTTGTTCGAGGCCAGCGCGTGGATCTCGTCGACGATGACGGTGCGTGTCTTCGCGAGCATCGTCCGCCCGGACTCGGATCCGAGCAGCACGTACAGCGACTCCGGCGTGGTGACGACGATGTGCGGCGGGCGCTTGCGCATGCTCGCACGCTCGGCCTGCGGCGTGTCGCCGGTGCGCACCAGCGTACGGATCTCCACGTCGGGCAAGCCCTGCGCTTCCAGCGCCTTGCGAATGCCGGCGAGCGGGGCCGCGAGGTTCTTGCGAATGTCGTTCGACAGCGCCTTCAGCGGCGACACGTACACGACGAAGGTCTCGTCGGGCAACGGCGCGCGTACGCCCTCCGTGACGAGGTCGTCGATGGCCGCGAGGAAGGCGGCGAGCGTCTTGCCGGATCCCGTAGGCGCCGCAATCAGGACGTTGCGGCGCGCCTTGAGCCGCGGCCACGCCTGCGCCTGTGCCGGCGTGGGCTCGGCAAAGTGCGCGTCGAACCAGGACCGGACCGCGGGATGGAAGGAAGCGAGCGGCATGACCGTAGTACGTGGGGACCGGCGGTCAATCTACAACACCCGGCTCCCTGGTCGCGGTCGACGTGCAAAGGGCCGGCGCTCGCACGCCGGCCCTTCGCATGGAAGCCTTGCGTCCGTTCAGCCGAGGCCGCCCGCCGTCGCCGGCGCGAGACCCAGCCGCAAGTCCTGCGACGACGTCGAGCTGCTTCTGGACTGGCCCTGGCCTTCGGTGATGCGCTGCAGGTCGCCGCTGATCTCGCCGCCCTCTTCCACCACGAGCTTGCCGTAGCGGATCGTGCCGGACACCTTGCCCGTGCCGTGAACGATGAGCCGCGTGCGCGCGGTGAGCTCGCCGGTGAAGTCGCCGCGGATCTCGGCGACGTCGATCAGCGCCGTGCCCTTGTACGTGCCGGGCTCGGAAATCTCCATCTGCTTGCTGTTGACCGTCGCTTCGACGTGACCTTCGATCACCACGACGTCGCAGTCGGAGATCTCGACGCCCTTCAGCTTGATGTTGACGCCCACGCACAGCCGGCTCTCGGCCCCGGAGGCCGTTGCGGCCGGGCTTGCCGCCGTCGCAGGGGCGGGATCGCGCGGCTGCGCCGGCGCAGGCGTCGGCGATGACGAGCCGCTCGTGACCGGCGCGCGAGGCGGCGAAGCGTGGCCTGCAGCGCTTTGGGACGAGGGCGAGTCGTACATCGCGGGCTTCAGGCCCGGCTTGCCGGGTTCCTTCGCGGGCGGATTGGTGCCGGGACGATTACCGCGTTCGAAATTCAGCATGCATGCTCCTTCCTGCAACAGCGGGTGAATGACGTCGTCATTATTGATCCGCTTGCCGCCATGTGCAACACGAATTCTCGATTACAAAGACGGGAGTTCCGCCGTCCGGTAAATCTTGCCACCGCGCGATTCTTTATCATTCGGCCATGTACATGCCCGGGTTCCTGAATCTCGGTGTCGGCTTCCGCAAGTATTTCGTCGCTCTGCCCGCCCTCGACGACGAACTGAAGCGCGCGGCCTATCGCATTCGGCACGCGGTCTATTGCGAAGAGCTCGGCTACGAGCCGGTACGCCCGGATGGCCTCGAGACCGACGAGTACGACGCGCAGGCCTCGCACTGCCTGCTGCAGGGCGTCGCCGACCCGCGCTACGTGGGATGCATCCGCATCGTGTCCCCGCGCCGCGAGGATCCGCAGCGACCCCTGCCCTTCGAGCTATTGTGTGGCGCGACGCTCGATCGCACCGTGGTCGACCCGGCGCGCCTGCCGCGTGAGCGCATCGCCGAGGTCTCGCGCCTGGCGGTGATCCGGCAATACCGGCGACGCAGGGGCGAGGCCGCGCGGCCGGGCGGCGACATCGACGAGAACGATTTCGGCACGCCGGAGCGGCCACGCTTTCCTTACATTCCCGTGGGGCTGTACCTCGGCATGCTGGCGCAGGCGCGGCGCCAGGGCATCGAGACGCTGTTCGTGCTGACCGAGCCTCGTCTCGCGAGCCACCTGTCGCGTCTCGGCGTTCGCCTGACGCGCATCGGCGCGCCCGTGGAGCATCGCGGCATGCGCGTGCCCTCGATGCTGCGCGTGAACGAAGTGATCGATGGATTCGGTGCGTTCGTGCGCCCCTTGTATGACGTCATCGCCGGTGAGATCGAGGCCGCTTATCGCGCCGTCGGCACCTGAAGGGCTCGCGTCGGCCGCGCCGTCCACGCTGGCCATCCTGCGCGACACGTTCGGCCATGCGGCCTTCCGCGGCGCTCAGCAGGACGTCGTGGAGCACCTCGTCGCGGGCGGCGACGCGCTCGTGCTCATGCCGACCGGCGGGGGCAAGTCGTTGTGCTACCAGGTCCCGGCCCTCGCACGCCCCGGCACCGGCGTGGTCGTGTCACCGCTCATCGCGCTCATGCAGGACCAGGTGGCGGCGCTGCGCCAACTCGGCGTGCGCGCCGCGTTCCTCAACTCGACGCAGACGGCGGAGGAGAGCCGCGCAACCGAGCGCGCGTTGCGCGACGGCGCGCTCGACCTGCTGTACGTCGCGCCCGAGCGCCTGGCCACGCCGTCGTGCCTCGCGCTGCTCGACGCCGCGCGCATCGCGCTCTTCGCGATCGACGAGGCGCATTGCGTCTCGCAGTGGGGACACGACTTCCGTCCCGAGTACCTGCGCCTTTCGATCCTCCACGAGCGGTACCCGGACGTGCCGCGCATCGCGCTCACGGCCACCGCCGACCCGCAGACGCGCGCCGAGATCGTCGAGCGACTGGCGCTCCACGGCGCGCGCGTCTTCGTATCGAGCTTCGACCGGCCGAAC
>Ga0070661_100002195_pt1 | contig 13439 bp, 10 predicted proteins | sample KBSC43metaG_FD_64663 | JGI IMG/M metagenome (GOLD analysis project Ga0070661, IMG submission 64663) | Corn rhizosphere microbial communities from Kellogg Biological Station, Michigan, USA - KBS C4-3 metaG | ecosystem: Host-associated > Plants > Roots > Rhizosphere > Soil ...
CCGGGCCTTCCTCCGCGCTGCGCAGGGTGACGATCTGCTCGCCGACGCGCACCCGCGCCTCCCACGTGACGTCGATGGCGCCCTGGACGCTCTGGTGGGCCGGGCAGCCCTGCGGATGCAGGACGAGGGCCCGCTCGGTGGCCTCGCGGCTTTCCGCCGGCACCGCCAGCTCGTACTTCAGGTGGATGGACTTGATGCGGATGGTCTTGCCGACGCCGACGATGCGGCCCTCCACCGTCGCGGTGTAGCCGTCACGATCGAACGGGATCTTGCGCCCTGCCAGGGCGCCACGCAGGGTGCCGTACATTCACCCCGCGACCGCGGCCACGATGTGATCCAGCGTGGAGGCCACCGGCGGCCCCTCCGCGACCCCGTAGTACTCACGCAGGCGTCCTTGCACGCCGTAGACCACCGGGGCCGGCACGTCGCCCAGATAGGCGTGCCGGTAGCCGTGGCGGTACTCCAGCCGGGACTGGGAGACGTACTCGAAGTCGTCGGGCATCGCATCCTCCTGTTCGTCCGACGTGAGCCGGGTGTGTCGAAGAGTCGAGTCCGCGGAATCGTAGGCCGCGGGCCGGGCATCAGTCAACCAATCGCGCCCGCCGGGCGCCACCGCCGCTCGTGGAGCAGCCGTCTCGCCGGACGGCCGGCGCGCGTGGCATGATGACGCCATGGGGCGGGTCGAGCAGCCGGTGGGACTGGCGGTGATGGCGAAGGCGCCGCGCGCGGGCGCGGTGAAGACGCGCCTCTGCCCTCCGCTGCGTCCCCCGGAGGCGGCGGAGCTCGCGCGGTGCTTCCTGCTGGACACGGTCGATCGCGTCGGGGCGGTGGCGGGAGCGCGGCCCGTGATCGCGTACGCCCCCCTCGAGGCCCGGATCGAGTTCGAGGGCCTGGCCCCCGGCTTCGCGCTGCTCGCCCAGCAGGGCGAGGACCTCGGCGCGCGCCAGTCGCGGCTCCTGGGCGAGGTGCTGGCCCTCGGGCACGAAGCCGCGCTGGTGATGGGCACCGACGTGCCGACGCTGCCCCGCGAGTGCCTGGACGAGGCGGTGAGCCTCGTGATGGCCCCGGACGTGGACCTGGTGCTCGGCCCGACCGACGACGGGGGCTACTATCTCGTGGGTTTGCGGGTGCCGTGCCCGGCCCTCTTCGATGACATGCCGTGGTCGACCTCCGCGGTGCTCTCCCGCATGCTCGACCGCGCGCAGCGGCTGGGGCTGCGAGTGGCCTGTCTTCCCGCGTGGTTCGACGTCGACACCAAGGCCGACCTCGAGCGCCTCGCCGCGGAGCTGGCGGTGACCCCGGGACGGGAGCCGCGTCACACTCGCGATTTCGTGGCCCGACGAATCTCGCCGGGCCGGAACGGCGTCATACCCGACGATCATGGACACCCTCAGGCCAACGGCGGAGGAGCAGCGGCTCCGAGCCGCGGCTGACCGATCGGCCCACTGGAAGCGCTGGGGGCCCTACCTCAGCGAGCGCCAGTGGGGCACGGTGCGGGAGGACTACAGCCCCTACGGCACCGCGTGGGAATACTTTCCCCACGACCACGCGCGCTCCCGCGCGTACCGCTGGGGCGAGGACGGCCTCGGGGGAATCTCGGACAATCACCAGCGCCTCTGCTTCGCGGTGGCGCTGTGGAACGGCCGCGATCCCATCCTGAAGGAGCGGCTGTTCGGATTGACGGGTCACGAGGGCAACCACGGGGAGGACGTCAAGGAGTACTACTTCTACCTCGACTCCACCCCGACGCACTCCTACATGAAGTACCTCTACAAGTACCCGCAGGGCGAGTTCCCGTACGACCGCCTCGTGGACGAGAACCGCCGGCGTGGCCGGAGCGCACCCGAGTTCGAGCTGATCGACACCGGGATCTTCGACGAGGACCGCTACTTCGACGTCGTGGTCGAGTACGCCAAGGCCGACATCGACGACGTCCTGATCCGCCTGAGCGTGACCAACCACGCTCCCGAAACGGCCGAGTGCCACCTGCTGCCGACGCTCTGGTTCCGCAACACGTGGTCGTGGGAGGCGGGTAGCCCGCGCCCGCGACTGGCCGCGAGCGGCGCGGGGGTCATCGAGGCGGAGCACGAGTCCCTCGGCCTCCGCTGGCTCTGCGTGGAGGGGTCTCCCGAGCTCCTGTTCACCGAGAACGAGACCAACTTCGAGCGGCTCTTCAGGGAGCCCAACCGGACCCCGTACGTCAAGGACGGGATCGACGCCTACGTGGTACGGGGGCGCGCGGAGGCGGTGAACCCGGCGCGCGAGGGGACGAAGGCCGCCGCGCGCTATCGCCTGCGGATCGGGCCCGGGGAGACCGCGTCCGTCCGGCTGCGCCTGGCCAACGTGCCCCCGCACGGCCGGCCACTGGGTCCCGAGTTCGACGCCCTCTTCGCGCAGCGGCAGCGCGAGGCGGATCAGTTCCACGACAAGCTGATCCCGGCCACGCTGGACGCCGACGCGCGCGTGATCCTCCGCCAGGCCGCGGCGGGCGTGCTCTGGAGCAAGCAGTTCTACCACTACTACGTCCGGCGGTGGCTCGAGGGCGATCCGGCCTACCCACCTCCGCCACCGGAGCGGCGCCACGGCCGCAACCACGAGTGGACGCACCTCTACAACGAGGACGTCATCTCGATGCCGGACAAGTGGGAATACCCGTGGTACGCGGCGTGGGACCTCGCCTTCCACATGCTGCCCCTCGCGCTCGTCGATCCCGACTTCGCCAAGGAGCAGCTCGTCCTGTTCCTGCGCGAGTGGTACATGCACCCGAACGGACAGATTCCGGCCTACGAGTGGGCGCTGGGCGACGTGAACCCCCCGGTGCACGCGTGGGCCGCGTGGCGCGTGTACAAGATCGACAAGCGGCGTAGCGGGGTCGGGGATCGCCGCTTCCTGGAGCGGGTCTTCCACAAGCTGCTGCTCAACTTCACCTGGTGGGTGAACCGCAAGGACGCCGAGGGCATGAACGTCTTTCAGGGCGGCTTCCTCGGCCTCGACAACATCGGGGTCTTCGACCGGTCCAGCCCGCTGCCCACCGAGGGGTACCTCGACCAGTCCGACGGCACGAGCTGGATGGGGATGTACTGCCTCAACATGCTGGCCATCGCGCTCGAGCTGGCCGGCGAGGATCCGGCCTACGAGGACGTGGCGAGCAAGTTCTTCGAGCATTTCGTCTACATCGCCCACGCCATGGACCATCGGGGCGGCGACGGCGAGGACGACGGCTCGCTGTGGGACGAGGAGCACGGGTTCTTCTACGACCTGCTCCGCCTGCCGGACGGGACCTCCCGCCGGATGCGCATCCGCTCGATGGTGGGGCTGATCCCGCTCTACGCGGTGGAGACTCTCGAGCCCGAGATCGTCGATCGGCTGCCCGGCTTCAAGCGGCGCATGCAGTGGTTCATCGACCACCACCCGGACTTCCGCGACCACGTGCAGGAGGCGGAAGAGCCGGGCCGCGGGGTGCGGCGCCTCCTGTCGATCGTCACCCGCGAGCAGCTGCCGCGGGTGCTCCACTACATGCTCGACGAGCGCGAGTTCCTCTCCCCCTTCGGGGTGCGGGCCCTCTCTCGCTACCACGCGGAGCATCCCTTCGTGGAGCAGGTGATGGGTGCCGAGTACCGGGTGGACTACGAGCCGGCCGAGTCCAGCACCGGGCTCTTCGGGGGCAACTCCAACTGGCGCGGCCCCATCTGGTTCCCGGTCAACGTGCTGCTGGTCGAGAGCCTGCAGAGGTTCGACTACTTCTACCGCGACGATTTCAAGGTGGCGTGCCCCACCGGGTCCGAGGGTGTGATGCCGCTGCGTGAGGTGGCCGCGGAGCTGGAGCGGCGGCTGATCCGGATCTTCCGTCGCGGCCCGGACGGGCGGCGCCCCGTGCTGGGGGCAGTGGAGAAGTTCCAGACCGACCCGCGGTGGCGCGACCTGATCCCCTTCCACGAGTACTTCAACGGCGACACGGGCGCGGGCGTGGGTGCGAGTCATCAGACCGGCTGGACCGCGCTGGTGGGCAAGTTCCTCCTGCAGATCGGCGAGGGGGCGGCCCGGTGAGCCGGCGCTGGGCGGTGATCCTGGCCGGCGGGGACGGGGTGCGCCTGCGCTCCATGACCCGCGGCATCACCGGCGACGAGCGGCCCAAGCAGTTCTGCTCCCTCGTCACGGAGGACACGCTCCTGACCGAGACTCGCCGCCGGGTCGCGCAGACGGTGCCCGCGCATCGGACGCTGGTGGTGGTCAACCGGGCCCACGAGCGCTTCTACGTCCCGCTCCTCGCCGACATGCGGGTCCCCGCGGTGATGGCGCAGCCGGAGAACCGCGGCACCGCGGCCGCGATCCTGTACGCGCTGCTGGTGCTGGCCAGCCGTCGGGCCGCGGGCGACACGGTGGCGTTTTACCCGTCGGACCACTTCGTATCCGACGACCAGAGCTTCGGCGAGCACATCGAGGCCGCGTTTGCGGGCGCCCGGGAGCGGCCGGACCTCGTGACACTGCTGGGCATCGCCGCGGATCGCGCCGAGACCGGCTACGGCTGGATCGAGCCGGGCGACGCGGTGGCGGGTGCGCCGGCGCTGCGGCGGGTGCGCCGCTTCTGGGAGAAGCCCACCCCGGAGGACGCGCGGCGCTTCCACGCCCAGAGCTGGCTCTGGAACAGCTTCGTGATGGTGGGCCGCGTGCACACTCTGCTCGCGCTCGTCCGGCTCGCCGCGCCCGACCTCCATCGCTCGTTCGCGGAGGTGGCGAGCACGCTGGGGACGGTGGGCGAGGCGACCGCGCTGGAGCGCCTGTACTGCGGGCTGCCTTCGGTCGATTTCTCACGTCATGTCCTGGGCGTGCGGCCCGACCGCCTCGCGGTGCTGCCGGTGCGGAGAGTACACTGGGACGACCTGGGCGAGCCGGAGCGCGTGCTGGCGACGCGGCGGCGGGCCCGGAGCGTGACCATGCGACCGACCGTTCCGGTAGCGATCCCGGCCTGACCCGCTGCTGGCCATGCCCGCCGCGACCGAACCGAGTCCGCTCGAGCAGCTGGCCGCGCGCGCACTCGAGCAGGTGCGCGACGGGATGCGGCTCGGTCTCGGCTCCGGTCGGGCCGCCTCCTCGTTCGTCCGCGCCCTGGGCGCTCGGGTCCGCGAGGGCTTGCGGGTCCGGGGCGTGCCGACCTCCGAGGCCACCGGCCACCTCGCACGCGAGCTGGGCGTGCCTCTGGCCGGCCTCGACGAGGGGCTGCTCGATCTGACCGTCGATGGCGCGGATGAGGTGGATCCCCGGCTCGACCTCATCAAGGGCTACGGCGGCGCCCTGGTCCGGGAGCGCATCGTGGCCGCGGCCTCGCGCCGGGTGGTGATCCTGGTGGGGCGGGAGAAGCTGGTGCCGGTGCTGGGCTCGCGGGGACGCCTGCCGGTCGAGGTGCTGCCGTTCGCGGCGCCGCTGACGATCCGCGAGCTGGCCGATCTCGGCTGCCGTCCGGCCCTGCGGCTCGAGGCGGGGCAGCCGTGCGTGACCGACAATGGCAACTGGATCGTCGACTGCGGGGTCCGGCCCATCGAGGCGCCCGCGGCCTTCGCGCGCGATCTCAGAGCGTTGCCCGGCGTGGTCGACACGGGGCTCTTCATCGGGGTGGCGGACCTGGTGCTGGTGGCCGACGCGACCGGCGTCCAGGCGATGCGGCGCAGCGAGCGAGTGGCGTGACCGGAGGACGGCGGTGAGGACGATCCGGCGCTATCCCGATCCCGAGGCGGTGAGCCGCGCGGCGGCGCACGACTTCGTGGAGCTGGCCCGCACTTCCATCGCGGAGCGCGGACGCTTCTGCGTGGCGCTCTCGGGCGGCTCGACCCCGCGGCGCATGTACGAGATCCTGAGCGAGGGCCCGCGCTGGGCCCAGCTGCCGTGGGAGCGCGTGGAGTTCTTCTGGGGCGACGAGCGGGCCGTGCCGCCCGATCACCCGGACTCGAACTTCGGAGCCGCCGCGGCCTCCCTCCTGCGCAAGCTGGCGATCCCGGACGAGCACATCCACCGGATGCAGGGCGAGCTGCCGGACGTGGAGGACGCGGCGGCGCGCTACCAGGCCGAGCTGGCCCGGGTATTCGGGGTGCGGGCGACGGGCTGCCCCCGATCTTCGATCTGGTGCTGCTCGGGATGGGGGCGGACGGCCACACCGCGTCCCTCTTCCCGTACAGCCAGCCTCTGACCGAGCGCCGGCGCTGGGTGGTGGGCCACCAGGTGGCGCGGCTCGGCAAGGCACGGATCACGCTCACCCCGCCCATCCTGAATCGGGCCGCCGAGGTGCGGCTCCTGGTGACCGGCGCGGACAAGGCGGGCGTCTTGAAGGAGGTCCTGCTGGGCCCGCGCAACCCGGAGCGCCTGCCGGTCCAGCGGGTGACGCCCGAGGCGGGCCGGCTGATGTGGCTGCTCGATCGCGCGGCGGGCGCGGAGGTGCCCGCGGATCGGGCTTCCTGACCTGACCCCGCCCGCGGCGGGAGGCTCGGGCCCGGCCTAGCCCAGGTCGTGCAGCAGGTGGGCGGTGGTCAGCACGCCCTGGTAGAGGTGGTCGAGCCGCAGGTGCTCGTTGGGGCTGTGCTGGCGGTTGTTGGCGTTAGCGTACGGCACCACGATGGTCGGGCGCTGCAGGATGTCGGTGAAGGCCCACAGCGGGACGCTGCCGCCCATCGTCGGCAGCACCACCGCGGGCTCGCCGCCGTGCGCGCGCTCCACCGACTCGATCACCCGGCGGGAGATCGGCAGGTCCACCGGGGTCTTGGCCGGGTCGTAGCCCCGCCGCTCGACCACCCGGATGGCGCGACCTCGGAGCTCGTCGGGGATCGGCGCGTCCGCCGACTCGATCACCGTGAAGCCCTGCCCGCGGATATGGTCGAGGAGGCGCCGGTACACGGCGTCGACCCGCTGGTTCTTCACCAGCCGCGCGTCGAAGGCCACCGTGGCCTGGTGCGGGATGATGGTCTGCGCCTCCTGCCCCGTGAACCCGCTCCTCAAGCCGCGAATCGTGAGGGTCGAGCGGAACATGAGGCGCTCGAGGTACTCCTGGGGCAGCGGCACTCCCAGCTCCCGCTCGATGCTGGCCCGGTCGAGCGGGATGCGCCCCATCAGCTCCCGCTCGGCGGCGGTCGGCGGGACCACGCCATCCTCCAGGCCCTCCACGAGAGGGGTCCCGTCCGGGGCGGCCATGGAGGCCAGGAGCCCCACCAGCCGCCAGGCGGGATTCGGCACGTTGAAGTTGCCGGAGTGCACGTCGCGGCGCGCCGATTCCAGCGTCAGCTCGAGCGAGAGGATGCCGCGCGCCCCGAAGGCGATCGCGGGCCGGCCGCTGGCGTCCTTGGGGCCGTCCGTGACCACCACGAGGTCGGCGTCGAGGAGCTCCTGGTGGCGCTCGGTGAAGGGCCCGAAGTTCTGGCTGCCCATCTCCTCCTCGCCGTCGAAGATGAACTTGAGCCCGACCCGGGGTGTGATGCCCAGGCCCCGCATCAGCTCGAGCGCGGTGAGGTGCGCCCAGATCGGACCCTTGTCGTCGGAGGCCCCGCGTCCGTAGAGCCGGTGGCGGGGCAGGGCCTCATCGGGCACCTGGCCAGGGGGCAGGGCGGGGGCCCCGTCCTCGGCCGGACCGGCCCGGAGCACGGGCTCGAACGGGGAGGGCTGGAGCCATCCGGCGGCCGGGGCCGGCTTCACATCATAGTGGCAGTAGATCAGGAGCGTCCGCTCCGCTCGAGGGCCGGGGAACGAGCCGTAGACAGCAGGGTTTCCACCCGTTTCCATGATGCGGGCCTCGAGCCCGCGTGCGCGCATCGCCCCGGCGAGCCACTCGGCCCCGGCCCGGACTCGATCGGGCTTCTGGCTGACCGTGTCGAGCCGCAGGAAGTCGGCGAGGCCGTCCATGATGGGCCGACGGCGGGCCGCGACGGCAGCCGCTAGCAGGGACCAGTCGGGCTCCGACGCGCTCATCGACCCACCTTACCGGCGGATGACGCTTTGCGCCAGCCCTTTCCCCGAGAGTCCGCAAAATTGGACTATCCGGCGACCTTCTCGGTAGAGTAGCGGCTCACGTGATGGCCGGCTCGGTCCGGCCCCACGTTCCGATGAACATCCAACTCCACGGACCCGGTCGCAGGCGGACGCGGCGCGCCATGCTTGCGCTGCTGCTCGCGCTGGACCTGCTCGCAGCCAACGCCGGGGTCTTGACCGCTACCCTCGGCCCCGCCGCGGCCCAGCAGTCCGAGGCCGACGTGTTCGTGGCCCAGGCCATTCTCGCCTACGACGCGCGGCGCTACGACGAAGCGCTGTCCCTGCTGAAGGAGGCTCTGGCCCAGGACCCGAACAACGTCGAGGCGCTCTACTATAGCGGCCTGACCCTGATGGCCCAGCAGAAGACCGACCAGGCGGTCGAGGTCCTGGAAAGGGCCAAGGCCCGGGCGCCGCGGGACCTCTCGATCCTCTTCCTCCTCGGAGTGGCCTACTTTGCCCTGGAGCGCTACGACCAGGCCGAGGCCCCGCTGACCCAGGTGCTCAACGAGCGCCCCCAGACCGAGGGCGTCGGCTACTACGTCGGGCTGATCCGCTATCGCAAGAAGGACTACCAGGGCGCGCTCAAGGCGTTCCGGGCCGAGACCTCGCAGAACCCGAACATCCAGCAGCTGGTCCGGTTCTACTCGGGGCTCACGCTGGCCATCCTCGGGCTGCCGGAGCAGGCGGTGGCGGAGGTGGACGCGGCGCTCAAGTTCCAGACCGGCTCCGCGCTGACCGGCCCCGCGGAGCGACTCCGCGACACGCTGGCCACCGCGCGCGAGGCCGAGCGGCGCCTGCACGCGGAGGTGCGCGTCGGCTTCCTCTACGACAGCAACGTGGCGGTGATCCCGCAGCCCAGCCACGACCCCGTCGCGGAGTCGCTGCGCAACCGCAAGACCGCCAGCCCCGGCGAGCTGGCCGCGCTGCGCCTGGATTACGCCTGGCTCCGACGCGGGCCCTGGGAGTCGACGGTCACCTACTCGTTCTTCCAGACCTACAACAACCGGCTGCCCTCGTTCAACGTGCAGAACCATCTCGTGGCGGGCGCGCTCTCGTACCGGGCGGCCATCGGCTCCATGCCGTTCCAGGTGGGCGCCCAGTACTCGTGGGACTACATCTCGCTGGGCGGCGACGACTTCCTGCAGCGCCACACCGCGACGCTCTTCGGCACCCTGGTCGAGAACAAGGGCAACCTGACCACGCTGGTGGCGCGGTTCCAGGACAAGGACTTCTTCGCGACCCCGGGCCAGATCCGCGAGGAGGACCGGGACGCGCGCAACTGGATGATCGGGGGCACCCACGTCTTCCGCTTCGCGGAGGACCGGCACTACATCCGGGTGGGCTACCAGTTCGACCTCGAGAACGCGGACGGGCGGAACTACAGCTACCAGGGCAATCGCTTCCTGGCCGGGGGCCAGTACACGCTGCCGTGGGGAAGCACGCGGCTCAGGTACGACTTCGACCTGCACCAGCGGCACTACCGCCACGCCAACACGCTGCTGCCGGTGGTGAACCCGGGCTCGCGCGAGCGCGAGGACATGGAGCAGAACCACGTGTTCCGGATCGAGCAGGTGCTGGCCAAGAACCTGGGGCCCACCGTGATCGGCTGTGCCCCGACCGCGCCCTGCCCCCTCACGCTCTCGGCCGAGTATCAGCGGACCGTCGCGGACTCCAACCTCGCTGTCTTCGACTTCAACCGCAACGTCTGGTCGCTGACCCTCTCCTGGCAGTACTGAGGCCGGGGCCTACGGGCCCTGCTTGACCTGTGCGGCGCCGCTCACCGAGATCACCGCCGCGTTCGGCGACAGGGTCAGCGTGTTCTGGCTCTGACCCAGGTTCGGGAAGGGATTGTTGCCGAGGGAGAGGGTGGCCCCGCCGGTCACCAGCACCGGGATGTTCCCGACCAGGGTGCAGCCGCCTGCCGCGCAGAGGTTGTTGGTGATCGAGAGGCTGTTGCCGGTGCCGATGAAGTTCACCAGCGCGCCGGCCACGTTCAGGATCGAGCTGCCGCTCAGGCTCAGCAGGGCGCCGTTGGTGATGGTCATCGCGCTGCCGCCCGCGAGCCGGAACAGGTCCCCGCGCACGGTCATGGTGGCGCTGCCGGCCAGGCTGAGCGCGTGCCCCTGTACCGTCAGGGTGCTACCGGTGAGGGCGGCGAGCTGTCCGAGCCGCACGGTCGCGCCGCCCGAGATGTCGGCCAGGTTGCTCCCGGTGGCGAGGGCCGCGCTCCGGGTCATGCTCAGCAGCGGGGCGCTGGCGCTGATCAGGTCCAGCACCGCGCTGTTGCTCATCGCGAGGACGCTGCCCGCGGCGGCGGCGCGCGTGCCGGCCAGGTCCACCAGGGCGGCCGCGCCGGTGCCCAGGAGGCGCCCGCTGCCGGTGAGCCGCAGGAAATCCGCGCGCAAGGTGAGCACACCGTCCACGTCCTGGAACAGGGCCCCCGCGAGGCTCGCGGTGGCGCCGCCGTCGAGCGAGAGGAGGCTGGTGGCGGTGAGGGTGGTGGGATCGAGATAGAGCAGCGGGGTCGAGCCGCTGCTCGTGAAGGCCGCCGCGCCGGAGATCTGCACGAGCTGCTGGGCGATCGAGAGCGAGCTGCCGGCGGCCTCGAGGATCGGCACCGCCAGTGAATCCTGCTGGCTGCCGGAGAGCGTGTAGAGGCTGCCCGGACTGGTGACGGTCTGACCGTTGTAGATGATCTGGGCCAGGCCGGTGGGGGGCGAGGCCGCGCTGCCGGTGGGGGGCGAGGCCGCGCTGCCGGTGGGGGGCGAGGCCGCGCCGCCGGCGGGCGGCGCGGACGCGTTCGTGCTCGACACCACCGGGATCACCGGGGCGTCGGTGATGCCGGAGCCGACCGGGGCGGTCGGACTCGACATGCCGGCGGGAGCAGCGCTGTCACCGCCTGCACCCGCGCCGGCCGCCGCGGGGGCGAGGAACTCCGCGACCGCCACCGCCTTGGCCTGCTCGCGCGCGGTCACGTGCTGGATGAACTCGTGTGGGCTCTCCGCGATCTGGGGCGCCGCGTGCAGGCCCACGAAGACCTGCTGGGCCGCCGCCGCGGTGAGCGGCACGAGGGAGGACGTGTCGCTGCCGGTGCGGCTCCAGCTCTGCATGGCGCCGACCTGGGCCGGCGGGGCGCCGGGATTCTTCGGATCCGAGACGTCGACCAGGCCATGGAGCACGTGCACCTTCGTGGTGTAGCGGGGCGCCCCGGGCGTGCCGCCCGGCTCCGGGATCAGCTCCACCACCAGCACCGTGCCCCGGATCGCCGCGATCGCGTTCGGCGTGCGGATCTCGATGACCTCGCCGGGCCGCATCCGCTGCCGGAGAACGCCCATCGCGATCTTGCCCGCGGTGAGATCCACGGTGGAGCGCCCCGTGTCCTCGGTGACGGTGAGCGTGGACAGCTCGCGCACCGTGACGAGGGCCTTGCCTCCGAGCAGGACCCGCACCACCGAGCGCTCCGCGGTGGCGATGCGATCGCGCAGGAAGACGTCGTCCTTGAACCGTAGCGGCACCGGGCTCGCCAGGGCCGCGCGCGCCACCGTGGCCTGGCCGGCCAGCGTGGTCACGACGCCCACGTTCCGGCCCGCGTCGCCTCCCGCCTGACCCCAGGCCGCGAGCGGGCAGAGGGCGAGGGCTCCGAACAGAGCGGACGCGAAGCGCTGCGAGATCCTCATGGCGTGGGCTGACCTCCGTGCACGGGTTGCGCGGTCGCGCGAGCGCACCGCCGGAGGGAAGAGGTAGCAAGCGGGTTGCCACGGAGGGAGCGGAAAGGGCGAGAAAGGACGCCAAGGAAACCGGGGGCTTGCGAGCGCCGCGGGACGGGGCCGTCTCGCGTCGTGATGCGGCGGCGACGCCTGGTCGTCGGCGGGTGCCGCGGGGCGACAGCGCGCGGAATGCCGCCGCCCGGCGGCGGGCTACATCCCGTTGATGGTGACTTTCGTCGCCGCGCCGTCGACGCGGATCACCGCCGCGTTGGGCGCGACGTTGAGCGAGCCGAGGTTGCCGTTCTTGATCGCGCCCGCGATGTTCACGTTGCTCGCGAGCGCGCCGTTGGTGAGGCTGACCGGCAGGCCGCCGATCATGGTGCAGGGACAGAGGTTGTTCGCCACCGACACCAGGTTGCTCCCGGTGCCGCCGAAGCCGATGAGCGCGCCGTTCACGCTCAGCATGGAGCCGCCGCTCAGGCTGACCAGGGCGCCGTTCAGTACGCTCAGGCTGCTGCCGTTGGTGAGGCTGAACAGATCCCCCGTCACCCGGGCGAGGCTGCCCCCGGCCAGGCTGAGCGCGGCGCCGTTGGCCACCACCAGCGCGCTGCGGTCCAGCTTCATCATCGACCCGAGGCTCGTGACCTTCGCCTGATAGGTCAGCGCCACCGCGTCGGCACGGCTGTTGAGCGTGCTGCCGTCCCGGAGCGCGAGCAGGGGTGCGGTCGCCTCCAGCAGCGCGGTGTCCACCCGCACCGCCTGGTGCGTGGTGACGGTCGCGTTCGACGCCTCGAGCAGCGGGCCCGCGTGCTGCAGCGGCCGGTCCGAGCCCACCCGGAGCCCGGTGTCGGCGTCGGTGGCGCTGTTGATGCCCGAGACGTCGAACATGGCCAGGCCCATGCTGCCGAAGGAGTGGGTGCCGCCGCTGAGGAACGCGAGCGGCTCGGTGGACGACGTGGTGAGCGTGCCGCCCTGGAACAGCGAGAGGAGGCTGAACGGGACGGTGAGGTTGCTGTCGACGGCCCGCAGCAGCGGCCCCGCGAGGGTCGCGCGGCCTCCGGCGCCCACCGCCAGGAGGGTGTCGAAGGTCATCGGGGTGCTGGTGAGCGACAGCAGGGGCTCGCTCGTGGTGCGCGTCAGGGCGTCGCCGGCCCGCAGGAAGTAGAGCGGCGGATCCTCCAGCACCGCAACGTTGTCGATCAGGATCGCGGAGTCGACCGAGGTGTCGCCCACGTCGAACACGCTGAACAGCAGCTCGCCGTTTCCGGACGCGGTCGGCGTCCACTGCAGGCTGAAGTCGCGGAAGCCCGTCACTCCGTAGGGCAACGGGCCGTTGGTGACGAACCCGCCGCCGCTCGCCACCGAGGTCGAGGTGTTGACGCCGGTGCTGCCCGGCGTGAACACGTCGGTCCGGGCCTCCTGCTTCAGCAGGGTGGTGCCGCTCTGCCCCGGGCTCCGGGTGCTGATGGTCCAGGTGTCGTTGAAGCCCGCGGACTGGGAGGGGTGCTCATCGCTGTAGAAGCTGACGCTGGCCTGCACGATGTAGAGCTTGCCGCCGGTGACGTTGAACGTCTGCGACAGGGTGCTGGTGGTGCCGCCCACCGCGGCGCCGCCGGTGTAGATCATGCCCATCCCGCTGCCCGAGGGCGGCGTGGTCGGTCCGAGGCTGCTGAGCGCCGCGCCGGCCCCGGAGAGCGTCCAGGACGCGAGCCCGCTCTCGAAGCC
>Ga0070661_100002196_pt1 | contig 13430 bp, 10 predicted proteins | sample KBSC43metaG_FD_64663 | JGI IMG/M metagenome (GOLD analysis project Ga0070661, IMG submission 64663) | Corn rhizosphere microbial communities from Kellogg Biological Station, Michigan, USA - KBS C4-3 metaG | ecosystem: Host-associated > Plants > Roots > Rhizosphere > Soil ...
CAGGCCGCGGCCGATGGCGAAATCAAGGCGCTGTGGATCAGCTGCACGAACCCCGCGCAATCCATGCCCAACCAGGCGCTCGTGCGCAGGGCCCTCGAACGCGCCGAATTCGTCGTGGTGCAGGAAGCCTTCGGCACCACGTCCACCTGCGACTACGCCGACCTCTTGCTGCCCGCCACCACCTGGGGCGAAAAAGACGGCACCGTCACGAACAGCGAACGCCGCATCTCCCGCGTGCGCCCGGCCGTGCCGGCGCCCGGCGCTGCCCGCCATGACTGGGCCACGGTGTGCGATTTCGCGCGCAGGCTCGAATCCCGGCTGCGCCCGGGCCGGCCCACCTTGTTCCCGTACGAACGGCCCGAACAGGTCTGGAACGAACACCGCGAAACCACCCGCGGCCGCGACCTCGACATCACCGGCCTCAGCTACAGCCGGCTCGACGAGCGGCCCGAACAATGGCCCTTCCCGGAAGGCGCCGCCACGGGACGGGCCCGGCTCTATGAAGACGGCGTCTTCCCCACTGTGGACGGCCGCGCCAAGTTCAGCGACGTCGCCTACGAAAAGTTGGCCGAGCCGCGCGACGCCCGCTATCCGTTCTCACTGACCACCGGACGGCTGCGCGACCAATGGCACGGCATGAGCCGCACGGGCACGCTCGGCCGGCTGTTCGGCCACGTGCCTGAACCGTCGATCGAGATGAACGTGCAGGACATGACGCGCATGCGCCTGGCCGATGGCGACCTGGTGCACGTCACGTCCCGCCGCGGCTCGCTCGTCGTGCCCGTCATGGCCTGCGAGCAGGTGGCCGTCACCCAGGCCTTCATGGCCATGCATTGGGGCGAGGAGGTGCTGTCCGGCAGCACATCGACCGGCGCATCCGTCCACGGCGTCAACGCGCTGACCACGCCGGCCTACTGCCCCACCTCGAAACAACCCGAACTCAAGCACACCGCCATCAAGGTGCTCAAGGCCGAGCTGCCATGGCGCCTGCTCGGCGTGGCCTGGCTGCCCGAAGACAAAGCCCTGCTGGCGCGCGAACACCTGAAGCCGCTGATGGGTGCCTTCTCATTCGCCAGCTGCGTGCCGTTCGGGCGCGAGCGCACCGGCGTGCTGTTCCGTGCGGCGGCGTACGACGCGCCTCCCGACGACGTGCTGCAGAAGATCGAGGGCATCCTCGGCCTGGGCGGCAAGGACGTCCTACACTACGTCGACAAGCGACGCGGCCAGCGCCGCACCATGCGCCTGGCCGACGTCAACGGCCAGACGCAGCTCGAAGGCTTCATCCTCGGCGGCGACATCAGCGCCGAAGCGTGGGTCAAGCCGCTGCTGCAGGATCAGCTTCCCGCAAAGGCCTACGGCCGCATGCTGCTCGTGCCTGGTGCCAAGGCGCCCGTGGCCGTGCAGGCACGCGGGCGCCAGGTATGCACCTGCTTCAACGTCACCGAGCCGGACATCCTCGGCACGCTGGCCACCTGCGAGGGCTCGGCGGAGCAACGGTTCGCGCAGCTTCAGGGGGCGCTCAAATGCGGGACGAACTGCGGGTCGTGCATTCCTGAGCTCAAGCGGATGGTGCAGCAGCAGCTGCGGGTGGCCTGACGCGACGTTTCTCAGGGACTGCTCTGTACTGGCGATGCGGCGCAGTCGCTCGCCAAAGGGGCTTCACAGCCATCGCACCCGACTTGGCGGCGAGGAAATCGCGCAAACCGTGATTTCCTTGACCCCTACGACCTGCCTCACCCGGTAGAGTCCCGCTTTTCAACGGACGGCAGGGACCTCCATGGGCGACGCGATCGGCAGCGTGCAAGCGGTGTGTCGGGCCATCCTCAGCCCTGCCTTGTGGTTCGGATTGCTGCGCAAGTTGCTGTCATGGGAAGGGCTCTGCGCCGTCGTTCTGCTCCTCCCCATGCTGCCGGTCATGTTTGTCGTATTCATGTTGCCGCCGTGGGTCGGCTGCATACCCCAGGTCTACTGGCTGTACTGGGCAGCGCCCGCGATCATCCGCCTGGTGGCCCCGGTGGTCACCCACCACGTCATTGCCCCCAAGCTGCCAACAGACCTTCAGGAACGGGAACCACCGGAGGCGCGCGTCTACCGCCACTGGTGGGTTCCGCCGTTGGCCATGGGTGTGCTGCTCTTCCTCGGATGGTCCATTGTGGAACGGGTGGTGCCGGCCGGGATCGCCTCAAGTGCAGCGATCACCCTCCTCGTGAGCATGATCACCACGGGTGTCCTGGTGCGCAGCGCGTTGTGCACCTGTTTTCCAATGGCAATGATTGAACGATCGCTCAAGCAACGGCGCTGGGGATGGTACGGGGTCGTGCTGGCGATCACGCTCGGGGTGTGGATGTTGAACGCCGCGGCATCAGCAGCGCTGCTTCCATCGCCTCAGTCCCTCATCCAGCGCGGTGTCGAGGCTCTGCGCCACCACAATGTCATCGAATCGTTTTTGCCGACCCTGCTGCTTTGGGTGTTGGTTCAAGCTGTGATCACCGTCGTCGTCGCCGTGGTGCTGGCGCACCTGGGGGCCGCGAAGCTGCTGCGGGAACACGGCGTCACTGAAACCGACCGAGATGCGCAGCTCGAAACGGCCGCGCCAGGCGACCGCTAGCAGCGCTCTCCCATATCGCGCCTGCACCATGTTGACGTTCGTCGAAACCGGCGACCATCTCAGCCACAGAACACCGAAGGGGATGCCATGAAGCTCGCCGAGACCGTCAAGGGCTGCAGTGACTGCCGGCCCGTGATGACACCCGAAGCCATGATGGCACCGACCGCCTCACGGTAGACAGGCAATTGGGCTGCGGCATCCGCTGCGGCGCCATCGTGCCACGCGGTCAAAACGTAGCCCGTCGTTTCCGAGCGGGCAAATACCGCACCGACGCACCCTGGGAGGGATTGGAACAGCGCCACTGAGTGCGTCACGGACAGTTCATCAAACTGGGCGGCACGACCGGCGACCAGGTCCGTGGTCCAAAGGCGCACGAAATTCGACATGTAGATCTCCTTGATGTCTGCAAAGCTTCCCGGCTGAAGGCCCCACGCCCTTGTGCTGCCGGCATGCGCTACTCTAGGGGCCCCCTGCGTGCCCCGCCACTCGCTTACTGCTCAGGTTTTCCGACATGCCCGTCGCCAACTCTCCCCGCTTACCGCGGCGCAGTACTGTCGAGAGAAGAACGCCACGCCAAGCGCGTGCGCTGAACACCCTCGATGCAATCCTTGAATCCACTGCTCAGGTTGTGAACCTGGAGGGCGAAGCCGGCTTCAGCACCAACCGCATTGCGGCGCGTGCCGGGGTCTCCATCGGAACGCTTTATCAGTACGTGCCTGACAAAGTTGCGCTTCTGGACCACTGGGTCGCACGCTGGCATGCGTCAACCGCCCGAGAGATCGACAAGGTGATGGCGGACGCCTTGTCTGATTCCAACGGGCGACCGATCCCCGTTGAAGATCTCGTGCGTTGCCTGGTGAGGGCCGTGCTCGTCAATTTCGCTACCGCACCAGGGCTTCGCGATCTCATCCGCCTGGCCTGGAAGTACGACTCCGAGGAACGCATCATCCAAGGCCTCCGAAGGATTGCCGAACGCCTCGGCCTCCAACTTCAACCGTGGGCTGCCGCGCACGGCTTTGCCATTGCACCGGAACAGATCTATCTCGCCACCCGGACCGTGGTCGGCACGATCCGCTTTGCCTCGCTGGACCGTTCGCCCCTGCTGGACTCACCCGCCTTGGAGGATGGGCTGACCCGCATGGCCGTCGTCGCGCTTCTCCCCGCCCCCTCACGCGCCCCTGTTTGACCTTCCACGATCCGGGAAACGGGCCCAGGGCCCTCGCCGTCGTCCGCGCCATTGGCAGTCGGGCGCAGCGTCCGGGCTCGGACGTGGTGATCCGTGATGCGGGCCTTTCCGACAGGGGATGCTGCTGACGCCCACCAGGGACTGCACCGGTCCCGCCGGCGAACACGGCTCACATGCGAACCCTGGCTCAAGGCGCCCGCAGCAGCTGCTTCAGTTGGTCGGCGATCAAGTCCATCTTTTGGTCGCTGGTGTTGATGGCCTCGCAGCTTCCGAGCACCTTTGGCTTCGCGGACGGCCGCTTGAAATGGAGCATTTCGCAATCGCACTGAAGGCGGGCCTTGAGCACCTTCGTCCGCTCGACACGCACCTCCGCCACCCAGCAGGCGTCCGCACAACCACACGTGTGATAGAGAAGCACCTCGCCGGGAGCGTGCCAGTCGAGCGGGTAAGGCCGGTGCCCGCCAGCATCACCGGCCCATGCGCTGCCGAGAGCGGTCGGGAGCAGCCACAGCGACAGTGCCGCTCGACCGATCCATCTCGAACGCCTGCAAGCTGTCATCGCTTCGGATGAGGCGCGTTCCTGAGGCCTCATTGCTCGTTCCAGCCAGGAATGCAACGCACCCACACCGGCGCAGTGCGCAACGCCTTCGTGTTTCCTAACGATTCGTCTGGAATCTCATGACGCCCGAGCACACGCTCGTCATCGATGCGGCGCAGCTCATACCAGGTCGACCTCTGACCGTGCGAAAACCCATAGGCATACACGACGGCGTTTCGCCTGGGCCAGAAGCACCACCGGTGCACGAAACCAAGACCGCCGAAGAAGCGGTGCACACGACGGTTCCGATCCATCACCATCAAATACAGCGGCTGGGAGTAGGTGGCGCCAAGGCCAGGGTACTGAGCCAGCCAGCCCACGTACCTGCCGCCTGGCGACACGTTCGGTGCGTCGAAGCTGTCCTGGTCTTCGAATCGGGGCGCCTTGATCGTGGAGCCATCGGCCCTGGTGATGATCAATGCGGACCCGTCTCCCGAGAGGGAAACGTCTTTGTACTCGACGGCGTTCGCAGGGAAGGCCATCGCCAACGCCGTCGCCATTGTCAACAGGGTTCGAAGGGTCATGGGGCCCGCGCGACTTGCAGTTCAGGGCCGGCATTGTGCATGAGCTGGATGACACGTCCTGTGATCCATCGCGCCGGTCCGCTTGTGTCCCTCGTTCGCACGGCTGCTCGATGTACGCTGGATGGTATGGCAGGCTCCTCGGGATCGGCGCTGCCCGCGCCGTTCGTCAGCACTTGCGCTTCGGATCGACTCCCTTGGGCCAGACGACGCGCCGCTGCCCGTCGATCAGGATGGGATCGCGTCCGCACAGCCAGGCACCCTGCACCAGCAGGCGCCCGCTGGCATCGATGACCGCGAGGTTGCCTTTTTCGGTGACAGTGGCCCGCGACTCGGAGAATTCCTTGGCGTCGTCGAACCGGGGCGCAATGACCTGCCGGCCCTGGCGGTCGATGTAGCCGAAACGGATGATTTGTTCCGCCCCGCCGTAGCCGCGGGGGTTGGACTTGTTCCCGCGCAGGTGCGGCAGTTCCTTGGCCACGGCGGCCTTGCCCTCGGTCACAGGGCCTGTGCCCGCATAAGGCAGGGATGCCACCTTGCGGCCCTTGGCATCGATCAAGGCCTTGGTGTCGCCATCGTGGAGCACCGCCAGCCCTTCGGAAAAGCCGCGTTCGACCTTGCCGTGCACACGCAGGCGTTCAGTCCAGTCGAAACCGTAGAAAACGGTTTCATTGCGCGCATCGCTCCCGTAGGTGCGCTCATGGATCGACCACCAGTGCTCAGGCGTCTCAGCGGGCGCCTGCAGCGGCTGCTCGCGTGAGGAGATTCGGCCGCGGGTATCCAGCAGCACGCTGCGTCCGGCGAGGGTCAACCTCGCATAGGACGGGCCGCGCTCGCGGCCATGCAGCCAGCCCGAGTCCAGGCTCGCCGGCACCGGCGGCAGCACCCATTCGCCGCGCGAATCGATCAAGCCGCTCAGCTCTTTGCGCTCGGCACTGAACCATCCCTCGCCGAGGTACTTCAGCTCTTGATGCGCCGGCTCGATGAGCACCTTGCCCTGAAGCGACATCATTCCGCTCCCCTCGTCGGTCTCCACCGCGAACTGTCGGGTCGCCTCATCAAACGAGACGCTGCGGTACTTCAGGGGCAGCAGTTCGGCGCCCTTCGCATCGAGCACGCCATGAAGCTCCTCGAACGCCACCTCGCCCTCGTAGGTGGGGAAAGGCGAACGGGTCTTGTCGGCAACCCGCCAGCCCAGAAAGTCAGCGCCGGCCAGGATCGGCTCGGGGCTGCTGGGGTAGCGCGGCGGCACGACCCATTCACCGGCCTCGTCGACCAGGCCCCAGCGCTCATCCTGCTCCTTCGGTGCCAGGCCGTGGTGAAAATCGCCCCCGACACCCCGCGACCGGCCGGTGTCCGGCAACGTCACGGGCAGGCCCTTCTTCAGATCGAGGCGGACCACTTGCCCCGCGCGGTTTTCGCCTTCGACCACATCGGGACCGACCTGTACGAAACCATGGGCATCGTCCGGAATGGCATGGATGCCGCCCCGCGCGTCAAGCAGCAGCGAACGATCGAGCTTGCGGGCGATGGCCACGCCGTGTCGGAATTCCGAGAGCCTCTCGAAACGCGGCTCGACGACCCAGTCTCCCTGACCGTCGATGGCGCCGAAGCCGTAGGCGGTGCGCACCGGCAACGGGCCGTCGAAGGCCTTGCCGTCCTCACTGGATGCGTCATCTCCATCGGAGACCGCCTCGTGGATCCACTCCGGCCGGCTCACGAACTTCCCCTGCGGCGTCACGATGGCCATGCGCCCGTCATGGCCGTGAAGCACCGCCAGCGGCAGCAGGCCGGGCGAGGCCTTGGCCACTTCGCCCCGGCCCCGGATCAGCGAGATGCGATGGTAGAGACCCGCGACAGCAGGATCTTCGCTTGACAGCAACAGGTTTCCCGATCGGTCCACCAAGGCGAAACGCTCGCCTTTCCACATGCCGTCGGCGTCGCGTCCCTCCTGCTCGAAGCGCAGCAGCAGGTGCTGCGAGGTCTCGCTCAGGCGCGGTTGCCCCGTCATGTCCAGGTTGATGCGGCGGCCGTCGACGGTCACGAGCACCGCGCTGCCACAGCCGTGCAGCACCAGGCCCAGCCGGCCCGACACCTCGCCCCCATCGTTGCACTCCACCGGCGTCGCCAACTCCGCGAGGCGCACGCCCTTGGCGCTCAGCACCTCTCGGTGCCAGCTTGCGCCGTCGGGCCGGGCGCCGAAGTACAGGCCGCTTTCCTCGGCGCGCTCCAGCCGGCGGTAGACCGCGGGCACCACCTCGTTGCCCTGGCCATCGATCAGTCCGTGCCACGACTCGCCTGCCTCGTCCTTCCCGGCGATGGCCAGCGCGCCATTCCAGTGGTCCAGGTGCGCCCATCGCGGAGCCACCCGCCACGCGCCCGTGGTGATGTCGAACAGGCCATGATGTCTTTCATTCCCGTCGTACAGCGATGCCACGACCACGCCCTCGCGCACCGGGCCCGACAGGTCGACACCTTTCGGCAGCACAGCGCTGCGGCCGTCCAGGTGCAGCCGCTGCGCCGGGGGCTTGATGCGCAGGAGCGCGAGGCCTGCCTCATTGAAGCCCTCGCCTTCGACGTCCACATTCCCGTCGAACACCTTGATGAGCGCCCCGGCCCGGGAGATCAGCTGAAATTGCCCGTAGGCCTCGCTGACCAGCGCCGCCCCCTGGTGAAACGCATGTGCGTCGGCGAAGCGGGGCTCGATGACCCAGCGGCCGCTTTGGTCGATATAGCCCCACTTGTCTCCGAGTTGGGCCGGTGCCAGGCCATCGCGGAAGCTGCGGGCGTTGTCGTACACCATGGGCAGGACCAATTTCCCTGTCCGGTCGATGAAACCGCTTTTCTCCGAGGCCCTCACCTCGGCCAGTCCTTCGGAAAAATCCTGGATGTATTCGTAGGCCGGATCCAGCACCACGTTTCCGGACACATCGAGCAGCCCCCAGTGGCTTTGCATCTTGAAAGCTGCCAGGCCACCTCGATAGGCACAGATTTCCTCGATGACGGAATGTTCGCCCGCGCCGAAGCGCTGGCACATGCTCTGCCCCGCGCTCAAGGTGGGAGACAGCAGCAGCAGCGCGCAGGCCGCATACAGTTTGGCGTTCATGGTCGGTGTTCGCTGAAGGTTCAAGGATGGGAATCGGCGCATGCCGCGGCGGACGACGGCCACAGCAGCTTGCCTTTGGCATCGATCCACTGGATCTGCCCGCAACGGGAGACGAGGCTTCCCACCAGGGTTCCCTTGACGGTGAGCAGGTCGAGTCTCTCCGCCTTGGCCGCCCAGAGGGTGCCGTCGGACACCCGGTGGAGAAACCGGTATGCGGGGGGAACGACCATCTGCAGGCGCTCGTCGGCCAAGCCCCAGAGGGCGTCCTTGCCCCGCACCCCGAAGTAGCCTCCGCCGTCCGGAAACACGGACTGAAAACCGGTCTGCCTGTCGCGCCCAGTCTGCACATCCCGCAGCTTCAGGCTTGGCCGCACGTCGTCGGCACCGACAGCCCGCACCGGCACGGGCACCATCCACCGGGTGGAAGCGGTGATCCAGATACCTTTCAGATCGACACGTGGTTTGTCGTCGGTCGCATGAAACACCCGGGTGACCCCGTCGATCCCGGGCGCCCGGCCTTTGAACTGGAGCAGCGTCAGCAGGTGAGGATCGTTCCATGCCATCACCGCATCAGCGGGCCAGGAGACCGACTTCCCATCCAGGGACACCAACCTGGCCGTGCCCTTGTCCACCAGCACGAGGCGTTTGGGCTGTCCCCGGCTTCGGTAGGCCTCTTTGGCCTGATGCGACGCGACCTGCTGGCCTTGCGGATCGATCGCATGGAACCGGCCCGGCCCCGGTCCGATCCTCACAGCCGCCGCATGCGCGACCGTGGCGTCCAACATGGCCGATTCGCCGACCACCGCGTCGGTCCAGACCAGCTCTCCGCTGGCGAACAGGATGCCGTAGCGCCCCTTGAAAAACACCGCATGGACGCCGTCCCCCAAGGCCGCGACCTCGGACACCTCGGTTTGCCTCCCTTGCGCATCAACCACGAAATCGACACGTCCGGCCCGGCCTCGGAAGCGGCAGAGCCAGCGTTCCCGGGCGAGCAGTTCCATGTCCTCGCACTGTGCGGGCAGCACCCACCGGCCATCCTGGTCGACCAGCCCCTGGCCGCCCTCAGCCCGCACAGTGAAGGCCCTGCCGGACAAGAGGCCGACCCAATGGCTCTCTTCGCCCACCCAGACCACGCGGCTGTCGTCCACCCGCATGACACCGGTCTGGCGCCGCCGCTGGAAGATCGCCAGGCCGGAACGGTCCACCGCCATCCATACGGTCCCCGCCGGCGGCAGCAGCAGGCGTCCCGACGTCTCGGCCAGGCCGTGGTTGTCCCCCAGGGTCAGCTCCGCCCGGCCGCCCTCGAAAGGCCCCAGGGTGTCGAAGCGGGGCGGAACGACCCAGGCGCCCTTTGCGTCCACGGCGCCCCAGCCGCCCAGGGTCTTCACCACCAGCGGCCATTCCGGCTTGGCCGGCAGCTCGCCGAAGGACAGCCACTCGGGCTTGAAGACCAGCTTGCCTGCGGCATCCACCCAGCCGGCCGGCTTGCGGACGCCCTTTTTCGGCGTCAACAGCGCCCACGGCATGGCACTGCCCACTGGCGGCAGCACGACGATGTCGTGGCTCTCACGGATCGCATCGTCCAAGGCAGGCCAGGCACCGGACGCCCCGCGGGAGGCAGCGGCTGGCGGAACCTGCCCGTCCGGCAACACGAAGGACTGGCCCTCCGGTCCGTCGAGCAGCCAGTGGCCGGCATGGGACACCACGCTCTGTGCATTCAATTGACGCACCAGCCCGCCCTTCGGGTCGATGACCGACCATTGGGTGCCCCGCCTGACAGCGGCAAAGCCGTGCAGGAACGGCCGCGCCTCATCGAACTGTGGCGCGATGGCCCACTGGCCATCGCCGCCGAGATAACCCATGACCGACGCTGCCCCGGGTGCCCGCCGGGGACCGGCCAGCATCAGTCCGTCGGTGGGCTGATGCAGCACATCGATGTCGGGAGAAACCGGGCGCAGGCCCTGCGGCGTCACCAAGGTGGCCATGCCGGGCTGCTGCATCAGCACCCATCCCTGCAGCATCAGGTCGGTCTGCCAGGGAATGATGTCCGACATCGGCTGCAGACCGTCTTCCAGCCGGGCCACCGTCCGGCCGTCCAGGCCGATCAGTTGCCAGGGTCCGGCCTCCTCGCGCGCCAGGGCGCGGTCTTCGCTGAAGGCGCGCGCCTCGGCGAAGCGGGGTGGAACGAGCCACTGTCCATCACGCCCGACATACCCCCAGCGCGTGCCTTCGAGGGCCGCGGCCCGGCCTTGCGAAAAGGGCCCCACGGCATCGAAGCGGGGCGCGATCACCATCCTCCCGTCCGTCGATGACACGAAACCCCATCGGCCGTCGATCCGGATCGCCGCCAGGCCTTGCGAGGCATTCCGGCTGCAGTCGTGCAATGCGGTCTCCGAGGACAAGACGCAAGGTGGCGCCGCTTGCGCCCGGGCCCAGACGGAGGCCACCAACAAGGAAATCAGCAGGGAAGTTCTGGTCATCACGGGAGCGGGTCAGAAACGGCAGGAAGGCACACGCTGTTGTCGGTGGCGCAGCCACAGTTCATGGGCATGCAACAAAAACGCCTCGGGGGTATCGAGCGTGTCGGGGAAGTCGGCTTCGCCCATCTGCAGCGGCGCGATCGAATCCGGGGGTGCGGCGCCCAGGCAATGGGCCGCGGCCGCCCGGCAGATCAATTGCTCGACGCCGAGGAGACGATCGTGCTCGGCCGACCACTGGTCCCAGCTGGGACGCGAGCCGTCGTTCCATCGGCTGCGCTCAAGAACGTTCTTCACGTTGTCCAGCGAGGCCTCGAAGGGCGCGGGCCGGGCCAGAAGGACCTTGCCCTGTTCACCGGTCCACAGCCACTGCGTGTCGACGGCGAGGCCCGAGCGGCAATCGATGCGGGTCTCTCGCCAGGTTTGCCGAACGTCGGAGGCCAAGGCCACGGGCAGCTTCAAGCCGTCGGGCGGATCGGCCTCCAGGGAGACACGGACCTCACCCGGTGCAGGAGCTTCGAGTCGCCTGACCGGCACCCTGCGTGCCTGGAGCCAACCCAGCACTTCAGCGCCAGCAGGCGGACGCTGCAACACCGCGGCTGGAGCGGCGGAGGCCCGGCCCTGGCGGGCGCCAGGAGACAGCCGCGGCGTGAATCCATCGACCCATTGCTGGTACTGGGTTTGCAGCACCGCGAACAACTGATGGGCCGTCGGGTTCCGGGCGCCGGCCAGGGCCTTGAGGTCCGGCCGGAAAAACGCCTTCTGGGCCAGGGCCTCGGTGTCCTCGCCCAGGAGGGTGGTCACCCGGACCGCTCCGATGACCGCCACCCTGCTGGCGACCGGCCGCTTGCGCGAAGCCTTCAGGCCTGCATCCCCCGGGGCAGCGCAGGACAGGAAAATCTCACCGCCCGAAGGCCAGCGAGGACCGGTCCCGACGTTGTCGACTTCCACGAAACGCCGCAGCCAATCCGCCCGACCCAGTTCGCGCCGTGCGAGCACGCGGCCATCGCGACTGAGCAACTGATGCGAGGTGTCGACCAGCAGGCCGCTCTCGCAATCGATGAGACGCTGGTAGTACTCGTACCAGGCCTGCTCATACAAGGCCGTGGGCCAGATGGACTCACGCGAATGCATGGGATAGCGCGTCGCCGCAGCGAGCAGGCCATCCGCGCGCGGCGCGAGGGCCTTGTAATGCACGGCATGAGCCGTGTCATTCGGGTACATCGGGAAGTAAAGCCAGTCGTTTTCATCGGCTTGGCCGGCCAGCGGCGCCAGCAGGCACCCCAGGCCCAGAACCAGGGCTCGGAGGCGGCAGAATCGATTCATGAAGGCACAAGAAAAAGCGAAACGGAAGTAGACCACGGCGGGACGGGAATCAGGCGGCTACGGCTTCCCCTCCAATGAGGGGGGCCGGCTGGGCGCCTTCACGATCTCGATGCGCATCAATGAGGGCGACTGCACGCCTCTAGAATCGACGTTTTCAGCAAAGCGTGGTTCATTGCCCGTCCTTGCTGGCCAGGAACTTCAGACATGGGCATCAGCGCATACATCAAGGAAATCGGCCGCGGCAAAGATGGCGCGCGGTCTCTGAACCGCGAGCAGGCCCGCGATCTGATGGCCCAGGTGCTCGACGGGCAAGTGACCGACCTTGAACTCGGAGCCTTCGCCGTTGCAATGCGCATCAAGGGCGAATCGACCGACGAGCTCGCGGGCTTTCTCGAAGCCGTGACCGAGCGTTGCCTGCCGCTGCGTGCCCTCGGCCCTGCGGTTGTGCTGCCCTCGTACAACGGGGCGCGCAAGCTCCCCAACCTCACGCCGCTGTTGGCCTTGATGCTGGCGCGAGAAGGTGTGCCGGTGCTCGTGCACGGCATGCCGGAAGACCCCACCCGCGTCACCACGGCCACGCTCTTCCACGAACTGGGGCTCACGGAGACCACCAGCGCCGATGAAGCGGCACGAGCATGGCAACGCCATGAGCCGGTCTACATGCGCACCGACCGCCTGTGCCCGCCGCTCGCACGACTGCTCGATGCGCGCTGGACGATCGGCCTGCGCAACTCAGGCCACACCGTGGCCAAGCTGCTCGACCCATTCCCCGCCCATTCGGCCGTGCGGGTCGTCAACTACACGCATCCCGAGTACGCGCACATGCACACGGCCTTCCTGCAACACATCGGCGCCAATGCCGTGCTGATGCGCGGCACAGAAGGCGAGCCGGTGGCCGATGCACGCCGCCTGCCCAAGCTCGACGTGTTCATCGGCGGCCAACCCCGGGCCGACTTGTCGACGACCGCGCAAGAAGGTGTGCTGCGAGAACTGCCGGTGCTGCCTCGCACATGCGATGCGGCCACCACCGCGCTGTACATCCGGTCGGTCATGAGCGGCGAAAAACCTGCGCCGGTGCCGCTCGTGCAGCAGGTCGCCTGCCTGAGGAACGCGCTGGCCGCGCTGCCCCCTCGGGACGCGTTCGCCGACCTACCCAGAGAAAAATGAATTGAGCGCGTGCGCCGCACCCAGGAGCGCAAGCGCCATCACCAACAGAAGGGTCCATTTCGACCCGTATGACCAACCGGGCAGGAACCTGCTTGGGCTCTTGCGCTTGTTCTTGTCGAGCAGTTCGCGCAGCTTCACGGCATCGACGTGGTTCCACAAGCATCCACACGCCGTGCAGGCATTGAACCCTTGGTCGTCCAACACATGGACCGATCGGCGAATGGCCGCGAATTTCAATCCCTCAGGAAAGAACCGGCCATCGAACTGATTGTTCTCATCCGAGGCGATCAAGCTGCCTCTGACGACCTCCTTGCCTCTGCAGCGGTGTGTGTCAAGGTAGTTGTCGCGCCGGCCCCTAAGCTGCTTCTTTCCTCAGAGCGACTGATTCCCGCTCAGGATTCAGATACACAGCACTTGGCAGTTCCCAGTTTCTCGTCTCAC
>Ga0070661_100002204_pt1 | contig 13400 bp, 13 predicted proteins | sample KBSC43metaG_FD_64663 | JGI IMG/M metagenome (GOLD analysis project Ga0070661, IMG submission 64663) | Corn rhizosphere microbial communities from Kellogg Biological Station, Michigan, USA - KBS C4-3 metaG | ecosystem: Host-associated > Plants > Roots > Rhizosphere > Soil ...
CAGGCCGAGCACGTCCGCGCGCAGTTGACCGAGCAGTTCCGCGGCACGACGGTCGAGCTCCTCGGCATCACGACGCAAGGCGATCGCATCGTCGATCGGCCGCTCGCGACGATTGGCGGCAAGGGACTTTTCATCAAGGAGCTCGAGACGGCGCTTCGCGAAGGACGCGCCGACGTCGCCGTTCATTCGCTGAAAGACGTGCCGATGGATGTCCCCGAGGGCTTCGTGCTGGCGGCGATCTCGTCGCGCGAAGACGCACGGGACGCATTCGTCTCGAATCGATTTGGCGCACTCGCGGAGCTTCCCGATGGCGCCGTCGTGGGAACGTCGAGCCTGCGCCGCGAGGCGCAACTGCGCGAGCGCTATCCGCGCCTTTCGATCGCATCGCTGCGTGGCAACGTGCACACGCGCTTGCGGAAGCTCGATGAAGGCGGATACGACGCGATCATCCTTGCGGCAGCGGGACTCAAGCGGCTCGGCCTCGGCACGCGGATTCGCTCGCTGCTCGATCCGGACGAAAGCCTGCCGGCGCCAGGGCAGGGCGCGCTCGCCATCGAATGTCGCGCCGATCGCACCGACTTGCGAACAGCACTTGGCTATATCGCGGATCGATCGACGACGCTGGCAACCGCAGCCGAGCGCGCGTTCTCGCGCGCGCTGGGCGGGAGCTGCCACACGCCGCTCGCGGCGTACGCCGAATGGGAAGAGGACCGGTTGTGGCTGCGCGGCCTCATCGCGACGCGCGATGGCGGCGACGTGATGCGCGGGGAGCGCGAAAGCGCGGTCGTCGACATCGACGGCGCACGCGCACTCGGAGGCGCACTGGCTGACGAGTTCCTCGCGCAAGGCGCGCACCGGTTCGCTTCTTCCGCATGAACGAGAACGCGAGCATCGTCGAATGACCACCGGCGTTCATTCGCTGTCGCCGCCGCAGCGCGAGCGCGGTCCGCTCGATGGCATCGGCATCGTCGTCACGCGTCCCTTGCGGCAGGCGGCCGTGCTCGCCGCGCGTATCGCAGCCCTTGGTGGCATGCCAATCATCTGGCCGGCGATCGTCATCCTGCCGCCACCTGATCGCGCGCCACTGACGCGAGCGCATGCGCAGCTTGCGCAATACGACATCGCGATCTTCGTCTCGGCCAATGCGGTCGAGTTCGGCGCACCGCCGCTCGGCGCGTGGCCAGCGACGATCGTCACTTATGCGCCTGGCCCCGGAACTGCGGAGGCGCTGGCGGCGGCAGGAATCGCGGGCGCGTTGCAGCCGACGACTTCGTTCGACAGCGAAGGTCTGCTCGAGCTGCCGACACTCGCCGATGTCACCGGAAAACGCGTCGTCATCTTTCGTGGCGAAGGAGGACGCGAGTTTCTCGGCAGCACCCTTCGCTCGCGCGGTGCGACGGTTGACCACGTGCCGTGCTATCGCCGCGTCGCGCCGCAGTCGGGTGCCGACGGCCTCGTCGAAGCGATGCGCGAAGGCCGCGCGCATGCGCTGACGCTGACGTCGAGCGAAGGTCTCGACAACCTTGTCGCTGCCGTCGGCGAGGCGGGACGCTCGCTGATGGCGCAGTTGCCGGTGTTCGCCGCGCATCCGCGCATCGCTGAGCGCGCGCGCGAGCACGGCCTGCGCGCCGTCGAGACGGCAGGCGGCGATGCCGGACTGCTCGCCGGTGTGCTCGACTGGTTTGCGGGGCCGCCGCGCAGCGCCGCGCGGAGCGCGTAAGCTCGCGGGCAACAACTCCAGGATCGCATTCCACGCAAAGGCGCCGCTCCATGAACGACATCGACATCCTCCTGACGGCGTCGCTGCCGCCGTTTCTCGACCAGCCGTTGCGCGCGGACTATCGCTGCCACGACTACGCGAAGGCTGCCGACAAGCCGGCGCTCCTCGCAAGCGTCGGCGCGAAGATTCGCGGTCTCGTCCAAGGCGGACAAACGGTGACGCCCGTCGCGCTGCTCGATGCGCTGCCGGCGCTCGAGATCATCTCGGTGTTCGGCGTCGGCTACGACGGCGTGCCGACCGACTATTGTCGAAAGCGCGGCATCAAGGTGACCAACACGCCCGACGTGCTCACCGACGACGTTGCCGACGTCGCCGTCGCGCTCATCCTGATGACGAGTCGCGGCTTCGTGCGCGCGAATCGCTTCCTGCACAACGGCGAATGGACGCGGCGGCCGCCGGATCTGTCATCGAAGCTCGGCGGGCGCACGGTCGGGATCGTAGGACTCGGTCGCATCGGCAAGGCCATTGCTGAGCGTGCCCTGGCAATGCGAATGAACATCGCGTACACGGGCCGCAAGCCGCGCGACGTGCCGTATCGCTTCGTCGGCGATCTTCGCGCGCTCGCGGCGGATGTCGATTTCCTCGTCATCGCTTGCCCGGGTGGCCCCGCCACGCGCCACATCGTCGACGAGGGCGTGCTCGCGGCACTCGGCAAGAAAGGCACGCTGATCAACATCGCGCGCGGATCGATCGTCGATGAGGCGGCACTCGTCCGCGCATTGACCGATGGCACGATCAAGGGCGCGGGTCTCGACGTGTTCGAGGACGAGCCGAACGTGCCGCAGGCGCTGCTCGCGCTCGACAACGTCGTTTTGCTCCCGCACGTCGGCAGCGCCACGCGCGAGACGCGCGGCGCGATGGGCGATCTGTGCAAGGCGAACCTCGACCGCTGGTTCAGTCAGCGCGAGGTGCTGACGCTGATCCCGGAGCTCGCGTAACGCTCGCTGGAAGCACCTTCGCATTCGTCGCTCAAGTGCGCGGAGGCACTCGATCGCAAAACCTTCAGTCGACGGGCGCGAGCGGAGGCGCTGCGGCGCGGCGCCGGTTCGGCTGAAACATGACGATGAAGAGCGCGCAGACAACGAGTGCCAGCGCCAGCCATTCCTGCGGACCGGGTCGCTCGCCGAGAATCAGGATGCCCGAGATCACGCCGACGACCGGAACGGGCAGCGATGACAGTGACGACACCGCGACCGGAAGCGTCCGCGCGAGCGTGAACCACGCCCAGTGCGCGAGTGTGCCGGCGAGAAAGATGTTGTAGGCGACGGCGAACCATCCGCGTGCCGAAAGATTGCCGAACTCCGCCGTCCACGGCTGCGGATCGAGCAGCGGCGCGAGGACGGCGAGCGGCAGCCATCCAAGCAGCATCATCCAGCCCGACAGCGTGTTCTGCGCGACCGGCAGTTGCCACTTGCGCAGCAGCACGGTGCCGATACCCCACGTGATCGCCGCGCCGAGGATCATCAGCGCGCCGAAGGGCGCCTTGCGAACGATGCCGATCTGATCGCCGATCAGCACGGCCATTCCCGCAGCCCCGAGCACGAGACCAAACAGCTTCCGTCGCGACAGCGGCTCGTGCAGCATCACCGCAGCAATCATCGTCGCCCAGATCGGCATCGTGTACGCGAGGATCGCGCTGCGGCCCGCCGGAAGCTGCTGAACGCCGAACAATACGAGGCCGTTCCAGGCCGCGATGTTGAAAAACGCGAGCACGCCAAGGCGCTTCCACAACGCCCGCGGGACGCGCGTCGAGTCGCCCGACATGTGCGCGACGAGCAGCATGCCGACGGCCGCGAGCGGCAACGTCAAGCCGCGAAATGTCAGCGGGGCGAGCTCGGTCACCCCCATCTTCAGCACCGGCCAGTTGCAGCCCCAGACGAGTGTGAGGATTAGGATCAGCGCAACGCGCGCGGCGGGGGTCGTGGCTTGAACGGTCATCGACGAGTCGTTTGAATGGGAGACGGGCACCGAAACAGCTGCTCGCAAGCAGCCGTCGGGACACTCGAGTGATTCGCTACGGCGGACTGCCGTATTTGCCGACGTGAAGCGCGCGCGCCTGCGTCACCCAGCCATCGCGCCGAATGCGACCCGGAAACTCGCGCAGTCGTGCATCGAAGTCGTCGATGTCGCGCTCGCTCCAGCGCGCGATCTGCCGGTACGTGCCAATGCCAAGCTGATACAACATCCGCTCGATCACCGGGCCGATTCCTACGATCATCTTGAGGTCATCCGGCGTGCCGGGCGCATCGAGGAGTGGTGGAGGCGCATTGGACTCGATGTCGATGACGATCTGCCGGTAACGGGCGATTTCCGCACGCGCATCGGCAAGGTCCGACAGCAATCTGCGCCGATCGTCGCCGAATTCCCGCAGCTGCGCGAGCTCGGCGCTCGGCAACGGTTCAAGGGTGTCTCGGGCCGAGTCGTCGATCGATGGATTACGCGACTCGACGACGGCCACAGATCGCGCCTCGTCGTCCGGCGCATCGACAACGACCGGCGGGCGCAACTCGGGAGTAACAACGGCGTGCACATTGCGAGCCGATCTCGCGCCAGCGCGATAGGCGACGATGATCGCAAGCGCCAGCGCAATCACCGCGATGAGCAGAAAGCCGTTCACGGACGGTGTCGCTCGGCGGGAATGCGGCAACGATGCATGGCGCTAGGGAGCCTCTGCATAACTATGCCAATCGCGACGGGGCGCTGTTCGGGATGGGATGCGCGAGGCGAGCCGAAGAAAGCCCCGGCATTGTATTCGACGGCGCGCGCGTGCTCCAGGTGCGCGCGCAGGGGAAGTGATCGGCGACTGATAAAATTCGGTCAAGTGCCTTCATGCAGACCACCGAACCCGATCCCGATCGCATTCCCGGTGCTAACCACAGCGGTGCATCGACGACGTCACCGGTGATGCGTAAGCGGGTCAGCGGCGCGACACGCCTGTTGTGGCTGGTGGTCGCGATCGCCATCGCTGCCGCCGCCTACGGCTGGTACGAGCAATCGCGAATTACCAGCGCACTGCGCACGGACGTTGCGCAGCGGCTCGCCGCCGTCGATGCCGCAACGGCACTCGCGCGCGAGCGTGAATCGGACTTGTCGAACCAGTTGCGCGACGCGCTCGCGAAGCTTGCGTTGGTCGAGACGCGGGTCGCCGAGTTCCAGTCGCAGCAGGCGTCGCTCGAAGCACTGTATCGCGAGCTCGCGCCATCGCGGGATGAGCTTGCGCTATCCGAGGTCGAGCAGATTCTGGTGCTCGCAAGCCAGCAGCTTTCGCTTGGCGGCAACGTGCAGGCAGCGCTCGCCGGTCTGCAGGTCGCCGACGGCAAGCTCGCGCGTCTCGATCGTCCGCAACTCGCGCCGCTGCGCCGCGCACTGGCGCGCGACATGGATCGCCTGAAAGCCGTCCCTTATATCGATGTCGCCGGCATCTCGATCAAGCTCGACCAGTTGACCGGCACGATCGACTCGCTGCCGCTTGCAAAGGACGAGCGGCTGCCGGCGCCGCCGGTCGCAGCACCCGCACCGGCCGATACGCCATGGCTGCGCTTCGTACGCGAAGTGTGGAACGACCTGCGCAACGTGATCCGCATCGAGGTGTCGGACCGTCCCGCGGCGCCGCTCGTCACGCCGCAACAGTCGTTTTTCCTCCACGAGAACCTGCGATTGCGACTGCTGTCGGCGCGGCTCGCGTTGCTGTCGCGCGACGAGCGCGCCTTCAAGGCGGACGTCCAGGCGGCGATCGGGTGGCTGCGCCAGTATTTCGATCTGCAAAGCAAGCCGGTGCAGGCAGCGCTCGCGATGCTCGCGCAGCAGCAGGCGGTGGCGATGCCCGGCGAGATGCCCGATCTGACGGCAAGCCTCGACGCCGTGCGATCGCTGAAGGCGGTTGCCGATCGCACGCCGGAACGCGCCGCCGCGCGCGCGAAGTAGCTGAGCCTCTCTCGATGATCGGCGCGAACGCATCCCGTCCGTCGAGCTGCCGGCGATGCGTGCGCTGATCGCTTTTCTGCTGCTCGCGGCCGCGGCGGTGACGCTCGCGTTGCTGTTTCGCGTCAACACCGGCTACGTGCTGTTCGTCGCACCACCGTATCGCGTCGAGCTGTCGCAGAACGCGTTCATCATCATTGTCGTCGTCGCGTTTCTCGCGCTGTACGCGGTGATACGCGCCGCTGTGCGCGTCGCGCAGATGCCAGCCGAAGTGCGCGAGGGCCGGCGCCGTCGGCAGTTCGAGCGCTTTCGCAGCAAGCAGGACGCGGCGGTCGTCGCACTGCTCGAAGGCCGCCACGGCAAGGCACGGCAGTTCGCGGAAGAGGCGCTCGCGATCCCGCAATCGTCACCGGTGGCAGCGCTCGTCGGCGCGCGCGCTGCGCTCGAGACGCGCGATTACGCCGGCGCCTCGTCGATGCTCGATCGACCCGACACGCATGCGACGAACCTTGCGGTGCCGAGGCTGATGCTCGAAGCGGAGATCGCCCTCGAGCGCGGCCAGCCCGCCGAGGCGCTCGCGCGGCTCTCGGAGCTTCGGCGCGAAGCGGGACTGCATACGGCCGCGCAACGGCTCGAAATGCGCGCGTTGACAGCGGCGGGACGGCCGGCCGAGATCCCCGCACTCGTCGATCAGCTCGTCAAGCGGAAGGTTTACGATCCGCAGCAGGGTGACGTGCTCCGCGGCAGCGCGCATGCGGAAGCGCTGGCGAGTTTCGCTCACGATGCCGCGGGACTTCGCGCGTACTGGTCCCGCGTGCCGGAAAACGATCGGCTGCAGTCGAAGGTAGCGCGCGCTGCGGCAACGAGCTTCCTGTCGCTGGGCGGCGATCGTGAAGCCGCCGACATCCTCGCCAAGAGCCTCGAACGGAACTGGGACTCGAGCCTCACACTGCTTTACGCCGAGTGTCGGCCGGCAGACTCGACGAAGCAACTCGAGACCGCCGAGCGCTGGTTGACGCGGCACAATCAGGACGCGTCGCTGTTATACGCGCTTGGCCGCTTGTGCGAGCGGCAGCAATTGTGGGGCAAGGCACAGACGTACCTCGAGGCGAGCTTGGCACTCGACAATCACTGGCGCGCGCACGTGGCGCTTGGCGAGATGCTTGCAAAGCTCGATCGCAATGCCGAGGCCGACGCGCACTTCGCCGCCGCGCTGCGGTTGGCGCTCGCGGAGCTCGAGCGCACAATCCGCTAACTCCACAACGGAGGGGTGATGCGACGACTGCTCGTACTTGGCTTGGTACTGATGGGGCTATCGACCGGAGGTTTCGTAGTTCCGGCGACGGCCAAAACGACCGATCAGTCAGACCTGTGGTGGATTCCTTCCGAATCGGGTTGGGGAATCCAGTTCGTTGAGCAGGAAACGACGATCTTCGCGACCATGTTTGTCTATGGCCCGAACGGGCAGCCGACGTGGTATACGGCGACGATGTCCAAGGTGTCCGGCGCATTGACTTGGACGGGAGCCTTATACATAACGAGCGGACCGTATTTCGCAGTGACTCCGTTCGACACGAATCTAGTGACCGTTACGCCGGTCGGCACAATGACGCTCGATGCGCCTCTGATCAACTCGGCGACGCTGACCTATTCCGTCAACGGGGTTACAGTCACAAAACAGATTCAACGGCAAACGCTGACGACGCTAAACTTCACCGGCACATATTCAGGGATGTTCAGTCAAAAGAGCTCCGGATTGCCATGCTCTCCGGCCACGGATACACCGGGTACACCCGCCACGTTCATAATCAATCAGAACGGCGCAGCAGCGACGATCGTAGTTCAGTCGCTAATGGCGAGTTGTACTTTTACCGGTAACTATACGCAGGCTGGTCATTTTGGACGGATCGCCGGAAGCTATACCTGCACAACGGGCGATGCGGGGACATTCGCATTCTTCGAAATGGCCGTCAGCTGGTACGATTTTCGAGCGCGCACTCAATTGACCAGTCAATCGGGATGCACGCTCCAAGGTTTTGCAAACGGACTTAAGCAACCCCCTCCAACGCAATAGCATCCAGCGGGGATGATCGCCAAGACAGGCGGATTAAGAACTCTCCGTCTGTGCGGCGTACGTGAAGCTGTCCGCGTAGAACTCGGCGTCGGGAAGCCCGCGCAGTGTCGTGAAGTCGCGTCGGGCTGCATCGATCATCGCCGGCGCGCCACAGGCATACACCTGGTAGCCGGAGAGATCGCGGAAATCATCGAGCACGGCCTGATGGACGAAGCCTAAGCGGCCGGGCCACGCGTCGCTGGCGGCCGGTTCGGACAACACCGGAATGAACGTGAAGTTCGGATTGCCCGCTTGCCACTGACCAGGCAGCAGCGGCAAATATAGATCGCGCTGCGCACGCGCGCCCCAGTACAGCACGATCTCCCGCGGCACGCGATGATGTAGGAGGTGCTCGATCATCGCCTTGATGGGTGCAAACCCCGTTCCGCCGGCGACGAAGATCAGCGGCTTGTCGGTGTCCTCGCGCAGGTAGAACGAGCCGAGCGGGCCTTCGAAGCGCAGGATCTCGCGCCCCTTGTACGTCGTGAACAGCGGATCGGTGAAGAGTCCGCCGGGCGTGTGCCGGATGTGCAGCTCGATCAGCTCGTCGGCGTGCGGCGGTGTCGCGATCGAGAAGCTGCGACGGTGCCCGTCTTTCAGCAAGAAGTCGATGTATTGGCCGGCGAGATATTGCAGCCGCTCGTTCGATGGCAGCTTCAACTTGACGATGGCGACATCGCCGACGGGCCGCTCGATCGACTCGATCCGGCAGGGCAGCCGCTTGATCTGGATGTCGCCGGCGCGGCGGACTTCGCGCACCTCGATGACGAGATCCGATTGCGGGCGCGCGACGCAGAACAGCGCAATCCCACGCCGCTTCTCGTCATCGGTCAGCGTCGCCGGCTGATGCGCGCCAAAGTCGACACTGCCTTCGAGTATGCGTCCCTTGCACGTTCCGCACGCGCCGTTGCGGCAGCCGTACGGGATCATCAGATCGGCGCGCATCGCCGCCTGCAGTACCGTCTCGTCGGGCTCGCAGCCGAACGAGTGATCGCTGGGCCTTATGCTAATCTGCACCGTCATTGCCGTTCTTCATTCGACCATGCGCTTTCGTGCCGCACGTTCCGTCGCGCATGTTCGGGAAGGATTTGCCGGCAGGCACGACGCGTCGACTGCATGATGCAGCGGATATTGCTCATCGGTTGCGGGGATGTCGCATTGCGCGTCGCGCAACGTTTGCGTCATCGCGTGAGACTTATCGGGCTCACGCGCAACCGCGACGACGTCCGCAAGCTGCGGGCGAATGGCATCGTTCCACTGGTGGGGGATCTCGACGATCGGCGCACGCTCGGCCGGTTGCGTGCCGCGCCATTCGCGGTGCTGCATTTCGCGCCGCCACCCTCCGATGGCCGTGACGATCCGCGAACGCGGCATCTGTTGGCCGCATTGGCGAGCGGGCGAATTATACCGCGGCACATCGTTTACGTTTCGACGTCGGGCGTCTACGGCGACTGCGCAGGCGCGCGCGTTGCCGAGACGCGGCCGCGGCGCGCGCATACGCCACGTGCGCGCCGGCGCGTTGCCGCCGAGGATCGTTTGCGCGTTTACGCGGCACGGAACGGCGTCGCCGTGTCGATCCTGCGTGCGCCCGGCATTTATGCGCCGACGCGGCTGCCGCTCGAGCGCCTGCGGCATGGCACGCCAGCGCTGACAGCCGACGACGATGTTTATACCAATCACGTGCACGCCGACGATCTTGCGCGCGCCGTCATCGCGGCACTTTATCGCGGACGCCCCGGCCGCGCGTACAACGTGTGCGACGACAGCGAGATGAAGATGGGCGCGTGGTTCGACACCGTTGCCGATGCGTTCCATCTGCCGCGTGCGCCGCGCGTGAGCTGGGAAGTGGCGGAACGGCAGATCGCGCCCACGCTGTTGTCGTTCATGAGCGAATCGCGCCGGTTGTCGAATGCGCGGCTGAAGCGCGAATTGCGTGTGCGCCTTGCGCATCCGACGCCGCACGCGATGCTCGCGCAGGTAGCGCCCCGCGAACTCACGCGGCAACTCGCGCTGCCGATCGGTACGTGAGGCAGGCCGCGCGGATGGCCGCGCCCGAACGCAACGCTACGCCTCGGCGCAAGCTGTCGCTCGTCGAGCGGCTCGACGCATACGAGCGCCTGATGCGGCTCGACAAGCCGATCGGCACGCTGCTGCTGTTGTGGCCCACGCTGTCGGCGCTGTGGCTCGCTGCGCAAGGCGCGCCGCGGCTCTCGCTCGTGCTCGTGTTCTGCGTCGGCACGCTCGTCATGCGCTCCGCAGGCTGCGCGATGAACGACTGGGCCGACCGCGATTTCGATGCGCACGTCGAGCGTACGGCGCAGCGGCCGCTCGCGGCGCAGGTCATTGCGCCATGGGAAGCGTTGGTCGTCGCCGGCGTGGGCGCATTCGCAGCATTCCTGCTCGTGTTGCTGACGAGCCGGGCGGCGATCCTGTGGTCATTCCCTGCGCTGGCGATCGCGATCGCCTATCCGTTCTTCAAGCGGTTTTTCGCCGTGCCACAGGCGTTCCTCGGCATTGCGTTTTCGTTCGGCATCCCGATGGCGTACGCGGCGGTGCTCGACGTCGTGCCGCCCGTTGCTTGGGCGATGCTCGTAGTCAACCTGTTCTGGGTCGTTGCGTATGACACCGAGTACGCGATGGTCGATCGTGCCGACGATTCGAAGATCGGAATTCGCACGTCCGCCCTCACGTTCGGACGCTTCGACGTCGCGGCCGTCGCGACGTGCTATGCGGTGTTCATTGCCGGCATGGCGTGGATCGGTACGCGTTACACGTTGCACGTCGTGTTCGCGATCGGACTTGGCATCGCTGCCGCGTTCGCCGTTCATCATGTGCGAATCATCCGCACGCGCGACCCGGCCGCGTGCTTTCGCGCATTTCTCGGCAATCACTGGCTCGGCTTTGCCGTGTTCGCCGGCATTGCGCTCGACTACGCGCTGATCGACGGACGCTGGCCGCGCGTGTGGTGATCAGGGCCTGTTAACGCTATGGGCGCAAACGCGTCGCATCGCCAGACGCGCGCAGCGCAAGACGCGAAGGCGCAGCCGGGTCGGGCACCCGGCGAGACTTTGCAACGCAGTGCTGGGCGCGTCTGGCAGCGACCCGGCGGGAACGAGTGCTTTGGGCCGCCACTCGGCGTTGTCCTCCTCGCGAAGACGCTCGGTCTTCGCTTCGTTGTCCGCCTTGATTGGCGGCCCAAATCGCTCGTTCGCGTTTGTGCCCACAGCGTTAACAGGCCCTAGCGCCGCGCCGCGACGACGCGGCCTGCCGCCGGTCGTAGCACCCGATGCGCGCGTGCTGATCCTCGGCAGCTTTCCGGGCGAAGCGTCGCTCGTGGCTCGCCAGTACTATGCGCATCCGCGCAACCACTTCTGGCCGATTCTCGGTGCCGTGCTGGGAGAGCCATTGGCCGAGATTCCGTACGCCGACCGCCTGTCCCGAATTCGCGCCCGAGGTGTTGGAATCTGGGATACGATCGTCGCCTGCGAGCGTGCCGGCAGCCTCGACGCGGCCATTCGCAATGCAAAGCAGGGCGAGATCGCCCGCATAAGACGGATCGCGCGCGAGTTGAGAGCGGTGTGCTTCAACGGCAACACCGCCGGTCGCGCCAGGTCCGCATGGGCGGCCGCCGGGTATGCGACGCTCGTGTTGCCGTCGACGAGCCCCGCGTACACGCGTCCTGTCGAGGAAAAGCTCGCTGCGTGGCGGGCGGTGCGCGAGTTCCTGGAGGAGCGTTGAAGCGCTGGTTGATCGCGTTGGTGGGCGTCGGTCTCGCGTCGCATGCGCTTGCGCGCCCTATCGACGTCCGCTTCCCGTCGCTCGATCGCGATGGAAGCGGCACGCCCGTCGCGTTGCAGGGCATGCTGTTGCTGCCACGCAGTCCGATGCCGGTGGGCGGCTATCCGGCAGTCATCGCGTTGCACGGCTGCGGCGGCATGTACTCGATTCGCGAAGGACACGAGCAAGAGCTTTCCGAGCGGATGGCGCTGCGTGCGGCCATCTATCTGCGCGATGGCTATGCGGTGCTGTTTGCCGACAGCTTCCGAGCGCGCGGCATGCGCGAGATCTGCACGATCAAGCACGGCGAGCGAACGGTGACCGCAGCCAAGCGGCGGCTCGACGCGCTCGGCGCGCTCGACTACCTCGCGACGCGGCGCGAGATTGCCAGGGATCGCATTGCGCTCGTCGGCTGGTCGCATGGCGGCAGCGCGGCGTTGCAGGCGGTGAACGCACGCGATGCCCTCGTCGCGCGATTCTTCGACAAGCCCGCGGCGCCGCCGTTCTTTCGCGCCGTCGTCGCCTTCTATCCCGGATGTGCAACGCCGCTCAAGGCCGGGGAACGTTATGCGCCCGGCGCACCGACGCGCGTGCATATCGGCGTGCTCGACGACTGGACGCCGGCGAACACGTGTGTCGACCTGGGCGTTGCGATGGCGGCGCGCGACGAGGACCTGCTCGTGACGACCTACGCGGACAGTTATCATGCGTTCGATTCACCGACTGGAACGCTCACCTACCGCATCGATGTACCGAACGGTGTGAACCCGGGCCACGGCGTTCACGTCGGTCCGAATCCCGTTGCGCGCGATGCGGCGAACGCCAGCGTCCGCGCGTTCCTGCGTCAGCGACTGACCCCCGACGCCAAACCGAGTGAACCCTGATCCATGCGCAACGTTTTCCGCCTCGCGATTGCCTGCATCGCGCTTGCCGTAATGACCACAGCCGCTGCACAACCGCTCCAACCCGACATCGTCGTCACGCGCGTCATCAATGCGCCGGTCGCCGACGTGTGGAAGGCGTGGACGACAACCGACGGCATCGAGAGCTTCTTCGCGCCGAAGGCCGTGAAAGTTGTTCCCGAGCCGGGTGGCGCGCTCGAGCTGTGGTTCGGTCTCGACATGCCGGAAGGCTCGCGGGGCACTGAGGGCTGCCTCATCCACAGTGTGGTGCCGCAGAAGCAGCTCGTGTTCGAATGGAACGCGCCGCCGACGATTCCAACGATTCGCAGGTTGCGCACACTCGTCTACCTCGACTTCGCGCCCGTCGATGGCAACCGGACGTCGCTGACGCTGCGTAATTTCGGCTATGGCGAAGGCGAGGAGTGGGCGAAGACGAAGGCCTATTTCGAGAAGGCGTGGCCCGCCGTGTTGGCGAGCCTGGAGAAGCGCTTCGCAAAGCCGTGATCGACGCCGCCGTCTGAGCCGGCGCCGCAGAGCGCGCGCGGCGCTCATTTCGACGGGCGTTCATCCATGCAATGTCATCGCCTGAGGTTGCTGCGATGAGCTATCGCGATCTCCGCGACTTCATCGCGCAACTCGAAGCCGACGGCGATCTTGCACGCGTCGGTGCCGCCGTCGATCCGAAACTCGAGATGACGGCCCTTTGCGATCGCGCGTTGCGCGCCGGAGGGCCCGCACTTCTGTTCGAGCATCCGGTCGGCTCATTCGCAGCGCCCGATGGCGGAACGATCCCGGTGCTCGGCAACTTGTTTGGCACGCCGCAACGCGTCGCGAAAGCGATGGGCGCGGACCCACACAATTGGCAGGCGAACCTGCGCGACATCGGGCGGCTGCTCGGATTCCTGAA
>Ga0070661_100002215_pt1 | contig 13343 bp, 10 predicted proteins | sample KBSC43metaG_FD_64663 | JGI IMG/M metagenome (GOLD analysis project Ga0070661, IMG submission 64663) | Corn rhizosphere microbial communities from Kellogg Biological Station, Michigan, USA - KBS C4-3 metaG | ecosystem: Host-associated > Plants > Roots > Rhizosphere > Soil ...
CGCCTCTTTGGGGTACCTTTCTGGCGCGACAGAAAGGTACCTCGGCTGCCGGGCCGAGACCCGGCGCGGCCTCGCCAGAGAACAAGATTTGCGCAGGGCGTCGCCCCTCAAGATTGGTCAAAGAAAAGACGTTGATCGCCTGGGTGCCTCGACCAAGCATGACCTCGCCAGTGAAGCCACGACGTGCTCGGTGACAAAAAAGCGGTCCCCGGAATCACCAAGTTCGACATCCCAGCGCCCGCCCGGTTGTGTGGTGCGCGCGACGGTTCATCAAGATGCGTCGCGTTTCGGTGTTGCGCCTTTGCGCGATCGGGACCGATTTTTTCAGTGACGCCGGCAGTGGCCGGTACAATCCCGTTTTTAATCCCCCGGTCATTTCACATGTCGTCTGCTTGGCTGCTGCCCGAGCACATCGCTGACGTCCTGCCTTCCCAGGCCAGGCGCATCGAAGAACTCCGCCGCGATCTGCTGGACGGGGCGCGGGCCTATGGTTTCGAACTGGTGATGCCGCCGCTCCTGGAGCACCTGGACTCCTTGTTGTCCGGTACCGGCAGCGCGCTCGATCTCAGGACGTTCAAGCTGGTCGATCAGTTGAGTGGTCGTACGCTGGGCGTCCGCGCCGACACCACGCCACAGGTGGCACGCATCGATGCACACCTGTTGAACCGCCAGGGCGTGACTCGCCTGTGCTATTGCGGTCCCGTCGTGCACACGCGTCCCGAAGGCCTGCACGGCACCCGCGAGCCGCTTCAGTTCGGCGCCGAAATCTATGGCCATGCCGGGCTGGAAGCGGACCTGGAAGTGCAGGAGCTCGCCCTCGACGCACTGGTGCGCGCCGGCGTCAAGAAGCTCACACTCGATCTTGGCGACGCGCGCATCGTGCGAGGCGCGCTGGCCGATGTGGCGCTCGACGCCGCCACGCGCGACGCCGTCTATGCCGCCCTGGCCGCGAAGGACCAGCCGGCGCTCGATGCGCTGACGAAGGCTTTTCCGACCGAATCGCGCGCTGCGGTGCTGGCGTTGCTGCGCCTCTACGGAGGCGACGAGGTGCTCGAGGCCGCTCGCCGTGACTTGCCGGCACGGCCTCTGATCACCGCCGCACTGGACGACCTGCAGTGGCTCACTCAGCACCTGCGGGCCACGCATCCCGATGTGCGCCTCGGCTTCGATCTGGCGGACCTGAGCGGCTATGCGTACTACAGCGGTGCCCGGTTCGCGATTTTCGCGGCCGGTTGCAGCGATGCGTTGGTCCGTGGCGGGCGGTATGACGAGGTCGGCGCCATCTTCGGTCGCAATCGGCCGGCCGTGGGCTTCAGCACCGACCTCAAGCAGCTCGTGGTGCTCGCATCGGCCCATCCTCTGCGCCCGGTCATCCGCGCTCCATGGGGCGAAGATGCCGCGCTGCGCCAGGCGATTCGCGCGCTCCGTGCGCAGGGGGAGTCGGTCGTCTGTGTGCTGCCCGGCCATGAACACGAAGGCCAGGAATTCGATTGCGACCGCGAACTGGTCGCCTCGAGCGGCCAGTGGCTGGTGCGCGCGCTCTGAGCGCGTGGCCGGCTCCCGCATTCCATTTCTCGAACCGGAATCAAAGTCATGCAACAAAAACGCAGCGGCCACAATGTGGTGGTGGTCGGCACCCAGTGGGGTGACGAAGGCAAAGGCAAGGTCGTCGACTGGCTGACCGATCATGCCCAGGGCGTGGTGCGTTTCCAGGGCGGTCACAACGCCGGCCATACGCTTGTGATCAAGGGCGTGAAGACGGCGCTGCAGCTGATCCCGTCGGGCATCATGCGCGATGGCGTGGCCTGCTACATCGGCAACGGCGTGGTGGTGGATCCCACCCACCTGCTGGCCGAGATCGAACGCCTGGAAGCCATCGGGCTGGAGGTGCGTTCGCGCCTGTTCATCAGCGAGTCGTGCCCGCTGATCCTTCCGTTCCATGTGGCCGTCGACAGGGCCCGTGAGGCGCTGCGCGAAGACAGCGGCGCAGGCAAGATCGGCACCACAGGCAAGGGCATCGGTCCTGCATATGAAGACAAGGTGGCCCGTCGCGCCCTGCGCGTCCAGGACTTGAAGCATCCCGAGCGTTTCGCCCGGAAGCTGCGTGAACTGCTCGCCCTGCACAACTTCGCGCTGGCCGGTTACCTGAAAGCCGAGGCGCTCGAGTTCCAGCCCATCTTCGATCATGCGATGAAGGTGGCCGAGCAGCTCAAGCCCATGCTCGCCGACGTCGGCTACACGCTCTACAACGCGCACAAGCAGGGCGCCAACATCCTGTTCGAGGGCGCGCAAGGCACCTTGCTCGACATCGATCACGGCACCTATCCGTACGTCACATCCAGCAATTGCGTTGCGGGCAACGCCGCCGCCGGTGCTGGCGTGGGCCCGGACATGCTGCACTACATCCTCGGCATCACGAAGGCATACACCACCCGTGTCGGCAGCGGCCCGTTCCCCACCGAGCTCGATTGGGACACGCCCGGCACGGTGGGCTATCACCTGTCCACCGTCGGGCAGGAGCGGGGCACTGTCACTGGCCGCCCGCGCCGCTGCGGTTGGCTCGACGCCGCTCTCCTCAAGCGTTCGGTGATCATCAACGGCATCTCCGGTCTGTGCATCACGAAGCTGGACGTGCTGGACGGATTGGACGAGATCAACGTGTGCGTCGGCTATGAGCTGCATGGCAAGCGCGTGGACATCCTGCCGCTCGATGCGGACGACATCGAAGCCTGCAAGCCCGTCTACGAGGTGTATCCGGGCTGGAAGGAAAAAACCTTCGGCATCACGGCGTGGGATGCGTTGCCGCTGAACGCCCGCCGTTACCTGGAGCGCGTGCAGGAGCTGATCGGCGCGCCGATCGACATGGTGTCCACGGGTCCCGACCGCGACCACACCATCCTGTTGCGCCATCCGTATCAGAGCTGAACCTCAAGGACCCTGCAGTATGCTCACCGACGACGGCAAACACCTCTACGTCTCCTGGGACGAATACCACATGCTGATCGAGCGCCTGGCGCTCAAGGTCGATGCTTCCGGCTGGCAGTTCGATCAGATCCTGTGCCTCGCCCGCGGCGGGCTCCGTCCGGGCGATGTCCTGTCCCGCGTGTTCGACAAACCGCTGGGCATCATGTCGACCAGCTCGTACCGATCCGAGGCGGGCACCATCCAGGGCCGCCTCGACATGGCCAAGTACATCACGCTGCCCAAGGGCGAACTCGCCGGGCGTGTCCTTTTGGTCGATGACTTGGCCGATTCAGGGGTGACGCTGCGCGCCGTGGTCGATCGCCTCCGTGGCATGCCCGCGATCACTGAACTTCGTTCGGCGGTCATCTGGACGAAGGGGGTCTCCACCTACACGCCCGACTACTACGTCGAACTGCTGCCCACGAGCCCGTGGATCCACCAGCCGTTCGAGGAATACGACGAGCTCCGGCCCGCAGGCCTCGCCAGGAAGTTTGCGATTTAAGCAAACGAAGAAGTGATAGAGGCCTGCACATGCAGGCCTTCGTCATGTACCCCGCTGACACCTTCCTGAAGGCGGATCGCCCCTGGACGGCATTCAGGCGTTCGATGGTTCCACTGTGCCCATCGGCTCAGTCGGATCTTGCGATCTCCAACCCGGACGTAGCCCCGCCCGATGGACCGAGGGCTTGCGCGGCACCAGCGCCGAATGATGCTGCCGTGGACCGTCAAAGATGAGCCGGATCATCGAGCCATGGCCGGCTCTCGAGGAAATCCGCACTGAAGCGTTCAGCAGCTTGGCCGAGCGCGTGACGATCGACAGTCCCAGTCCAAAGCCTCCTCCCGTCGCCCCGGGCTTTGGAGCACCGTCTCCTTGGATGAATTCACCTCGCAGCTTGTCGTCGCTGTCGTCCGGCATGCCCGGGCCATTGTCGATCACGAACACTTCGGTTACGCCAGCGCGACACCTGGTTGCGACGAGCACCTTGCTGCGAGCGAACTTGATGGCGTTGGAGACGACGTTCTCCAGGATCCTGAGCAGGATTCGCTCATCGGAGAAAACGATGGCGCGCGTGTGGATGAACTTGATGTCGATGTTGTTGTATTTGGCAATCTCTTCGAACTGGAGTTCAAGCCGCTGAAATACTCTTTGCAGCGACACACGCCCGATTTGAGGCCGCACTGCGACTGCGTCCATTCGGGCGATCTCCAGAAAATTATCGAGATAGCGTTGCAGCTCGCCCATGACGGCAGTCAGGCTGAGCATGATCCCTGATACCTGCTTTGCCGGTAATCTGCGCGCCGTGTTGATGAGCAGCTGCATGCCGTGCAAGCGCTGCCTGAAGTCGTGGCTGGCCTCGTTGAAAAGCTGAGATTTGAGTTTGATTCGCCTGGTGAGGAAGCGGCCGAGCAGCAGCATCAAGCCGATGCTGAAGGCAAAGAGCGCGGCCAGCGCAATGGTGACATTGCGAACGATCAGCGAGTCGTCCCGGATATCGCTTGCTCGCTTCATTACCCGTTGACCAGTGGACACCGCAAGCAGGTCGGCGCGCAGCGACAGCGCTTGCTCCATCTGGCGCCATTCGTTCGCGTCCCGCTCGCCTGCAACGATCTCCTGGATCAGCTCGGACGCCTGCGACACCAGCTGCCGCGTGTCATCGTCGTCCAGGCTCGCGGCATTGGCGGCCGCGAACGTTGCGAGGACGGCCGACTTCTGCCGCACCTGCCGGCCTGCCGCCCTGGTGGCGACACTTCCGTGCTGGATCAGCACCCCGAGGTTGCGCACCGCCCGAATTTGCTCGATGAACTGCGGGACCAATTCCTCCTGGGTCTCATTGGTCAGCAGAAACATCCGCTGCTGCAGGCCGAGAATGCTCAATGATAAAACAGTGAACACCAGCACGCAGATTGCAGCCGACAGGTACGCGATCCAAAGGCCCTGCCATTTTCCGGCCGCGTTCAACCTGAACCAGCGCAACCGACCTTCAAAACAACCTGACCGAGTAATATCTTGAGTTGATGAGGTCGAGTTTGCCATTTGTCTTGATCTTTTTGAGCGCGGCATTCAATCGATCGCAAAGCTCTTTGTCGGCTGGGTTGACAGCGATGGCGACGGGATTGTTGAACTCATCCGACTCGATCGACCGGGCCGCCAGGTTCTCCCCCAAGCCCTTCGAATTCATGATGTCGAGCGCGGTGCTCGATGGGGAAATCACCGCGTCCGCTTGCCCGTCTCGAAGGGACTTTTCCAAATCCGGCAGGAAGCCCACCGGTACCAGCGTCCAGCCGTGGCTGGCCTTGTTGCGCTCGGCCCATTGGTGCTGCAAGGAGCCGTTGACCACCGCGACTCGTGACTGTCTGGACTGGCCGATGGATCTTTGAGAAATCCAGAAGGTCTTGCTCGTTCGGTAGGGCTCTGTGAAGAGAACCTGTTTGGCTCGCTCGGGCGTGACGATCAATGAGACCATCGTGAAATCGAACTCACCTTTGGCGACGGAGCTCACCACCTTCGCTGACTCGATTTCGTGGAATTCACACGGCGCCTTGATCGTTTCGCACAGCAACCGTCCAAAGTCGACATTGAAGCCGACGAAATTGCCTTTCCAGTCGCGGTAGCTGAGTGGAGAGTCTTTCAACACCAGCACTCGCAATGTTCGCTGTTTTCCCTCGGTCGCCCCTTGCGTATCGGCAGCCAACGCACACGACATCGCGACGCACAACCCAGTACCCAGGAGTTTCATTTTCATGGTGGAAAGGGCCTTTTCAATAGTGAAGCTGTATGTACCCGTACTGCATTCCGAGCGCCACCGCATGTGTTCGGTCATTCGCTTCGAGCGCATGGATGATGTTGCTGATGTGGTTGTCCACCGTGCCAAGCGATAAACCCAGCGTCCGCGCGATGTCCTTGGTGCAGCAGCCGTCGTGCAGCAGGCCGAGAATTTCGATCTGTCGTGCGGTCAGGTGGCTGCCTTGCGTTGGGTCTTCGGAAGGGTTGAAGCAGCGTCGCCCCTTCATGATTTCCAGCAACCCGTGATTGAATTCTTCCAGTGCGGCTGTCTTGAGCAAATAGCCCAGGAATCCCATCGCTTGCACCTCGGATTGCCATTTCTGGTTTTCGCTGCCGGTGATCACAGCCGACCGACCGGCCAAGCCCAGGTTGAATACATGGCGCACCAACGACAGCCCATGGGCACCGGGCACGTTGAGATCGAGCCAGATCCGAAACCAATCGGTTCCGGAGCGAAGCTGAATGACCGCCTCATCTGCGTTTCTGCAAACCTCGACGTGATCGACATCCATTGCCAGGAAGAGCAATTTTGTAGATTGCGCGACAAATGGGTGGTCCTCCACGATGAGCATCTTTTTCATGAGGCAACTCGATGTTTTATCCTTTGTTGAAGATGTGCGTTGGAAGGAAAACTCCGGACGAACGAACGCGCGCCAGTATTGCGGAGTTTCGGCAATTTGGTTCCTGTAAGTCATTACACTTGCGACGCCTGTCGCAGACTGCCTGACATTCGGAAAATGCCTGCTCCGTCACTCGCTTGGGCAAAGGGCAGGGCGCTGATGTCGGACGCCCGCACGGCGGCCGGCGAGCACCATTCCGATTGAATCAGCCCGCTCAGCGTGGCCGTTTTGTCGGCGTCAATTGCCTTGGCAGCAATGCCGCGGCGTGTGCCGCACCCGTGTCGTAGTACCGATCGCGCAGCAGGTTCACATCCTTTGTGCCGATCGCATGCGACAGCGCAAGCACGTCGATGTGAGAAGCCAGGCGCGTGCAGGCCTCGTGTTTGGAATCATGAAATGTGTGGCCCATCAGGCCGGCCTGGTCGCGTGCCTTGCGCCAAAGGGCATCGCGTTGCGAGTCGTTGATGCCGACGATGTAGGGCTGGCCTGCGGGCATCGATGCGATGAGCTGGTCCAGCAGTTCGATTGCGCGTGCGGTGAGCGGGACGTTGCGACTCGGGTCTGGCAGCTGCCCGCTTTTGCTGTTTTTGCGTCCGCCAGGCTCGGTTGCGGCCACGTGCAATGTGCATTCAGCCCGCCAGTAGTCGGCCGGTCGGATGCGCAGAATCTCGCCCGAGCGCATCCCCGTCTCCAGTGCCAACAAGAAGCATGCGCCGACCCGCGCGGTCAGAGTGTGGAGCTTCTGGTCATGCGCATAGCCGGTGCTGATGCAAATCGCCTCGATTTGATCGAGCGTCAGCAGCTTCGGCTTGCGCGCTTTGCCTTTTTCCGGCCGGCGTGCTCCATGGCATGGATTCACCTTGATCCACTCGCGATCCTTGCGTGCATGTTCGAACGCGCCACTCATCAGATTGAGTTCGCGGTTGACCGTCGCGCAGGTCACGCGCTTGCCACGGTGCATCTCTTCAGTGCGGCGTGCGATCCATGCATTGATGTCGTCTGTCGAGACGTCGGCCAGAGGCCGTTCGGCAATCGGGTCCATGCACCACTTGTTCAGGCGCAGCTTGGCCCACCTTGCTGAATCGCGCTTGGAGGCCACCGCATCGTAGTAGGCCTCGAACAGCTCGCCGACCGTCGCACCACCGCGGGCGGTGCCGAGCGCCTTCTTGCGCTCTTGTCTGGCAGCCCACGCTTCGGCCTCGGCCTTGGTGTCGTGCGTGCTGTTGATCCTGCCATCGGGGGTGCGCACGACCGCCCTCCAGACCTTGCCGCGCTGTGCGATCCATGCCATGGCGACTTTCCCCGGCGTTGAGCTGGAGTCAAGTCTGGAGTCGGCCTGCGGCCGCGTCAACCGGGATGCCGAGGGGCGCAGAAGAGTTTCGGGTGCCGCCTGACTCCGGCAGCAGGGCGATTCAGATACAAAAAAACCCCGTAAATCAAAGACTTACGGGGTTTTTCATCTGCTACAATGGTGCCCAGGAGAGGACTCGAACCTCCACGGAGTTACCCGCTAGTACCTGAAACTAGTGCGTCTACCAATTCCGCCACCTGGGCATTTCAGGAAGACTTGGATTCTATCATCAAAAAATCTACGACGCAACAATCTTCTTCAACAATCGGCAGTGAGCTGATGAATGAAGTCGAAGGCACGGTGCAAGGGCACCGCGACGGCCACGGGTTCCTGGTCCGCGACGACCGCCAGCCCGATCTCTATCTGTCCCCTCAGGAGATGCGCGCGGTGCTTCACCGCGACCGCGTGAAGGCGCGCATCGTCCGGTACGACCGCAAGGGCCGCCCCGAAGGGCGGGTGGTCGAGATCATCGAGCGGCGCAAGTCGCCGATCATCGGCCGCCTTCTGCACGAGAGCGGTGTGTGGCTCGTGGCGCCGGAAGACAAGCGCTACGGCCAGGACATCATGGTGCCCAAGAACGCGATTGCCAACGCAACCGCAGGGCAGGTGGTGGCAATCGAATTGACCGAGCCTCCCTCTTTGTATTCGCAGCCCATGGGGCGGGTGACGGAAGTGCTGGGCGAGATCGATGACCCCGGCATGGAGATCGAGATCGCGGTGCGCAAGTACGAGGTGCCGCATCTCTTCTCGCCCGAGGCGCTGTCGCAGGCAGCGACGCTGCCCGACAAGATCCGGCCGGCCGACCGCAAGGACCGCATCGATCTGACCGACGTGCCGCTCGTCACCATCGACGGCGAGGATGCGCGCGATTTCGACGATGCCGTCTACTGCGAACCCATCAAGACCGGTCGAGGCAAGTCGGCGTTCGAAGGCTGGCGCCTCGTGGTCGCCATTGCCGACGTGAGCCACTACGTGAAGCCGGGCGAGCCCATCGACGAGGACGCGTACGAGCGGGCCACGTCGGTGTACTTCCCTCGCCGGGTGATTCCCATGCTGCCGGAGAAGCTGTCGAACGGCCTGTGCTCGCTCAACCCCAACGAGGACCGTCTCGCCATGGTGTGCGACATGCTCATCAGCCGGGTGGGTGAGATCCATGCGTACCAGTTCTTCCCGGCCGTGATCCGCTCGCACGCGCGCTTCACGTACACGGAAGTGGCGGCCATCCTCGGCAACACGCGCGGCCCCGAAGCGGCTCGGCGAAGGGAACTCGTTCCCCATCTGCTGAATTTGCACGAGGCGTACCGCGCTCTGTTGAAGGAGCGCACGCGCCGCGGGGCAGTGGATTTCGAAAGCACCGAGACCCAGATCGTCTGCGATGAGAACGGGCGCATCGAGAAGATCGTGCCGCGCGTCCGCACCGAGGCGCACAAGCTGATCGAAGAGGCGATGCTGGCGGCCAACGTTTGCTCCGCCGACTTCATCGCGACGAGCAAGCACCCATCGCTGTACCGAGTGCACGAGGGCCCCACGCCCGAGAAGAAGACGCTGCTGCAGAACTACCTCAAGGCGCTCGGCCTCGGCTTGTCGATCGGCGATGAGCCGACGCCAGGCGAGTTCCAGGCCATCGCCACAGCCACGAAGGACCGGGTCGACGCGCAGCAGATCCACACGATGCTGCTGCGGTCGATGCAGCAGGCCATCTATACCGGCACGAACAGCGGTCACTTCGGACTCGCGTACGAGGCCTACACGCACTTCACGAGCCCGATCCGGCGCTACCCGGACCTCCTGGTGCATCGGGTCATCAAGGCCCTGCTGCACAGCAAGCGCTACAGCCTGCTCACGGGGGGCCTCGAGACGGCCGCGAAGGCGAAGAAGGGGGCGGGGGCGGAAGCCGAGCAGTGGGAGGTCACGGGGGCGCATTGCAGCGCCAACGAGCGCCGCGCCGACGAAGCCTCCCGCGATGTGGAGGCGTGGCTGAAATGCCGGTTCATGCGTGAGCATCTCGGCGAGGAGTACAGCGGCACGGTCACGGCCGTGACCAGCTTCGGTCTGTTCGTCACGCTCGATGCGTTGTATGTCGAGGGCTTGATCCACATCACGGAGCTGGGTGGCGAGTACTACCAGTTCGACGAGGTGCGCCAGGAGTTGCGCGGCGGACGCTCGGGCGTTCGCTATGCCGTGGGCGCGCGTGTGCGTGTACAGGTGATCCGCGTGGACCTCGATGGCCGAAAGATCGACTTCCGCATGGTCCGCGAAGGCGACGACGGCATCCAGGCGCCTCGCGGCCGCCGCAATGAGAAGGCCGGTGAGAAGGCTGCCAGCGCGGCCGAAGAGCTGGCAGGCATCAAGGCGGCGGACCGCGCCGTGAAAGCTGCCACCCGGGCCCGCAAGGCCTCCGGCGCCGGGCACCCCGTGAAGGCGGCAAAGTCCGCTGCTCGCAAAGGGGCCGCCGGCAAGGGAGCTGCCGGCAAGGCGTCGCGCCGGCGCTGAAGCTTCAGCGCCGCATCAGGGCGTGCAGGGCCTCGATGAGGTCTGCCGCCCGCAGCGTCGCCGTCGGGCATCGGTCGGCGGCCTCGCCGTGCTGCCAGGTTCCATGCAGCGCGGGCGGCAGTGGTTGGCCGCCTTCGACGGCCCAGAGGCCGCCGATCCACCCGGCCAGCACGTCACCCGTGCCGGCGGTGGCGAGTGCGGCGTTGCCCGTGGGATTGATGTGCGGCACAGCGCCAGGGGCGGTGATCACGGTGCCCGAACCTTTGAGCACTATCACGGCGCCGAACTGGTCGGCCAGGCGGCGGGCCGCAGCAAGGCGATCGTGCTGCACGGTGCTCGTGTCGACGGCCAGCAGGCGGGCCGCTTCCAGAGGGTGAGGCGTCAGCACAGTGGTGTGGTCACGCGTGGTGCGCGCCTTGAGCAAGGTCTGCAATGCGGTGTCGGCGGCAATCGTGTTCAGCGCGTCGGCATCCAGCACGAGCCGTTCGGCATCGCTGAGCAGACGTGGCAGTGCCGCCGCGATGGCGCTGCCGCCACCACAGCCGGCGACCACCGTGGCGTGAAGGGGGAGGTCGCGACGCCGCGTCGCCGGACGGAACATCAGCTCGGGCCGCGCCGGATCATGGGCGGCCGCGGAGGGATCCAGCAGATCCAGGTGCACGCGTCCTGCACCGGCCGCATGGGCCGCACGCGCAGCGAGCAGGGCGGCACCGGTCATGCCGGGGCTGCCGCCCACCACGAGCACATCCCCGAAGCTGCCCTTGTGCTGCGCGTGGCTGCGCCGTTGTGGCGGTGGCGGGGAGGGGCGCCAGGCCGTCGGCGCTTCGGCGCCGCAGGGCACCCCCAGCGGGTCGAACCAGATGTCGCCGGCATGGTCACGCCCGGCGCCAGTGAAAAGCCCGGGTTTGAGCGTCAGCAGGCTCAAGGTGTGTGTGGCGTTGACGCACGCCGGCCCGAAAGGCTGGCCGGAGTCGGCATCGAGCCCGGAGGGCAGGTCGACGGCCAGCACAGGGCAAGGTGCCTCGTTCAGGCGCGAAATGAGTTGCGCGAGCGGAACTTCGGGGGCACGGCTGCTGCCCACGCCGAGCACTGCGTCGATGGCGAGGTCATGAGGGGTCAGCGGGTCGGCTGGGGGCGTCGCCGAGATCACCAGGCCAGCTGCCAGGGCGCGCTGGTAGGCGGTGCTTGCATCTGCCGGCAGGCCGTTGGGGTCGGCGGCCAACGTGACGCTGACGTTCAGCCCGAGCGCATGGAGGCGGACCGCGGCCTCGAGGCCGTCGCCCCCGTTGTTGCCCGGGCCGCAGGCGATCCACACCTGTTTTGCATGGGGCGCAAGGGCGCAGGCCAATCGGGCCACCGATGCGCCCGCCCTCGCCATCAAGGTGAACGGTGGATGCAGGGCCTGTGCGGCCTGTTCGATGCGGCGCGTGGCATCGCGGCCGAACAGCGGCTGGCGCTGTGGTTGTGACAGCAGGCGCGCCGGACCGGTCATCGTGCCAGGCGTTCGAGGCCCAGGCCGTCCATGTCCACGGCCGGGGCGCGGCCGATGACCGTGTCGGCCAGGAGGCGTGCCGAGCCGCAGGCCATCGCCCAGCCGGCCCCGCCGTGCCCCAGGTTCAGCCAGACTCCGGGGATGCCGCTCGTGCCGATCACGGGCGGGCCGTCCGGCAGCATGGGCCGCGCGCCGCTCCACCGCTGGGCCTGGCTCAGGCGCGCGGCACCCGGGAACCAATCATCGAGCACCTTGTACAGGCGGGCGAGTTCCTCGTGCTGTCGGCCTTTGGGCGCCTGGCCGATGCGCGCGCCACCCGACACCCTCAGGCGCGAGCCCAGCCGGTTGATGACGACGCGATGCCGATGGTCCGTCACGGCCGAACGAGGGCCGATGTCGGGGTGGGCTTCATGGTGGCGGATCGGCGTGGTGACGGATTGGCCGTACACCGCTGCCATCGGGAGTTTCAAGCCGTGCGGGGCGAGCAGCTCGTTCGAGCCCACCGCGGCGCAGACGATCACCGCGTCGAAGTGCTCGTCCACCGGTTCGTTCATCGGCACCGTGGGCTGGAAGGCGGGCGAGGAGGCTGCCTCGCCATGCAGCATCAATCGGCTGCTGGTCGTTTCCTCGTGCGGCGAATGCACGAGCGTGAGGCGAGGGCGCTTTCCCGGGGTGATGGTCTGAACCGTGGCATGGAAGCGGAACTCGGCGCCGAGCCGCTCGGCTTGATGGCGCAAGAGCATCGAGAACTGGCGGCAGTTGCCGACCTCATCGCCGGGCAGATGAATGCCCCCGTACAGCGGCGTCTCGCTGTTCAGGCCCGGTTCGATGGCGCGGCACTGGTCGGCATCGAGCGAGTCCGAACGGATGCCTTGTTCGGCGAGCAGGGCGAGGGCCGGCTGCAGTTCATCGTGCTCCTGCCGGGTGCGCAGCAGCACGAGGTGCCCGTCGCTGCGTTCGTAATCGAGTTGCAGGGTGGCGGCCAGGCCATGCAGGCGCTCGCGGCTGTAGGCGGCGAGGCGTTGCATGCGCAACTGATTCGTGCGGTGGGATGCAGGCTGCCCGGCGCGCCACCAACGCCACATCCAGGCCCAGGCACTCGGTGGCATGGGCCACGGGTTGCTGCGGTCGAACAGGCTGCGGAGCAATCGGCCGGCGGCGCCAGGGCCGGCCCATGGGCCGACGGCGCCGGCCGATGCCAGGCCGGCCTGGGCAAAGCTTGCTTCGACGGCCACGCTGCCGCGCCGTTCGAACACCACGACCTCATGGCCGTCTGCGGCCAGTTCGTAGGCGGAAGTGACCCCGATCACCCCGGCGCCGATCACAGCGACGCGCATCAGGCGGCCCCTTCTTCGGACAGGACGCCTTCGATGGCGCGCGAGACGTCCAGCACGGTGTCGTCGGCGAGGGCCGGTCCCCACACCATCAGGCCGGCCGGCAGCTCGTCCTGGGCATGGCAGGGCAGGGAGAGTGCGCAGCCGTCGAGGAAATTCACGACGGAAGGATTGCGGAGCAGCAGGGCGTTCATGGCGAAGAAGGCTTCGTCGGTGGCAAGGGCGGACATCAAGGGGGCAACGACGGGGACGGTGGGGGACAGCATCGCGTCGTAGGGCCGCAGGCGCTGGCCGATGCGATCGA
>Ga0070661_100002223_pt1 | contig 13309 bp, 9 predicted proteins | sample KBSC43metaG_FD_64663 | JGI IMG/M metagenome (GOLD analysis project Ga0070661, IMG submission 64663) | Corn rhizosphere microbial communities from Kellogg Biological Station, Michigan, USA - KBS C4-3 metaG | ecosystem: Host-associated > Plants > Roots > Rhizosphere > Soil ...
GCACCTTTATACGAAATACGAAGCGGCTTGGGGCAGGCATTTATTGTTGCGGGGGTGTCATGGACAGCCAATTTTATTGTTACTGTTATTGTAAGCCTTGCTACGAAACCAAAATCGGAAGAGGAACTTAAAGGACTTGTTTATTCACTGACTAAAATAGAAAAGGGTCCAAAAAAACGCTGGTACCTGGATCCTGTTGTATTAAGCATATTGCTCCTTGTGGCCACCGTATTATTAAATATTATCTTCTTTTAAGACCTATGCTCAAAAGATTAAATGAATTGAACTTTGTAATAGGGTTATTCTTTACAATCGTGTCGCTGATCCTGTTGGCTGACACTTTTCTCAATAAAGGACGAACTGGGAATTTGAATCTTTACACAGGGCTTGCTTTTTTGACCTTCGGATTGATTATGATCAGGATAAAAACTAATAAAAATGCCGGGTAGTTTTTCTTAATACGGATCATTTTTCAGAGAGAAAGTGATTAGTCCAAGAGCAGATTCGACCTATCTTTGCAGTCCTCCGAACAATCCTCGGACTTAACTGAGATATGAAACTTTATAACCTGCTCATCAAATACAGGCTTTACCTTGGAATTATACTGATCCTTGCTGGTGTTGCAATAAACTTTACAGCTTCGTTCTGGCCCGCATTTCCGTTATATTTTGTCGGGATCATTTTAGTTCTTGGGCACTTCTTCTTCGGCCCTCTCCGATTGATACAAGAATATCTTGAGGCAGGAGACGTTGAAGGAGCGGAAAAAATTCTAAACTCGATAAAATTTCCTGGCTTGTTGTATAAACCCATCCGTTCGGTGTATTACACTTTAAGAGGAAATGTGGCGATGATGAAACAGGATTTTGACGGTGCAGAAAAAATGATGAAGAAAGGTTTGGACCTGGGCATGCCCATGAAAGAAGCGGAAGGAGCAAGTATGTTGCAAATGGGAATGCTGGCCATGCAGAAAAATGACCTGAGACAGGCAGAAAGTTATATACGACAAGCTCTGCGGAAGGGCCTGCCCGATAAAGAAAATGAAGCAGCTGCTTATTTACAGATGTGCAGCATCATGATGAATAAAAGAGAATTTCGAGCGGCTAAAGATTTCTTCCGGAAATCAAAGGCGTTAAAACCCACTACCCCACAGATCGTTGACCAGATAAAACAAATAGAAAAATATATTTCTCGAATGCCCGGATAATCTGGTTTCTGGCTGGCTTGTTCATTATGCCTTGTTCCTTGGCCTTTTCTGCGAACAATTCTGTTAAAAAGTTGTTTCTAATGAAACAGCTTTTTTTATTTCGTTTATCTACCTTGTCGCTGAAAATTTTTTAACACCCAATGTCTTCTTACAAAGAAAAATTACAGGTCAAATTTCATGAAGAGTACAGTCGCCTGAACGAGAAACAGCGTCTGGCAGTAGATACTATTGAAGGGCCCGTGATGGTAATTGCAGGCCCAGGAACGGGGAAAACGCAAATACTGGCAAGCCGGATCGGGAAGATCTTACTGGAAACTGATGCTTCTCCTGAAAATATTCTTTGTCTCACCTATACAGACGCCGGCGTTGTTGCCATGCGAAAAAGATTGCTTCAATTTATCGGACCCGACGCGTACAAAGTGAATCTTTTCACGTTTCATGCCTTTTGTAATGAAGTGATCCAGGATAATTTATCACTGTTTGAGAAAACATCTTTGGATCCGATATCGGAGCTTGAAAAGATAGAACTCTTCAAAAAACTGATTGATTCATTCCCTAAAAATCATTTGCTGAAGCGCTATCGGGGCGATGTATATTTTGAAATACATAACCTGGACAGGCTTTTTAGCACTATGAAGAAAGAAGGCTGGTCCGCATCATTTATCAATCAGAAAATCGATGAATATATTTCTGACCTGCCTAACCGTGAAGATTTTATTTACAAAAGAAGATACAAAGAGTTTAATGTTGGCGACCTTAAGCGCGATAAAGTAGAAGAAGAAAAAGAGAAGATGGAAAGGCTTCGTGCCGCAGTGAATGAATTTGATCATTTTCAGCAATTGATGCGCCGACACAACCGTTACGATTTTGATGATATGATCAATTGGGTAATCAAGGCCTTTGAAGAAAATAAAAACCTGTTGGCCGACTACCAGGAAAGATTTCTGTACATACTCGTTGACGAATACCAGGATACCAGCGGTACTCAGAATAAGATCGTCGAATTACTCATTAATTATTGGGAAAGGCCAAATGTCTTTGTGGTCGGAGATGATGACCAGAGCATCTATCGGTTCCAGGGTGCCAATGTGGAAAACATGCTCGCCTTTACAGAGACTTATAAAGATGATCTTTTAAAAGTCGCGTTGATCAATAATTACCGTTCTGTGCAACCGATCCTTGACACCTCCAAGACACTTATCGACAGGAATAATGAAAGGCTGATCAACAAACTGCCCGGCTTAACCAAAGAATTGATCTCGTCTAATATTAAGATCAGGCATTTGATGTATAAGCCGGTCGTCCGGTCGTATGAAACGCAACGAATGGAGATGATCGACATAACAAAGCAAATGGCGAACCTGATTGCATCAGGAATATCCCCCAGCAGGATTGGAGTCATTTATAAGGAGAATAAATACGGTGATGAACTGATCCAATACTTAAAACTCAAAAAGATTCCCTATTACAGCAAACGCAGTCTGGACATTTTTGAAATACCGCTGGCAAAGAAACTTATTTTAATACTGAAGTATCTTGCCTGCGAACATGACATCCCTTATAGCGGGGATGAGTTATTATTCGAGATCCTGCACTTTGACTGGTTTCATATTCCCTCCATTGAAATTGCAAAACTTTCCATAGAAGCGTCACGCAAAAAATTTGATGATGATTCCACTTCACTGAGAAGACTTTTATATGAGAAGGCAAAGGCACCACCTAAAGATCTTTTTTCCCAGGGGCTACACGACGGTCTGAAAAAAGCAAGCGCTATATTGGAGCAATTGATCAGCGATGTTCCCAATATCACTTTGCAAATGCTCTTTGAGAATGTTGTCCGCAAAGCCGGTATACTAAACTATATCATGCAAAACCCTGAGAAAATATGGTTGCTCAAGGTACTTACCGGGCTGTTTGATTTTGTCAAGGAAGAGACAGCAAGAAACCCTTTTATGCAATTGAAAGACCTCGTAAACATCATCGAACTGATGAAAGAAGAGGACCTGATCTTACCTTTGACTGAAGTCTGCGGTAACGATAAAGGCATCAACCTGATGACGGCACATGGTTCAAAGGGACTGGAGTTTGAATACGTTTTTTTTGCCGGTTGCAATGCATCAATTTGGGAAAAGAAACGAAAGCCTTATAACGGTTACAAATTGCCTGACACAATATTCTCTTCGCAGCTGACTCATGCAGATGATGAAGAGCTGCGCCGTTTATTCTATGTAGCACTTACGCGGGCGGAACAACATCTCAACATTTCTTATTGCAGGTATAAAAATGACGGCAAAGAACTGGAACCGTCTATGTTCATTGCTGAGATACTCGACGAGCAACAGTTACAGGTGGAGAAGGTTTTTGTTGATGAAAGCGTGATCAGCGAATTTAGCGCTCTCCAATTTGGAAAACAGGTGATCCCGCAGATCGAAGAGATAGAGAAGGAATTTGTTTCGGGCCTGCTCGACAAATTTGTGATGAATGTAACGGCATTGAACAATTATTTGAACTGTCCGCTCGAATTTTATTTTAAAAATCTTATCCGGATACCTTCTCCAAAAAATGAAGCCATTGAATTTGGTTCCTCGGTCCATTATGCAGTGGAGCAATTGTTCCGCAAAATGCAAATCAATGATGAAAAATTTCCATCAAGGGAGGAATTCATCAGGGATTTTGAGTGGTATATGAATCGCCACCGCGAAAGCTTTACGAGGGAGCAATTCGACAGGCGGATGGAATACGGACATGAAGTATTGAGTAACTACTACGACAAATACATCAACAGCTGGAATAAGGTTGTTGCCATTGAAAGAAATATCAGAAATATCGTCGTCAACGATGTTCCGTTAAGAGGCAAACTGGACAAACTGGAGTTTGATGGCAGGTCAGTGAATGTGGTTGACTACAAAACGGGCGATCCTGACAAGGCAAAGTTCAAATTACAACCCCCATCCGATAAAGATCCCGTTGGAGGTGACTATTGGAGACAGGCCGTGTTTTATAAAATCCTCGTTGATAATTACGAGAAAAAAGGATGGAGAGTGGTAAGTACCGAGTTTGACTTTATTGAGCCCGACAAAAAAAAGACTTATAGAAAGGAAAAGGTTTTTATTACCCACCATGATATCGACACTGTTGTTGAGCAGATCAACGCTGTATGGGGCAAGATACAGGACCATGATTTTTATACAGGCTGTGGTAAGGAGGACTGCCACTGGTGCAATTTTGTTAAAAACAATAATCTTACAGTTGCGTTACACGAAATAGAGGAAGAAGAACCATGATTTATAGGATTTAAAGGATTATTGGGAAAAGAGGGCCGCGGTTGATAATTGAAAGAGCCTATGTTTGCAACTCGATGAAGAAAATTTGGGCAATATCCCTCCCGGCAATCATTTTAATCAACGTGATGATTATAGTCAGTGGTCCGGGCTGCGCTAATATCATTCCGCCCGACGGTGGTCATAAAGATTCTCTTCCGCCAATATTATCAAAAGCTTCACCGCCTGATTCTTCCAGTAATTTTTCCGAAAAAAAGATCACCTTAGACTTCGATGAATACATTCAACTTCAAAATGCAAACCAGGAATTGATCATATCCCCCGTTCCAAAAGAAGAGCCAGCAATAGAATCGAAGCTAAAAACATTAACCATAAGAATAAAAGATACCCTCGAAGCAAATACTACCTATACTTTAAATTTTGGAAACGCGATAAGAGACATAAATGAAGGAAACATAGCAAGAAATTTCACATACATTTTTTCTACGGGATCAACGTTTGATTCATTGACACTATCAGGAAAAGTGGTCCTGGCTGTCAATGGAAAAGTGGACACCACCATTATTGTTATGCTTCACAAAAATGGAGATGACTCTGCCGTTGTGAACGAGAAACCCCGTTATCTTACCCGTTTGGATTCTTCCGGCAATTTCAGATTTCGAAATTTGCCTTCAGGTACTTTTTATATTTATGCATTGCAGGACGAGGGGAACAGTCATCGTTATCAATCCGAAAAACAACTATTTGCTTTTGCCGATAGTTCCATCACTGTTCAAAACAATAATAAACCTGTTCTTTTGTATGCTTATGCTGAACAAGCTTCCACCCATGCACCCGTGTCCTCTCGTCCCCAGCTTACAAGCCGGCCAAAACCCAGTGCTGTTAGCTCGGATAAAAGACTAAAATTCCAAACAAACATCAAGGACGGTCTGCTAGACCTTTTTGATAGTTTACATCTAACCTTTGACCAGCCGTTGACAAAACTGGACACATCACTTATTCACTTTAGCAGCGATTCTACTTTTGAACCAGTCAGTAGCTATCAGTTCCTCACCGATAGTTCGCAAAAGAAATTAACTCTTCAATATAATTGGAAAGAAAACACGCGGTATAACCTTATTGTTGAAAAAGATTTTGCAGAGGACAGTTTGGGAAGAGCATTGTCAAAAACAGACACGTTGAAATTCAAAACAAAAAAAATAACTGACTACGGAAACGTGAGAATTCATTTTAGAAACTTTGAGTCAGCGGCAAACCCCGTTTTATTATTTGTACAAAATGAAAATGTAGTAAAATCATTTCCCATCTCCGGACCCGAATTAAGGTTAACAATTTTTCCTCCGGGCGACTACGAACTAAGGGTATTGTATGATCGCAACAAAAACGGAAAATGGGACCCAGGGCAATTTTTTGGCAAGCATATTCAACCTGAACTTGTCAAACCCCTCGGTCGCAAAGTCACAATCAAATCAAATTGGGAAAACGAGTTTGATATACAGGCCCCCTCCGCCTCGTCCAAAGAAAAAATGTCCAATGCTCAATCCAATTGATCTTCCACCTTGTTTTAGAAATTAAGTCATCGAGGTGGGCGTGATGGTGGCCTTCTCTTTGGGAAGGGTAGGGGTTAGGCTTATCTTTGTACAACATGCAATTCTCTTCTTCACTCCTCGAAAATGCGGTTAACGAATTTGCCAAACTTCCCGGCATAGGCAAAAAGACCGCCCTACGCCTCGTATTGCACCTGCTCAAGCAAAATAATAATGATGTCGTGCAATTCAGTGAAGTAATTAGTAAAATGCGTTGTGAAATAAAATTCTGTCAGCGGTGTTTTAATGTTGCCGATGGTGATATTTGTTCGATCTGCGCCAACAGTATGCGAAAACAGGAGATCATTTGCGTGGTAGAAAACATTCGTGATGTGATCGCTATCGAAAGCACCCAGCAATACAACGGAATTTATCATGTGCTCGGTGGAGTCATCTCGCCACTTGATGGCATCGGACCTGATCAGCTGAATATCGAACCCCTCGCCAATCGTGTACAAAAGGAAAAAACCGAAGAACTCATCTTTGCCTTGAACCCCACCATCCAGGGCGATACGACCATATATTATATACAAAAGAAGTTGTCAGCGTCCAGTGGGCAGAATATCCGCATTACCACAATTGCCCGGGGCATTGCCTTTGGCGGCGAACTCGAATATGCGGATGAAATGACATTGGCACGAAGTCTTCAAAATCGTTTACCTGTCGAAAGCTATGTGGCCAATAAATAGCTTTGACTTTTGAGCTTAACCCTTTAACTTTGCAGCCACAGGCGGATTTGTTTATTGTTCGGCCTGTACCCGATCCACGAAAGGCGGAGAAGGGAAACAGAACTAATAAACGATGAAACTCTCTCGCTAGGTTTCCAACGTTTATATAGTTCGATGATTTTTTGATGCAGCCGGCGACATCAACGCTGCCCAGCTTCTGTTGTGTCACTCACTGCATCGTTCGGTAACATTAATCAACAAGGAGGGATTATGAAATCTATTCGTGACTTACTAAATGAACGTATTCTCATTATTGATGGAGCAATGGGTACTATGATTCAGCGCTATAAATTAAGTGAAGCCGATTATCGTGGCGAAAGATTCAAAGACTGGCCGAGTGATATAAAAGGGAATAATGATCTTCTTTGCCTGACTCAACCACAGATCATTAAAGAAATTCACAAAGAATATTTGAAGGCTGGCGCCGATATCCTGGAAACAAACACGTTCAATGCACAGCGCATCTCACTGGCCGACTATCACATGGAGGATCTTTCTTATGAAATAAATCTTGCTGCCGCCAAAATTGCAAGAGAGGCAGTCAAAGAATTCGAATCGCAAAATCCAAATTCCAACTCCGATAGCGATCGGGGCCAAAATCAAAAATTTGTAGCTGGCGCCATCGGTCCAATGAACAAAACCCTTTCGCTTTCTCCTGATGTAAACAATCCAGGATATCGGGCATTGACGTTTGATGACGCCGTGAATGCGTATTATGAGCAGATAAAGGGCCTGGTGGAAGGTGGTGTTGACCTTCTTCTCATCGAAACCATTTTTGATACCCTCAATGCAAAGGCGGCCATCTTCGCGATAAAGAAATACTTCCGCGACATTAAAGATTTGGAGGGAGCCCTGCCAATCATGATCAGTGGAACTATCACGGATGCAAGCGGGAGAACGCTGAGTGGTCAAACGCTTGAGGCCTTTTATACATCGGTGATCCACGCCAAACCGCTGAGCATTGGTTTAAACTGTGCATTGGGAGCAAAGGAAATGCGTCCGCACATTGAAGAGCTTTCTCAAATTGCCTCATGCTACGTGTCTGCCTATCCCAATGCGGGTTTACCAAATGCAATGGGGGAATACGATGAGCAGCCGGAAGAGACAGCTCACTTTATCGAAGACTGGGCGAAGGAAGGATTTGTAAATATTGTTGGCGGTTGTTGTGGAACAACTCCTGATCATATCAAACATATTGCTGAGCATGTAAAAAATCTAAAGCCAAGAGAACTCCCGGTTATGGAGAATATTTTGACCTAGCCACAAGGGAGGCGAGAGGCACAGTTGCACCCAGGATGAATAGAGTATTGGACGAACAGCGCCTTTGTGGCAAAAAATTAAAATTAATGAGTGTTCATATTAAACCATACCTGAGACTAAGCGGACTCGAGCCGCTCGTTGTTCGGCCGGAGAGCAATTTTGTGAACATTGGAGAGCGAACAAATGTCACCGGCTCGAAAAAATTCGCACGGCTGATCAGGGACAATAAATATGAAGAAGCATTGAGCGTGGCGAGGCAGCAAGTAGAAAATGGAGCCCAGGTGCTGGATGTGAACATGGATGATGCTTTGCTGGACGGCGTAAAAGCAATGACCACCTTTCTTAATCTTTTACAAAGCGAACCGGATATTGCAAAGATCCCCGTCATGATCGACAGCTCAAAGTTTGAGATCATCGAAGCAGGATTGAAATGCGTACAGGGCAAGTGCATTGTGAATTCTATTTCAATGAAAGAAGGAGTTGAAAAATTCATTCAGCAGGCGGAGATATGCAAAATGTACGGGACCACCGTTGTGGTCATGGCATTTGATGAAAAAGGGCAGGCTGACACTTTACAAAGAAGAGTGGATATCTGCAGCCAGGCTTATAAAATACTAACTGAACAGGTTGGTTATGACCCGCAGGATATAATATTTGACCCGAACATATTTGCAATAGCCACGGGGCTGGAAGAGCATAATAATTATGCTGTCGATTTCATTGAAGCCACAAAGATCATCAAGCAAAAAATGCCGCTGGCAAAAATAAGCGGTGGTGTCAGCAACCTTTCTTTTTCATTTCGCGGCAATGATCACGTTCGTGAAGCCATGCATTCTGTATTTCTATACTACGCCATCAAGGCCGGGATGGATATGGGAATCGTGAATGCAGGACAGTTAGTAGTATACGACGAGATCGAGCCTGGACTAAGACAATTATGCGAAGATGTTATTTTCAACAGGAACAATGACAACAACGAAGCCACTGAAAAGTTAATTGCGTTTGCCGAAAAGGTAAAAGCCAAAGGAAAGGTTGAAGTAAAAGATGAAGCCTGGCGAAATACTTCGGTCGAAGAACGGTTGAAACATTCCCTTATTAATGGCATTACCGACTACATCGATATTGATACAGAAGAAGCTCGGAAAAAATACCCAAAGCCACTGGATGTGATTGAGGGACCGTTGATGGATGGAATGAACGTAGTGGGTGACCTGTTTGGCTCTGGAAAAATGTTTTTACCCCAGGTTGTAAAATCAGCCCGCGTCATGAAAAAATCAGTTGCGTGGCTCACTCCTTTTATTGAAGAAGAGAAGAGAAATAACCCCGGGGCAACGAATGGAAATGTACCCCGGATCCTTTTAGCAACAGTGAAAGGAGATGTTCATGACATAGGAAAAAATATCGTAGGTGTCGTTCTTGGTTGCAATGGTTACGAGGTAAAAGATCTTGGTGTGATGGTGCCCGCGGATAAAATTCTAGATACTGCTGAGAAAGAAAATGCAGACATAATTGGTCTCAGCGGATTAATAACACCTTCACTCGATGAAATGGTCCATGTGGCGCATGAAATGAAACGCCGGAATATGAAACAACCTTTATTGATCGGCGGAGCGACCACATCCAGAATGCATACGGCCGTGAAGATCGCACCCCAGTATGACAATGGCGTGGTGCATGTGTTGGATGCTTCCCGAAGCGTAACGGTGGTCACAAATCTTCTGAATAAAGAACAAAAAAAATCTTTCCTCGCACAAACTGAAACAGAATACAGCAGCTTGCGCAACCAGTTTTTAAACAAAAAAGGTAAAACGCTGATTCCCTACGAAGAAGCCACGATCACTAAGGAATATCTTGACTGGAAAAACTATAAACCAGTAAAACCAACAGTTGATGGCGTGAAGGTCTTAACTGAATTTGACCTTGCTACCATCTCAAAATACATTGATTGGGGTCCATTCTTTATTGCCTGGGAAATGCCCGGACAATTTCCGGCCGTTCTCAATGACAAAATTTTCGGGGCCGAAGCAAAACGTTTATTTGATGATGCACAAAAACTCCTTGAAAGAATTGTCAAAGAAAAATGGTTCACCGCGAATGGGGTAATTGGTTTTTGGCCGGCGTCAAGCAACAATGCCGATACGGTGACCTTACAAACAAAAGATGGCGACGTGAAGTTGGAGTTCTTGCGTCAACAATTGAAGAAAGCAATTGGCCAACCGAGCTTTTCTTTGGCCGATTTTATAAAACCAGGCGAACAGAAGGCGGCTGACTACTTGGGCGCCTTCGCCGTAACGATTCACGGAGCAAAAAAATATGTTGAAAAATTTGCAGCTGAGCAAGACGAATACAATAAGATCTTGGTGCAGATCTTAGCCGATCGGCTTGTTGAGGCGTTTGCGGAATGTCTGCACCAGAAAACGAGAAAAGAGATTTGGGGATATGATAAAAACGAAAGTCTCTCCAATGAGCAACTGATTAAAGAAGAATACAAGGGCATCCGCCCTGCTCCTGGTTATCCCGCTTGCCCTGACCATACGGAAAAAATAAAGTTGTTTGAATTGCTGAATGCAACTGAAAACATTGGAGTGGAATTAACCGAAAGTCTTGCGATGAATCCGCCAGCTTCTGTGTGTGGCTGGTACATTGCCCATCCGCAAAGCCATTATTTTGGTTTGGGAAAAATTGGAAGAGATCAATTGGAAGCCTATGCAAAAAGGAAAGGCATGAGCGTTGAAGAAGCGGAAAGATGGTTGAGACCAAACCTGGAATAAGTCACCAAATTTCAATCCCAAGTCTCCCCAATTCCTCTTTTAATTGTGATGGGTTGTGAAAATGTATCCCTGTTATGCCAACGGCTTCGGCTCCTTTTACATTTCTCAGGCTGTCATCAATAAAAACTGTCGTTGAAGGATCAAGACGGTATCGATCCAGGATTATTTTGTAAAACTCCGCAGAAGGCTTTCTCATCTTTTCTTCACCGCTTACCACAACCCCTTCAAAAAGTTTAAAGAATTCAAAACGTTCGAGTGCATGCGGAAAGGTTTCTGCACTCCAGTTAGTCAATGCATACAATCTATACTTACCGGTATGCTTGAGTTGTTGAAGTACTTCAACTGTTTCATGAATTTGACCACCCAACATCTCCAGCCAGCGGCCGTAATAAGCCTTTATTTCAGGTTCCCACTCGGGGTGTTTGGCAACTAATTCCTCAGTGGCTTTGTGAAGAGGGTATCCGGCATCCTGGTTCTCGTTCCAATCAGGCGTAGTTACATTTTCTAAAAACCATTCTATTTCTTGTTCTGTTTTGAAAATTTTCCGGTAAACATAGCGCGGATTCCAATCAATAAGGACACCACCAAGGTCAAAGATTATTGTATCAATAGATCTGTTCATCGTAAGGCATTTCTGTTATCAATGTTTTTTTGCTCTCCAAAAATTTATTTTGCCAGGCGACAACCGCCGCGACGATCATCAACAAAATTAATAATGATAAACCGGTGGAAAGATTTAGTTTTTCGGATATAATACCGATCAGTGAAGGGCCTGTGAGAAAACCGATCAGTCCGCCGGTAGTCACCATAGCAAAACCTTCTACGGGACTTACATTGGGGATTCTTCCGGACGTACTGAATAAAACAGGCACAATACAACAACACCCAAACCCGATCAGAATATATCCCGCAATGGCAATTGACACAATTGGGGCGAGAACAACAATTCCAAATCCCGTCGCAGCCAGCAATGATCCCGTTATGACAACTCTCTGGCTCCCGAATCTTGTAATAATACTATCCCCATTCATTCTTCCGATTGTCATGGCTGCAGAAAACCCAGCATATCCAAGTCCCATGATCTCCTTTGTCCCATGCAATGATTCCCTCAAATAAATAGCGCTCCAGTCGGCAACGCAACCTTCCGCCATAAAAAGCACCATGCAGAGAAATGAAATACTCAAAATAGACAGCGAGGGAAATTTGAGCCCTGATCCCGAATGAATAATACGATCATGAGCCAGTAAATGTTTCCTGTTAAAATAGATCACAGTCAAAATGGTTGCCGCAACTAGTGCAACTTGTATCCTTGGCGACAAACCCAACGCAAAGAAAATAGTAGCGAGCCCGGCACTTACGCCACCACCTAAACTATACATGCCATGACATGTGCTCATCATTCTGCGATTGAACCGCTTTTCTAAAAAACCAACCGTTGTATTTACTGACACGCCATTCAAAAATCCATTCATCCCAAAAAGATAAAGGCATATCCAAAACATCACGCGATTAACAGAATTGATCTGCAGCGTCATGATAATTCCGAGGGAAACATAGCCAATGACCATCCAATTGCCTACCGGTATCTTTCCAAACAGTTTTGTAGAAAGTGCGACTCCGGTTAGCGCACCCAACGGAGAAAGCAACAAAGAAAGTCCAAGACTTGCGTCTGTAAAACCCAGCCTGTATTTAATTCCAGGAATAGCAGCCACCCAGGTTCCGAATAGAAGACTGGACGATGCGAATAGGAATCCAACAGCCAGCGCAGGTTTTAGTTTTATGAAAGAAGAAATGTTTTTGATCATTAGCTACGAGCTACAGGCTGTAAGCTGCAAGCTTCACGCTTTTAGGTTTGGTGAATAGAATTACCGAACGATGCAGTGAGTGACACAACAGACGCTTAATAGTAATCCGAATATTGCTCACAAAATATTATTTGTACTTCAGCCCTTTTAATATCATAAAAAATTTTGCGTGAAGATAGCGAGTTCATGTATAAAAAGTACACGAATCCCAACCCCGAAAGGAGAGTTAGCAAATCTTTACCTACCGTGTCCCGATTGGAGTCAATAATACTTTATTTGCATCCTGCGACAAGAAATTAGAATTCCAAGTGGCATAAACACCAAAGAAAACAAGGTTATTATCTCTTTTCCAGCAACCACCACAATCTTTTTCGCGGACGTATTTTATAGTTGGCGGTAATGTACGTACGAATATGCTGGATAGCTTCATCAATATCATCCGTGAGCAATACGAGTTGCATATCCTCAGTGGATATTGTTCCATGCTTCGCCATGGCTTCAATGGTTTCCATCAGGTCTTTATAATACTCCTTACCAAATAAGACGATGGGGAATTGTGTAATGGTTTTTGTTTGTATAAGCGTAATCGTCTCAAAAAATTCATCCATGGTCCCAAAACCTCCCGGCATAATAATAAATGCATATGAATATTTTACGAGCATAACCTTGCGGAT
>Ga0070661_100002229_pt1 | contig 13295 bp, 9 predicted proteins | sample KBSC43metaG_FD_64663 | JGI IMG/M metagenome (GOLD analysis project Ga0070661, IMG submission 64663) | Corn rhizosphere microbial communities from Kellogg Biological Station, Michigan, USA - KBS C4-3 metaG | ecosystem: Host-associated > Plants > Roots > Rhizosphere > Soil ...
GACATCATGGCGAGCGATCTCGCGGCGGCGCTCGACCGTTATTACACCAACGATCCCAATATCGCAGTGATCAACCAGGGCGTCGACGGCTCGGGCTTCGCGCGGCCCGATTTCTTCGACTGGAACAAGACGGCGGCCGACCAGGTGCAGAAGAACAGCTTCGACATCGCCGTGATGTTCGTGGGCACCAACGACCGGCAGTCGATCAAATCGGACAGTGGCAGCGTGAAAGTGCTGACGAGCGCGTGGAGCGACATCTACAAATCGCGCGTGGCGCAATTCGTGCAGGTGTTGCGCGCGGCGAACAAGCCCATCATCTGGGTCGGCATTCCGGCGGTCGCAAAGCCGGATCTCTCCAATGTGCTGAGCCAGATCAGCGCCATCCAGCAACTAGCCGTGTTCGGCGGCGGTGGCGAATATGTCGATATCTATGACCGCTTCGTCGACGACAACGGCGCTTACACCGATACTGGCCCCGATCTTAACGGCAACCAGATCACGATGCGCCGGAAGGACGGTATTCGCTTCACCAGCGCCGGCGCGGACAAGCTCGCCTTCTACGTGACGCAATCGCTGAAGCTTTTCTATCGCGGCGGCAGCGTGGGGATTACCGTCGCCGATGCACTTGCCGGCACTGATGCTGCGCTGATGGTGCGGCCGCCCTATCAAGGCCTGGGGCAGACGCGGCTGCTCGAGGTGGCGGGCGCCGTCATTCCGCTCAGCATCTCCGCCAAGCCTGCGACTGATCTCGTGACCTCCGCCACGGCGCCGGTCAGCAGCAGTTTCGACATGACGCAGCTGATCGATGCGCCGCAGGGCCGTGTGGATGATTTCGGTGTGGGCAAGCCGCCGAAGGAGCCACCGGAGGCCGACACGCCGCCAGTGGCCGCAGCGCCGCCGGTTGCAACGCCGGTTGCCGCCGCGCAATGAGCGCGGCGCGCGACAGCGTTTTCGATACGCTGCTCGCGCGTATCGGCGAATTCGAGAGCGAGGGTCTGACGATGGTCGCGATCGACGGGGTCGATGGCGCGGGCAAGACGCGCTTTGCCGATGATCTCGCGGCGCGGCTCGAGGCCGACGGGCAAATCGCGGTGCGTGTGGGGATCGACGGCTTCCACAATCCGCGGGCGGTGCGCTACGCCCGCGGTAAGGATTCGCCCGAGGGCTTTTATCGCGACAGCTACGACCTCGATGCGTTGCGCACCTGGCTGCTGTTTCCCGCGCGCATCGGCAAGCCGTTCAAGACCGCGGTCTTCGACCACCGTCGCGACAGGCCGGTGGCGGTCAATCCCCTGATCGTACCGCTGCCGGCGGTGCTGGTGTTCGACGGGCTGTTCCTCAATCGCGACGAGCTGCGCGATGAGTGGGATCTGTCGATCTTTCTCGACGTGCCGTTCGAGGTGTCCTACGCGCGGATGGCGGCGCGCGACGGCTCGGACCCGAACCCTGAAGCGCCGGCGAACCGGCGGTACTTCGAGGGCCAGAAGCTCTATTTCAAGGAAAGCCGTCCGCACAGGAGCGCGGATGTCGTGATCGATTATGCCGACCTCGATGAGCCGAGGATCATCAGAGGCTAGCGCGGCAGGCTCGTCTCGCCCATGAGGCTCAGATCGATTGCCCTCGCGCATTGGCGGCCTTCGCGGATGGCCCAGACCACGAGGGACTGGCCGCGACGCATGTCGCCGCAGGAGAAGACCTTCGCCTTCGTCGTCTGATACTTGAAGGTATCGGCGAAGACATTGCCGCGCTTGTCGAGCTCGACGCCGGATTCCTTGACCATGCCCTCCTGCACCGGGCCGAGAAAGCCCATGGCGAGCAGCACGAGGTCGGCCTTGAGCTCGAACTCCGTTCCAGGGATCGGCTGGAACTTGTTGTCGGCGCGGGCACAAACGAGCTTCTTGACCATGCCGTTCTCGCCCTCGAAGCGGACGGTGGCGACGGCGAAGTCGCGCACCACGCCCTCTTCCTGCGAGGACGAGGTCCTCAGCTTCAGCGGCCAGAGCGGCCAGGTCAGTTCCTTGTTCTCGTGCTCGGGGGGCATGGGCATGATTTCGATCTGGGTGACCGAGAGCGCACCCTGGCGGTTGCTTGTCCCGATGCAGTCCGAGCCTGTGTCGCCGCCGCCGATGACCACAACGTGCTTGCCGCCCGCGAGGATCGGCTTGACGTTATTGAGCGGCTCGTCGCTGACGCGACGGTTCTGCTGCGGCAGGAAGTCCATGGCGAAGTGGATGCCGTCGAGCTCGCGGCCGGGGATGGGCAGGTCGCGCGGCTTTTCGGCACCGCCGGCGAGAGCGATCGCGTCGTATTGCGCTTCGAGCTCTGCAAAACTCACATCGCGGCCGACATGGACGCCATAGTGGAAGGTGACGCCTTCGGCTTCCATCTGGGTCACGCGCCGGTCGAGATGGCGCTTCTCCATCTTAAAGTCGGGGATGCCGTAGCGCATCAGGCCGCCGGCCTTCTGGTTCTTCTCGTAGAGATGGACATCGTGGCCCGCGCGCGCGAGCTGCTGCGCGCAGGCGAGGCCCGACGGTCCCGAGCCGATTACGGCCACCCTCTTGCCGGTCTTGTGCGGCGCGAGCTCGGGGACGATCCAGCCTTCTTCCCAGCCCTTGTCGACGATGGCGCATTCGATCGTCTTGATCGAGACCGGCTCTTCGCGAATGTTGAGCGTGCATGCGGCCTCGCAGGGCGCGGGGCAGATGCGGCCGGTGAATTCGGGGAAGTTGTTGGTCGACTGCAGATTGCGCAGCGCCTTCAGCCAGTCGCCGCGATAAACGAGGTCGTTCCAGTCCGGGATCTGGTTGTTGACCGGGCAGCCATTGTGACAATAGGGCACGCCGCAATCCATACAGCGCGCGGCCTGGTCGCGGGTCTTCTTGTCGCCAAGCGGAATGACGAACTCGGAATAGGTCTTGAGACGCTCGGCGACCGGCGCGTAGTCGCGGTCGTCCTTTTCGATCTCGAGGAAGCCGGTGATCTTGCCCATACGACGTATCCTAATTGTACTGAGGCTACAGGAAACCGAACTCGACACTGGCTTTGGGCCAGCCGAGGTCACCGATCATCTTCGGCGGCGCAACGCACTCGGCGCCGAGGAACTTCAGCCCGTTCAGACTATAGGGGCGAACTCCTTCGTCGCTTGGGCTCGCTGTGGCCGTACGGCTGAATTGTGCTTGCGCGATGAGAGAAGGGATCATCCCGGGAAGCTTCGCCGCGCAGCTCTTCATGTAGAACGCTGCTTTGGCCGAGTAGCCGAACACAGTATTCACGTGGTGGCCATTGGTCGCCACGAAGTGGAGGACGACAACGGCCGGAGCGCCCTTGAAGGCGTCGCCCTGCACATTGACCGAGAAGCCCGGCTCCTCGGTGTAACTGGGCCCTTTGCCTTTGGGCCAATTGCCGACTGCGACCTTGACTTGCCCCTTAGCGTCCCGTTCGCACCCGGCGCTGACAAGCGTCATGGTCGCGATCCGTGGATCGTTCAGCTCCTCGCCTCTTGCGAGAACGCGCAGCCCCTTTTCATCCGCGCATTCCTTGTCCGCGTCGGTCGCTCGATAGATCGTCAGCGGCACAATCACCAAATGCGGCTTGCCGTTCGATTCGACGAAGTGCAGGTCGACCCAAATGCCGCCCGGCGTCGGGACGGAGCGCCGCGCCTCGGACGGGGACGCGATGAGCGCCGCGCAGAGCAGCCACGGTGCTATCAGGGCGACTCTCATTCCGCCGCCACCCGCATCGACGCCTGTTCCTTCTCGAGCTCGGCGAGAGCGCGACGGTACTCGACCGGCATGACCTTCTTGAACTTGGGCAAATAGTCGGCCCAGTTGTCGAGGATCTTCGCCGCCACACTCGAGCCGGTGAAGGCCTTGTGCCGGGCGATCAGCGCGTGGAGACGCTTGGCGTCACCGTTGGCGAGGTTGCCGATGATCTCGACGAGCCCATTGGTCTCGAGGTCGTTGTAGTGGCCGTAGTCGCGCTCGGAGATGTCTTCCTCTTCGGTGACCGGCTCGAGCGTGATCATTGCCATGTTGCACCGGCTTTCGAGGCTGCCATCTTCGTCGAGCACATAGGCGATGCCGCCCGACATGCCCGCCGCGAAGTTGCGGCCGGTCTTGCCGAGAACGACGACCACGCCGCCCGTCATGTATTCGCAGCCATGATCGCCGGTGCCTTCGATGATGGCGACGGCACCGGAGTTACGCACGGCAAAGCGCTCGCCCGCGATGCCGCGGAAATAGCATTCGCCTTCCGTGGCGCCGTAGAGCGCGGTGTTGCCGATGACAATCGAATCCTCGGGCTTCGCCGCCGACTTCTCGGACGGACGCACGACCAGCCGGCCGCCGCTCAGGCCCTTGCCGACATAGTCGTTGGCTTCGCCGACGAGATCGATCGACACGCCCTTGGCGAGGAACGCGCCGAAGCTCTGGCCGCCGGTGCCGCTGAGCGAGATGGCGATGGTATCTTCGGGCAGCCCGGCGCTGCCGTAGCGCTTGGCGACTTCGCCGGAAATCATCGCGCCGGCCGTTCGATCGGTCGAAGAAATGGTCTCGGTGATCTTGACCGGCGTGCGGCTCTCGAGTGCGGCCTTCGCCCTGTCGATCAGGCGGCGGTCGAGAATCTTGTCGATCGGATGGTGCTGCTTTTCGGTGTGCGAGATCGCCACGCCTTCGATCGCCGGCGGCTTGTGGAAGAGCCGCGAAAAATCGAGGCCCTTGGCCTTCCAGTGGGCGACGGCTTCGGTCTTGTCGAGCATCTGCATCTGCCCGACCATTTCGTCGAACTTGCGGTAGCCCAGCGCAGCCATCAGCTCGCGCACTTCTTCGGCGACGAAGAAGAGATAGTTGATGACGTGCTCGGGCTTGCCGGTGAAGCGCGCGCGCAGCACCGGGTCCTGCGTCGCGATGCCGACGGGGCAGGTGTTGAGATGGCACTTGCGCATCATCACGCAGCCTGCCGCGATCAGCGGAGCGGTCGCGAGGCCGAACTCGTCGGCGCCAAGCAATGCGCCGATCACGACGTCACGGCCGGTGCGGATGCCGCCATCGACCTGCACCGCGATGCGGCCGCGCAGCTTGTTGGCGACCAGCGTCTGGTGCGTTTCGGCGAGGCCGATCTCCCAGGGCGAGCCGGCATGCTTGAGCGAGGTCAGCGGGCTTGCGCCAGTGCCGCCCTCGTAGCCCGAGATGGTCACGTGGTCGGCGCGCGCCTTCGAAACGCCGGCGGCAACGGTGCCGACGCCGACTTCGGAGACGAGCTTCACCGAGACCTGTCCGATCGGGTTCACGTTCTTCAAATCGAAGATCAGCTGGGCGAGATCTTCGATCGAATAGATGTCGTGGTGCGGCGGCGGCGAAATGAGCCCGACGCCGGGTGTCGAGTGGCGCACCGCGGCAATGGTCTTGTCGACCTTGTGGCCCGGCAGCTGTCCGCCCTCGCCGGGCTTGGCACCCTGGGCCATCTTGATCTGCATCATATCGGAGTTGACGAGATACTCCGCGGTCACGCCGAAGCGGCCCGACGCCACCTGCTTGATGGCCGAGCGCATGGAATCGCCATTGGGCAACGGCTTGAAGCGATCCGCTTCCTCGCCGCCCTCACCGGTGTTCGACTTGCCGCCGATACGGTTCATCGCGATGGCGAGCGTGGTGTGGGCTTCGCGCGAAATCGAACCGTAGGACATCGCCCCCGTCGAGAATCGCCGGACGATCTCGGCCGCGGGCTCGACTTCTTCGAGCGCCACAGGAGCCCGGCCGTCCATCTCCGCCGACTTCAGCTTGAAGAGCGAGCGGATCGTGACGTAGCGGTCCTCGACCTCGTTCACGAGGCGCGAGAACTCGCGGTACTTGTCTCGGGCGTTGCCGCGCGCCGCGTGCTGGAGGTTGCTAACGGTCTCGCTGCGCCAGACATGTGCCTCGCCGCGGAAGCGGAAGGCGTAGTCGCCGCCGACATCGAGCGCATCTTCGAGAACCGGCACGTCGCCGAACGCATCCTTGTGGCGACGCACCGTTTCCTCGGCGATCTCGGCGAGGCCGACGCCCTCGATGGTGGTCGCGGTGCCGGTGAAATAGGTCGAGACGAACTCCGAGCTCAGGCCGACGGCGTCAAAAATCTGCGCGCCGCAATAGGACTGATAGGTCGAAATGCCCATCTTGGCGGTGACCTTGAGGATGCCCTTACCGATGGCCTTGATGTAGCGGTAGACGAGCTCGTGCTCGTCCACCTCCTCGGGCAGGTCGGCCTTCATGGCAATCAGCGTGTCGAACGCCAGATAGGGGTTGATCGCTTCTGCGCCGTAGCCTGCTAGCGCACAGAAATGGTGCACCTCGCGTGCTTCGCCCGTTTCGACCACGAGACCCACCGACGTGCGCAGGCCCTTGCGGATCAGGTGATGATGCACGCCCGCGGTCGCCAGCAGCGCCGGGATCGCGACGCGATCCGGCCCAACCTTGCGGTCCGACAGGATGATGATGTTGTCGCCCGAATGCACCGCGAGCTCGGCATCGGAGAACAGCTGGTCGAGCGCTGCCGCCATCCCCGCCGCGCCTTCGGAAGCGGGATAGGTGATGTCGAGCGTCTTGCTCCGGAACGGGTTGTCCTCCATCGAGCCGATGGCGCGGATCTTTTCGAGATCGCCATTGGATAGGATCGGCTGATGCACCTCGAGCCGCTGGCGCGTGCCCTGGCCCTCAAGGTCGAGGATGTTGGGACGCGGGCCGATGAAGCTCACGAGGCTCATCACCGATTCCTCGCGGATCGAGTCGATCGGCGGGTTGGTGACCTGCGCGAAGTTCTGCTTGAAATAGGTGTAGAGGAGCTTGGACTTGTCGCTCAGCGCCGAGATCGGCGTATCGGTGCCCATCGAGCCCACGGCTTCCTGGCCCGTCGTCGCCATCGGCGGCAGGATGAGCTTGAGGTCTTCCTGCGTGTAGCCGAAGGCCTGCTGCAGATCGAGCAGTGAAACGTCGTTCCGGCGCGGCTCGGCCGCAACTTCCGGCAGGCTCTCAACCTGGATCTGGGTGCGGGCCAACCAAGTCTTGTAGGGGTTCGCCTTGGCAAGCTCGGCCTTGATCTCCTCGTCGGAGACGATGGCGCCCTTCTTCAGGTCGATGAGCAGCATCTTGCCCGGCTGCAGGCGCCACTTCTTGACGATCTTTTCCGGCGGCACGGGCAGCGTGCCCATTTCCGATGCCATGATGACGCGATCATCGTTGGTGACGATGTAGCGCGCGGGCCTGAGGCCGTTTCGGTCGAGCGTCGCGCCGATGTGGATGCCGTCCGAGAACGCCATGGCCGCCGGGCCGTCCCAGGGCTCCATGAGCGCCGCGTGGTACTCATAGAACGCGCGCCGGTCCTCATCCATCAGCGGGTTGCCGGCCCAGGCCTCTGGAATGAGCATCATCGCCGCGTGGGGCAGCGAGTAGCCGCCGCGCGTCAAAAATTCGAGCGCGTTGTCGAAGCAGGCCGTGTCCGACTGGCCAGGATATGAGATTGGCCAGAGCTTCTGGATGTCGGCACCAAAGAGATCGGACGAGACCGACGCCTGGCGCGCCGCCATCCAGTTGACATTGCCGCGCACCGTATTGATTTCGCCGTTGTGGCAGACAAAGCGATAGGGGTGCGCGAGCCGCCAGCTCGGGAAGGTGTTGGTCGAAAAACGCTGATGGATGAGCGCGAGGGCCGACGCGAAATCGGGGTCGCGCAAGTCGGCATAGTAGGCGCGCAGCTGGGCGGCGAGGAACATGCCCTTGTAGATGAGCGTCCGGCAGCTCATCGACACGACGTAGAAGTCGTTTGGCTTGCCCTCGAAGGCCGAGAAGATCTTGGCCGAGCAGACCTTGCGGATGATGTAGAGCTTGCGCTCGAACGCCTCATCGTCGGCGACGCGGCTGCCGCGGCCGATCACCACCTGGCGGTGATAGGGCTCGGTCTCGACGATCTCGGGAGCCTTGCTGAGCGAGGAATTGTCCGAAGGCACGTCGCGCCAGCCGAGCACGGTCTGGCCCTCGTCCTCGATGACCTTTTCGACGACCTTCTCCATCTTGTGGCGCAGCGTGGCGTCCTGCGGGAAGAAGATGTGCGAGACCGCATAGTGTCCCTGAGCGGGCAGGGTGACGCCCTGCTGGGCCATCTCGCGCACGAAGAAGGTGTGTGGGATCTGGACCATGATGCCGGCGCCGTCGCCCATCAGCGGGTCGGCCCCCACGGCTCCGCGATGCTCGAGGTTCTCGAGGATATCGAGGCCGTTCTCGACAATCTTGTGCGAGGGGCGGTTCTTCAGGTCGACGATGAAGCCGACGCCGCAGGCATCGGACTCGCGCACGGGATCGAACAGGCCGAAGGCCTCCGGGCGGACGGTTTTACGAATGGCCAGATCCGAAGCGGGGCGGTGTCCGTTCCTTGTCTCTGCCATTTTGCGTGTCCTTGCCTTGAGGGTTCGTCGATCCGGCGAGCCGGTGTTGGTTCCTTTCGACGCGCCTTGCGCCTGGGCCGCACACAGTACGGTTCAGACGTGACAGCGCAATGCTTTATTCGGGGAGCGGCGCTGCATCCAAATGGCCACTCGTTCGGGCTTTTCGCCCCGCCTCCCGTTTCCGCTTTCGACAAGCGGTCCAGCCGGTGCGGCGTGCAGGCGATTCCGGGGAGACCGGGCACCCGCGTTTTTAAGACAGCAACGCTGTCCTATTGGCCGACAATGTCACAGATGCGTGACGGGAGCAAGGGGGATTGAATCGGCCCCGTTGCCCTCAGCAGGCGCGTCAATCCAGTTGGAGATCAACCTCGCACTTAGACCAGTTGCCCGGCTCGATGGGGCGGAAAAGTCTGACGATGCGTTCGCGCAAAGTGCGATGCCTGCGTCGATGGATATCGAAGATGTTGTGAAAGCGGGCTTCGGGGCGGACGATACCATCGGGGGATGGATCGATTGCAGGCCGGTTGTGCGGAAATCCGAATTGTGTGGGGTCGGGGAAGCGGGGCAGGTCGTGCTTTCGTGCAATGATCGTCAGGACCGATTGGTCGTGGCGGTGGCCTCGATAGCCAGTGAGGTTATCCAGGCCCTGCGTGTTGGGTAGGTCCGTGAGTACGCGTGGATCGGCCATGGCCATCGCCAGCTCCTGGACGAAGTCGCGAGCTTGCTGGCAATTGCGATAGATTTGTACGCCGCCCATTGCCTGCTGGATGTTCCAGAACCGAGGCGTGTCGGCCTCGAGCAGGACAAACGTGTCACGCTTGGTCCATTTGCACGTCAGGGACGCCGCGGGGCCTCCTTCTGGGGGAAATTTGTGTTCGAAGATCATGATGGGATACGAGAGCGCGTAGCGCAGCATGGGTCGGGGATCGGCGATCATGTGCATCGCCGAATCCGTGTACATGACCACGGTGCCCTCCTCGCTGTGGTTCAGTGCGTCGAGGATGATCGTGGGTTTCCACAGCCAATACCCGCCGCCGTGGCGCTGACGCATGATGTCGGGCGAGCGGCGGCGCAACTCGAGCACCGCCGGATGCCGGGGGGTATAGGCGTATGTGTTGATACCGAATTCGGTCGCCGTGCTTTGAAGCTGCTGTACCGAAGTCGTGTAGCCAGGCGTGCCGAAGGTGATGTGCCGGACCTTGGTCACGGTATCATACCGCCAGGTTCTGAAGGGCGATCTTCAACGGTCCCAGTTGTGCTTCAAAGGGCTTCCAGCGAGCCACGGAGGTCTTGTAGATCGGCTGGCGGACCTGCCATTTCGAGATCGTCGAGACCTGACGCTCGCTTTGAAAGAAGCTAAGTACCGCGGGGTCCCAATCGAGGCCGACGAACTCGACCAGCCGCCGCGCCTCGCCTTCGAGGTCATCTACCAGCGTCTCGTAGCGCATTTCGAAGATGCGACCGGGAAGCACCGTCTGCCAGTGCGTCATCAGCCGGATGTGCTCGCGATAATAGGCGCCGAGGGTCGCAAGGTCCGAACCGTAGCTGTGGAAGTCGTTGAGCGCGTTCGAGTAGATCGAAAAGCAATTGTCCATCGCATCGCGCCGGCAGAAAACGATGCGCGCTTGGGGGAACAGCAGCGCGATCAGCCCGACCAGCCGGAAATTGTGGGGCATCTTGTCGGTGATGCGAAGCGCAGTGGCCGAGAAGAATTCGATCTTGCTGAGATATTCGCCGGCCAGCGCTTTGGCGCGGTCGGGCGTGATGGCGCGCACCTGGTCGCTGAACACCGCGCCGGTTCCGAGCGAGTAGAACAGCCGGTTGGCGATGGTGTGCATGAAGTTGAGCTCGCCGGCCCCTGTGACCGCGGGGTGGCTCGACAGGATCTGCTCGGTGAGGGACGTCCCCGAGCGCGGCATGCCGACGATGAAGACCGGGCGCTCAGAGGGCGAGCCGTAGGTTCCGCGGGCGTCGAGGAAGGGCTTGCTGAAGAGCCGGATCATCGCGTCCTGGTCGGCGACGAATTTCTTGAGATCGAAAGGCGGATAGTCCGCGTTGGCGGCGGCCAGATGGGGCCAGGCATCGTCATAGCGCTTGAGGTCGATCAGGGTCTTGGCTGCGGCAAAGTGGAGCTGTGGCTTGCGCTTGGGCGGATCAGCCGGAGTCATGGGGAAGCTGAGCGCCGCCTCGATCTCGGCTAGAATATTGTTCTCTTCTGTCTGCTTGCGAATGGCCGAAATGCCCACCAGCACGCCTGCCTTGGGTGAGCCCATGGCTTCGGCCTTGCGGTAGCCGGCCTCCGCCTCGTCGTGGGTGCGGAGCGTGCTCATCGCTTCGGCGAGCGCAAAGGCTGCGTCCGGGCTTTGCGGCCGGGCGGCCACCGCCCGTTCGAGGAAGCCGATGCCGCGCTGGGCGTTCCCCAGCTTCTGGTACGAGCGGCCGATGTTGTAGAGCAGCTCGTAATTGCCTGGTCGCAGCTTCAGCGCGCGCTCGAGGTAGGGCAGGCCCTCTTCCGTGCGGCCGGTATCCGCCAGCACATTGCCCAGATTGTTGAGGAAGCGGAAATCGCTTGGGCGCGCCGCCACGGCCTTCTCGAAAAAGCCGATGGCGAAATCGGGTTTTTCGGCGGCGATCGACAGATTGCCCATGCCGTTATTGGCATCGGGGTGGTCCGGCTTGTGCGCCAGGATCGCCTGATAGCGCGCCTCGGCTTCGAGGAAACGGCCCTTGGCGTGCAGCGCCAGCGCCTCGTTCATGAGCTGGGAGTCGCTGGGCTGGCGAGTTTGATGCAGGGCCGGCAATCGAATCGATATCCGCAAAACAAAACGGGAGGCCGAAGCCTCCCGCATCATAAGGACTTGGATTTGGATCGGCTAGAAGCCGAAGTTCAGCCCGATCTGGACGGATTGGTCGAGATAGCTGGCACCGGTGATCGAGCTTGCGACTGGGGTGCCGCCGCCAACGATAGTAGCGTTGAAGACGTATTTCGCGCGATATCCGAGGTCGACGCTCATGTTATCGCCGACGCTGAACTTTACGCCGGCGCCGAGTTGGGCTGCCGGAGCGAAAGCCGTCGTCGTGTAGGTACCGCCGCTATCAATAGTCATGTTGGGCATGATCGCCGCAAGGCCGAGACCGCCACCAATGTAAGGTGTGAAGCCGGATCCGGTGTTGAGGTCAGCCCAGAGGTTGCCCAGCAAATAGGCCGTACCGGTGTTGCCGGTCACAGTGCCGGCGCCGTTGCCGCTCGCGAAGATCGTCCCAGTCGCGGAGTGGGACACATAGGACAATTCGCCTTCGATCCGAAGGTTGTCACCGAGATGCGTACCCACTGCACCGCCAACGATGTAGCCGCTACCGAGAGGAACAGAAAGATTGAAAGTCGACTGCGTAGACACGCCCGAAAGCGTCGTCGCCAGCGCATAGCCGCCGAACACGCTGATGTAGCCGCCGCCGCTCGTGGTGACGACCGCGGCTTCCGCCGGCGGTGGCGCCATCAAATCGGCCGCATACGCGGAGCCGGCGGCGAGCGCCAGGCCGACCGCAAGGGTTGAGCCCATCAGGGCCAAAGTCAGTTTCTTCATGGTGAAATCCCCGCAACAGGTCAGTTGGCGACTCTCGTGCGCCTCGTCCCGTTCATCGTCAACGCACAGGGTTCACAAAATGATAACGAGCATCACTTGTGATCGGCGACCGCGATTTTTCGGCAACACTGCTCTACGCGCTATTCCAGATGGCTCTTCAAGAACCACAGGTCCTTGTCGAGGTCGCGGGAGAATGAGGTGAAGATGTCCGCCGTCGTGGGGTCGCCGGCATCGTCGGCGGTGTCGATCGCCTCGCGCACTGATTTGCTCAGGGCCGCGAAACGTTCGACCAGTGCGCCGACGTGGTCTTCCATCTTCTTGATGTTGGTTGGGTAGGCGGCAAGGGTGGTGGCTTCGCCCACGACCTGGGTCGTGCCCAGCGCGGTGCCGTCGAGCTGCATGACGCGCTCTGCGACGGTGTCGGAATTGGTATCGAGCCGGGCCCGGACTTCATCCAGCAGCTCGTGGACACCGATGAAGGACGGCCCCTTGAGGTTCCAATGCGCCTGCTTGACGGCGAGCGACAGATCGAGCGCGTCGGCCAGGCGCGCGTTGCAGAGGGCGATCATCGCCGACTTGGTGTTGGACTTGAGGCCGATATCGGGGGATTTCATGGGACGCTTCCTTGGTTGACGCTGAGCGGTAATTCCTTGCACGGCGGGGAGGTTCCACGGGTGCAAAAAAGCGCGGACCCGAAGATCCGCGCTTCTCAATTCCAATCGCCTGTTCCGGCCTTTCACGAGGGGGAGGAACGGCCGGAGCAGGCCGTTCGTGACCGGAATCTGGTTAGTTGACCTGCTCGAGGGTCTTTGGCGCCTGGCCGTTGATGGCGATCTGGCGCGGCTTCTTGCTCTCGGGCAGCTGGCGCTTCAGCTCGATATGGAGCAGTCCGTTCTCGAGGCTGGCACCGCTGACTTCAACATACTCGGCCAGCTGGAAGCGCAAATCGAACGCGCGCTCGGCCACGCCGCGGTGGAGGAACTCACGCTTGTCATCGGCGACCGGAGCCTTGGCGCCTTTGACGAGGAGGCTGTTCTCCTTGGACTCGATCACGAGGTCGGACTGGGCAAAGCCCGCGACCGCGATCGAGATGCGGTAGGCGTCATCGCCCAGCTTCTCGATGTTGTAGGGAGGGTAGGTTTTGGCCTCCTGGCCGACGAGGCCGTCGAGGCGGTTGAACAGCCGGTCGAAGCCGACGGTCGAACGATAGAAGGGGGAAAAATCATAGGTCTGCATGGCACATTCTCCACAAGAGCAACGTGATGATGTTCGGGTGTCCCACACGCGGCCCCAAA
>Ga0070661_100002231_pt1 | contig 13287 bp, 12 predicted proteins | sample KBSC43metaG_FD_64663 | JGI IMG/M metagenome (GOLD analysis project Ga0070661, IMG submission 64663) | Corn rhizosphere microbial communities from Kellogg Biological Station, Michigan, USA - KBS C4-3 metaG | ecosystem: Host-associated > Plants > Roots > Rhizosphere > Soil ...
GAGCGCGAACGGGTCCTTGCCGCTCGCGAACGCGAACGCGAGCAGCGTCGGCCGCTTCAGGCGAACGCTGGTCTTGCCCTTGTAATCGGCTTTGCACAGATCGGGGTAGTCGCTCATCTTGGCCAGCTTCGTGTTGACGACGAGTCCGTCGGTGCCCCAGATGTGCGGCAGCCCATAAACGCTGCCTTTCAGCGTCGTGTTCTTTTTTGTCGCTTCGAGCATCGGAGGGATGAAGAGCTCGGTCTTGATCTTCGTGAGATCCATCGGCTTGTAGATGCCGAACTCCTGCTGCGGACCGATGATCCGGTCCTGCGACGGTTGCGCGAGGTCGAACCCTGCGCCGCCGGTCGCGCGAAGCTTCGAGATCATTTCCTCGTTGTTCGACAGCGTCACCTCGACGTCGATGCCCGTCTCTTTCTTGAATTGAGCGACGACATCAGCCGGCACATAGTCGGCCCATGTGATGAGACGCAGCTTGTTTTCCTGCGCGGCCGCCGGCGGGATCACGCCGGATGCGATCAACAACCCCGCAATGAATGCGAAGCGAAGGCGCTTCATGAAAACCTCCACGGTAGGTTCGGCGCCGCGCCGCGACACGCCGCGCGAGCGGGCGAAAGCTTACCTCAACCGTGGGGAGTCAGCACTTGACCACCGGGCGGCAAAGCCATCGGGCCGCCCAGTTCTGGGGCGCTTGAAAGCTGTTTCAAAATCCTCCATCTATCCGGGGCCGGGTTTGTCGCCGGCCTTCTTAGCGGCGGCGTGCGCGACGGCAAATGCGCGGCTTTCGTCGCCGCCGTATTCGTCGTACGCGTTGTTGAACGCTTTCAGGAACGCGTCCTTCTGATGCGCGTTGTATTGATCGGTCTGCGCTTTCGGCAGATCGGCGACGGTTCGATAAGGCATCGTGGGCCTCCGACGATCAGTTGTCGGACCACGCTAGCGCCGGGTGGACCCCATGGCGATCGGCCATGCGCGCGAATCGTCGTCGGACACTTGCCGACGTCACGCTCGCGCCTCGATATCGAAACTACCAGCGCCAGAAAATCAGGTACCAGGTTGCGGCTGGAAGCGCGAGCGCGGTGGCATAGAGCAGCAACGCGACGCTGCGCGCCCATCGCGCCGCGTCACTGGACATGACGATCCGCGCGCCAAGCCATGCGGACCACGTCACGCCTGCGGCGATCAGCAGTGCGCGAAATGCGCCGATGTACGGCAGCACGATGTGGTCGTTGCGCAACTGCGTGACTGTCAGCATCGACAAGCCGAGAAAGAGGCCGATTCCGCCGATCGGCACGAGCGCCATCGACAGCGTCTTCCAGTCGAACCGCGTCGAGCCGGCGATGCGCGCTGCGCCGGCGAGCGCCGCGAGCGTAGCGCCGCCGATGGCCGCGCCGACGCCGACGATGTAGCCGACGATGCAGAGTCCGTCGAGCCAGCTCATCACGTCGCTTGCCTCGGGGTAATGCGTCAGCAGCCACCAGGGCGCGTGATCGTCGAGCAGCCACAGCGAGTCGCGCTCGACGAGCCATTGCGCGAGGTGCTGCTTCAGCGCGACGAACCACGGGTCGACGGTCCACGAGAACGCGCCGAGTGCCACACCGAGCACGCCGAACAGCAGCAACGATGCGACGCTCGCGTCGACGCCGTTGCGGCCGAGCGTGACGATCTCGCGGTTCGGCGAGCGGGCCGCGAGCGCAATCGCCCCACGATGACCGTTGCAGCGTCCGCATGCATGACACGGTGAGGCGCTTCGCATGTGCCGCAGGTCGACGAGTGGCGCGCAATCGACGCGCGCGGGCGGCCCGCGATAGCGCTTCCACGCAACCTCGTCGACGCCATAGTGCAGCGGCGCGACCTTCGCGAGCAACTCGAACACGCCGTTGACCGGGCAGAGGTGCCGGCACCAGACGCGCTTGCCCTTGCCGTAGACGAGCCCGACGGCAATCGCGGCCACCGTCGATCCGCCCAGCACGAGCAGAACGGCTTTTGGATATTCGTAAACGCTGACGAGCTGACCGTAGATCGTCGTGATTGCAAACGCCACGAATGGCCAACCGCTCCAGCGGATCCAGCGCGGAATCGCCTTGCCGAGACCGTGACGGCTCGCGAACTCCGTCAGAGTCCCTTCGGGGCACAGGATGCCGCACCATGCGCGGCCGACGAGCATCGTGCTCGCGATGACGAATGGCCACCACAATCCCCAGAACGCGAACTGCGCGAACAGCGTCAGGTTCGTAACGATGCGATCGACGGAGGAGGGCAGCGGCAGCAGCGGCGGGATCGCGATGAGAATCGCATAGCCGCCAACGACGAACCACTGCAATGCGATGATCGTGCGCCGATGCCGCCGCAATGTATCGCCGACGCGCGCGAGCATCGTCCGCGGCGACGCGTGGCTGATTGCAACGGGAACCGCTATCACGCCGTTCGTCGTCGTGCTAGCGGACGATCAGCAGCATGTCACTCGCCGCCGGGTGAAACTCGTCGAAGAACCGGTACGTGCCAGGCTTCAGTGGCGGCAGCACGACGAACGATTCGGCGCCAGGTGCGAGCACCTTCTCGACGCGAACGTCGCGGCCTTCGAATTCCGCCGCGCCACGACTTGCGTTGCGCAGCGTGAGCTTCACCTTCGTATTCGCCGGCACCTCGATGCGCGCAGGCTCGATGCGGCCACCATCGAGCGTAATCGCGTACGTCGGCAACTCCGCCGCTCGCGTCGGCTGCGCGGCAGCGAGTGTCAACAACGCAACGGTCATCGCTGCGCTCCGGATTCGCAGCATCAGAACCCGACGCGCGCGCGAACGCCACCGACGAATATGTCGGGCGCCGAGCCATCGCCGCCGGGTCGCTGGATCCACTGCAGATCCGGCGTCACGTCGAAATGCTTGTTGACGTGGAAGCGGTAGTAGAGCTCGGCGATCCGCTCGGTGCCGGACGCCGCGTAGCCGACCAGCGTGCGATCGGCCGTCGCATCACGGTACTCGTTGCTCGTGCGCAGGAGGCCTGCCGCAATGCCGACGCTGTCGGCAGCGCGGCCCCAGTAGTCGCCGCCGATTTCGGCACCGACGGTGAACGCCCGGTCGAATCGCACGTGTCCGCTGATTTCGCTGCCGATGCGCGTGAAGAGCGTGACGCCATCGGCCACTTGCTGATCGGCCGACAGTCCCCAGCCGGAATGACGCTCCGTCGCATCGTAAAAATCCGCCGCGCGACCGTTACGCCACCAATACGCGCGGTACGTCCCTGGCTGACCGGCGACGAAGCGACGCGTCGTTTCGAGTTGCGCGATGATGAATGGATCACCGAACGAGCCGGTGAAGTTCGCACCGGGGCCGGATCCGAACACGCCGACCGATGCGCCCCACGTATCCGGCTTGTCCGCCTCATCGACATACGCGATCCGTGCGCCTGGCGTGAAGCCGTACGCGTCGGCGCCGAGGTCGCCACCGGAATCGAGCAGGGGATTGTGGACGAACGCGTTGTTCATGAAGCGCACGGTCTCGTCATCGGCCGCGGCGTTCTGGTCGAAGAACACGAACGGGTCGATCTTGCCTGCCGTGATCTCGACGTGCTGTCGCGACTGCTGCTTGTCGCCGCCCACCGGCAACGGCACCGTCAGCTGATACCACGCTTGCGCGACGATCGCGTACGAATCGTCGGGGCCCGCTGCGGTTTGGAACGCGGTCGTGTTCGGAGTGCTCGTGAACGTCGGTCGCAGCGTGACGCCGCTCCCCTGGCCAAAGCGGAAATGCGTGAAAATCTTGCCCTCGGCATCGCCGATGCTGCCGCCTGGCAGCGTCACGGTGACGTCGCCCCGATAGCTCCCTCTCGATTCGCGCTCGCCTGTCGCACTTCCGTCTGCGTTGACCTGTTGCCACACACCGGTCAGGCCTGCGTTGACCGAAATTCCTTCGAGCGCTTCCAGCATCGCCGACTGCTTGCGGCGATCGAGCGATTCGGTCTCGACCGCTTTGAGCCGCGTGACGAGCTCCGGCTCCTTGTCGCTCAGGCGGTCGCTCGCGAGCGCCGCATCGGTCTCCGCGCGCGCATCTTCGAGCGCCTTGATCCGCGTTTGCGTCGTCTGCTCCGATGTAACGCGCTTCTCGAGCTCGTGATTGCGTGCTTCGAGCTTGTCGACGCGCTCGGCGAGCTTGCGGATTTCGGCAAGCAGCGCGGCATCGTCAGCGAGCGCCGGAAACGTCGCGATTGCGCACGCCGATGCCAATGCGAGCGACGTCGTGCGGATGTAGCGCACCGGTGTCCTCGCTTCCATGACGTTACCAGGCACTAGTAACCGCCTTTCTTGCCGACGCCGGCGTACGTGAACTCCCACTCCACATCGAACGTCTTGAACCACGGCCGAACACCCGTTGCGCGATCGGTGTGACGACCGAAATGCTGGCCAAGCGCGTTCTCTTTCGCGCTTGGCGGATAAACGGTGTACTTCAAGCGGTATTTGCCGGGACCGGCGAGCTTCACGTTATCGCCGTAGTGGGGGCCGTCACTTGCGACCATCGGCATGAAATCGCCGGTGATCTTTTCTCCCGATGGCAGCTTCGTCAGCTCGTAGCGGATCTGCAGGAACGGCACCCATGCGCCTTCCGCGTATCCGTTCGGATTGTTCGCGAGCGCGTGGATGTCGGCTTCCATGTGCACGTCCGACTCGGCCGCCTTGCGCATGTGGCCCTCGGGTTCCATCTCGATGGGCTGCAGGTAAACGGCGGCCACTTCCATGCCGGCCAGGTTCTTCGGCGCACCGATCGGGTATTCGAGCGCTGCCGCCGGACATGCGATGAGCGCTGCGAGCACGGCACCCACAGCGGCTGGCGCTGCAATGCGAGCCATCCGATTCTCCCTGTTTGATAATGCGAACGATTCGCATTATCAACGACACCGGAACCGGGCGCAAGCAGGCCGCCGGATCAGCCGAAGATTCGACGAGGCCGCGTTGCAGACCGGTCGCAGCACCAGCCGTGGGCGCGGCCGAACGGCGAACGTGTTTCAGATGGAACGAACAACGCTAGCGGCGGCCGGCCGCGGGCAGGAAGGTGAAAAACCGCGCCTTCGCGCGGGGGTCGGAAAATCAGGCGAACGTAGGATCGAATGGCAGCCCGACGTAATTCTCGGCAATCGTCGTGCGTCCCGCGTTCGAGCTCATCAGGTAATCGAGTTCGGCGAGCTGGATCTTGTGCTCGATCGGCTCGTCGTTGAACTTGTGCGAAATCGACGTGAACCACCACGAGAAGCGCACGGCAGCCCAGACGCGCCGCAATGCCGTCGCCGAGTAACGGTCGAGAAGATCGGTCCGTTTTTCGGCATAGAACGCGATCAGTGCCTTTGACAGGTAATGGACATCGGACGCTGCGAGGTTCAGTCCCTTCGCGCCGGTTGGCGGCACGATGTGCGCGGCGTCGCCGACGAGGAACAGCTTGCCAAAGCGCATCGGCTCGGCGACGAAGCTGCGCAGCGGCGCGATGCTTTTCTCGATCGATTTGCCCGTCACCATCGAAGCTGCAATGCCATCGGGCAGCCGGCGCCGCAACTCATCCCAGAAACGGTCGTCGGACCATGCGTCGACTTTCTCGTCGCGGCCGACCTGGATGTAATAACGGCTCCGCGTATGCGAGCGCATCGAGCAGAGCGCAAAGCCGCGTTGGTGATTCGCATAGATCAGCTCGTCGTGAACGGGCGGCGTGTCCGACAGGAGACCGAGCCACCCGAACGGATAGATCCGCTCGTACTCGGCAATCGATGCGCGCGGCACCGACGCCCGCGATGCGCCGTAATAGCCGTCGCAGCCTGCGATGAAATCGCAGTCGATGTGCTGCTTCTGACGATCGTGCACGTAATCGATCGCTGGCGCGCCGTCGAGAAAACCGGTTGGCGCAACATCGTGCGCCTCGAACACGACAGTCACGTTGCGATCGTGCGTGACGGCGTCGTACAGGTCTTTCGTCAGCTCGGTCTGGCCGTACACCATCACGTGCTTGCCACCGGTGAGTGCCGCGAGATCGACGCGCTCCTGCCGTCCGGCAAACGTCAGCATGATCCCGTCGTGAACGATGCCCTCGCGGTCCATTCGCTCGCTGACGTTCGCTTTACGCAGGAGATCGACCGTGCCCTGTTCGAGGATCCCGGCACGGATGCGCGCTTCGACGTATTCGCGCGTGTGACGCTCGAGGACGATCGTGGAAATGCCGTGCAGGCTCAGGAGCCGCGCGAGGCAAAGGCCCGACGGGCCGCCGCCGATGATGCCGATCTGCGTTCGCATGTCAGCGTCCCTTGTATGGGCTGGTGTCGCGCGCCGCGTTGGCGCACGACAGCGGCGATGAGCATATCGGCCGCGCGTCGACAAGGCAACGGTCGAACAGTGGACGGCACCGGGTCGCGCTGCACGACCATGGCGATGGTCGCCACCATGCGCACCGCCACTTTCACGACAACAAATGACTCAGTCGATCTCGATCCAGGTCGGTGCGTGGTCGCTCGCGTTGCGCCATCCGCGAACCGCCTTGTCGACATTCGCATCGACAAGTCGACGGCGAAGCTGTGCATTGAGCAGCAGGTGATCGATGCGTAAACCGGCGTTGCGCTCCCACCGCTTGCGCATGTAGTCCCAGAAGGTGTAGATCGTCGCCTTCGGGTGCCGGTCGCGGATCGCGTCGGTCCATCCCTGCCCGAGCAGCGCGCGAAAGGCGGCGCGGCTTTCTGGCTGGACGAGCGCATCGTCGTCGTACGAGCGCGTTTCGTAGATATCGGCGGGTGTCGGCACGACGTTGAAGTCGCCGGCGAGCACCACCGGCGCGCCACAATTGCACAACGTCTTCGCGTGCGTGGCGAGTCGGTCGAGCCACGCGAGCTTATAGTCGAACTTCGGCCCGGGCTGCGGATTCCCGTTGGGCGCATACAGGCACGCGACGAGCACACCGTTGATGGCGGCTTCGAGATAGCGTGCCTGCGAATCGTCGGGATCCCCCGGCAGGCCGCGCCGCACCTCGATCGGCTCGGCATCCCGCGCGAGGATTGCAACGCCGTTGTAACGCGGTTGCTGCCCCTGCCACATCGCGCCATAGCCGGCGGCACGGATCGCAGCGAGCGGAAATTCGCTATCGTAAATGCGCAATTCCTGCAGGCAGACGACTTCGGGCTTGGCGTCGGCGAGCCATGCAAGCAGATGCTGCAGCCGGCCGCGAATGCTGTTGATGTTGAACGTCGCGATCTTCATCAGCTCATTCTACGGTCGGCTTTGCTTCTCACACGCTGACCGGTGAGGTCGGCGTGCAATTCGCGAAACTCCGCCCCGTACAATGCAGCGATGACGATGCTTGCGGACGTTGTCGAAACATCCCGCCGCGTGGCCGACACGTCGAGTCGCAATGCGAAAGTCGCGCTGCTTGCTGCACTCCTGAAAAAGCTCGACAGCGCGGAAATCGCGATCGCCGTCGCGTATCTGTCGGGCGACACGCCGCAGGGCCGCAGTGGCATCGGGTATGCGTTGCTTCGCGACGCGCACCCCACGACAAGCGTCGCTGCGCCTTCGCTGACGATCGTCGACACCGACGCTGCACTCGCCGCACTGGCCACGACGAGCGGGGCAGGGTCGAAAGCAACCCGTAGAGAGTTGCTGCATGCATTGCTCGCACGTGCGACGGACGATGAGCGCGATTTCCTGAGCCGGCTTTTGACTGGCGAGCTGCGCCAGGGTGCGCTCGAATCGCTGGTCATCGATGCGGTGGCGAAGGCTGCTGAGCTGCCGGCAGCCGTGGTGCGCAGTGCGGCGATGGTCGCGCAGGGCGTCACCGCCGTCGCGCGTGCTGCACTGGTCGACGGTGCTGCAGGGCTCGCGCCCTTCGCGCTGGGTCTGATGCAGCCGATTGCCCCGATGCTCGCGCAACCGGCCGACGACATCGACGGCGCACTGCGCGCGCTCGGCACTGCCGCCTTCGAATGGAAGGTCGACGGCGCGCGCGTTCACGTTCACAAGGCCGGTGACGACGTGCGCGTGTTTACGCGGCGACGTAACGACGTGACGGAGTCGGCGCCGGAGATCGTCGAGGCGCTGCGCGACATTCGCGCCGACCTGATCCTCGACGGCGAAGCGATCGTGCTCGGTGATAACGGTGCGCCGCAGCCGTTTCAGCAGACGATGCGCCGGTTTGGCCGCACGCTCGATGTCGCCGACGTGCGCGCAACGTTGCCGCTCTCGGTCTTTTTCTTCGATTGCCTGCGTTACGGCGCCGACGCGCTGACCGCTGCGCCTGCAGCCGAGCGATTCGCGGTGCTCGAGCGCGTGCTGCCTCCGGCGTTGATCGTGCCGCGCATCGTCACGAGCGATGCCCCAACCGCGCAAGCGTTCTACGACGACGCACTGCGTCGCGGTCACGAGGGCGTGATGGCAAAGGCACTGACGGCGCCTTATGAGCCGGGCCGTCGGGCGGCATCGTGGCTGAAGATCAAGCGGCTGCATACACTGGATCTCGTCGTGCTGGCAGCGGAGTGGGGACACGGCCGGCGCGAAGGCTGGCTGTCGAACCTGCATCTGGCGGCGCGCGATGGTGACGCCTTCGTGATGCTCGGCAAGACGTTCAAGGGAATGACCGATGACATGCTCGCGTGGCAGACGCACGACTTGCTCGCACGCGAGACGCACCGCGACGCGTGGACGGTATACGTGCGGCCCGAGCTCGTCGTCGAGATCGCATTCAACGACCTTCAGGCGAGTCCGCGTTATCCCGGCGGACTCGCGCTGCGCTTCGCGCGCGTCAAGCGCTACCGGCCCGACAAGACAGCGGCTGATGCCGACACGCTCGATACGATCAAGGCGCTGTATGCCGAGCAGCTCGCGCGCGCCGGAGCGTAGGTTGAGCGACGACGCCTGGATCGAGCCCGAGCGCATCGTCGAATTGAATGACGCGCCCGAGCGAGCCGGCGACTATGTGCTGTACTGGATGCAGCAGTCGCAGCGCGAGCCGTTCAATCCCGCGCTGGAGCTCGCCGTGGCGGAGGCCAACCGGCTTGCGCTGCCGGTCGTCGTCGGGTTCGGCTTGACCGACGGTTATCCGGAAGCGAACGCGCGCCATTACACGTTCATGCTTGAGGGCCTCGCCGAAACGGCACGCGCAATCGAACAGCGCGGCCTTCGATTCGTCATCCGGCGCGGCGCACCCGATGACGTCGCAGTCGCGCTCGCGCAGCGCGCGGCACTCCTCGTTTGCGACCGTGGCTATCTGCGTCCACAGCGGGCGTGGCGCAAACACGTTGCGGCAAAAGCGGGAAGGCGCGTCGTCCAGGTCGAAGGCGATGTCGTCGTGCCGGTCGACGTCGCATCGAAGCGCCGCGAGATCGCCGCGCGAACGCTGCGGCCGAAAATCATGGCGCGCCGCGACGAATTTCTCGCGCCACTCGCGAGGACGCGCGTTCGCGTGGATGCCGCACATCTGGATGCGCAAAGCGATGTGTCGCTCGATGACGTGGAAGCGCTCGTACGGTCGCTCCGCATCGATCAAACCGTGGCAGCAGTCGAAACGCTGCGCGGCGGTCATTCTGAAGCGCGGCGACGACTCGATGCGTTCGTCGCTCGAAGCCTCGACCGCTACGTCGACGATCGCGCGCAGCCGGGTGATCCGCACGTCTCGACGATGTCGCCATACCTGCACTTCGGCCAGATCTCGCCGGTTGAAATCGCGCTTGCCGTTCGCGGTGCGCAAACAGGTTCGGCGAATCGTGATACGTATCTCGAGCAACTGATCGTCCGGCGCGAGCTGTCGATGAACTTCGTCAGCACCACGCCCGATTACGACCGCTATGTTTGCCTACCAGGCTGGGCGCAGCGGACGCTCGACGCGCATCGCGGTGATCCGCGGCGCTACGTCTACACCGAGGATGAGCTCGGTCGCGCGGCCACGCACGATCCCTACTGGAACGCTGCGATGAGCGAGCTCGTGCTGACGGGCTTCATGCACAACCACATGCGGATGTACTGGGGCAAGAAGGTCCTCGAATGGTCGGCGTCACCCGAGGCGGCCTTTGCGGCGCTGCTGCGGCTCAACAACCGCTACTTCATCGACGGGCGCGACGCGAACTCGTACGCGAACGTCGGCTGGGTCTTCGGTTTGCACGACCGACCGTGGCCCGAGCGTCCGATCTTCGGCAGCGTCCGCTACATGAATGCCGCGGGCCTCGAGCGGAAGACCGACATCCGTGCTTATGTGAACCGCATTGCTGCCTTGTCCGAGTCCAGCGGGAGCCGCGACGACGCCCTGGCCCGCCGGTAAATTCCGTTTCAAAACAGCGCAGAGGCTTAATGGGCGCGTAATGGCGTCCTACACGTGAAGGCGATGTTTGGAAGTGGATTGCTGCACCGCAGCATGCAATGATCCTGGGGGCCATGGGGCAACAAGACCTCGGGCGCCAGGGGGTTACGGGCAGGAGCACTACGTGAGCATCACACTCGAACAAATGCTGGAGCAATCGGTGCTGGAAGACAGCACCGCAAACGTTGTCTCGGATCAGCCTCTGGTACCCAATCAGGTATCCGGGCTGCGGCTGGTGCAGACGCAGCGCGAATCGCGCCGACTCGGCGCAATCGCTGACGTGCGGACGGCTTCACCATGCGTCGATGCCGTCGAAGGTCGTTTCGAAAGCGACGTAGGCACAATCGAATACATGCTGTACCCGCCGTGTAAGCGGACCGGCGGCGAAATGTCGCTCGTCGTCATGCTGCACGGCGCGGGTCAGGACCCAGCGGATTTCGCTGCGGGTACGCGGATGCACGCGCACGCCACCGCCGAAGACACGTGGGTGCTCTATGCCGGGCAGCGCCGCGACGTGCCGATGCGCTGCTGGAGCTGGTTCGGCGAGGATGGGCAGACGCGCGGGGAGGGTGAGCCGGCGCTGCTGGCAGCGCTGACCCGCTGGATCATTGCCGAGCACGACATTTCGCCTCGGCGCGTGTATGCGGCCGGACTGTCGGCGGGTGCGGCAATGGCGGTCGTACTGGGACAGACCTATCCCGACGTTTACGCCGCTATCGGCTCACACTCAGGAATCCCGTACGCCGCGGCCTCCGACGTCTTCGCGGCATTCGACGTGATGGCGCGCGGACCGACCGGTACGCGGCGATCGCGGCCAGGCGTTGCGCGCATTCCGACGATCGTGTTCCATGGCGATGCAGATAGGACCGTCCATCCGGACAATGCGAACGCAATCGTGGCCGGCGCAGTCAAGGGTGGCGCGACTGCACAGCGTCCGCTGTCGACGAGGCGTGCGGCCAACGCCGGCATCCGTGCACACACGACGACGACGTATCGCGATTCACGTGATCGCGAATGCGCGCAGCAATGGGTCGTCCACGACGCGGGCCACGCGTGGTCGGGCGGATCCGCCGACGGGTCGTACACCGATCCGTCCGGGCCCGACGCGACAGGCGCGATGCTGCGCTTTTTCCGGTCGCACGAACTGGCGCCCCGCTGCGCCGGATGATTCCGTGCGCCCTTCGATCACCGTGCCGACCCGATGACATACTGCGTCGGCATCATGCTTGACAGGGGACTGATCCTCGCGTCTGACTCGCGAACGCACGCCGGCGTCGACAATTTCGCGAAATTCTGCAAGATGAACGTGTTCGAGCGCGCGGGGGATCGGGTGCTCGTACTGCTGAGCTCCGGTAACCTCGCCGGCACGCAGGCCGTGATCGGAATCCTGCGACAACGAGCGGCGGCGGGAGGGGACGCGCCGAGCCTGTGGACATCACAGTCCATGTTCGATACGGCCTTGCTGATCTCGGATGCGATGCGCGACGTCGATAACCGCGACGGAGAGTATCTGGCTGAAGGGGAGGGCTTCAATGCGTCGTTCATTCTCGGCGGCCAGATCAAAGGCGAGCCACCGCGCCTCTTCCGGATCTATGCGGAAGGCAATTTCATCGAGGCGTCCATCGAGACACCCTACCTGCAAACCGGCGAGACCAAGTACGGCAAGCCGATCATCGAGCGGGTGATCACCCGCGACACCGCGTTGCTCGACGCGGCGAAATGCGTGCTCGTATCGTTCGATTCGACGATGCGCAGCAACCTTTCGGTCGGCATGCCTGTCGACCTGATCTGCTATCAGCGCGACAGTCTCGAAGTCGGCATTCGTCGCCGCTTCGATGAAGGCGATCCTTACTTTACGGCACTCAGCAAAAAGTGGCGGGAAGGTGTGCGGGAAGTATTCAGCCGCCTTCCTGATTTGCAGTGATGGCGTCCATCCACCCGGAAGGCAAGCGATGAAGATTCGTGTCGGGTTTGAAATCACCTACGACTGTCCGCAACCGACGCCGATGATTCTGACGTTGAGCGTCCACCATTCGCGCGTGTCGGATCTCGTGCGGCCCGATTATCTTGTGACTGATCCGCCCGTCGACGTGACCGCTTACCGAGACACCTTCGGAAACTGGTGCAGCCGCATCGTCGCGCCGAAGGGAACACTGCGACTTTCGACGGACGCGGTCGTCCGGGATTCCGGGCTGCCGGACATCTTGGCGCCGCACGCTGGCCAGACCCCGGTCGAGCGGTTGCCGGACGAAACGTTGCTGTTTCTCCTGGGAAGCCGCTACTGCGAAACGGACCGGCTGTCCGACGTCGCATGGCAGCTTTTCGGATCGGTGAGCCCCGGCTGGCCACGCGTGCAGGCGATTTGCGACTACGTGCACGACCATATCGCGTTCGGCTACGAGCACGCACGTTTCACCCGCACCGCCTGGGAGGCGTTGCATGACAAAACAGGAGTGTGCCGCGATTACGCGCACCTCGCCGTTGCGTTATGCCGCTGCATGAACATTCCGGCTCGCTACTGCACCGGCTACCTTGGTGACATCGGCATTACGCCGCCGCCCGGCCCGATGGACTTCGCAGCGTGGTTCGAGGCGTATCTCGACGGCCGTTGGTACACGTTCGACCCCCGCAACAACGTTCCACGAATCGGACGCGTACTCATCGCCCGTGGTCGGGACGCTGCCGACGTCGCGATCACGACGACGTTCGGCCCGAACACGCTGCAGCGTTTCATCGTACGGACCGACGAAGTGCTCGACGAAGCGCCGAGGCTGACCGCAGCGACAGCGCCATCAATGCAATGAGCGGCAACGCAATCGCGTCCTTGAACCCGACCGTCCATTGAAACGCGCCGTTGATCACACACCACGCCAATGGGATCGCCAGCAGCATCCATGGCGGGTCGCGCGCAACGAGCAAAATGCCAAGCGTGCCGAGCGCCGTCGGGTCAGGAGACGTGCCGAACGCTTCGAGC
>Ga0070661_100002237_pt1 | contig 13274 bp, 13 predicted proteins | sample KBSC43metaG_FD_64663 | JGI IMG/M metagenome (GOLD analysis project Ga0070661, IMG submission 64663) | Corn rhizosphere microbial communities from Kellogg Biological Station, Michigan, USA - KBS C4-3 metaG | ecosystem: Host-associated > Plants > Roots > Rhizosphere > Soil ...
GAGGAGATGGAGGGGCTATGGGCTCCCATCGCCGAACATGACGACTGGAGCGCGTTCAACGCAGCGCTCGCCGAAATTGAAGAGATGCGGCAGGCCTATGCCGGCGACACGAAATCGGGGATGCGGTCGGGGATCAGATCGTAAAAGTGCGCGAGGCGCGGATCGACGGTTGGGGCCAGGGCCTTGCATTCGGCAAGCGCCTTGCCGCCATTGCCGTTCTGCAAAGCCTCGATCAGCGCGCGATGCGCTGCGGCAAGGCCGATGAACCGGCCGGTCAGCGCCAGCTCTTCGCCGCCCACGAGGATGTAGATCTTGAGCCGTTGTGCCTTGCCCTTGAGCTTGACCGATCCTGCTTCGAGCCAGGCAAGCTCGGGGGTCTCGAGCGCGGTCGGTTCGGCCGCAACGATATCAAAGCCCACGGTCTTGCTCTCGCTCTCGACGCGCGACGCGACATTCACCGGATCGCCGATGGTCGAATAATCGAGGCGCGTCGAGAGCCCCATATTTCCGACCAGCGCCACTCCCGTCGCAAGACCGACACCGATCGCCAGCTTGTAATCGCCAAAGGCCTGCTGTGCGTTGAGCGCTTCTAGGGTCTCGCGCATGGCGATGGCTGAAAGCGCGGCTTTCTTGGCATGCCCGGGGACGCTCACCGGCGCGTTCCAGAACGCCATGATGGCATCGCCGATGAACTTGTCGATTGTGCCGAAGCGATCCATGATCTGCTGGCCGAGCGCGCCGAACAGGGTGTTGAGCGTCGCCACCACCTCGTGCGGCGTATGATTTTCCGTAAAGCTCGTGAAGCCGCGCATATCGGAGAACATCACCGTGATCTCCTTGAGCTCGCCGCCGAGCTCGACCTTGCCGGAATTGCGCTCGATCTCCGCCAGCAGTTCCGGCGCCACATAATAGCTGAAGGCGCGCCGCACTTCGCGGCGCCCGCGATCCGAGATCGAAAATTGGAAGTAGACCATCGCTCCATAAACCAGCGTCGCGCCGACGACCGGAAAACTTGGATCGACGAGAATGCCGTAATTGGCAAAGAGCGCCCACGCACCGGCGACGATGACTGCCACAAGGCCGCCGCCGACAAACAGCCCCGCCAGTGGCCCAAGTCGGAGAACGATGATCGTGAGGATCAGGCCTGCTAGCGCGAACGAGACGAGCTCGAGCCCCTGCACCCAGTCCGCCCGGCTTAGGAATTGTCCCGGCACATCGTTGTTGCCTAAAAAGATCTGGTCGATCGCCTCGGCGTGAATGGACACACCCGGCACGATATTGCCCAGCGCCGTCTGGTGCAGATCGAGCAGCCCGCTCGCCGAAGTGCCGATCAGCACGATCTCGCCCTGGATTTTCGGCGCGAGCGATTGCCAGTTATCGCCGAGGAGATCGCCCGCCGAGACATAAAGGTCAGGATTGGGCGTCCGGTAATAGAGCCAGAGGTCGCCCTCCGCGGTTGTGGGGATCGTGAAGGCACCAACCCGAAGCCCGTCCATCGTGTGCGAGTCGGACGTATCGCCGAGAACGACGATCGTGTCGGCGCCCATGGCGAGGCGCAGCGATTCGATCGAGAGCGTCGGATACAGCTGCTTGCCCGCCGACCAGAGCAGCGGCAAGCGCCGTACGGCCGAAGCCGATTCCTGTGTCTCGAGGCTGAGACTACCGAGACCCGGAGCCGCATCGCGAAGGTTCGGGAGCGGCGTGACGGCCCCCGTGAGCGGCGGGAGCGCCGGCGTCGGATCGCTGCCCGAAATCGCAAAACCGCTCTTGGCCACCCCGCTCATCGGCTGCCCGTGGACCGCGTCCGAAAAGCCCAGTACTGCCCGGCTCTGCTTCAGCGCGTCCGCAAAGAGCGCGTCATTGTCCGGAAATTTCGAGACGTCCGCGCCGGGAACGAGCGCCGCGAGCGCGCTCGGCGACATCCTGTCCGGCTCGGGAAACAGCACGTCGTAGCCGATCGCCGCAGCACCGAGCTGCGTCAGCCTGTCGGTGAGTGTCGCAAGCTTGGCGCGCGGCCAGGGCCATTGGCCGATGCTCTTGAGGGATGCCTCGTCGATATCGACGACGCGCACCGGGCCTTCGGGTCCAGTGCGCGGCTTGATCCGCTGGAATGTATCGAACGCGACGTCGCGGGCCACCTGCAGCGGATAGGGATCGGCAATGCGCAGCGCTATGAGCGCCACAACGATGAGGAGCCCGAACAGCGTCGGCAGCGAGCGGCGGCTACGCATCGTGTGGTGTCGCGGCAACGGCCGGCCCGAGGGCCGGCGTCATGATTGACTCAGCCCGGACAGTTGCACCCTTCGGTCTCGAATTGGAGCGACTGGAAGTCGCTGTCGCCGCAATCGCAACTGGGAGACGAAAATCCCGTCGTGCCTGCACTGGGCGTCACGTTGATCTCGGGCGGCTTATGGAGACACTCATAGGAATTCGGTATCCGGAACTCGGGATCGAGCGGAGACTGATCGTTGGCGTATTTGAAATATTGCTTCAGCAGATCACGGTCTTCGCCGCTGATGTCGTTTGCATTGCCGACCACGACCGGATCGTGCGGATTGATCTGGCCGACTTCGCACAGCGCCGCCAGGTCTTTGCATAGTTTCTGCGCCTTGTCGCAAATGATCGAGCGGCCATCATCCATCATGATGTGCGGAATGCCCTGCGGATCGACATAGATCTCCATCGCCGTTCCGCGCACGCCGATCGTGCCGGTCGGCGTGTTGATGATGTAGTCTGGCTTGGGCGCGGTGCCGGTGACGAACCGGAACGTGCCCGCCAGCATGTCGACGGCGAACTTGCCCGCCGAACCGTTGGCGCGGATCAGATAGTCTTGGATCTCGAGATTGGAATTGGGTCCCACCACCAGCTTGGTGTTGTCCGAGAACAGGATTTCGACCTGCCCCTTGGGGCCTGTCTTGATGATGTCGCCGATATTGATGTCGGCGCCCACCGAGAGGGTGCGCGTCGCGGCCCCATTGACCGCGTCGGCGGCCGGATCGACACCCTTGGCGGTACCGGCCGCGGCAAAAGCGAGCGAGGGGCCCGCGAGCAAGGCAAGCGCGGCAAGCGCTCCCACAATGAATTTACGCATGGAATCCTACCCTATTGGCGGGCCGCCGCAGGGCGCCCGGGTTGCACATAATTCCTGGATAGCCAACGCTATCATCCCTGAACGCAACCTGACAAATCCATGCGGCTTGCGCATGACGCTACCTTACGGCAAGACTGCACCATCGAAGGGTAGCGTCCGGCACGTCGTCAAAGCGTACCGGCTTCGGCTGGGGGGCCGGAGAAGGAAGGATGACGGCGATTTTCTTCGGCCTGCTGATCGGCCTCGAAATCAAGCACTTCATTGCCGACTACCTGATGCAGCCCGGCTGGATTCTGGGTGGCAAGGGTGACGTCACCAAGCTTGGCGGCTATGTCCATGCCGCCATTCATGGCATCTTTTCCGTGGTCGTCTTGCTGATCTTCGGCACGCCGCTTTGGCTCGTGGGTACGCTGTTCGTGATCGAGTGCGTCATCCACTACGTGCTCGACTTTGCGAAAATCCATTATTCACGCGGCGTCGATATCGAAAAGGATGCCGGCCGCTACTGGGCGCTGCATGGCCTCGACCAGCTCTTCCATCACCTGACTTATGCGGCGATGATCTATGCCGTGCTGAGGGTCGAGGGGCTCGCCTGAACTAGAACGGCGTTATCGCGACTTGCCCTTGGGCTCGTCGGGCGTTTGCGACAATTGCGCCAGGATCTTGTCAACGAGATCGAGGTCCTCGCGCCGGCCCGCCGATTGCTGCTGCAGATCGACGAGATAGGACGTCGTGTAATAGAGCCGCCGTGCGAGGAGCGACGCCACTTCCAGCGCGATTTCGGGTTTGCTCGACAAGAACCCGATGGCGTCGTCGAGCACATAGGCTTCCACATCCGACAGCGCCTTGACCGTCGCCGTATACGGCATGTCGAGCAGACAACTCATCTCGCCGAACATAGAACCCGGCTCCTCGACATAGCTGACCTGCGTGTCCTTGCGCATGATTTCGACCTGACCCGAGATGAGGACAAAGAGCTTGTGCTCTTCGCCCCCTTCCTGGATCAGCACAGTACCGGACTTGAACGTCTGGGCCTTGCGGCCTTTGCAATAGTCGAGAATGTCCGGCATCGCTCGCCCCTCAGTGATTGTCGCGCGGCAGCCCCGAGGTCTGCGCGATCCTTTGATATTTGACGGCTGGCGTCAGCACCGCGCCGTCGCCGAGCTGGTCGACGATGCCGCGCTGGATCTCCTGCCACGGCGTCTGGCTCTTGGGATATTTGTAGCCGCCCATCGAGGCCAGGTCGTCGCGGCGCTTCTTGAGCTCCTCGTCGGAGATCAGGATGTTGGCCTCGCCTGTATTGAGGTCGATGCGCACCCGGTCGCCCGTCCTCAGCACGGCGAGATTGCCGCCGGCCGCCGCCTCGGGCGACGCGTTGAGGATCGAAGGCGAACCCGACGTTCCGGACTGGCGGCCGTCGCCGATGCAGGCAAGCGCGGTGATGCCTTTCTTGATGAGATAGTCCGGCGGCCGCATGTTGACCACTTCCGCCGCGCCCGGATAGCCGATGGGGCCGGCGCCGCGCATGAACAGCAGCGTGTGCTCATCGATCGCAAGCGATGGATCGTCGATCCGGTGGTGGTAGTCCTCGGGGCCGTCGAACACGACCGCCTTGCCCTCGAACATGCCCGGATGCGCGGGGTTGTTGAGGTAGCGCTCGAAGAACTCCGGCGAGATCACCGAAGTCTTCATGATCGCGCTGTCGAACAGGTTGCCGTGCAGCACCAGGAACCCGGCGTTGGCCTTGAGAGGGTTGGTGAACCGGCGGATCACCTTGTCGTCGCCGATCGGGGTATTGCGGCAATTCTCGCCTATGCTCTTGCCATTGGCCGTCGGGGCGTTCTCGCGGATCAGTCCCTGCGTCATCAGTTCGTTGACCACCGCCGGCACGCCGCCCGCGTGATAATAATCCTCGCCCAGATATTCGCCGGCCGGCTGCATGTTGACGAGGAGCGGCACCTTGTGGCCGTACGTCTCGAACTCCTTGAGCTCGAGCGGCACGCCGATGTGCCGTGCGATCGCCTCGATGTGGATCGGTGCATTGGTCGAGCCGCCGATCGCGGAGTTGACGACGATCGCATTGATGAAATTGTCCTTGGTCAGGATGTCGGAGGGTTTGAGATCCTCCTTGACCATGTCGACGATCCTGAGACCGGTCCGGTAGGCCATTTCCTGCCGGTCGCGATAGGGCGCCGGGATCGCGGCACCGCCCGGCAGTTCCATGCCGAGAGCTTCAGCCAGCGAGTTCATGGTCGAAGCCGTGCCCATGGTGTTGCAATAGCCCGTCGAGGGCGCCGACGACGCGACCAGATCGACGAATTGCGGATAATTGATTTCACCGGCGGCCATCATCTGGCGCGCCTTCCATACGATCGTGCCCGACCCGGTGCGCTCGCCGCGGAAATAGCCGTTAAGCATCGGGCCGACCGAAAGCGCGATGGCCGGAATATTGACCGTGGCCGCGCCCATCAGCATGGCGGGCGTGGTCTTGTCGCAGCCAATGGTCAGCACGACGCCGTCGAGCGGATAGCCATAGAGCACTTCGACCAGGCTGAGATAGGCAAGGTTCCGATCGAGCCCGGCCGTCGGCCGCTTGCCAGTCTCCTGGATAGGATGAACCGGAAATTCGATGGCGATGCCGCCCGCTTCGCGAATGCCTTCGCGCACCCGCTGGGCCAGCACGATATGATGCCGGTTGCAGGGGCTGAGGTCCGAGCCCGTCTGGGCGATGCCGATGATCGGCTTGCCCGATTGCAGCTCCTCCCGCGACAGGCCGAAATTGAGGTAGCGCTCGAGATAGAGCGCCGTCATGTCCGGATTGTCGGGATTGTCGAACCACGCGCGCGACCGCAGCTTCCGGTCGGGCTCGCCCTTGCCTTGCGACGTCATAGTGTCCTCTTCAGAAAACCGATGCCGCTGACATAGCGCATCGGCGGAATAATTGAGAGATCAATCGTGCCTCTAGCCGTCGCCGCGGCGGAAATCCGCTATTTTCTGCGCGTGCTGGGCCGCACCACCAGCCGGAGCGGCATTTCAACCACCGGCTGGGGCGGCCGGCGGCCTTCGAGCCGCGCACGAACGAGTTCGCCGCTGGTTCGCCCGATCAGATAGGGATCGGAATGGATCGAGGTCAGTCCCGGCACGGTATGGGCGGCAAAGAACAGATCGCCATAGCCGGCGATCGCGACGTCGCCCGGGATCGAAACGCCCATTTGGCTGGCCCGGACGATCGCCCCGGCGGCCATCACATCGGTGCCGAACAGGATCGCGTCGCACCCGGGCAGCTTGTTCAAAGCCTGCTCGAAATAGGTGATTCCTTCCTCCATTCCGGTCGTCCCATCGGCCGGAATCTGGAGCGAAACCTTGCGTCCATGCTTGGCGAGCCCCGCCGCGACGCCCGCGATGCGGGAGCTGGCGCGGGTCCCGGCATGTCCGACATAGGCGATCCGCTCATAGCCTTGGGCGCCGATATGGTCGCCCAGCAGATACCCGCCTTCATAGCCGGGTGTGCGCACCAGCATGTCGATGGGTTGGGGCGTGTCGCCCCACATCTCCATGATCGGAATGTCGAGGGTCTTGAGGAACGATCGCGCCCCGTCATTGCGCACGATGCCGCTGAAGACCAGCGCCGCCGGTCGGAACGGAAGCATGGCGCGGAGGCGCTCGGCCCCGATATTCTCGTCGTAGCCGGGCTGGGCGAAGAGCAGCTGGAACCGGCTCGTCTCGAAGGCGTCGATCAGCCCCTGCATCGCCGCGGCATAATGGAGGTTTTGGAGGCTGGCGACGAACACCGTGATGAAGGTCGACTGCCCCGACCTGAGGCTCGAGGCGATCGAATTGACCTTGTAGCCCGTACGCTCTACCGCTTGGCGGACACGCTCGAGGGTCTCGGCCTTCACCTTTTCGGGGCTGCGCAAGGCGCGCGACACCGTAATCGGCGACACGCCTGCCTCGCGCGCAACGTCTTCGACGCGGACAGGTCGGTCCGCGGCCAGTTTCGGCCTCAAATTCTTCAAAATAACACCCACCCCAGGTACCACCAGACCTAGCAAGAAGATAACGAATGGGAAAGACCACCCGCTTTGCTCAGCCAAGCAAAGGAACGCCGCTTCGCGCGCGTTATTGTCTTTGAGCGGAAACAAACCCCATGCTTAGTTTCCTCACTAGTTGGAGCGTCCGCCCCGCTATGCTTAAGCTCCTTGCCGCCCTCGCGATTTCGCTGACGGCCAGTCCTTCCTGGGCGCTCTGTCAGCTTTGCACGGCCGAAATCCGGCTCGACACCGGCCTCGCCGATTGCCTGCTCAAGCGCGCCCCCGATACGCTCAAGCAACTGGCCGCGAGCCCCAAGGGTTTTACGATCGTCGATCTGCGCGACTGCACGACGCGAGGGAGCCTGCCGACCGGCGCAGCGGCCGACAGCCCACCCCCGGTTCTCGACGACCGTTTCGTCGTCGATGCGCCGGGGCTCAATTGCCTCGCCGGGCAGATCGACGCGCTGGACGACGACGCCATGACCCCGAGCCGGGTGTTCGATCTGGTCAAGGGCTGCCCGGCCCAATAAGGCGGGCCAGGCGCAACGGGCCATTGCCCAAGGGCCGGATGCCGGGCAAGTTGCCCGCGTGGAATATTTCTCGCAGCAGCTGATCAACGGCCTGACGCTGGGCTCGATCTACGGCCTCATCGCCATCGGCTACACCATGGTCTACGGCATTATCGGCATGGTGAACTTTGCCCATGGCGATGTGTTCATGGTCGGCTCCTTCATCGCCCTGATCGCGCTGCTGGTGCTGGGGGTCAGCGCGGCGATGCCGATCGCAATGCTCGTGGCGGTGCTCATCCTCGTCATCCTCATCACCATGACCTTGACCTCGGTCTGGGGCTGGACGGTGGAGCGCATCGCCTATCGGCCCCTGCGCGGCTCGTTCCGTCTCGCGCCGCTGATCACCGCGATCGGCATGTCGATCACGCTCCAGAACTTTGTCCAGCTCGTCCAGGGCGCGCAGGTCAAGGCGCTGCCGTCGATCGCCAGCGGCGGCTATGCGCTGTTCGGCACCGACCGCTTCATGGTGCGCATCTCCAACATCCAGATCATCATCATCGGCGTCACGGCGCTGCTGACGATCGGGCTCGCGCTCCTCATCTCCCGCACCGCCATCGGCCGTTCGCAACGCGCCTGCGAACAGGATGTGCGGATGGCCGCGCTCCTGGGCGTCAATGTCGACCACACCATCTCGCTGACCTTCGTCATCGGCGCGGCGCTCGCTGCCGTCGGCGGCGTGATGTACCTGCTCTATTATGGCGTCATCGATTTCTACATCGGCTTCGGCATCGGCATTAAGGCCTTCACCGCCGCCGTGCTCGGCGGCATCGGCTCGTTCCCCGGCGCCGTGCTCGGCGGATTGCTGCTCGGGCTGATCGAGACCTACTGGTCCGCCTATTTCTCGGTCGAATACAAGGACGTTGCGGCCTTCTCGATCCTCATCGTCACGCTGATCTTTTTGCCCTCGGGCCTGCTCGGCCGCCCCGAAGTGGAAAAGGTCTGATGGCGGACGATCCGGCGCTGCAGCCCACCGCCGATTTCCGTCCCGAGGGCGCGGAGGTGCAGGCAGAAGCGCGTCAGGCCGGTCTTCCTCCGCGATCTGCAAAACCTGTGGAGTCCCGTTCTATAGCTGCACTCAAGGATGCGGCCATCGCCGCGTTCGTGGCGCTGGCCCTTTCAGGCCCGATTGTTGGGCTGGTGATGGTGCCGGGGCCGAGCAAGGCGCTGATCGTGCAGCAGCGTTGGGTCCCGGTGGCGGCGATTGTCGCCATCGTCTTCATCGGCCGCCTGTTGCTCAATCTCTTCGTTTGGAACCGCGCGCGCCAGGCCGCGACGCAACCGCGGCCGCTCGCGCAAAGGCTTCCGCCGATCGGCGCCTTCGCGACACCGCTGTTGCTGGTGCTCGCCGTCGGCCTGCCGATCCTCGTGATCTATGCAGTGCCGGACCAGAGCCGCTACATTCTCGGCGTCGGCACGCTGATCCTGACCTACATCATGCTCGGCTGGGGCCTCAACATCGTCGTCGGACTCGCGGGGCTACTCGACTTGGGCTACGTCGCCTTCTATGCGATCGGCGCCTATTCCTATGCGCTGATCTCGACCGAGTTCGGCTGGTCGTTCTGGATCTGCCTGCCGCTCGCGGGTCTCTTTGCGGCAGCGTTCGGCGTTATGCTCGGCTTTCCCGTGCTGCGGCTGCGCGGCGACTATCTCGCGATCGTGACGCTCGCCTTCGGCGAGATCATCCGCCTCGTGCTCCTCAACTGGACGCAGCTCACCAAAGGCCCGGCGGGCATCAACCAGATCCCCCGCCCGAGTTTTTTCGGACTGCCCTTTGCCGCGGGGCCTGGCGGTTTCTCCGAGACCTTTGGGCTGGCATATTCGCCCAACCACCGCATCGTCTTTCTCTACTACCTCATCCTGGCGATGGCGCTGATCACCAGCGTCGTCACCATCCGCATCCGCAATCTGCCGATCGGCCGCGCTTGGGAAGCGTTGCGATATGACGAGATCGCGTCGCGTTCGCTCGGCATCAACACCACCAACGTCAAGCTCGCCGCCTTCGCCATCGGCGCGATGTTCGCGGGCTTCGCCGGCTCGTTCTTCGCGACGCGCCAGGGCTTCATCTCGCCCGAGAGCTTCAACTTCATGGAATCGGCAACGATCCTCGCGATCGTCGTCCTCGGCGGCGCCGGCAGCCAGCTTGGCGTCGCGATCGCTGCCGTCGTGATGATCGGCGGGCTCGAGGCGCTGCGCAATCTGAGCCTGCTCAAGTCCGTGTTCGGCGAAAACTTCGATCCGACCCAATATCGCCTCCTCGCCTTCGGCCTTGTGATGGTGGCCATTATGGTGTGGCGGCCGCGCGGCCTCGTGTCGCGCCGCAGGCCCTCCGTCCTGCTGAAGGACCTGAAGCGCCCCGCCACCGACTCCGCCCGACAGGCCGGCTGATGGAGACGGACGCCATCCTCAACGTCGAGCATCTGAGCATGCGCTTCGGCGGCCTCACCGCAGTCGACGATCTTTCTTTTGCGGCACGGCGTGGCGAGATCACCGCGCTGATCGGTCCAAATGGCGCCGGCAAGACCACCGTATTCAACTGCATCACCGGCTTTTACAAACCGACCGCCGGGTGCCTCGCACTCGGCCACACGCACGACGCGTTCGCGTCGGTTCAAACCACCGTTGCGCGTAACGCTCGCCACGCACAGGGCGGCGATCTCTTTCTCCTCGAGCGCATGCCTGAATACGAGATTGCCCGCCGCGCCCGAGTCGCGCGCACCTTCCAGAACATCCGCCTGTTCTCGGGCCTGACCGCGCTCGAAAATCTGATGGTCGCGCAGCACAACCGGCTGATCCGCGCCTCGGGCTACACGGTCGGAGGCATCTTCGGCCTGCCGCCCTATCGACAACGCCGTCAGGAAGCATTGGAGCGCGCTGCGTTCTGGCTCGAGCAGGTGGACCTCATCGACCGGGCCGACGATCCGGCGGGGGACCTGCCCTATGGCGCCCAGCGGCGGCTGGAAATCGCGAGAGCCATGTGCACCGACCCGCTGCTGCTTTGCCTCGATGAGCCCGCGGCGGGACTCAATCTGCGCGAGTCGGGCGAGCTCAACGCGCTGCTGCGCCTCTTGCGCGACGAACACAAGATTTCGCTGCTGCTCATCGAACATCACATGGGCGTGGTGATGGAGATCTCCGACCACATCGTCGTGCTGGACTACGGCAAGAAGATCGCCGACGGCACGCCCGTCGCCGTGCGCAACGATCAGCGCGTGATCGCCGCCTATCTCGGCGTCGAGGACGAAGAGATGGCGGCAGCCTCCGGCGTGTCCTCGTGACCGAACCGCTGCTGCGCATCGCCGGTGTCACCGCCTATTACGGCAACATCATCGCCTTGCGCGGCGTCGATCTCGAGATCAATCAGGGCGAGATCGTCGCACTGATCGGCGCCAACGGCGCGGGCAAATCGACACTGATGATGACCGTCTGCGGCAACCCCCGCGCGCGCAGCGGCTCGATCGTCTTCGACGGCACCGACATCACTGCGATGCCGACGCACGAGATCATGCGGCGCGCCATTGCGCAGGCGCCCGAGGGCCGGCGTATCTTTCCGCGCATGAGCGTGCTCGAAAACCTGCAGATGGGCGCGACGACGATCGGGCTGGAGCATTTTTCCGAAGACCTCGAACGCGTCTTTACGCTCTTTCCGATTCTGAAGACGCGCGCCCAGCAGCGCGGCGGCACGCTTTCGGGCGGCGAGCAACAAATGCTCGCGATCGGTCGCGCGCTCATCAGCCGGCCGCGCCTGCTGCTTCTCGACGAGCCTTCGCTCGGTCTCGCCCCGCTTGTGGTACGCCAGATCTTCGATGCGCTGCGCGAGCTCAGCACCCGCGACGGCCTCACGATTTTCATCGTCGAGCAGAACGCCTATCACGCGCTGAAACTCGCCGACCGCGGCTATGTCATGGTCAATGGCGCGATCACCATCGCGGGTGAGGCCAAGGAGCTTCTGGCGCGTCCCGATGTGCGCGCTGCCTATCTCGAAGGCGGAGCACCAGCCAAATGATCGATTTGAGCTTCAGCGAAGCGCCCGCCGATTTCGTGCTGATTACCCTCGTGCTCGGCGGTGGTGCAGCATTCCTCGTCGGCCGCGCCGTGGCCGTCACCTGGCGTGGACTACCCTCGCTGCTGGCCTATCTGATCCTCCTCGATTGCGCCGTGCGCTTCATCCACTTCGCTCTGGCGCACGACACGCTTCTGGCGCCTGTCTCATTTGCAATCGATCTCGTCGTCCTCATCGCAGCCGGCGGCCTCGGCTTCCGCCTGATGCGGGCGGCGCAGATCAGCCGCCAATATCCCTGGCTCTACCGGCGGACCGGCCCCCTCACCTGGGCGCGCCGCGATCGCGAAACCCCATAGCTGCAATGCCGGGCTCGCGCGTTGCGCGCCCTATTTTCGCGGGCTAGGCTGATGCTTCGGGCGATCCCGCCTGAGGGTTCATTGCAACAAACACGGGATCAGGGAGTACCATCATGAAGCATCTGCTCGGGGCCGGCATCGGCCTCGCATTCCTCATGGCCCTGTCGGGCGCAGCCTATGCGGACATCACCATCGCGACCGTCGGTCCGATGACCGGCGACAATGCCTCGACCGGCGCGCAGTTCAAGGCCGGCGTCGGGCTCGCCGTCGACGACCTCAACGCCAAGGGCGGCGTGCTTGGCCAAAAAGTCCAGTGGACCTCCGAGGACGATGCCTGCGATCCCAAGACCGCCGTCAGCGCCGCCGAGCTCGTCGCCGGCAAGGGTGTTGCCGCCGTGATTGGCCACTACTGCTCGGGCTCGTCGATCCCCGCCTCCGCCGTTTATGCGGATGCCAAGATTGTCCAGATCTCGCCCGGCTCGACCAACCCGCTTTACACCGACCAGCGCCCCGGCCCCGGCACGTTCCGCGTCTGCGGCCGTGACGACGCGCAGGGCGCCGTGGCCGGCGCCTACATTGCCAAGAATTTCGCCGGCAAGAAGGTCGCCATCCTCAACGACAAGAGCGCTTATGGCCTCGGCCTTGCGACCGAGACGCAGAAGGCCCTCAACGCCGCCGGCATGAAGGAAGTGATCTTTGATTCCTACAATGCCGACGACAAGGACTTCTCGCCCATCGTCAGTAAGCTCAAGGACGCGGGCATCGACGTGCTCTATGTCGGTGGCTATCGCGCCCAGGCGGCGCTCTTTGCCCGTCAGATGAAGGACCAGGGCATGACAGTCCAGCTCATGGGTGGTGACGACCTCGTCGCCAACGAGTTCTGGACCGCCGCAGGCGATGCCGGCCAGGGCACGATGATGACCTTCGCGCCTGATCCGACCAAGAACCCCTCGGCCGCTGACGTGGTCGCCGAGTTCAAGGCCAAAAACCTCGATCCGGCCGGCTACTCGCTCTACGCCTACGCCGCCGTCCAGGTCTGGGCCGCGGCCGCGACCAAGGCGGGCTCGACCGATTTCGACAAGGTCGTCGCCGCCATGAACAGCGAAACCTTCGACACCGTGCTCGGACCGATCAAGTTCGACAGCAAGGGCGACGTCGTGGGCGCCAAATTCGTCTGGTACGTCTGGAAGGACGGCAATTACAGCGAAATGGCGATGTAACGCGGGT
>Ga0070661_100002238_pt1 | contig 13273 bp, 11 predicted proteins | sample KBSC43metaG_FD_64663 | JGI IMG/M metagenome (GOLD analysis project Ga0070661, IMG submission 64663) | Corn rhizosphere microbial communities from Kellogg Biological Station, Michigan, USA - KBS C4-3 metaG | ecosystem: Host-associated > Plants > Roots > Rhizosphere > Soil ...
CATCGACACGATCTCTGTTGTGCGCTTCACAGCAGACTCGCCAGGCGACCAGGGCAGGTTGCCCAAGCGCATGTTCCGCAATCCGCCGCTTTCCATCGCGAAACATCTCGGCATCGCGCCGCGCCGCACCATCTACACGGCCACCGGCGGAAACACGCCGCAATGGCTGGTCAATCGTACGGCGGAGGAAATCGCGCGCGGCGAAAGCGAAGTCGCGTTGCTGGCGGGCGCGGAATATATCGGCACGCTTCTGGGCGCGATGAAGACCGGCGTCGATCTCGGCTGGGGCAACAGCCCTGACGTCGATCCCGGCAGCGATCCCGAGGAGATCGGCGACATGCGTGCGGGCGTGAACGACTACGAACGCGCCTATGGCCTGCACTTCCCGGTCAACACCTATCCGCTGTTCGAAAACGCGATCCGCGGCATCAAGCGCCGCTCGCCGCAGGAACATCTGGAGTGGCTCGGCAAATTCTTCTCGCCGTTCACCAAAGTTGCGTCCGAAAATCCCTATTCATGGTTTCCGACCTACCGTTCGCCGGAAGAAATCTCGACGCCCAGCGACAAGAACCGCTTCGTCGGCTTCCCCTACACCAAATATCTCAACGCCGTGATCGAAGTGGACATGGCAGCGGCCGTGGTGATGACGAGCGTGGCGAAAGCGCGCGAACTTGGCATCCCGGAATCCAAATGGATCTATCTGCACGGTTGCGCCGACGCCTCCGACATCTGGAACGTGACCGAGCGCGTCAATTTCCATTCCTCACCCGCCATCCACCTGATCGGCAAGAAGGCGTTCGCCATGGCGAACATGGATGTGGGCGACGTGTCGTTCATCGATCTCTATTCCTGCTTCCCCAGCGCCGTCGAACTGGGTTGTCAGGAGTTGGGTATCGCCGAAGATGATCCGCGTGGCCTCACAATCACTGGCGGCCTGCCGTATTTCGGCGGACCCGGAAACAACTATGTCATGCACTCCATCGTGATGATGACGGAGAAACTGCGCGCCAATCCCGGCAAGTTTGGCCTATGCACGGGCAATGGCTGGTATGTCACCAAACATTCCGCCGGCATCTATTCGACAAAACCGGTGGAAAGCGACTGGCAGCGCGAAGATCCGAAGACCTATCAGGTCGAAATCGACTCCATGCCGCATCCGTCCGTTACGCGGAAGCCAAACGGGTCGGCGAAAGTGGAAACGTATAGCGTCATCACCGACCGCAAGGGCAAACGCTTCGGCCTCATCGTCGGCCGCACCGCCAACAACAGCCGCTTCCTTGCCAACACGCCGGACGACGACGTAACGCTCGACCGCATGATGCGAGAGGAAATGCTCGGCCGCGAAGGGCAGGTGAGCCAGGAAGGCCCGATCAACCTGTTCCGGTTCGCCTGATGCCGCGCCTCTATATGGTGCGTCACGGCCGGGCGGCTGCGACGTTCGGCGAAGCGCACGATCCGGGCCTGGACGATCTCGGCCGTTCGCAGGCCGAAGAGGTTGCAAAGAAGCTGGCGCCGCTCGGCCCGCTCGCAATCGTTTCAAGTCCGCTCGCCCGCACGCGCGAAACAGCGGCACCCCTCGCGAGGTCATGGAACCGTGAGCCGTTGATCGAGGAAGCCGTGGCCGAGATCCCCTCTCCGGGTCTCGATCTTGCCGAACGCGCGCAATGGTTGCGCAAATTCATGGCCGGTTCCTGGCGCGCCGCGACGCCGCCGCTGGCGCAATGGCGCGAAGATGTAATCGCGGCACTTGTGGAACTGAAGCAGGACTCCGTTATCTTCTCGCATTACGTTGCGCTCAACGTCGCGATGGGCGCCGCAACCGGCGATGACCGCGTGACGTCCTTTTCGCCGGAGAATTGTTCGGTGACGATCTTCGAAACCGCTGGCGAGAAACTGGCGCTGATCGAAAAGGGCAGGGAAGCGCCGCTCACCAAAGTGAACTGATCGGGAGGCAACATGGCACTCGAACCGTATGAGATGAACGCCGCCGAACTTTCCGCCGCGTTCGGAGCCCGCGACTTGTCGCCGGTAGAAGTTACCGAAGCCTGCCTCGGCCGTATCGAGGCACTCGACTCCTCGATCAATTCCTTCTTCCACATCGACGTCCACGCGACCGAAACCATGGCGGAGGAATCCGAAAAGCGCTGGCTCGAAGGCGAGCCGCTTTCGCCGCTGGATGGCGTGCCGGTCGCGATCAAGGATTTGCTGCTGACCAAAGGTTGGCCGACGCGGCGCGGTTCGCTCACCATCGACCCGAAAGGTCCGTGGACGGAGGATGCGCCTTCGGTTGCCCGCCTGCGCGAAGCGGGCGCGGTGTTGATCGGTAAAACCACGACGCCCGAATTCGGCTGGAAAGGTTCGACCGACAGTCCTCTCACCGGCACGACGCGCAATCCGTGGAACAAGGACAAGACGCCCGGCGGTTCGTCGGGCGGATCGGCGGCCGCGGTCGCCGCGCGTTTCGCGCCGCTTGCATTGGGAACTGATGGCGGTGGCTCGATTCGCATTCCGGCGAGCTTCACCGGCACGTTCGGCCTCAAGCCTAGTTTTGGGCGCGTGCCGGCCTTTCCGTTGTCGCCCTTCGGCACCGTTGCGCATGTCGGCCCGATGAGCCGCGATGTGCGCTCCAGTGCCATGCTGATGAACGTCATCACTAAGCCCGACGCGCGCGACTGGCATTCGCTTCCCTATGAGCCGATGGATTACGCCGCCGAACTTGAAGCGCCATTGCGCGGCAAACGCATCGCCTTCAGTCCGCGCATGGGATACGTCAAACGCCTCGATGCCGAGGTAGAATCCCTCGTCAAAGCCGCTGCGAAACGTCTCGAAGACCTCGGCGCCCATGTCGAATTGGCCGATCCGCCGGGCGGCGACCCCAGCGATATCTTCCAGAAGATCTGGTGGTCGGGCGCGGGCTACCTTCTGGGCGATCTCAGCGAAGACAAGCGCGCGCTGCTCGATCCGGGCCTGCGCAAGATGGCCGACGTCGGCAACAGCTTCACCAAGAAGCAATTCATAGATGCCAACGCCTCGCGCGGCGTCTATGGCACGCAGATGCGCATCTTCATGGAGAAGTACGATTACCTTGTTACGCCTGCGCTCGCGACGACAGCGTTCGACGTAAATCAGCTTTCGCCGCTCGATGACGACGGCAAGGCATGGATGGCGTGGACGCCGTTCAGCTTCCCCTTCAATCTCACGCAGCAACCGGCTGCGAGCGTGCCCTGCGGTTACGCCTCCAACGGCCTGCCGGTCGGGCTTCAGATCGTGGGGCGCATGTTCGATGACCGGGGCGTACTCGCCGCGGCCTACGCCTATGAGATGGCGCAGCCACTCTATGACAGAACACCGCCGGGCTTCTGAACGCTCTTGCAACGCGAAGCGTCTTGCGTATTGTGCGCGCCCATGAATTCGCACATCTCCCTTTCGCGACGCCGCGCACTCTTCCGAGGAGGGGTGTAAGCGCTCGCGCATATGCGAATTGCTGGAAGCCCCGCCGGATGCGCGGGGCTTTGTCTTTCCAGCCATCCGGTCGCCTGACGGAGACCGCCATGAACATGGACAGACTAAGTGCCAGCGTCGAGGAAGCCTGCCTGAACGCCTGGCCCGCGCTAAAAGAGATTTTCTACGACGGCTGGCTGATCCGCCTCGCCGAAGGCCACACGCGCCGTACCAATTCCGTGAATGTCATCGGCCCCGGCATCTATGATCTTGCCGAGAAGATCGGCCATTGCGAAGCCATCTACAGCGCTCACGGCCTGCCGACCTATTTCCGCATTCGTTCCAACGATCATCCGGCGCTGGAAGAAAAGCTTATCGCGCGCGGCTTCCGCGCAGAGGATGAAACGCGCACGCTCTATCTCAATTTTGCGAACACGCCACCCGTACCGTCCGATGGAATCGAAATCGCTGAACGCCCCAGCGCCGAATGGCTCGCCGCGCATGAGCGATTCTCCGGCCGCCCGGCCGCGAACGGTGTCGGCAAGCGTCTGCTCGATCTGGTGGCCTTGCCCGTCGCCTTTGCCGCCGCCCGCAATGGCGAAGGACAAATCGTCTCGGTCGCTTACGGCGCGGTGCACGACCGGCTCGTCTCCCTGCAATGGGTGGCCACCGATCCGTCCCTGCGGCGCAAAGGCTTTTCGCGCGCCACGCTTTCAAGCCTTCTGTGCTGGGCGAAGGGCAGGGGCGCTGCGGGCGCCTGTCTTCAGGTCGTTGCGGCCAACACGCCAGCGGTTAATCTGTACGAGGCCATGGGCTTCAATCAGGAACTCTACCGTTATCACTATCGGGTCTTATGAAGAGCGAAATCCTCACCGTCGAACAAAGCTTCGCCGCCGACCGTTATGCCGCCAAGAACGGCGTGCCGTTTCTCACGCTCATGGAGAACGCGGGCCGCGCCGTCGCCGATGAAGCCGTCAAACGCTGGAGTCCACGCAAGACACTTGTGCTCTGCGGCCCGGGCAACAATGGCGGCGACGGCCTGGTCGCCGCGCGCTATCTGAAGAAATACGGCTGGGAGGTGCGCGTCGCCGTGCTCGGCAGTCGCGCCAATCTGAAAGGCGATGTGGCCGCCGTCGCGAAGCAATGGGACGGAAGTTTCGAGACCATCGAAGCCGGGATCTTCCGCGACGCCGAACTGGTGATCGACGCGGTGTTCGGCGCGGGCTTCTCGCGCCAGCTTGAGGACGAAGCCAAAACCATCGCGCTCGAACTCAACGACCTCGACATTCCCGTGCTCGCCGTCGATGTGCCCACGGGCCTGCACGGCGATACCGGCCGCGTGCTGGGGGATGTGGCGATCGACGCCGATGTCACCGTCACCTTCTTCCGCAAGAAGCCTGGTCATCTCCTGATGCCCGGCCGCGCGCGCTGCGGCGAGGTGGTGGTCGCCGATATCGGCATTCCCGAATCCGCGCTCGACGCTCTCAGGCCCAAGCTGTTCGAAGACACCCCCGCTTTGTGGTCGAGCAGTTTCCCCTGGCCGAAGGACGAAGCGCACAAATACGACCGCGGCCATTGCGTCGTGGTCAGCGGCCCCGCGCACGCCACGGGCGCTGCGCGTCTGGCCGCGCGCGGCGCGTTGCGCGTGGGCGCGGGCCTCGTCAGCGTCGCCAGCCCGACGGCCGCGGTGGAAGTGAACGCTGTCGAACTCACCGCCATCATGGTCAAGCCGTTCGAAGGCGTGGAGGGTCTTGCCCGTCTTCTAGAAGACAAACGGTTCAATTCAGTGGTGCTGGGTCCGGGTGCGGGCGTAGGGGCCGAGACAAGGGCAATGGTCGATCGCGTCCTCGCCACGCAGGCAGCGGCGGTCCTAGATGCCGACGCGCTCACCTCCTTCAAGGACGACCCGAAGGCGCTCTACCTGCTCCTGCGCGAGCCTTGCGTGCTCACGCCCCATGAAGGCGAATTCGAGAGGATATTTCAGGGGCTTCTACGCCGTTCCTCTACCAGGATCGAAGCTGCTCGCGCCGCCGCCGCGACCGCGCGCTGCACCGTCCTGCTCAAGGGTGCTGACACTGTCATTGCCGCGCCGGATGGCCGCGCTGCCATCAACGGCCATGCACCGCCGGAATTGGCGACCGCCGGTTCGGGAGACGTGCTTGCGGGCATGATCGGTGGTTTGATGGCGCAGGGAGTCGATTCATTCAAGGCGGCCGCGATGGCCGCGTGGCTCCACGGGGAAGCCGCGTACAGGTTCGGACCGGGCCTGATCTCCGAGGACTTGCCGGAGCAGCTTCCGCATGTCCTTGCCGCCTTGAAGGACGCCACCCATGGACATCCGCCACGCTGAGCAGGCCGATCTCCCGACGCTGCTCGACATCTACAATCACTACGTCGTCCACACGCCTGTCACCTTCGACATCGAACCGCGAACGCTCGCCCAGCGTAGGGTATGGCTCGACGAGTTCGCTTCTACAGGCCGTCACCAATGCTTCGTCGCCGTGATCGAGGACAGACCGGTCGGCTATGCCTGCTCGCACCGCTTCAAGGAAAAGGCCGCTTACGATCCCACGATCTCGACCAGCATCTATCTCGCACCCGGCACGCACCGCCGCGGCATAGGTCGAGCGCTTTACGCGACCCTGTTCGAAGCGCTGAAGGGCGAGGACATCCATCGCGCCTATGGCGGCATCACCCAGCCGAACGAGGCCTCCGTCGGCCTGCACCTTGCCATGGGCTTCCGCCATATCGGCACTGAAACCCAGGTCGGCCGCAAATTCGGCAAGTTCTGGGATGTGGCGCTTTACGAGCGCCAGATGCCCTAGCGGACCCCATAAACCCCTGTTATAGGGGGCGCCCTCCGGCGGGGCGGATTTCCTGTTCCACCGGCTGCCCGGACGCGGGCGTGGCGGAACGGTAGACGCGCTGGATTTAGGTTCCAGTGACGAAAGTCGTGGGGGTTCAAGTCCCTCCGCCCGCACCAGTCCCTAAGTTTAAAAGAGACAGATATGCAGATCACCGAGACCGTCAACGAAGGCCTCCGCCGGGAATTCAAGATCGTCATAGCCGCGAACGACCTCGACGAGCGCCTGACCGGCAAGCTCACCGAGATGGCCCCGCGCGTTCACCTGCGCGGCTTCCGCCCCGGCAAGGCCCCCGTCTCCTTCCTCAAGAAGCAGTACGGCAAGTCCATGATGGGCGAGGTGGTCGAAGAGGCGGTCTCGCAATCGAGCCAGCAGGCGATCAAGGACAACGAGTTGAAGCCGGCCTTCCCGCCGCGCGTCGATCTCGTCAGCGAATTGCAGCAGGTCGTGGACGGCAACGCCGATCTCGAATTCACCGTGAAGGTGGACCTGATGCCGGAATTCGAGCTGGCCGACATCGGCTCGCTCAAGGTCGAACGCCTGACAGCCGAAGTGACGGACCAGGAAGTCGAAGACGCGACCACGCGCCTGGCCGAACAGGCCCGCACCTATTCGATGCGCCAGGGCGGCGCAGAAGACGGCGACGTACTGGTGATCGATTTCGTCGGCCGCATAGACGGTGAGGAGTTCGAATACGGCAAGGCGACCGATTTTAATCTCACCATCGGTCAGCACCAGTTGATCCCCGGTTTCGAGGAACAGCTTAAGGGCGCGAAGGCGGGTGAAGATCGCGTCGTGAAGGCGCCGTTCCCGGCCGACTATCCGAACCCGAAACTAGCGAACAAGGATGCCGAGTTCGAAGTGAAGGTGAAGGAAGTCAAACAGCCCGACGAACTGATCGTCGATGACGAACTGGCGAAGCGTTTCGGCGTCGACTCGCTGGCGTCGCTCAAGGATCGCGTGCGCGATCAATTGAAGAGCGATTTCGGCCGCGCGAGCCGTCTGCATCTGAAGCGCCGTATCCTCGACGCCCTCGATGCCGCCCACAATTTCTCGCTGCCACCGACCATGGTGGAAGGGGAGTTCGAAGGCATCTGGAAACAGGTTCAGGCCGAAATGTCGCGCGAAGGCAAAACCGCCGCCGACGAAGGCAAGACCGACGAAGAGCTGAAAAAGGAATATCACGACATCGCCGAACGCCGCGTACGTCTGGGCCTCGTGCTTGCCCGCATCGGCGAGCAGAACGGCATCGTGGTGCAGCCCGACGAAGTGCAGCGCGCCATCGCCGCGCGCGCCCGCCAGTTCCCCGGCCAGGAAGCGCAAGTGTTCGACTTTTACGCCTCGAACCAGCAGGCCATGAACGAAGTTCGCGCGCCGATCTTCGAAGACAAGGTGGTGGATTTCATCGCCGAACTCGCCGAAGTGACGGATCGCCCCGTGGATCGCGAAACCCTGTTCCTCGATCCCGACGAAGCGGCGGAAAAACTCGAAGGCGGCAAGGCCGAGCCCGAGAAAAAAGAAAAGAAGTCCAAAAAGGCGAAGAAGGAAGAGTAGGTTCTTCCTTCTTCCCGTTCATTTCAAAACGGTAAAGCCGGCTTTCTCGAATATCGCTTTGGCTTTCGCTCCCGAAAGATAGCCGAAGAAGTTCTTCGCTTCCGGCTTGGCATCGTTGATCAGTGCAGCCGGATAGACAATCCGTTGGTGCGAATTCTCCGGGAACATGCCGGCAATACTGACTTTCGGTTCCGCGATCGCGTCGGTCTTGTACACGATGCCAAGCGGCGCTTCCTTCCGCGCGACGTAAGCCAGCGCCACCCGCACGTTCTCCGCCGATACGATATGATTCTGCACGGAGGACCACACGCCGAGCGCGATCAGCGCCGTTCGCCCGTATTTGCCGGCGGGCACGCTGTCGGGATCGGCCATCGAAAGCCGCCCACCCCGCAGCGCCGCCACAAGCGGGAAGTGGTCCGCGACATTGATCGTGACATTGGAATCGGCAGGCGCGACCAGCACCAGCGAATTGCCGAGCAGGTTCTTCCGCGTGTGGCGTTCGATCAATCCTTTCGAATCCAGATAGTCCATCCAGTCCGTGTCGGCGGACATGAAGATGTCCGCACCCGACGATCTTTCGATCTGCTTGGCCAATGTTGAGGACGCAGCGAACGAGAACACGACATGAGTGTGCGTCTTCGCCTCGTAACTCTTGCCGACCCCCTCCAGCACCTCCGTTAACGATGCGGCGGCGAAAACGGTGATGTTAGCCGCTTGCGCCGGCACGAATGAGGAAAAGGCCGCTGCCAAGGCCGCAAAGGCAAGTTTGATCGGTCTCATGGCGGCTCCGGTGATCTCGCGGACTTCCAATAAATATCACGCGCGCTTTGGAAAAGATGGTGCGCTAGACGGCGTGGCCGTGCAGGGCGCAATCCTGTTCGTCGGTCTCGATCTGGATGGTGGCGTGCGGGATCGCGAACTTGTCGCGCAGCAGATCGGTGATCCGCCGCAATTCCGCATCGCCCGGATGTCCCGACGGAATGATAAGGTGACAGGTGAGCGCCGTTTCCGTTGTGCTCATCGGCCAGATATGCAGGTCATGCAGCGCACAGACGCCGGGGCAGGCTTCGAGAAAGCGCCGCACGGCCTGTTCATCCACACCGGGCGGAACCCCGTGCAAAGTCATTTTCATGGAATCGCGCAGCAAGCTCCAGGTCCCCGCTACGATCACGGCGGAAACGAGCAGGCTCACCGCCGGGTCGATCCAGTTCAGTCCTGTCGCCACAATCGCGAACCCGGCAATCACCACACCTAGCGAAACTGCCGCATCCGCCATCATGTGCTGGAATGCACCACGGATGTTGAGGTCGTGCTTACGTCCACGTGCGAACAGCAACGCGGTTGCGAAATTGATAACGATACCGATGGCCGCCACGATGATGACGGTCCTGCCCGCCACAGCTTGGGGCTGGAAGAATCGCTGCACGGCTTCCACCGCAATCGCACCCGTCGCAATCAGCAGGAAGACCGCATTGAACAACGCTGCGAGAATGGATGACGACCTCAAGCCATAGGTGAAGCGCGGCGAGGGCGCGCGCTGCACCAGCCGGTTGGCCATCCACGCCACGCCCAGCCCCAGTACGTCTCCAAGATTGTGTCCTGCATCGGCGATCAGCGCCATGGAGTGACTGAACACACCATAACCCGCTTCGATGATCACAAAGCCCAGGTTCAGCGCGATCCCCACTGCGAACGCGAAACCGAAATCCGCGGGCGCATGGCTGTGCCCGTGATGGTGGTGATGATGATCGTGGTCGTGAACGTGCGCCGCCATTCAGCTCTCCAGCACCACGAAGGCTACGCCCAGAAGAATAAGAACGCACCCCAGAATGATGCCCTCATACTTCTCAAGCTTGTCGAGCCGGAATCGCTCCAGCCCCGCGAGCGTCAGCGATGTGAACGTCACCATCCCTGCAATGGTCGCCACTGCCAGCACCACACTTGACAGCGCAAACCCCTGCCAGCCGAACCGCGCCGCCGAAACATAGACGGGCAGAAAGGCTTCGCAGGGCGAAAGCGTCAGAAGGGTGAACAGCCCGACGATCGCTGCACGGTCCGAAGTCCGCTGTCGCGCATGCGCCTCAAGCTCATGGGCGATATCGTGTTCATGGTCGTGATCGTGATGATGGTCATGTCCATGTCCGCCCGGCGTGAGATGAACATGCCGCCCGGTCGATCCGCGATAAATATAGAAAAGCCCCACCAGCACCAGCAGCCCGCCACCCAGCAGCGGAAAGATACTGCCCGTCAGCCGGTCCACATTCATGCCCAGCCAAATCACCAGCACGCCCAACAAGGTGGTGATCAGGATGTGTCCCGTCCCCGCGAACGCGGTGATGGCGAGCGTCTTGGTCTTGTTCCAGTGCTGCGCCCGCGCCGTCACCACGAAGGGCAGCCAATGCGTCGGCAGCGCGGCATGGAAGAACGCCACGGTAAAGCCCGCGGCCACAATGGACAGGATAAGCGCCTGGTTCATGGCCGTTACCTAATGCAGCGCGCGGAAAAAGCAAAAGCCGTGCTAGGCTCGAGGCGGGGCTAAGAGGGCAGGATCATGATTTTTGAACAGGTCTCGACCGGCGGCTGCCAATCCTATCTCGTCGGCTGCTCCGACACCTGTTCGGCCGCGGTGATCGACCCCGAGGTCCGCCAGATCGACCGTTACCATGCGCTCGCGGTCCGCGACGGCTTGCGGGTCAAATTCGTCGTCGACACCCATACCCACGCCGATCATTTTTCCGCCACCCGCCAGATCGGTGAAGCGCTCGGCGTACCCGTCGTGATGAATCGCTACAGCGCCGCACCTTTCGCCGACATGCGACTGGACGATGGTGACATGCTCGCCGTGGGAAATTTGCGCCTTCGCGCGCTGCACACCCCCGGCCACACCCGCGATTCGATGTGCCTGGTGATGGACGATCGCGTCTTCACCGGCGACACACTGCTCATCGGCGGCACCGGCCGCACCGACTTGCCGACCGGCGATCCCGAAATGCTTTACGACAGCCTTTTCAACAGACTGCTCAAGCTAGATCCCAAAACGCTCGTCTATCCTGCGCACGACTATAAAGGCCGCACCAATTCCACCGTCGGCGACGAGATCGCCAACAATCCCCGCCTGCAGCAGCGCGAACGCGCCGCTTTCGTGGACATGATGCAGCACCTCAATCTCAGCGCACCCACCCATCTCACCGAAGCCCTGCGCACCAATATGAGCGGCGGCAAGACGGTGGTGCAGTTGCTGTCCGAAGCATCCAACGTCGTCCCCTTCGTGTCGCTGGCCGAACTGCAATCGCGGCAGGCTGCCCGCGCAAACGACTTCGTCATTCTCGACGTTCGCGAGAAAGATGCGTTCGTCGCCGGGCATGTTCCCGGCGCGAAGCACTTGCCGCGCGGGCAGCTCGAATTGCGGGTGAACGACGAACTGCCCGATCCCACCATGCGCATTGTGGTCTATTGCGAGTTCGGAAAGATCTCGACACTCGCGGCGGCGACCTTGCGGCAATTGGGTTTCATGCGCGCCGCCGCACTCGACGGCGGCATGAAGGCGTGGCGGGAAGGCGGTTTCCCGGTCGAAGCGGCGGGCAATTAACCCCTCGTCCGGCATGGTGTTAACGCAGGTGCAGGTACCGGCGTTGACAGCGCGCCAACGCATCCTATGTTCGTCTGTCCTATTCGAACGGCTGAGGCTGATGAACGACCCCCGCGACGTCTACATGAACACGCTGGTTCCGATGGTGGTGGAGCAATCCTCCCGCGGCGAGCGCGCTTACGACATCTATTCCCGCCTGCTGAAGGAACGCATCATCTTCGTGACTGGGCCTATCGAGGATTACGGCGCGAGCCTCATCACCGCCCAGCTTCTTTTCCTTGAGGCCGAGAATCCCAAGAAAGAGATCGCGATGTACATCAACTCGCCGGGCGGCGTGGTGACGGCCGGGTTGGCCATTTATGACACCATGCAATACATCCGCCCCGGCATTCAGACCTTGTGCGTCGGCCAGGCCTCTTCGGCCGCGACACTTTTGCTGTGCGCCGGCCGGAAGGGCGAACGCTTCACCCTACCCAATTCAAGGATATTGGTGCACCAGCCCTCGGCCTCCTATTACGGTCAGGCGGCGGATATCGCCCGGCACGCTCAGGAGATCCTCAAGCTCAAACGCCGGCTGAACGAGATCTATGCCAAGCACACCGGCCAACCCCTTGAGGTGGTTGAAAAAGCCCTGGATCGCGATACCTATATGACGGCCGAGGAGGCCAAGACCTTCGGGTTGGTCGATCAGGTCCTCGCGCGCCGCCCTGAGGTCCCCGATCAGGCCAAACTTAATGCCTAGTTCCCAAGCAGGGACAGGCACTTGGAGCCAACTTAAACAAATCTTGATCCGCCGGCTTCTATCGTGGTCGTATGTAAAGGGTGCTTCGAATTCCGGGTTGGCGTGGTTCGTGCACAAAGGCGGTCCAAGAGCCCTTTCGAAGGGGCGGGTGTCTCAGGAGAGACCATAAGTCATGAGTAAGGCCAGCGGCGGCGACTCGAAGAACACGTTGTATTGCTCCTTTTGCGGCAAGAGCCAGCACGAGGTCCGCAAGCTCATTGCGGGCCCGACCGTCTTCATCTGCGATGAATGCGTCGAACTCTGCATGGAAATCATCAAGGAGGAAAACAAGACCTCCTTCATGAAGTCCAAGGAGGGCGTCCCCACTCCGCAGGAGATCTTCAAGGTTCTGGACGACTACGTCGTCGGCCAACAGCACGCCAAGAAGGTGCTCTCGGTCGCGGTTCACAATCACTACAAACGGATAAATGCGTCCGGAAAGAACCAGGACGTCGAACTCGCCAAATCCAACATCATGCTGATCGGCCCGACCGGTTGCGGCAAGACGCTGCTCGCGCAGACGCTCGCCCGCATCCTCGATGTGCCCTTCACGATGGCAGACGCCACGACGCTCACCGAAGCAGGTTATGTCGGCGAGGACGTCGAGAACATCATCCTGAAGCTGCTGCAGAACGCCGACTACAACGTCGAGCGCGCGCAGCGCGGCATCGTCTACATCGACGAAGTCGACAAGATCAGCCGCAAGTCCGACAACCCGTCGATCACGCGCGACGTGTCGGGTGAAGGCGTGCAGCAGGCGCTCCTCAAGATCATGGAAGGCACGATTGCCTCCGTGCCTCCGCAGGGCGGCCGCAAGCATCCGCAGCAGGAGTTCCTGCAGGTCGACACCACGAATATCCTGTTCATCGTGGGCGGCGCGTTCGCAGGGCTGGACAAGATCATCTCCCAGCGCACGCAGGGAACTTCGATGGGTTTCGGCGCCACGGTGCGTTCGCCCGACGAACGCCTGACCGGCGAAATCCTGCGCGAGGTGGAACCGGAAGACCTGTTGAAGTTCGGCCTGATCCCGGAATTCATCGGCCG
>Ga0070661_100002255_pt1 | contig 13220 bp, 10 predicted proteins | sample KBSC43metaG_FD_64663 | JGI IMG/M metagenome (GOLD analysis project Ga0070661, IMG submission 64663) | Corn rhizosphere microbial communities from Kellogg Biological Station, Michigan, USA - KBS C4-3 metaG | ecosystem: Host-associated > Plants > Roots > Rhizosphere > Soil ...
GAACGTCATCCAGAACAATGTCGGTGTCCCGTGCCGGGACGCCATGTCCAGGGCGACCGCGAAGGCCTTCGCGCTATACGTCGCGTCGAGTCTCCATCCACGAAGCTCGTCCACGAGGATCGCAGCGTGTTCGGCGGTCGGATGGGGCCGAGCGTACGCACCCGCGTAGAGATCGTGCGAGACGGCGACGCGGTCACCGCGCACCGGTGCCGGCGGGTTGCCGGCATACCGCCCGATGAGCTGCCGCGTGCGCTCCGCCAGACGAAGGACGCGCCAGCGATTTGCCCCGATCCGCGGCCCCACGCGCGCGCCGACGACGATGGTGTCCATTCCGGCGATCGCGAATCCGAGCGCGAGCCCCGCTGCCGTGCCACCGCTCCCGAGCGGCACGACCAGTCGAGCCGGAGGCGGGAGCTCGCCCGCCTCGATCTGGTCGGCCAGCTCGAGCGCCGCGTTCACATGGCCTAACGTGCCTAACGGGTTACTGCCGCCGAGCGGGATGTAGTGTGCCTGACGCGTGAGTCGAAGACGAATGAGCGGGGGGATCGCCGTCACGACGTTCGACGCCGTGATGACCTCCGCACATTCGGCCACGGTCCGCTCCGCCACCTCGTGCGCGGACGGGTGCATGTCGTGGTGCCAGCGCACCGCGATCGTCTTGGCTCCCAGCCGCGCCGCGTGAACGGCCGTCGCGAGGATGTGCGTCGATCCCACGCCGCCGAGCGTCAACACGGTGTCGCCCTGTCCGACTCGTCCGAGGAGGAATTCCAGCGACCGGACCTTGTTGCCGCCTAACACATCCGACGACAGGTCCTCGTGCTTCACCCATAACGAGTCGACGTCGCGAAACCCTTCGAGGTGCTCCACGGGCGTCGGAAACCGAGCCAGCCGCGAGCGCGGGATCGCGGCGAGGGCAGGGAAGCGACGGACGAGCGGAATGGGCTCGTCGCGGTCGGATGGCGCGACGGCGGGTGACTCGGGTGCCCCGGGCCCTTGAGGCCCGGAGTCAGTCATCCTCGAGGTCCTCGAACACTTCGACCGGCTCTCCCACCACGTCCTGCACGTAGAGCATCTTCACCGCGACCATGGTTGCGGCCAACAACGGTACCGCGCACAGCAGGCCGAGGAAGCCGAAGATCAAGGCCATGAGTGCCTGCGCGATAATCGTGAGCGCCGGGGGCAGGTCGACACCCTCACGCATGAGAAACGGAATCAGCAGATAGTTCTCCATCTGCTGGATGGCGATGTACGCCACGATCACGGCGAGGGCCTTCTGCGGAGAATCGACGAAGCCCATCGCAACGGCGGGCAGCGCGCTCAGAATCGGCCCGACGGTGGGGACGAACTCGAGAAGCCCCGCGATGACGCCCAAGGGCACGGCGGCGTTCACGCCGAGGATGAGCAGCACGATGGTCGAAACGACGCCGATCACCACCATCGCGATAAGCTGCGTCACGAGCCATTTCCGAAGTGCGATTGATATCGCGGTCAGCACCTCCCCGGCGCGCTTCCTCCACGGTTTCGCGAAGAGCTTCATCAGTCCATCGTGATACGTGTCCGGGTCCGCACCGATGTAGATCGACAAGACGAGAATCAGCACCAGCCCGGCAAACACCGAGATGGTCGATGACAGGAAGCCGAACAGGTATCTCGTGAGTCCCGCGAGCTGGCCGAGTATCCGCTGCTTGAGCGTCTGGGGTGGAGCCGTGGTCGATGCACCCGCGGTCGCGGCAAGGGCGCTGTCCGTCGGCACCTGACGAGGGGAGGCGCCGGTCGTACGCTCGGCCGGCGTCTCCGGGCCTTTCACGGGCTGCGGAGTGGGTCCTGGCGCCGTCGTCGATGATCTCCCGCGGATCAGCGATCCCAGGAACCCCTTGCTCTGAGCCCACTGGTCGATCTTGTCGATCGCTTCGGGCAGCTTCGTCTGCAACTCCTGCGACTGAGTTGCCAGCACGGGGCCGGAAACGACGAAAAATCCAACGATCGCGCCTGCAGAACCAAGTACGATCAGCGCGGCGATGAGGCCGCGAGGCGCACGCACGCGCGCCCGCACCCAATCCACCCCGGCCGAGACCGCGAGTCCGAACAGGACCCCAAGAAAGGCCGTGAGAAAGACCGTTTGCGCGAGCCAAATGAGGCGAAGAGCGAGGTACATCGCGGCGACCGCCGCGGCTGCACGCAAGACATCGGACGTTCGCCACCCGATCTGACGGCGCCGTCGCTCGGCCGCGCGAACCGGCGTTGCGGGCGTCGGAGTGGCCGCGCTCACCGCGGAGTGTGGACTTGGAGGCTTCTCGCTCATCGGGAATCGGGAAATCGGGAATAGGGAATCGGGAATCGAAACACGGTCGACGTCGGGTGAGCGAGGTGCGTTGTTCAGCCGCGTGCTAGATTACCCGAGCCCGCGGTCGACCGGAATATCCAGGACCTGCGAGCGGCGCGAATGGCGAGCCGGATGCATGCGACCGATTCCCGATTCCCGATTCCCGAAGTGACAGTCCGAGATCAAAAACCGCCCTTGTATCTCGACGGGAAGGAGGCAGTCGAGCGGTTCATCGCCACCATCGCGAACACTCGAGCCATCGCGCTCGACACCGAAGGCGCAAGCTTTCACCGGTTCATCGACCGGATCTACCTGCTCCAGCTCTCGACGCGTGAAGCGAGTGCGATCCTCGATCCTCTCACGATCGGTGTCCCGGAGGGCCTCGGGCGCCTTCTCGAATCGCGCTCGGTCGAAGTCGTCTTCCACGACGCTGACTACGACCTGAGGCTCCTCCATCAGGACTACGGCTGGAAGGTCACCAACATCTTCGACACGCGCGTCGCCGCGCAGCTCCTCGGTATTCGCGCGTTCGGCCTCGCCGCGCTGCTCGAGCGCTTCTTCGGTGTAAAGCTCGACAAGAAGCATCAGCGCGCCGACTGGTCCATGCGGCCCCTTACGGCGGGCATGCTGGAGTACGCCGCGCAGGACACCGAGTACCTGCTCGATCTCCGGGATCGCCTTGGGAACGAGCTCGAGAAGCTGAACCGGTCGAACTGGGCGGCGGAGGAATTTGGTCGCCTCGAGGGGACCCGGTGGGCCACTGACGACGAGCGAGAGGCATTCCTGCGCGTCAAGGGAGCGCGCGACCTCAACCGGCGGCAGCTTGCAGTTCTGCGCGAGCTGGTGATCTGGCGTGACGAGCTGGCACGAACGCTGGACCGCGCGACGTTCCGCGTGGTGAGCAACGATACGCTGCTCGAGATCGCGCGCCTCGCGTCGAATGGCCGTCCGCAGCTGTCAGGAGTGAAGGGCATGCCGCGCGGGATTCTCGAATCGCGATCGAGCGAGATGCTTGCGGCCGTGGAACGTGGGCTCGCGGTTCCCGAAGCGCAGCTTCCGAGGTTTCCGCGTGCCCAGCGCTGGGAGCGCGATCCGGATTTCGACGACGTCGTGGCGCGACTCAAGACCGTTCGCGACGCTGCCGCTGCAAGACTCGATCTCGATCCCGGCGTGCTGTGTCCGCGCGAGCGGCTCGAGGCGGTGGCTCGTCGCCGCCCGAAGGCCGTCGAAGAGCTGGGTGAAATCCCGGATCTGCGCCGCTGGCAGGTCGAGCAGCTCGGAGAGGATTTCGTTCGTGCCTTGCGCGACGCACCGTCGTCTTCCCGGAAGGCGACGTCGGCCGGCGAACGCGCATCCACCGGTCGGCCAACGGGCGGCACAAAACGCGACGATTCGCCCTATAAGCAGTAGGACTCATCGCGGGCGCATTCAAACTTGGAAGCTCAGTTGTACTCTTATCGCATCGTGCGCGCTGCGGCTCGCTGGTCCGGCGTGGTTGCGGTGTCGTTCGCGCCATGTATCGCCGCCGCACAGAATCGGCCCGATTCGAGCGCCCGCATCACCCATAGCACCGCTGCCGGAGAGTCGGCCGACTCCTCCGCGATCGCCCCGCCGGTTTCTCGCGAGTTCCGCGGCGTCTGGGTTGCGTCGGTGGCGAATATGGATTGGCCGTCACGTCCCGGGTTGCCGGTCGCGCAGCAGAAGGCGGAGCTCATCGCGATTCTCGATCGCGCCGCGGCGCTCAACCTGAACGCGGTCGTACTGCAGGTACGTCCCTCGGCCGACGCCTTGTACGCGTCACAAAAGGAGCCCTGGTCCGCGTTCCTGACGGGGGCGATGGGCAAGCCGCCGGTGCCGTTCTATGATCCGCTCGCCTTCGCCGTCGAGGAGGCGCATGCGCGGGGGCTCGAGCTGCACGCGTGGATCAATCCCTATCGCGCGCACTTCCCGGCGGACAGGTCGCCCATTGCCGCGACACATATCGCTCGCCGCCGGCCGGATCTCGTCGTGAAGTACGGGCCGTACCTCTGGCTCGACCCGGGAAGCGCCGAGGTGCGTTCGTATACCGTCGGCGTAGTCCGCGACATCGTTAGGCGCTACGACATCGACGCGATCCACATCGACGACTACTTCTACCCGTACAAAGAGCACACGCGTCGCGGGCGCGAGATTCCGTTTCCCGACGGCCGCACCTGGCGTGCGTATCGGCAGAAAGGTGGAACCCTCGCGCGCGACGACTGGCGGCGGCAGAACGTCGACCGCCTCATCGAGCAGCTGTACAAGACGGTGAAGGGGGAGAAGCCGTGGGTGAAATTCGGGATCAGCCCGTTCGGCATCTGGCGCCCCGGCAATCCGGAAACCGTGCGCGGGCTCGACGCCTACACCGAGCTGTTCGCGGATTCGCGGAAGTGGCTCCAGCGTGGCTGGGCAGACTATTTCACGCCACAGCTCTACTGGCGCTCGAGTGCTCCGCAGCAGCGGTACGACGAGCTGCTGCACTGGTGGGCCGGGCAGAACGCGTTCGGCCGTCACCTCTGGGTGGGGAACTATACGAGCCGCGTCATGGGGGAGGGGGCGAATTGGCCGGCGTCGGAGCTGCTGGAGCAGGTGCGCCTAACGCGCGCGGACTCGGGCGCGAGCGGCAACCTCCATTTCAGCATGAGCGTCTTCATGCAGAACCGGGACAGCCTGGGAGACCGGCTCGTCGCCGGCCCCTACGCCGGGCCGGCGCTCGTACCGGCATCGCCGTGGCTCGACAAGCGCCCGCCTAGCGCGCCGCGGGCTCAAGTCCAGCTGGACACGCTTTCCGGTCGCACCACGGTGACCATCGAACCGGTCGGCGCCACGCCCGCGAGGCTCTGGGTGGTGCGCGCGCGCTTTGGCGACACGTGGACTACGAGCATCGTTCCGAGCTCGGTGCGCGAACACTCCTTCGCCGCGAGCGACGCGTCCGCGCGGCCGGATCTCATCGTCGTGACCGCGATCGGTCGGACAGGAATGGAGTCGCTGGAAACCCGGATTCGTCCCTAGAATCCGAGATACGCTCTGACTCTGGGCTCGATTCGCTCGGGACTCCAGAACGGCGACCACACGAGGTTCACAGCGACGTCGCCAACGCCTGGAATCGCCTTGAGGTGACGCTCCGCGTCGGTCATGATCTCCGGCCCTGACGGGCATCCCGGCGACGTCAACGTCATGTCGACCGACACCGTGTTGCCCTCCACGCGAATCGCGTAGACGAGCCCGAGGTCGAGAATATTCAGGTTGAGCTCAGGATCTTTGACGCGTCGAAGCGCGAGCTTCACCTGATCTTCTGTCAGCGCATCGGCAGTGTCATCGGCCATCGCTGCGTCGCTCGCACCGCCATTCGACGAACCCTCACTATTCGAGCCCGGCGACGGAGCCGGCACCGCCCGATGCGATGGGCGGTCCGCCTCGGAAGCACTCACCGGCAACTCGCGCTCGTGTGGTGTGCGGGCAGCATCCTGCGGCGCGCCGGCCCGTGGCGCGTCGTCAGACGAATTCATTGAGTTGCTGGGCTCGGCCATCGATCACTCCGTCGCTCGTAGTCGAAAGATCGATCGCGAGCGGAGCTTCCGGAAGCCGAGTGTGGCCGCCGGGACGGGTGTCCGTCAGTTCGAGCTCTTGGCCTTGGACGAAGCGCTCTTGGTGCTCTTCGACGCGGACGGCTTGGCCGACGATTTACTGGTCGACGCCCCGCTCTTCTTCACGGTCGACTTCGAGCTCGACTTCTTGGACGCCTGCGCCTTCCCGCTGCGGCTCGAATGACTCCGCGACTTGCGCGCCGTGCGAACCGGGCGATTCCAGCCGGCCGCCTTGTCCGCGCGGAACGTGCGCGGCATCGCGATGACGTTGTCCGGGTTGTCCACGACAGATGCAACCGCTGCGTCCGCGAGGTCGGCGCGTACGTCGGAGATGACCTTCGCTGGCCGACGAGCGCGAGCCGCGTGTACCCGGTTCGTCAGGAGCAGCACGAACATCTGACGCTCGGGATCGATCCAGATCGACGTCCCGGTATAGCCTGTGTGACCGTAGGCGCGCGAATCGAGGAACTTGCCGGAGCCCCCGTCACCGTCGGCCGTGTCCCATCCGAGCGCGCGGGTACCTGCCGCACGGTGCGTGAACAGGGCGACCGTCGTGTCGCTGAGGACGCGGACGCCGTTGAACGATCCACCGTTCAACATCATCTGGGCGAAGATCGACAGGTCGGCCGCGGTGCTGAACAGCCCCGCGTGACCGGCTACGCCGCCTAACGCATACGCGTTCTCATCGTGCACCTCGCCCCGGAGCGGATACCCGCGGGGCGGGGCGATCTCGGTCGGCGCGATTCTATAGGTCAGCGAGTCGGACGGGCGGAAGAACGTGTCGTTCATTCCCAACGGCTCGAACACCTTGTCGTGCAGGAACACGTCGAGCGATTCGCCGGAGATCGCTTCGATCACGAAGCCCAGGACGTCGGCGCCAAGGTCGGAATAGATGTAGCACTGACCCGGCTTGCACTCGAGGTTCGTCGAGAGCACCGCGGCTCGCGCCTCATCCGGCGTACGAGCAAGGCGCCACAGATCTCTCCCGGACGGAAGGCCGGATCGGTGCGTGAGCAGTTGCCGCACGGTGACCGAATCCTTCCAGCCGCCGGAGAACGCCGGGAGATAGGTGGACACCGGCGCGTTGAGGTCGAGACGCCCCTGATCGTACAGGACCATCGCCGCGGTCGTCGTCCCCACCACCTTGGTCAGCGAAGCGAGGTCGTAGATGGAGCGATCGGCGGTCACGCGCGCACTGCTGGTCGTCCACCCCAGCTTGCCGAAGCCTCGCTGGTAAACGGCGTAGCCATTCCGGCCGATGACGACCGAGGCGCCCGGATATCCTCCAGCATTGATACCGCGCATGACGATGCGGTCGATCGACGCCAGGCGGGTGGCGGACATGCCCACCGACTTTGGCGTGTTGACCGGCAAACCGTCCGACGCGGCCAGCGCAATCGATGCGCCGAGGAGGATTTCGTGGACCACCGATACTCCGAGCTACGGCTTGTTGGCGACGGCTATCGAGCGCCGGCGCCTTACAGTGAACGACAAAGAGCGTGATGCACGGTCTTGTCGGACTCGAGCGAGTCCGCACCACCGCTTCACGACTCACATACTATCGACGTCTCTGCGAAGTTCCGTAGACGACGCGACTTACACGCCCTACTGTTATTCTTGTGACCTCTTCTGTCAAGACGAGTGATGGTCAATCGGGTCACAGCCAAGGACCCTATTTTGTGATCTGGATCACAAGTCATTTAGCTCGTATCGGTTGCACGGATGAGCTCGGCGAACGCCTTGCAAGGTTGCTCGTGGGCTAATGCCAGCAGCTCGTAGCAAGCAGCAGTAGCCCGCAGCCGTCGGCTACCAGGTAGCCGCTACGTAAACCACTGGAACCCATTCGGTGACGAAGTAGCAGAGTCCCATGGGAATGGATCAAGTCCTCATTCAGCGCGCCATCGAAGGCGATGAGCGGGCGCTGCAGGCCCTATGGTCGCAGCACTCGCCACACATCGACGCCGTCATCCGGCGTCTGGTCGGCGACCCCGACCTCGCCGCCGACGTCGCGCAGGAAGTGTGGATTCAGATCTTCAGGGCACTCCCGTCTTATCGCGGGGAGTCGCAGTTCGGAACATGGGCCCACCGCATCGCCGTCAACCGGACGCTCAACGCACTCAGGCGAACACGCCGGATCGCGAAGTCCGAAGCAGATATCGAGGACGACACCGTCGCGGTGGAACACGACAGCGAGCGCGCCCTGCTCGCCGCGAGCATTGAGGAAGCAGCGAACCGGTTGTCGCCCGGGGCCAGGACCGTATTCATGATGCACGACGTCGAAGGCTACACGCACGAGGAGATTGCCCGCGAGCTTGGCATCACCCCGGGCGGATCGAAATCCCAGCTGTTCAAGGCGCGCGCAAAGCTTCGCCGGCTGCTTGCGCACGTGGTGGATGGACTCACGCCAGACACGGATCCCGAGAATGTCGCACCTGTCTTCTGAGCGCCTCGCCGAGCTTGCCGACGGCGAGCCCACCGTCGCGGAAGCGGAGCACCTCGCCGCGTGCGCGATCTGCGCCGCCGAGCGGAGTGCACACCGACGGCTGTTGTCCATGGCATTGGACGAGCGTGACCGCATCGCCCCACCGCTCACGGAGTGGTCGACGCTGGCGGCGAAGCTGCGTGAACAACGCATCATCGCCGATGACTACGTGCCACCATCGACCGTCGAGACCGGCGTCGTGCCCATCGCGAAGCCAAGACCGCACCGGCGTGCGTGGCTCGTTGGACTCCGCGTCGCGGCAGGACTCGTGTTCGCCGTGGGCTTTGGTGCGTTAGGCAGGATGAGCGCCGGCGCCAGCGTCGCGCCATCCGGCAAAGAGATGACGACGTTGGCGAGTCGGGTTTTCCGCGGCTCGGCTGAAAAAGTCATGCCGTCCGTGTTCGGCGATCCGACATCGCCATTCAGTAGCGTGGAAGACGCGCTCGCCACCCTCGAAACCTCACAACGCAACTACGATCGCGCCGTGGCGTTCATTGCCGCTCACGATTCCACAGTGCAGTCTCCCGACGCGGGCGATGTGTTCCGCACGCGTCTGGCGGCGCTCGACGAGATGGCCGAGACGTCGCGGCAGGCGCTCTCGGTGGCGCCTGCGGACCCCGTGCTCAACCAGTACTACCTCTCGACACTCGGCGCGCGTGAGGTCACGCTGCGGCAGCTCGGGAGCGTGCTTCCGCCGGGCACTCGGCTCACACGTTTCTAGCTCGTGCCCTTCCTACGAACCCGTTGTGGCGTTGCCACGTGAATTTTTCGATGGATAGCAGCAGGTATTCAACTCCGCGTATGCGATCACTCACGTTCCTCATCCTCACGGTGTCGTCGGCGACGGTGGCCGTCGGGCAGCAGCCCGACAAGCCGCGATGTCGCGACTGCGCGACCGCCGAGGGGCGTGCATCGACGGAGGCTCGCCTGGCGCAGATGCGCGATTCGCTGCGGTTGCGTACGGGCTTCGAGGGTGAGATCGAGAGTATCGCGGCACAGCTGCTCGTGGTGACGCAGCTGCAGACGCGCGCTAGCCAGGCGCTCGACGCACTGCGATCCGGGCAGTCGTCCGAAGCGAGTCGGTCGCAGGTGGAGGCGGTCGCCCGCCAGCTTCGCGAGCAGATCGACCAGGCGGCCCAACGGTCTCAGATGCTTCGGACGCAGCTCGCCTCGCTCTGTGATCGGAGCTCGAAGCCCGAGGGTTACATGGGCATCACGTTCTCGGCGACCATGAGCGCCGACGCTGGCCGATCGGGCGGTGAGGTCTTCCGCTTCGCGGAGAACCCCACGGTGGAGACGGTCGAGCCGGGCTCTCCGGCCGAGCGCGCGGGCGTCGCCAAGGGCGATGAGATCATCCTCATCGATGGCCAGTCGGTGGTCGGGCGCGACATCGCGTTCAACCAGCTGCTGCGCCCCGGAGCCCGCCTCCCGCTCCGCGTTAGGCGCGATGGCGACACGCGGGATGTGCTCCTCGTCATCAAGCAGCGTCCACCGTCGCTCGACAATGGATGTCCGTTCCTCGACGCGCGTATCATGGCGGCGTTTGGGGATCCGATCTCGATCGGGCGGTGGCCGTTGAGTGGTGGGATCGTTCGCGGCGCACCGCTTCCGCCAGCCGCGACTCCAGGGTCGGGTGCGCGACCGCGAGTCGCTCCTCGCGCCGCGGAGCCGACGACCGCGGTCGTGGTCGGGGCGAACGGCGTCGTGACGGTCACGCCCGCTGCCCCGCTCGTGCCAAGTGTGCCGATGCCTGCCCCTAACGCGGTCGAGACATCGCCGCCGGATCAGCGGAACGTGTTCGTCTTCTCCCGCATGTCAGCGCCGATGGTCATCGCCGGGGCGACGATCGTGCGGACGAACGCCGATCTACGCGAGACGTTCGGCGTCAAGAGCGGTGTGCTCGTTCTCGACGTGGCCCGCGGGTCACCGGCCTACAGCTCCGGCCTCAAGGGCGGCGATGTCATCGTGTCCGTCGGCCGAGTCGCCGTGACGTCGCCGTTGTCGATCCAGCGGGCGATCGAGACGGCGGATGGGACGGAGCTGCCGCTCCGCATCATCCGTAAGAAGAAGGCGCAGTCCCTGACGCTGCGCTGGTAGCGTCGTCCGAGGAGCTCAGCTTCCGTGCGTTAGGCACGAGACTCTTGTGGATCGAGAGGGCGGCCACGGCGCCCTCGGCCGACGCGACGACCGCGAGCTGCGGTCCCGGGGTGACATCGCCGGCGGCCCATACGTGCCTGACCGATGTGTGGTGGTGCTCATCCACAATGATCTGGCCGTCCTCGTCGCGCTCGCATGCGAGCTGGGCGCCCAGGTCATCGGCAGGGCGCTGCGATAGGCTGAAGAAGAGGTGGTCGCAGTCCAGGTGCATGCCGCCCTCGAGCTCCAGGGAGTAGATCCAGTCGCCCTGCGGCACGACCCGCTCGACACGGGCAGATAACACGGGGATGTTCAGCGCGTCGAGCCTCTCACACTGATCCGCATCGAGGTCGGGGTCGCGGCCATTCGTGCAGATCACGATGTCGCGCGTCCACGTCGTGAGGTTGAGCGCCATGCCGGCAGCTTTCCTGCCGGACGCGAGCACAACCACCTTCGTGCCGCGTGTCTCGTACCCGTCGCAGTCTGGACAGACGTGCGCGGCGCTGCCGTACACCTGCTGTAGCCCCGGTATTTTCGGCCACTCGTCGCGCAGCCCGAACGCGAGCAGCAGACGAGCCGCCCGCAGCGTACGCGTCTCGGCGCGAGGTGAGTTGTCCCACGGCGCGCGCGGAGACCCCGAGCCGCGGTGATCGTCGCGCGCCTTCGTCCCGCGCATCGGGTCGAACTGAAGCTCGAAGCCGACACTGGTCCTCCGGACCCGGACGACGAATCCATCGATGAGCTCGACACCGTACTGGCGACACTCGTCACGGGTCTTCCCGCGAAGCTCAGCCGGCGTAATCCCCGGGTGGCCGGGAAAGCCGTTCACGCCGCGTGTCTCCCAATTGCGGGGGTCGCCGGAATCGATGAGGACGACGCGATGCAGATAACGCCCAAGCCAGAGCGCTGCCGTCAGCCCTGCGGGTCCGCCGCCGACTATAGCTACGTCATAGGGATCGCTCACATCGGGCGGTGAAGGCAGACTTGGTGCCACGCGTCGGGAATCGGGAATCGGGGAATCGGGAATCGAAAACCCTCGGGACGCTCATCTCGTGTAGAGAGGCCTCCCGAGGGTCTACGATTCCCGATTCCCGATTCCCGATTCCCGGCTACTTCACCTTCCCCGGAGGCAGCGTATAGAGCAGTCTCGCCGTAGCGCGATCCGCGTCGGACAGCTCCTTCACGCGCACCTTCGGCGTCATGATGTTCGCCGTGTCCGTCGTGTGATCGAGACCGATCAAGTGGCCGACCTCGTGGAGTGCAATCGCGCGAACGGCCGAACTGTCCAGCGGCTCTCCGCCGCGGTGGTGAATCGCGAGCACAATGTTCGCCTCGACGATCCACCAATCATCGTCATGCGCCCAGAGCGTCTTACCGCTGATCTGCTCGTCGAAGCGGTCGATCCAGTTGACGTGAATGTCGGCCTTTGCCGAGTCGTGAACGAACGTGAACATGAGCGGGATTCCCGTCAGCGCCCACTCCTCGAACGCGGCGCGCACGATGTCGGGGTATCCGACGCTGAAATCCGTTGTGGTCGATCGCGGCTGAATCCACACGCGAAGCGGACGGTTCCGACGATCGGGCCATCGAGCCAGTGCGGAGTCGCGCTGCAGCAGCAGTTCATCCACGTACGTGCCGGGCGAGCCTTCGCGCAGCCGACGGCGAATGTCGTCGAGGTCGCGCGGCGCGGATACGTCTCCCGTGACCGGTGTCTCGGCGGGCCGCACGCGACGCGTCTCCGACGCGCTGCTCGCGATCGGTGCAGACACCGCTCCGCCAAGGTACTCGGAGTACACACGCGCACTTCGCGCCTCGACGGCGACAAATACTGCGAGCGCAGTGACTACAGTACCGAACACCAGTTCGAGACGACGCATTACTCGTGGTTACGCCGTGGGAGTCGACAGAAACGACTCGACGAGGGTGAAGAACAGCTCTGGCGATTCCCAAAACGGCATATGGCCCGCGTCGGGGATCACTTCGAGACGAGTATTCCCGAGCGTTGCAACGATCTCACGTGCAACGCCGACGGGTAGCAGATCTCTTTCTCCGTGCATGACGAGCGTTGGCACCGAAACGGCACGGAGCAACGCTCGCCAGTCGTAACCCTCACCACGCAGCCGCGCCGCGACTGCAGCGCCGGTCCGACTATGTGATCGCGGTGGCGAAAACATCGCGGCAAGTGATGCATCGGCGAACCACGCCGCGTACATCGCGCGCGAGTACGCACTGTGGATGCCCGGCTCGGGTTGAAGCAGCGCGTCGGTGTCGATGTGCTCGAGAATCGCGCGATCGCTCGGACCCAACCGCGGCAGCGCATCGCGAAGGAGATTCTCCTGCCAGTTGCCGACAGGACCGACGCTATCGACGAGCACGAGTCGCCGAACAGCACTTCGATCTCGTTCAGTCGCCAGCATGGCGAGGCCACCGCCCCACGAGTGGCCTAACACGTCCCAGGTGCCAAGGCCTAGGGCTTCGCGAATCGCGGGCAGATCGCCGGCATCGTGCTCGATACGAGCGGCACTCGCACCGGGCGGTGCTTGCGATGCCCCCCGACCTCGCTGGTCGTAGAGGATGAGCTGACGGCGCTCGGACAAGGGAGCGAGTGCGGGCCACAACAGATTGTGATCGAACAACAGTCCGCCATTCACACACACGAGCGGTATCGCGCCGT
>Ga0070661_100002256_pt1 | contig 13217 bp, 14 predicted proteins | sample KBSC43metaG_FD_64663 | JGI IMG/M metagenome (GOLD analysis project Ga0070661, IMG submission 64663) | Corn rhizosphere microbial communities from Kellogg Biological Station, Michigan, USA - KBS C4-3 metaG | ecosystem: Host-associated > Plants > Roots > Rhizosphere > Soil ...
GTGCAGGTTCGTCTTGCCGGCGATCGAATAGCCGGCTGCCTCCAGCCGTCGCACGGATTCCGCGGATCGCGTCGGCACATGGTCGGCGAAGAGCGACGAGCCGTACGTGGTCGTGAGGCCCTCGGTATCGAGAAGATCCTTGATCGCGACCGGCGTTCCGGGCAGTGGCGAGTCCGGACGCGCCAGCCAGATCCCACCCATCGCCGCGCGGCTAGTCGAAGTGGAGGTACAGGAAGGCGACGCCCCAGGTCCCTGCGAAAAGCAGCAGGAAGATGCCGAAGAGCAGCCAGCCGAGGCGGTTGTTCCTGCGGGCGAGCTCGGGATCCATCTAGTGCCCCCTCGCCGGATCGTTGCCGGCGTCCGGAACGCGATCATGCGGCGCGCTGCCGCGTCCTCGGTCGCGCCGATAGGAACCGCTATCGGCGCTCCCTGCGTCCTTGCATCGCTTGATGCTCGCGCCCCGGACGCGAGACAGTATCCAGCGAGGGGGCACTACAGGCTCACGTCCAGTGCGAGCGCCGCGAAGAGCAGCGCGAGATAGAGAAGGGAGTAGTGGAAGAGCAGCGCCGCGCGCCGCGGCGTCAGGTCGCGGCGGAGCCGCTCGGCCAGCCACATGAAGGCGCCGCCGAGCGCGAGCGCTGCGGCGACGTAGCCGAGGCCGGCGGAGCCCCACGCCCACGGCGTCAGGGTGACCGCGACGAGGACGACGGAGTAGAGCACGATCTGCCGCGCCGTCTCGCGGTCGCCGCGCACGACCGGGAGCATCGGGACGTTCGCGTTCGCGTAGTTGTCCTTGATCAGGAGCGCGAGCGCCCAGAAGTGCGGCGGCGTCCAGACGAAGACGATCGCGAACAGCAGCCATGCGGCGACGCCGACGTGGCCGGTGCCCGCCGCCCAGCCGACGAGCGGCGGCACGGCGCCGGCTGCGCCGCCGATGACGATGTTCTGCGGCGTCGCGCGCTTCAACCAGCGCGTGTAGACGAGGACGTAGAAGACGTTGCCGACGAGAGCCAGCACGGCCGTGAGCACGTTCACCGTCGTCGCGAGCAGGACGAACGAGAGCGCCGACAGCGCGAGCCCGAACTCGAGCGCGCGGCTCGGCGCGACGCGACCCGAGGCGACCGGCCGCCGCTTCGTCCTGTCGCCCATCAGCGGGTCGATGTCGCGGTCGAGCACGTGGTTCAGCGCCGACGCGCCGCCGCATGCGAGCGCGAGCCCTGTCATCGCGACGATCGCCGTGCCGGTCCCGGGCCAGCCGCGGGCGCCGGCGATCATCCCGCAGAAGCCCGTGACGAGCAGCAACGACATGATCCGCGGCTTCGTCAGCGTCACGTAGTCACGCCACGTCCCCCGAAGGCTGGAAATGCCGCCGGCAAAGCCGCCGGCATCCGGCCGAACTTCGTCGCCTTCGGCGACCTGGGCGACGTGCTCGCCCCGGAAGCTCTGCACCGTGACGACGAGGAGCGCCGCGAGCGCGAACGCCGCGAGCACGGCGTGCACGTCGCGTCCCGGCACCGCGGCCGCAGCTGCGAAGAGCGCGGCCGAGCCGAGCACGGCGGGAACGAGCGAGCGGTGCGCGAGCCAGGCGCACACGAGCAGCGCCGCGAGCGGCGGCGCGACGAGCGCCGCGAGCAGGCGGTGGGTCGTGCCGAGGTGCGCAGCGCCCGAGACGACGGCGAGCACGGTCCCGCCCGCGGCGACGAGCGCCGTCAGGCGCAACCAAGGACCGGGCGAAACGCGTGCGACGTTCACGTGCGCTGCCCCGCGAGCGTGCGGCGCAGGTCGCGCAGCGGCCGTGCGCTCGTCACGTAGGGCACGGTGTCGAAATTGTGCTCCGGCGGCGGCGAGGTCGTGTACCACTCGAGCGTGTCGGCGAGCCACGGATCGTTTGGCGCGCGCACACCCTGGCGCAGCACGTGGCCGCGGACGATGTTCCAGACGAAGACGAGCATGCCGGCCGCCATGATCCCCGATCCGGTCGTCGAGATCAGGTTGTACGTCTCCCAGAGCCCGCCGTGCTGGTACGTGTAGACGCGGCGCACCATGCCGAGCAGGCCCAGCATGTGCATCGGCAGGAACGTCAGGTTGAAGCCGACGAAGGTGAGCCAGAAGTGCGCCTTGCCGAGCCGCTCGTCGAGCATGCGTCCGAACATCTTCGGCCACCAGTAATACAGGCCGCCGAAGAGGCCCATCATCGAGCCGCCGAAGAGCACGTAGTGGAAGTGCGCGACGATGTAGTAGGTGTCGTTCACCTGCCAGTCGACCGGGAAGGCTGCGACGAAGATCCCGGAGAGGCCGCCCATCGTGAACAGCGCGATGAAGCCGAGGGCGAACAGCATCGCCGTGTCGAACTGGACGTTCCCGCGCCACGTCGTCGCGATCCAGTTGAAGATCTTGATCCCCGTCGGCACGGCGATCACCATCGACGAGATCATGAAGAACGAGTTGAGCCCGGTTCCGAGCCCGGTCGTGAACATGTGGTGGCCCCAGACGAGCAGCGAGAAGAACGCGATCCCGAGCGTCGAGAACGCGACCGCCTTGTACCCGAAGATGGGCTTGCGTGCGAAGACGGGAATGATCTCCGAGATCATCCCCATCACGGGCAGCACCATGATGTAGACCTCCGGGTGGCCGAAGAACCAGAACACGTGCTGGTACAGCACGGCGTTCCCGCCCTTCGACGGTAGGAAGAAGTGCGTCAGGCCGCGCCGGTCGAGCAGCAGCATCGTCACCCCCGCCGAGATCGCCGGCAGCGCGACGAGCAGCAGGATCGCGTACGTGTAGATCGACCAGACGAACAGCGGCATGCGCATCCACGTCATGCCGCGTGCGCGCATGTGGTGGATCGTGACGATGAAGTTGATCGCGCCCGCGAGCGACGAGATCGAGAGCAGGTGCAACGAGAGGATCCAGTAGTCCTGACCGTGTCCGGGGCTCGTGAACGGCAGGTTCTCCGAGAGCGGCGGATACGACCACCAACCGGCCTTCGCGCCCCCGCCCGACGCGAACCAGCTCATGTACAGGACGATCCCGCCGAGCAGGAACGCCCAGTACGAGAAGGCGTTCAGGCGCGGGAACGCCATGTCGCGCGCGCCGATCATCAGCGGCACGAGGTAGTTGCCGAAGCCGGCGAGGATCGGGACGATGACGAGGAAGATCATCGACGTCCCGTGGAAGGTGAGCACCTCGTTGTAGGAGTTCTTGGTCAGGAGATGCTCGTTCGGGGTCGCGAGCTGCGCCCGCATGAGCAGCGCCATGATCCCGCCGCCCGCGAAGAAGACGAGCGCGGTCGCGATGTACATGATCCCGATCCGCTTGTGGTCGACCGTGACGAGCCATCGCGCGACGCGGCCGCTGCGCCACGTCACCGGATACACCGCTTCGGACCTAACCGCCACTCGTGCTCGCTCCTTTGAAGATCTTCGACTTCGCGTACTGGACGAGCGCGTTGACCTGTGCGTCGTTCCAGGTATTGCCGACCGGCGGCATCAGGCCGCGCCCGTTGCGCACGATCGCCTCGAGCCCGCTCTTCTGCGTCAGCAATGAGTTGTTCGCGAGCGCAGGACCGTAGCCGCCCTGCCCCTGCATGCCGTGGCACGTCGCGCACACGCCCTGGAACTCGTGCTTCCCGAGCGCTTCCGTCGCCATTTCGCGCTGGACGACGTACTCGTCCAACGGCGCCGCGATCACGCGCGCCTTCATCGCCTCGTGATACGGCCCGCACAGCTCGGCGCACTGGCCGTAGTAGGTTCCCGCGCGGTCGGCGCGGAACCAGGTGTGGTTCGTGCGACCGGGAATCGCCTGGATCTTGCCGTTCAGCTGGGGGATCCACCAGCTGTGCACGACGTCGGCGGAGACGACCTTCAGCTCGACGACCTGGCCGACGGGCACGTAGAGATCGTTGATCGTGCGCGTCCCGTTCGGATAGTCGAACTGCCAGTAGAACTGATGGCCCTCCACGGTGATCTCGAGTGGGTTCGCAGCGGATGCCGGTGCGCCGGTGATGTTCGGGAGCTCGATGAAGATCACGGTCGCGATCACGGCGAGGATCACGACCGGGATGACCGTCCAGACGATCTCGAGCCTCGTCGCGCCGTGGAGCTGGAAGCCCTCGACGGTGCGCGCACGCCCCCGGCTGCGGTACTTCCAGATGAAGAGGGCGAGCGCCGACTCGACGATCACGAAGATCGCGCCGGTGAACCCGAGGATCACGTAGTACGCGGTGTTCGTGTGGTGCGTGTTCGGCGAGTGCGCGAACTGGGGCGTGAATCCGCCGTTCGCGGCTGCGGCGATTCCGGCCGTCGCGAGCGCGAGGACGGCAGCGGGCAGCACCACGAAGAGTCTCCTCCCCACGAGAAGGTGCATTCTATTTGGGATGCCCGAACGCTCGCGTGTTGATCTGCCCGCCTACGTGCCCGAGCGGTACGAGGTGTTCGTCGGCGGGGTCAAGCAGGAACGTGGCGTCGATTACGAAGTCCTCGGACGGTCGCTCGTCTTCCCGCGTCCCATCGCGCAGGAGGGTCGCCTCGGCTTCTGGCGCTGGCTGTCGATGTGGCTCGGGGTCGCGGGCACCTACCGCAAGCACGAGAACGTCGACATCGTCTACGACGTCGGCGGGCGGCGCCAGGTCGCGACGGGACTGACGCCGGTCCCGTTCGACGACTAGAAGAGGCGTCGCTCCGTGCGTAGGTGCGGCGCCCAGTCGAGGCGCGTGGCGCCCGCGAAGCGCAGGTAGGCGGCGAGCGCGCCGCGCATCGCGTCGACGAGCCCGTCGACCTTGGCCGGCGCGATGCCGTCCTCCCACCAGACGTTCAGGATGTGCACGCTCGCGTCCTGGCGTTCGATCCGCGGCTCGATCCGGCCGACGAAGCGGTCGCGGTAGACGATCGGCAGCACGTACCAGCCCCAACGCCGCTTCGCCGGCGGCAGGAAGAGCTCCCACACGTAGTCGAACTCGAACAGCGATCCGAGCAGCGCGCGGTCCCACACGAGTGCGTCGAACGGCGAGAGGAACGAGACCGACGGCTGCGGCTCCGGCGGCGACGCGAGCAGGTCGACGTCCTCGCGGATGACGAGCCGTTTGCCGCGCACCCCCTCGACCTCGACTGCGACGAGGTCACCGCGCTCGACGAGCTCCTCGCGCAACGTGTTCCGTCCGGGCGCCTCGGGCCAGCGCGGATCCGGCTTGGCGGGGCCGAGGCCGGAGAGGATGTCCGCCAACGGGCTGGGCCCGAGCAGGCCGTGCGCGCGGTAGCGCGACAGCAGCTTGTACCGGAGCTGGTCCGCGACCGGGATGTCGCGTGCGAGCACGTCGGCCGGCAGAAGCCGTTCGATCAGGTCGTAGTAGCGCCGGTTGCCCTCGCGGCGGGCGAGGCCGAGGACGCCGGTGGCGACGTACGCCTCGAGCACGGCGCGCACGGTGTTCATCGGTGCACCGAACCAATCGGTCACCGGCCCGTGTTCGCGCTCGAAGTCGGACGACGAGAGCGGACCTTCGGACCGGATGCGTTCGAGCACGCGATCGGCGACGTCGGCGTTCTCGGCGATCACTCGTCGCATCCGCGGGCCGGTTGCGCCGTGGAACCAGGCGAAGTCCCGCGCCGGGACGAGGGACAATCCCTTGTTGAACGCTTCGAAGATCTCGCGCCGCTCGTACAGCTCCTCGCACCACGCGGGGTCGTAATCCGCGACGCGCGCGTGCAGGACGAGATCGTGGCTGCGGCCGGCGACGGCGATCGGGTCGACCTGGATCGAGCCGAGCCTCCGGAACACGTCGAGCACCGCGTTCGGTCCTCCGGTGAGCGCGCGGGCCGGCGCGAGGAAGTGTCGCGCAACGAGAAAGCGCCGCGCCGCCTCGGCCGTGACCCTCATCTACTTCGGAACGGCCTCGAGCTTGTAGCCCACGCCGTAGCGCGTCTGGATGAAGGTGTGCCGGGACGCCTTCTTGTCGATCTTGTCGCGCAGCCGGCGGACGAAGACGTCGACCGTGCGGTCCCGATGCGACTCGCGTCGCCCCCAGAGCTTCTGCAGCAGCTCGTCGCGCGTCGTCACGCGGCCGCCGTCGAGCGCGAGCTGGTAGAGCAGCCGGAACTCGGTCGGGGTGAGCTCCGCGCTCGTGCCGTCGACGTAGGCCTGTACCTCGCGCGGGTCGATGCGCAGCTCCTCGATCTCGATGATCTCGCCCCGAGGCAATTCATCGGTCCGAGTCCCTCGTCGTGACGCCGCGCGCACGCGGGCGACGAGCTCCTTCATCGAGAAGGGCTTGACGAGGTAATCGTCCGCGCCGATCTCGAGCGTGTGCACGCGGTCGTGCTCCGTGCCGCGAGCGGAGACGACGACGATCGGTGTCGCGATCCCTTCCGCGCGCGCCGTCTCGATCAGCTTCCAGCCGTCGAGACCGGGAAGCATCAGGTCGAGCACGCAGACGTCCGGCGCCTCGTAGCGGAGGCGGGCGAGGCCCTGGTCGCCTGCCCCGACCGACACCGGGTCGAAGCCCGCAGCGGCGAGGTGACGAGCCATCCCCTGTGCGATGGTCTCGTCGTCCTCGATGATCAGGACTCTGGACATCCCGCCCATTATCTGGAGCCGGCATGAGTGACGCCGACTACGGCGAGCTTCGCATCGGATTCACGGCTGCCGTCTCGCACGAGCTTCGGACACCGCTCGCCCGGCTCCTCGCCCTGCTGGAGAGTGCGGCGCTCCCCGGAGCCGACGTCGGCGCGCTCATCGCCCAGGCGCGGCGCGAGGTCGAGGAGGCCACGGAGCTGATCGACGACATCCTCTTTCTCGGCGAGCTCGAGACCGGTCGAGAGGTCGTCTCGCTCGGGAGAACCGGCGTACGCGAGGTCGCCGACGCGGTCGTCGCGGAGTATGCGGCGCGCGCCGAGGTCGCCCAGGTCGCCCTGGCCGTCCGCGTGCCCGGCGACGCCGAGCTGCCGCTTCGCCGGCGGATGTTGCGCGTCGTGATCGACAACCTCGTGGGCAACGCGGTTCGTCATGCCGGCGCGGGGAGCACCTGCGTGATCGAGGCCGACGGCTCGAAGTTGATCGTCTCCGACGACGGCGCCGGCGTCGACGAGACCGATCTCGCGCGCCTGTTCGAGCGCTTCTACCGCGCCGACCGCGCGCGCTCGACGCGCGGCAGCGGTCTCGGCCTGGCGATCGTCAAGCACGTCGTCACGGGCGCAGGCGGCACCGTCGAGGCGCGCGGCGGCCGCCGGCGCGGGCTGACCGTCGTCTGCACGTTCCCCGCTCAGTAGGGTTGCCGCGGTGGACTGGCGGATCGAACGGGCGATCTACGACGTATCGCTCCATCACCATTGGGTTGGCTCGCTCTTCCACGGCGTCGAGCAAGCGAGCATCCCGCTGATGGTGGTGATCACGGGCGTGCTCTGGTTCTTCGCGCGTCCGGGCGGCGACCGCAAGTGGAAGCTCGCGTGCGCGAGCGGCTATGCGTCCGCAGCTCTCGGCTACGTGATCGCGTACGTCATCCACCACCTCTACGACCGCGCCCGCCCCTACGAGGCGCATGCGATCAGGCACCCATGGTCGTCGTCCACCGACGCGTCGTTCCCCAGCGACCACACGTCGCTGTCGTTCGCGATTGCGTTCGCCGTGCTCGCCTTCGACACCGTGGCAGGGGTCGTGTTCATCGTCGTCGCGGCGATCATCGGCGTCGGGCGCCTGTTCATCGGCGCGCACTATCCGGGCGACGTGCTCGCCGGGCTCGCCGTCGGCCTCGTTGCTGCGCTCGTCGTCCTGCGGCTGCTGCCGCGCTTCGTCGCGTGGGTCGTCGGTTACGTCGAGCGGGTAACGGATCCCCTCGTCAGCCGAATCGTCCGGTGACGTAATCCTCCGTCCGCTTGTCGGACGGGTTCGTGAAGATCGTCTCGGTCGGCGCGTACTCGACGAGCTCACCCCAGCGCTCGCCTTCCTCGCCGCGCGAGATGGAGAAGAACGCCGTCATGTCGGCGACGCGTGCGGCCTGCTGCATGTTGTGCGTGACGATCACGAAGGAGTAGTCCTGCTTCAGGTCGTGCATCAGCTGTTCGATCGCTCCGGTCGCGATCGGGTCGAGCGCCGAGGCAGGCTCGTCCATCAGCACGACGTCCGGCTCGACGGCGATCGCGCGGGCGATGCACAGACGCTGCTGCTGCCCACCCGAGAGTGACAGCGCGCTCGCCTTCAGCCGGTCCTTGACCTCGTCCCACAATGCGGCCTGCGTGAGCGCGCGCTCGACCCGGTCGCCGAGGTTGTCGCGCATCCCGAGCACCTTGCAGCCCCACGCGACGTTGTCGTAGATCGACTTCGGGAACGGGTTCGGCCGCTGGAAGACCATGCCGATGTGCCGTCGAACCGCCACCGGGTCGACGTCCGGGCCGGTGATGTCTTGACCGTGGTAGCGGATCGTGCCGGTCTGCGAGAACGACGGGATCAGATCGTTCATCCGGTTCAGGCAGCGGATGAAGGTGCTCTTGCCGCAGCCGGACGGGCCGATCACGGCGGTGACCAGGTTCTCGTAGACGTCCATCGTCACGTCCTTCAGCGCAGGCTTGCCGCCGTAGTACGCGCCGAGCGATTCGACGCCGAGGACGCGGTCGAGCCGCTCGGGGCGGGAGGCGCGGACCTGCATCTGCGTGATCATCGCGAAGTGCTCAGGCGGCGGCGGCCGCGCGTTGCGAGCCAACGGGCGGTCAGGCTCGTGAGGAGGATGAAGACGAGCAGCACGGTCGCCGCGGCCCAGGCGCGTGCGTGATCGGCGGGGTCGGCGGACTCCGACAGCTCGTAGATCGCGACGGGGATCGACTGCAATGCGTGGTTCGGGCTCCAGCCGACCTGCGTGCCGACGATCGACGACGTGAACAGCAGCGGCGCCGTCTCACCGGCCACGCGCGCGACGGCGAGGACCGTGCCTGTGACGATCCCGCCGAGCGTCTGCGGCAGGACGATCGAGAGCGTCGTGCGCCAGCGCGGGACGCCGAGCCCGAGACTGGCCTCGCGCAGCGAGACGGGCACGAGGAGGAGGACCTCCATCGTCGAGCGCGCCACGAGCGGCAGCATCAGGCAGGCGAGCGCGAACGAGCCGGCCCAGCCGCTCTGGCCGTGGCCGACGACGAGCAGCCCGAAGACGAAGATCGCGATCACGATTGCCGGCACCCCGTTCAAGACGTCGAGGGCGAGGCTGACGGCGGAGCGAATTGACGGCCGTGCGTACTCGGTGAGGTACACCGCGATCAGGATCCCGACCGGGACGGTCATCAGCGTCGCGAGCCCGACGAGCACGAGCGAGCCGGCGAACGCGTTTGCGAGCCCCTGCTTGACCGGCCCGAGCGCGAACGCGACCGGAGCCCTCGTGAGCAGGTCGAGGTTCAGGGCGGGCGCGCCCCGCTTGGCGACCGACCAGACGACGACGACGAGCGCGGCGACGGCGATCGTCGCCGCGAGCCACGCCAGCAGCTCCATCGCGCGGTTGATCCGCCGGCGCCTCGGCAGGTGGACGAGCTGCAGGTCGGCGCGCGTGATCCCGTGCGTGCTCACGCGAGGCCGCCGCGGTTCGTGCCGACCCCCTGGCGTCGCGCGACGCGCCGCACGATCCACTGCGCGGCGAGGTTCATCGACAGCGAGAAGACGAGCAGGACGAGGCCCAGGTAGATGAGGGACGCGACCTGCAGCTTCGTCGTGCCGCCCTGGTACGACTCGGCGATCTTGCTGCCGAGCGTGTCGCCGCCGCTGAACAGCGACCAGTGGATGCCGACGACGCCGCCGATCACCTGGCTGACGGCGATCGCCTCGCCGATCGCGCGGCCGAGACCGAGGATCAGGGCGGCGGCGATGCCGCCGCGCGCGTACGGCAGCACGACTCCGCGCACCATCTCCCACCGCGTCGTGCCGAGCGCGAGGGCGCCTTCCCGTAGCTCGCGCGGGACGCCGAGGAAGAGCTCGCGGCTGATCGACGAGACGATCGGCAGGATCATGATCGTCAGGACGACGATTGCCGTGAACACGCTCGAGCCGCTCGCAGAGGCCGGGCCGAAGAGCGGAATGAATCCGAGTGCCGTGTGCAGGGCGGGCTCGACGTCGTCGCGCAGCACGGGGCCGAGGACGAGGATCCCCCAGAGCCCGATGACCACGCTCGGGATCGCGGCCAGCGTCTCGACCAGCGCCGTCACCGCCCCGCGCAGGAAGCGCGGCGCCAGCTCCGTCAGGAAGAGCGCCACGCCGATCGCGAGCGGCGCGGCGGTCAGCAGTGCGACGAGCGAGGTGACCGCGGTCCCGAACAGGAAGCTGCCGGCGCCGTACAGCTCGTGGCCGAGCACGGGGTTCCACGCCACGCGCCACACGAAGCGAATCCCGTAGGCGTGGATCGACGGCAACGAGCCGTCGACCACCTTCCAGACGATCAACGCGACGACGACGCACGCCGCCAGCGCGGCTGCGCCGGCGACGAGCTGAAGCGCTGCGTCGCCGGCGCGGAACCGCCGCGCGGTCAGGCGTGGTGCCGGGACCGCCGACACCTATTTGATCTTTGCGATCGTCTTCTCCGCGACGACGAGCACCGGCTTCGGAATCGGCTGGAAGAGCAGCTTCGGCCCGTAGGACTGGCCGCGCGTCACCGCCCAGAAGAGGAACTTGCGCAGCGCGGCCGCTTTCGGCGACGAGGTCGGGACGATCACGTACGTGTAGGTCGAGACGGGGTACGCGAGCTTGTACTTCGTCGCGGGGTTGACGATCGAGAGCTCGTTCGTCTTCGGGTCGGGCTTCACCTGCGCCGCGGCGGCGCCGAGGATGCCCTTGAGGCCGGGAGTTGCGTACTTGCCGGCCTTGTTCTGCATCGCGAAGTACTTGAGGTGATTGCTGAGCGCGTACGCGACATCGACGTAGCCGATGCCGCCGGGCGTCTGCGACACGCCGGCCGCGACGCCCGAGCTGCCGCGTTGGCCGGTGCCGTTCGGCCAGTTGACGGCGACGCCTCTGCCGTACTTCGACTTCCAGTCGGCGCTCGCGCTCGAGAGGTAGTCGGTGAAGTTGTACGTCGTGCCCGAGTTGTCCGACCGGTGCACGGTTGCGATCGTCTGGTCGGGAAGGCTCACGCCTTTGTTCAGCTTCCTGATCGCGGGGTCGTTCCACTTCGTGATCTGGCCGCTGAAGATCTTCGCGAGGGTCGCGCCGTTCATGTGCAGCAGGTTCTTCGCGCCGCTGAGGTTGTAGATGACCGCGGTTGCGGAGAGCGCCCACGGAATCTGGACGCAGCCCTTGCAGGCGGCGAACTGGTCCGCCGTCAGCGGAGCGTCGCTGGCGCCGAAGTCGACGGTGCGGTTCGTGATTGCGGCGACGCCGCCGCCCGAGCCGATGGCGCTGTATTGCAGCGAATAGCCATACGCAGAGCCGAGCGGGTCGATCCACTGCGCGAGGAGCGGCGCGACGAACGTGCTGCCGGCGCCGGTGATCGTCGTGTCCGTCGTGTGGGCCGTGGCGGCGGTGGCCGTGGCGAGCGCCGCGATCGCGGCGGCGAGCGTCGTCCTGGTGACTGTGCCGAGCTTCGGCATCGCTCTTCTTCTCCTTTTCCTGGTTGTCACCCGGAAGCTAGAGCCGCGCGAAAGGGCGTGGGAAACGCTTCCGTGACACTCTGGTGACAGTCTGGTGACGGGGGACTGTCCCCTTATCCACAGGGCTGTACGGTGCGGACATGGCGATCGACGAGACGCTCGATCGGATCGAGGCTGAGCTGCAGGACGAAGGGCGCCGCGTGCTCGCGGCCGTGCAGGGCGCCGTGCGCGCGCTCGCCGACCGTGACGTCGAGCTCGCCGCCGAGGTGATCGCGCACGACGACGACGTCGACGCGCGCTTCCTCTCGGTCGAGGCGGCCGTCCAGTCGACGCTCGCGCTGCAGAGCCCGGTCGCCCGCGACCTGCGGCTGCTGCTCGCGATGCTGCACATCAACCTGCTGCTCGAGCGAACCGGCGACGGCTGCGTCACCGTCGCGAAGCTTTCACAGCTCGTCGCCGACGCCGAGCCCGATACCGCGCTCGTCGACGTGCTCGTCGAGATGGGCGAACGTGCCGAGGAGATGATCCGCGTCGCCCTGGATTCGTTTGCGAATCGCGACCTCGCGCGCGCCGAGAGCCTCGTCGACCTCGACGATCTGATCGACCACGCGAACCGCCGCTTCGTCGAACGGCTCGTCGACGTCATGGCCGAGCCCGAGCTGCGCGAGTGGGGCCTGCGGATGGTCGTCGCAGCGCGGACGCTCGAACGCATCGGCGACCGCGCCGTCGACATCGGCGAGCAGACCGCATATCTCCTTTCGGGTCAGTTCCGCGAGTTCAGCGACGCGTCGCATCCCGCGACGCCCTGACCGTCGCATCGCGCAGGCGCGCAGCCAGCTCGTCGGTCAGCTGGCCGCGCTTCAATTTCCACGTCCAGTTGCCGCCCGCCGTGCCCGGCCGGTTCATCTGCGCCTCGCTGCCGAGGCCGAGCACGTCCTGCGCGGGAATCACGGCCAGTGCTGCGCGGGACTGCAGCGCCAGCTCGATCAGCCCCCAATGCGGCTCCGCCGGGTCGAGTCCGGTCTCGCGTTGCTTGCGCGTCGACAACGTGCCGAACCAGCCCGCGGCCGTGTCCGTGTCGTGCGTCGAGGTGTACACGGCCTGACGCGTGCGGATGTTGCGCGGCGCGTGCGGGTTCTGCCGGCCGCCGCCGAAGGCCCAGAGCAGCACCGCCATCCCGGGCAGCCGCAGCTCGTCGCGCAGCCGGTACACGGCGGACGTGATCACACCGAGGTCCTCCGCGATCAACGGCAGGTCGCCCACCGCGTCGAAGAGCTCGCGCCCCGGACCGCGCTGCCACCGGCCTCGCTTCGCGGTTTTGTGCCGCTCGGGAACGGCCCAGTAGGAGACGAACCCGCGGAAGTGGTCGATGCGGGCGAGATCGACGAGCTCGAACGTGCGCCGAAACCGTTCGACCCACCAGCGATACCCGGCCGCGCGATGCGCCGGCCAGTCGTAGAGCGGGTTGCCCCAGAGCTGTCCGCTCGCGCTCAGCGCGTCCGGCGGCGCGCCCGCGACGGCTCCGTGCGCGAAGAGCTCCGGCCACGTCTCGACGTCGGCCCCGACGTCGGCGACGTAGATCGGGACGTCGCCGATCAGCCGCACGCCGCGGTCGCGCGCATAGGCGCGCAACGCTTGCCACTCGCGCTCGAATCGCACCTGATCCGCCAG
>Ga0070661_100002258_pt1 | contig 13211 bp, 9 predicted proteins | sample KBSC43metaG_FD_64663 | JGI IMG/M metagenome (GOLD analysis project Ga0070661, IMG submission 64663) | Corn rhizosphere microbial communities from Kellogg Biological Station, Michigan, USA - KBS C4-3 metaG | ecosystem: Host-associated > Plants > Roots > Rhizosphere > Soil ...
CGATGAATCCGGCCGGCTCGGCGAAGTGGCCTGGGCGCGGCGCATCATCGCCACATCGGGCAAATCCATGGCCCACTGGACGGCCACTGCGCGGTCGAAGGGGCAGGTGACCCCCGCGGGCCTCCTGCCCGTCTCAGCTGCCACCACCGTGGCACAGACGGGCGCCAAGGCCGTCGCCCCCTGATCGAGGCGCGGGCAGCCACCGCCGCGCCTGCCACAATGGGCGCATCGGCATCGCCCCATGCGTTGCCCATGCCGTCTTGCTCGACATCGAAGCCCCGTCCATTCCCGCCGAACAGATCCGGCGTGCCGGCCGTGACCTGCTGTCACTCGCGTTGATGGATGCGCGCAACCGCACGCTCCGCTGGGCCGGTGCGAACGAGCAGGTGCTTGCCAATTCACGGTGGCGGCTCGGGCCTCTGGCCGAACCGCAGCCTGGGGATCCGCCGCTGTGGACGCTGGGGCACCTTGGCTGGTTCCAGGAATACTGGATCGCGCGGAACCTGCAACGCTACCAGGGAGAGCGGGCCGATGCGCGGGCCACCCGCCTCGCATCCATCGACCCGTCGAGCGATGCCTGCTACGACCCTGCCCGGGTGCCGTCGGGCATGCGATGGCGCCTGCAGACCCCCGACCTCGACACCATACGGCAGTACCTCGTCGACACGCTCGAGACCACGCTCGACTTGCTGGACCATGCCGGAGCCGACGACGCGTCCCTCTACTTCTTCCGCCTGGCGCTGTTTCACGAAGACCGCCGGGCCGAGGCCCTCGCCGTGCTGTCCCAGACCCTCGGCCTGTCGATGCCGTCCGTGCCGGCGCTGGAAGCCGTGGCCATGCGCGCTCCGCTCCTGTTTCCTGCGGCCGTCTGGCGGCTCGGCAGCGATCCGGGCGGATTCTCATTCGACAACGAACGGCCCGTTCAGCAGGAGCCGGTGCCGGAGTTCGAGATCGACGCCCAGCCGGTCACATGGGCGCAGTACGCCGAATTCGTGGAAGACGGCGGCTACGACGAACCGCGCTGGTGGCATGCCGACGGATGGTCCTGGGTGCAGCGCGACCAGCGTCGCACGCCACGCCATGTGGAGCAACTCCGCCACGGCGTGGTGGCACGTCGCTTTGGCCAGGCGGTGCGTGTGCCCATGGGCCAGCCGGCCATGCACATTTCCTGGTATGAGGCCGACGCCTGGTGCCGGTGGGCCGGCCGGCGCCTGCCCACCGAACCCGAATGGGAGCTCGCGGCCCACCAGGGGGCGTCACGCGGATTCCGATGGGGTCAGGTGTGGGAGTGGACGGCCGGGACCTTCCGGCCCTATCCCGGGTTCCAGCCTGGGCCGGATGCCTCGTACTCCCAGACTGCCTTCGGCACGCACCGGGCATTGCGCGGGGCCTCCTTTGTCACGAGTGAGCGGTTGCGGCATGGCAAATTCCGCTTCTTCCTGCGGGCCGAGAGGGATGATTGGTTTACTGGGTTTCGGAGCTGCGGGGTGTAGGGTTGGGGGTGCGCCCCCTTTCCCCCCTCTCTCTCCCGCCTGGGGGGTCTTTTTGTTTCAGGGGATCTTGTTTCTCTGGCGAGGCCGCGCCGGGTCTCGGCCCGGCAGCCGAGTCACCTTTCTGACGGCGCCAGAAAGGTGACCCAAAGAGGCGCTCTGAACACCAGCTTCCACGCATTTTGCTCAGGCGCTTCGGCTACGAATCCCCCGCACGACCACTGTCTCCAGCTCCACCGTGACCGTACGAGACAAGGCCCTGCCAGCCCGGCTCGGCTCGCTTCGCATTGGCCCGGCCGCCACCGCTCGTCGTCCCGGCGAAAGCCGGGGCCCATTGCCCCAGTGGGCACCGGCTTTCGCCGGTGTGACAGGAGAGCGAGAGGCGAGCGAGCAAAGCGAGCAACGCCCCGCAGCGCGCGCGACAGGAAGGCAAGCGCAGCGAAGCCGCCCATCAAGCCACCCGCGAGGCCGGCTTTGCCGGCCGACCCGGGGTCGCCCCTTGGGGGCAGGAGCGAAGCGACTGGGGGGCCCTATCTCCTGGGGGCTATCTCTTCAACGGGCCCGATGCCATCGGCGGCATGGCTTCGATCATGCGGACGATGTCGCCGATGCTCTTGGCCTGCGTCTTTTGGCGGATGCTGCTGATCTGGGTGCGCACGGTGCTGATGGCCACGCCGCTGCGGACGGCGATCTGGGTGGGACGAAGGCCTTCGCACAGGGCGCCGACGATGCTGCTTTCAGCAGAGGTCAAGCGGTGGGTCTGGGCAAAGAATTGGAGTGTCAGCGGTTCGCTTTGGACCCGGCGGCCCAGGATGAGAAGCGCGACGGTGTCGTCGTCACCGTTGTCGCCCACGGGCACGACGCCGACGGGCATGTCCCCCTCGGGAGATGCGATGGTCAGCATGCTGCGGCGGCCGGCACGGGCTGCGCTCAGGGCGCGCATCAGGGCATCCCGGTCGGCGGGGCGGGCCAGTCGCAGGCGTGAGCCGTCGATGTGCAGAGGCCGATCGGCTGAGCAGTCGCGCCGGGCAACCCGGTTGGCGAACGTGACCTCGGCCTCTTCGGTGAGGAGCACGAGGCCGTGGTTGACCTCGTCCAGCACGGCCAGGAGCATCGGCGGCGCCGCCATCGGGGCGGGCTGTGGATGGGTGTAGGCGGTATAGAGCGGCGCGCGGGCAGGGGGACGGAACGATTGGACTTCAGCGACGGCAGAGAACATGAGGACCTCCGAAGTTGGGCTTGCCAAGGCCGATTTCCAGTCGATTCGCGGCAGGGCCCACGGGGGCGCCTGATGCGTGGACTGCGGCGAAGCAGGTGCGCCAACTTTGTCCGGTGTCGGCCTTCAAGTCCTTGTCGCGCGCCTTAAGCGTTCTGAATTCAGAAGGCCGCGGTGCGTCCGTCGCTTGCGACCCCAGGGGGTGCATGCCAAGATCCGCGGACACAGGGGGAGGGTGCCGGAGAGCACCGTTCGTACCACACAGTGGGAGGATCGGAAAATGTCGCTTCATCCAGGGAACATGGGCGGCCGCGTGGCCGTCGAGGGGCATGCGGCCGTCAGCAGCGGCCTGAATTTGACACTTGAACTCAAATGCCCGCTGGCCATGCCGGCGCTGCTGATGGGCATCAAGCTTCACATTAAGAAGGTGTATCAGGCGCTGAATGAATTGCACTTCGTGCACTTCGCGAGGTTCCTGCCCACGCGCGGCAACAAGGCGCTGCTCGTCATCACGGAATTCGACGGACCGATGCAGGCGTACGTGATGGACTTCGTCGTGGCCATCGGCGATGTGTTCACCTTCATTCTCCAGTTCGTCAAGGATGCGCCGCCCTTGCCGGTGCAGCACCATCCCCGCGCGTTCCTGAAATTCATTGAACGGAACAACCGCGTCGTGGTGCTTCCGGGCCTGGGGGAGTGGGGCAGCTTTCCCATCTACAGCGCCTATCCCAAGCGCACGGTGATCGACATCGTGGGTGCGCGACGCAACGGGTTGCCGCCGCCGGTGGTGGAACCGAAAGCGGTCCCGATCGCATTCGGTGACGTGCAGGGCAATGTCCTGAGCGGGTACCGCGCGGACATGGCGGTGCACCATGCGATTCGGATCGACCGTGCGGCCGCGGCGCGTGCCCTGATCCGTGCACTCCTGGACGGCGATGAACGCGACAGCCCCCGGCTCAGCCACAGTGAACGTTGGGACGCCCCGCCTCCGTACCTGTTGAACCTGGGCATCACGGCGGCCGGGCTCCGTGCCTTGGGGGTGCCGGCCGACGAGCTGGAAACCTTGCCGACCGCTTTTCTCGAAGGGCCCGGCGAGCCTGAGCGTGCACAGGCCAACGGTGACGTGGATGCGAGTGCACCGGAGCACTGGGAGTGGGGACGCCCGGACCGGCCCGTGCACCTGTTGGTGTCCCTGTTTGGTCGGCGCGACAGTGCCGCCGAATTCGAGCGGCGCCTGGCCCAGCTCGCGTCGTTCTGGACGCGCCCTGGGCTGAGGCTGGTGGGCGACCCCTTCCGAGCGGAAGCGCTGCCCGATGGCCGCGTGCATTTCGGGTACCGCGATGGCCTGACCAACCCGCGCATCGCCGGTGTGCCTGACAACGGCAAGGCCGATCTGCAGCCGCGCTGCAGCGTGGGCGAGGTGCTGCTGGGTGCGAACTACCCGAGCGTGTACGGCGGGCCCTCGCTCGACGGCATGCCGGCGCACCTGTGCGAGAACGGCACGTTCGCGGTGGTGCGCATCATGGAACAGGACGTGGCCGGCTTCGAGCGGCTGTTGAAGAACGAGAGCGCCCGGCTCGGGATGGATCCGGAGTTGCTCGCTGCGAAGATGATGGGGCGATGGCGGGACGGCCGGCCGCTCAACCGCACGGAGTCCGGTGGCGACAACGACTTCGATTACGCGCCGACGCATGCCAACCCCGAAATCTTCGATGACCATGAGGGCCTGCGGTGCCCGATCGGCTCGCACGTGCGCCGAATGAACCCTCGCAGCGCCGTCGTGGCGGGCCGGCCGCACAGCCGGCGCCTCATTCGCCGAGGCATGCCCTACGGGCCCGCCTGGCGGGAAGGCGAGCACCCGCCGGCGCGCCGCGGGCTCTTCGGCCTGTTCATCTGCGCCGATATCGCGCGCCAGTTCGACTTCCTGATGCAGTCATGGGCCAACGATGACGTCGCGGCGAGCAACGTGCGCGGCACGCAGGATCCGATCATCGGCGCGCAGAACCGGACCGGCCAGTTCCGCTTTCCCACGACCGCCGGGACGGCCACCATGTCGGTGCCTCGTCTGATCACCACGCGGGGCAGCCTTTATCTGCTGATGCCGGGCCATGCGGGTCTGCGGTATCTGGCATCGCTCGAAGGAGGCTCACGATGAGCGCGTCATGGCCTCCGGCGGCACCCTTCGGCAGCGAGCGCTGGTCCATGGCGCCGGCCGCTTTCGATCCCGGAAAGTTCAACCCGAAAGACCCGGCGTTCCAGGAGAACCCGTACCCGTACTATGCGCAGTTCAGGCGTCATGCACCGGTCTGCCGGGTGCGCCACGGTCCTTACACGAGCTACTGGGTCTTCACCCATGCACTCGTCGACGAGGCCAATGCCGACCCCCTTACCTTTCGCAAGCGCATTTCGCAAACCGGCGACAGCGGCCTCTTCAAGATGGACCCGCCCCGCCATACGCAGGCCCGCGACATCCTCGACCCCTTGTTCGCCCAGGTCACGGCCGACGTCGCCGACCTGGCCGACCGCATGATCGTCGAGGCGCTGAGCGATGTCCTTGCCAGCGGACGCGAATTCGATGGCACGCAGGCGCTTGCCCACCGGGTGATGCGCAACGTGTTCATGGCCGTCTACGGCGTGCCGCGCCGACACTGGAAGTTCGTCGACTGGTGGGTCAGGGTGATGCTGGGTCACTACGACAACATGTTGCGATGGCCGCGCCGGGTGCCGGCCATGGTGGCCGCGGGCGTGCTGATGGCCTACTTCGCGAGGCTGGCCAAGGGGTGCCCGCTGCATTCGCAACCCAAGGGCTTGTTCGGGCGCCTCGTGCGCGATGGCGGCAAGGCCGGTCTGACTCGCCGGGAGATCACCTGGACCTCTCTGCATTTCGCGCTCGGGGGTTACCTGTCCACACGGTTCCTCATCACCACCGGGCTGCACAACCTGCTGACCAGCCCGGGTGCCTACCAGGCCTACCTGACTGATCCGCAGATCCGTCCGAAGGCCATCGAGGAGATGAAGCGCCACGACGCGCCGTTCCAGGTGGCCGACCGGTTCGTGGCGAGGGAGGTGCACCTCGGCGGTTGCCGCATCCCGGCCGGTTCACGGGTTTCACTCATCTACGGCTCGGCCAACCATGACGAGACCGTGTTCGGTGCGACGGCCGATCGCTTCGACATCCATCGCGAGCCACAGCCCGGGCAGAATCGAGTGTTCGGCCATGGCATCCACCAGTGCATCGGCACCGCGGTGGTGGCCGACGTGATGCCGATCTTCATGGACCGCATCGTCGAAGCGCTGCCCACCCTCCAGCTCGGCACGCGCACGCCCGTGCGTGAATCCGATCCATACTTCAGAGGATTTGCAAGCTTGCCATTGAGAATGTGAACTGTCTTGTCATGAATCCGCCATGGCTCTTCCACGACTTCGAAGTCCGGCCCGATGAGCGCAGGCTGATCGTGGGAGGCAAGGCCGTGCAGATCGGTGCACGGGCCTTCGACCTTTTGGTGGCGCTGGTGGAGCGCGCGGACCGCGTCGTGTCCAAGCACGAGTTGCTCGATCTCGTCTGGCCCAAGCTGGTGGTCGAGGAAAACAACCTGCAGGTGCACATCCACGCCTTGCGCAAGTTGCTGGGCCCCTCGGCGATCACCACCGTGCCTGGGCGTGGCTACCGCTTCACGGCCGAGCCGGCAGGGCGGGCTCCGCAGGCCCCGCCGGTTGCGCCGGGAACGTCGAATGGCGGCTTGGCCTGGCCCGGTGACGCAGGCACCCAGGTCGATGGCAACCTGCCGGCGCATGTGCCCGGCCTGATCGGCCGGGCCGAGGACGTGGCGGCGCTCATGTCCATGCTCGAATCCCAGCGGCTCGTCACCATCACCGGTGCCGGCGGCATCGGCAAGACCCGGCTCGCGCAGGCCGTCGCGCATGCGCTGCGGGGTCGTCACGCCCAAGGTGCATGGATGGTGGAACTGGCCGCGGTCACCGACCCGGAACTGCTCGTGCCGCTCGTCGCCCAGACCCTGGGCGTTCCGCTGTCAGGGGGGCGGCCACCCGTCGACGAACTGGCCGATGCCTTGCGACAGCAGCAACTGCTGCTCGTGCTCGACAACTGCGAGCACCTCGTGGATGCGGTGGGCGCATTGGTGCTGCGCCTGCTCGGCAGCGCACCGTCCGTGCGGTTGCTGGGCACCAGCCAGGAGCTGCTGAGGGTGGCTGAGGAGCGGGTCTACAAGGTTGCGCCGCTGGCTGTGCCGGTCGAGCGAGACCTCGAGCGGGCGCGCCAGTTCGGCGCCGTCCAGCTGTTCGCCGAACGGGCCCGCGCGCTCGAGCGCACCTTCGAACTCGACGAACGCAACATCGATGCGGTGGTCGACATCTGCGCCCGGCTCGACGGCCTGCCGCTGGCCATCGAGCTCGCGGCCGCGCGTGTGCCGTTGCTCGGCGTGTACGGCATTCACGACCGGCTGGGCGAGCGGTTCAGGGTGCTCACCGGAGGCGCGCGCGTCTCGTTGCGCCGCCATCAGACACTGCGCGCGGCGCTCGACTGGAGTTACCAGCTGTTGAGCGAAAACGAGCAGAAGGTGTTCGGCCGGCTGGCATTGTTCTCCGACGGCTTCGTCGTCGAAGGCGCGCAGGCTCTCGCGGCCGATGACGAGGTGGACGAATGGGCCGTGCTCGACCTGCTCAGCGCCCTCGTCGACAAATCGCTCGTGCTCGTCGACAGCGGTGCCCGCCCGCGCTACCGACTGCTCGAGACCACCCGTGCGTACGCGTTCGAGCGCCTGGCCGAGGCGGGTGGCATGGACCACTGGTTGCGCCGGCATGCCGAGGCCACGCGCGCGCTGCTCGAACGGGCCGTGAAGCAGCGCGACCTCGACTGGCTGTTTGCGGAAATGAACAATGTCCGCGCAGCATTCTCGTGGGCCACCGGCCCTGGAGGGGACGACGAGATCGCGGTGGCGCTCGCCACGTTGTCTTCGATGGTGCTGGCCGTCGGTGGCATGGTCAGCGAAGCCATGCAACGGCTGATCGAGGTGGAACCGCTCGTGACCGTTGCCACGCCCCCCCTCCTGGCCGCGAGATTCTGGCAATGGCTGGGACGAGGCGGCATCGATGGGCGCCTGCCCACGTCGCGCTGCATCGAAGCGCTGGAGCGGGCGCAGGGCCTCTTCATTTCACTGTCCCTGGAGCGCCCGGTGCACGCCTGCCTGCGCATGCGCGCCGAGGCATTGTTGGCCAGCAATGTGCTGCCCGCCGCCCGGGATGCCCTGGCTCAGGCAGCGTCCATGGAACGTGCAGGCTGGCCGGTGGCCGACCGCATGCGCCGATTGCGCGTGCAGGGCCTGCTGCATGCGGCCGAGGGCAATCCTGAGGCGTCGCTCACGATGTCGCAGCGGGCCTTCGACCTGGCGCAGGCGGCCAACATCGAGCGCTACATCCTGATCCTCCTGGCTGACATGGCGCGCGTTCACCTGCAACTGGGGCATGCCGAGCGGGCCGGCGAGCAGTTCCGCCTGCTGGCGGATCGGGCGCGTTCCCGCCGCGCTCAAGGCCTCACCTTGTCACAAGCCCAGGCGGGCCTGACCGCCGCGCTCACGGCCCAGCATCGCTTCGACGAAGCTGTCTCCGTGAGCCTGCAAAACCTGCCGCTGCTGCACCGCTGCGGCATCTTCCTCGCCCATTGCGACGTGTATGCATGGCTGATGGCCTGCATCGGCCGGGCCGAGATCGCAGCGCAACTCACGGGCGCGGCCGATGTGTTCCACCGCCGCGGTGAGACCACCCGTGATGGCGTGCGCCAGCGCGCACGAGACGAGGCGATGCGTCTGCTGGGCATCGGGGTCGGTGGGGGGCAGATTCAGGTGTGGTTGTCCCGAGGGGAGGTCTCCACCGAGGAAGAGCTCGCACGCATGCTGGAGGCGGCACTTGCCGCCCACGCCGGCCAGGCCGACGCCTCGAGCGCCGGATCGGCCAGCAGTTCGTCGACGGTGCCCGAGACCACGCGAAGCACATCCTCATCGGCCCAGTAGTCCGAATGCCGCATCGGTTCGGCCGGGCGGCTCAGCGGGTACCCGCGCCCGGAGGACTTGATGCGCATGTCCTGCACGAGCGAATCGTAGCCTGCGCCCAGGGGCTGCAGGGGCCAGCTGAAGGCGTCGTCCGGGTCGTACAGGTTGAGCCAGCGGAATTGTTCGTTGGGCGCCTGGATGGGGCGGATGCGCATGCGGTTGTCCGCCGCCACGAAGACGGGAATGTTGCAACCCGTGGTGATCCAGCAGACGATGCTCTCGCCGCGCAGGAAGGCCCGTTCGTCGTCATTGAGTGGATGCCCGGCGATGGCCATGGCGTGGGCGTCGATGTCGCGCCAGATGCCGGCAGTCACCTGGCCCGGGGCGCGCTGGGCGTCATACAGGTAGTTCGACAGGATCTGGCAGCCCAGGGAATGCGTGAGAAACACCACGGGCTCGTTGCCACCGAGCTGGTCGCGGGCGGCAAGCAGCTTGCGGGCGATCTCGAGCTGCGTCTGCTCATAGGTGGAGCCCGGCAGCTCCTTGCGCGCCTCCAGGCCCACCATGTCGGCCAGGCCGAACAGGATGAAGGTGCGCCATTCTTGCTGGCGCACCTGGCTGCCGGACAGGGTGCGCTGCCAAACCGCCCGCATGCTGGGCTGCAGAATGCCCTGGCAGTACACGGGCTCGAACGCGACGTCTTCCCACGCGCCCTTGAGCCGTTGTGCCAGGTGACGGCGCAGGTCGTCGGCGTAGTCCTTCAGGATGAGACCCTGCCCGTGCAGGGTCATCAGTGCGATGCGTGCCACGCGGAAATCCTCGAAACCAGATGCCCGAGCTTTGCCGAATTGCGGCTTCGGTGCATCCTCTCGCGGATCGATGATCCGAGGGGAACTCAGGCGCGCGCCGGCGAGGGGGCTCCGGCGTACCGCACCGCCTGCCCGGGCCGCACGAAGCCGTAGAGCACGAGCCCGGCCTGGCGGGCGATGTCGATGGCGAGCGAGGTGGGGGCCGAGACGGTGGCCAGCGCCGGCACGCCCAGGCGTGCGCATTTGCGCACCAGCTCGTAGCTCGCCCGGCTGGACATCACGACGAACCCGTCCGCGTTCGACAGGCCCGCGGCCGCGCGACGGCCGAGAAGCTTGTCCAGGGCGTTGTGCCGGCCCACGTCCTCGGCGACGTCGACGATGTGGCCATCGGCATCGGCCCAGCCGGCCGCATGGCAGGCACCGGTCGCGGCATTGATCGGCTGCCGGCTCGTCATCGCCGCCAGTGCGCGTTGCACGACGGCCGGGGACAACGAGGGCACCCATGGCGCAGGGGCCAAGGCTTCGGGGGTGAGGTCCAGGCGCATCAAGCTGTCGATGCCGCACAGGCCGCAGCCCGTCCGGCCGGCGAGCGAACGTCGCAGATCCTTCAGCCGCACTTCTGCCGCGGCAGCCACGTCCATCCGCACCTCGATGCCCGCTTCACTGTGGTGGACGTCGATGCCGTAGCACTCCGTTCGCGTCTGCAGCAAGCCTTCAGACAGTGCGAAACCGAGGGCGAACGCCTCCAGGTCGGTGGGCGTGGCCATCATCACGGCATGCGAGATGCCGTTGAAGACGAGGGCGACCGGGGCCTCGACGGCGACCTCGTCCGTCTCGGCCGAGCCGCCGTTGCGCCACACGTCGACGGTGCGAACGGGTGCCGTCATGGGCCGCCCTCCCGGAACGCACGGCCGGCGGGCGTGACCCACGCCCGCCAGCGGCCTTCTGTCTCTGCCATGCGCACGAAGCCGGGGCCGGTCACGCCGCCGAGCCGGGCATCGCTCAGGTGAGTGAACGCGCGCATCAGCACGCTGACGCGTTGGTCGAGCTGTTTGGCCAGGCGGGTCAGGGGCACACCGTCCCCCGCATCGAGCTCGGTCAGCAGCGCGAGCGCCGCGGCCTCGACATCGTCAAGCGGCCTTGGCGGCATCATGGCAAGTGAGCTTGACGGGGATCGATTTGGACGTGGGCGTGCGCGCGCCGATGGCAAAGCTCTGCAGCGGGACGAGTGCATTGGTCTCGGGAAAATAGCTGGCGATGTTGCCGCGCGGGATGTCGTACGCCACGAGCAGGAATTTCTCGGCCCGGCGCTCGACGCCGTCGCCGTAGAGGCTCGTGATGTCCACCCAGTCGCCCGCCTTCATGCCGATCTGGCGCAGGTCTTCCTCATTGATGAACACGACCCGGCGGTGGCCATACACCCCGCGGTAGCGGTCGTCCATGCCGTACACGGTCGTGTTGTACTGGTCGTGCGAGCGCACGGTGGCGAGGGTCAGCACGACGGTGTCCCGATGGGCAAGGTTCACGCGCGCGCGGTGCGCGAAGCTGTCGCGCGGCACCGGGTGGGCACGGAACTCGGCCTTGCCCGATGCCGTGGCCCACTGCCGTTCCGATGCCGTGTTGCGCAAACGGAAGCCGCCCGGGACGGCGATGCGTTCGTTGAAGCCGGCGAAGTCATCGAACACCGCCTCGATGCGGTCCCGGATCAAGCGATAGTCCGCCACCAGGTCCAGCCAGGGCGTCTTGCTGTGCGGCAGGGTGGCCTTGGCGAGGCGCGCGACGATCATCGGTTCGGACAACAGGTGCTCGGAGGCCGGTGCATTGATGCCGGCGGACAAGTGCACCATGCTCATCGAATCCTCCACCGTCACGCCTTGAGGGCCGGAGGCCTGGATGTCGATCTCCGTGCGGCCGAGGCACGGCAGCAGCAGCGCCTGGCGGCCATGGATGACGTGACTGCGGTTGAACTTGGTCGCCACATGCACCGTGAGCTCACACGACTGCAGTGCCCGCCAAGTGGCCGCCGTGTCGGGCGTGGCGGCGGCGAAATTGCCGCCCATTGCAAAAAACACCTTGCAGCGACCGTCCAGCATGGCCTCGATGGTGCCCACCGTGTCCAGGCCGTGCGCCCGGGGCGGCTCGAACCCGAACACCCGGCCCAGGCGGTCCAGGAACGCGGGTGCGGGCTTTTCCATGATGCCCATGGTGCGATCGCCCTGCACATTGCTGTGACCGCGCACCGGGCACACGCCCGCACCGGGGCGCCCGAGGTTGCCGCGCAGCATCAGCAGGTTGAGGATCATCTGGATGGTGGCCACCGAATGCTGGTGCTGGGTGATGCCCATGCCCCAGCAGGCGATCACCCGTTCGGCGGCCATGTACTGACGGGCCACCGCTTCGATCTGCGCCTTCGACAGACCGCTTTCCTGCTCGATCAACGACCAGTCCTCATCGAGCACGTCGCGCATGAAGGCGTCCGCGCCGGTGGTGTGCTCGGCGATGAACACCGAATCGATGACCGGGTCCAGGCCGTTGCGGGCCGCCTCTGCGTCGGCTTCGAGCACGCATTTGCACAGGCCCTTGACGAACGCCAGATCGCCGCCGATGCGGATCTGCACATAGTGCGAACTGATGGGCGTGGAGCCCAGCGTGGCCATCTCGGCCAGACTCTGAGGGTTGGCGAAACGCTCCAGGCCGCGCTCGCGCAGCGGATTGACGCTCACGATGCGAGCACCACGCTTCACGGCATCGCGCAATTCGCCCAGCATGCGAGGGTGGTTGGTGCCGGGGTTCTGCCCGAAGATCAGGAACAGGTCGGCCTGCTCGAAATCCTGAAGCGTGACCGTGCCTTTGCCCACGCCGATCGTGGGCCTGAGGGCGCTTCCGCTCGGCTCATGGCACATGTTCGAGCAGTCGGGGAAGTTGTTCGTGCCGTACTCGCGGACGAACAACTGATACAGGAACGCCGCCTCGTTGCTTGTGCGGCCCGACGTGTAGAAGCTGGCGAGGTTGGGGTCGGGCAGGGCATGGAGCTCACGGGCGATCAGCGCGAAGGCATCGTCCCACGCGATGCGCCGGTACCGGTCCTCGGCGGCGTCATAGACCATCGGCTCGGTGAGCCGGCCCAACTGCTCGAGCGTGTGATCGGACTGCTCCGCCCACCAAGAGACCGGCTGGGCGCCGATCACCTCGGGCGTGGCGCGCTTGGACGTCGACTCAGCCGCGACGGCCTTGACCCCGTTCTCGCAGAACTCGAACGTGGACGTGTGGCTGCGATCGGGCCATGCGCAGCCCGGGCAATCGAAGCCGTCGGGCTGATTGACCGACAGCATCGTGCGGGCGCCCTTGGCGGGCGCGCCTTCCTGCAACAAATGCTTCGCGACGCTCTTGAGTGCGCCCCAGCCGCCGGCGGGTCCTTTGTAGAACTCGATCTTTTGTTCGCTCATAACTTGAGGGCCGTGAGAATGTTTGCGACTGTATCGGTCGGTGGTCGCACCTTCAACCTGCGTTGGGTGGCTCCGGCTGTTTGATTCGGTTCAAGCTAGGGGGGTGGTTTTTGCTTTGCGCGGAGCTTGTTCTCTGGCGAGGCCGCGCCGGGTCTCGGCCCGGCAGCCGAGTCACCTTTCTGACGGCGCCAGAAAGGTGACCCAAAGAGGCGCTGGGAACACCAGCTTCCACGCATTTTGCTCAG
>Ga0070661_100002259_pt1 | contig 13203 bp, 10 predicted proteins | sample KBSC43metaG_FD_64663 | JGI IMG/M metagenome (GOLD analysis project Ga0070661, IMG submission 64663) | Corn rhizosphere microbial communities from Kellogg Biological Station, Michigan, USA - KBS C4-3 metaG | ecosystem: Host-associated > Plants > Roots > Rhizosphere > Soil ...
GCCCGTCGACGGCGTGTTCTTCACCGGCTCGTACGCCACGGGCGCGAAGATCGCGGCGAGCGCCGCGAAGCGAATGATCAAGGTGCAGCTCGAGCTTGGCGGCAAGGACCCGATCTACGTCTGCGACGACGTCGACGTGAAAGGCGCCGCGGCTGCGGTCGCAGACGGCGCGTTCTACAACACCGGCCAGTCGTGCTGCTCGGTCGAACGCATTTACGTGCACGAGTCGATCTATTCACAATTCGTCGACGCGTTCGTCACTGAAGTGAAAACCTACAAGATCGGCGATCCGCTCGACGAATCGACCTACATCGGCGCAATCACGCGACGCGCGCAGATCGACGTGCTGCGGCGACAGGTGGCCGATGCTCGCCGCAAAGGCGCCGTGGTGAAGCTCGGCGGCGCGCCAATCAAGCGCAAGGGCAACTGGTTCGCACCGACGGTGTTGACCGACGTCGATCATTCCATGCTCGTCATGCGCGACGAGAGCTTCGGACCGATCATCGGCCTGCAAGCCGTTAGCGACGACGATGCGGCCGTCGAGCTGATGAACGACACTGCGTACGGACTGACAGCCGGTGTCTACACGAACGACGCGACGCGCGCACGCCGCGTGCTATCGCGCATCGCCGCCGGAACCGTCTACTGGAACTGCTGCGACCGCGTAAGCCCACGCTTGCCGTGGTCAGGCGTCAAGAACTCCGGCATCGGCCTCACGCTGTCGACGATGGGCATCCAGACGTTCACGCGACCGAAGGCGTGGCATCTGAAGTCGTGATGCGGGACTGGCGCCCACCCCACTGCCCGAGCGTACGTCGCAGCGCGTCCGGATTGAGTTCTTGCAGGAGCGGCGCGCGTTCGTACGCGGGGATCCGCTGACCGGTGATGCCTGAAATCGCGAGCGCGGCACGCGTGTCGGCTTTCGTCACTGCGCGTTCGAGCGCACCGGGATCGCAGTGGATAGCCTTTCCACGCGTGAGCTCGAGGTAGACGCGGCAGTTCGAAGGATCGGCGAAGTACACGTTCGCAAAATGGCGAATGCACGCTGTTACGAACGTCATGTTGTGATCGGCAGCGAGCAGCCCAGTATCGGCGTAGAGCTCGGTCGGCGACTTCGCGTCGACGTCGATGCGACGGTAGCGCTCGATGTCTACCATCGCGCCGACGTCGAGGATGCAAAGCGTCTCGTTCGTCCCGAACGCGATCGTACGGGGCCTGTCGCCCAACGGCACGCTGTTGTCCAGGAACTCGAAATGGACGTGCTTGTCGGCCCGGTTCACCCACGTAAAGAAGAGGCCGGGCATGCCGGAATACGCTTCGATCGCGTGCGCGAGCGTATCGTCGACGGCCTTGTACCGCCCGAGCTCGAGGCCGCGGTTCCAGGCGCGTTCGACGAGCGATTCGGGTGGGGTGATCATGAAGAACAGGTAGACGACCTGGCCGAAGCGGGTCAGCAGATTGCTGCCGGCTTCGCGCGAATCCGGCGCGAAGCTGTCGAAGCGAAAACGATCGATCAGCAAATGCGTCATCTCGCCGCGCTCGGCCTTGTTCGCCATGTAATGATCGAGCTTCTGATCGATCACGTGCAGCTCATCCGCGGTTAGCGCTGCACCGTACTTGTAGTCACCGCCAAGCGTAGCGTAGTCGAGCAACTGCTTGCGCCAGATGTCGGGACTGATCAGTGCGAAGTCGCCCCAACGAACACCGATGTCCCGCGCGAGCTCGCGCTGCAGCGGCCGGATCGTGCTCTTGCCGGCGGCCGACGCGCCTTTCGTATTCATGACGACAGGCTGGTCCTGCGGAGGCAGCAGTCGATAACCCTCGTGCTGGGTCACGTCAAGCAGCCACGGCGCCATGGTGGCGCCGATCGCGTGGCCCGCGAAGTCGTTGCACGCGACGTTCGTCGCAAGCGACGCGACAATGTCGTAAGCGCCGCGCACACTCCCTTGGCGAACGTTGACCGCAGCCGCGACCTTCGCGAGCGCGCGGCAGATCGAGCGCTGGAGCGGATCGTCCGCGCTGTGCCCTTGCTGCTCCCACACGGCGATGGTTTCGTCCTCGGATGCCGCGACCGGCGCGACGGCTCGGGCGTTCCTCCGCGCGAGCAGTGACAGCCACCCGCGCCGCGGCGTTGCATGCGCCTCATGTGTCGCTGTTGCATTGGACCGAATGCCCGCGAGCGCTCTCTCGATCGCTTTCGTGATGTCACGGCGGCAGGACTCGTGTAGCGCGACGATTTCGGACATACGCGGGTCGATGCAGCGCACAAGCAACGCCCGAAGGATTCGTCGGAAATTGATCCCTAAGTCCTCGACGCGCAGACCGTCGGGTACCGATACGTCCGCTGTCACGCGGATCAGCAACTCGTGCAACGCGAGCCGCTCGGGGCGGAACGCTACGATCTCTCGATAGTCCAGTCCGGTGAAGTCACGGAACTCGCGCGCATTGTCGACCGTGGTGAAAGTGTTTTCGGTGCGGAAGATCGTGGCGCGATGGAGCAGCCGCTCGGGCACCTGCGATCCGATCCCCGGATTCCAGGCGTGAAAAGGTCCATTATCAGCGTCGCTTGAAGGGTCAGGCATCAGCGCGTGCTTTTTCCAAGGATGCAGCCACTTTCGCGAGCCACACGAAGTTCGAGGCCTGACCCACATCCGACGATGCCCGGGGCAGACACCAATAGGACGAGACAGTCGTCGCTGGGAGTCGAGGGCTAGACAGCGCGTTTGATGATGTCATTATCTTCTGGTCAACGGACAAGTTCGACCAATTGCACGATTGGGCGTCGCATAGCAACGCCCGGTTTTATGCACTAGGCAGTCGTAAACTGCGGTGGCACGTTCGCCAACAGCCGACCCATTGCAGCCGGTCGTTCCTGGCGGACACGGTCGTTGTCGGCGTCGATGCCGGCTAGTATGGGCCGATGAACTGCGGAAGCTCGCTGAGCGACCCCAGCAATACCAGGCAATGCCGTCACCCGCGCCCACAAGCCCTTAGCTTCCGCGCCGACCCCGTTGGATCGCGATAGCGGACGCCACAATGGCAGTCGGATATTTCCTACCCGCCTTCGGCCACCGTGATGATTTACACCGCCCGGCCGCGATCGGTAAGGTGGCCGTTCGCGGGGTGCAGCACGGCGAACGTGATCATCGCCGGGCAACAGTCAAGGCCAAATACTCAAGGATCTGTCATGAACAACTCAAGCAAAGAAACAACCCATGCGCCGCGCGAGAATCCGGAAAAGGACCCCGACGAATGGACGACTGGCGATGAGCCAATGACGGGTGCGCAGCGTTCCTATTTGACGACTCTGTGTCAGGAGGCCGGCGAGAAATTCGACGAGAAGCTCACGAAGGCCAAGGCGTCGAAGCGCATTGACGAGCCACAGAAGAAGACCGGTCGCCATCCTTAGCGGGTATCCTATGAAGGGCTCGGTCTGTTAACTTCCGATATACGAGCCGATAGGGATCAGTTGAAAAACTCTGCTGCGATTGCCGACCATTGGGGTAAACGGAACGCCTACGACTTGATCGTGTCGGCGCTGAACAAGATGTCGAAGCCGCTCGACCGCTTGACCATCGAGGATTTGGCACCCGTCGATCATTTCCACGCCAGGGGCTATCCCGCAACCGTCGAACTCGCCGATCACCTTCCGATAAAGGGCGATCAGTACATTTTGGACATCGGCTGCGGGCTGGGTGGGCCTGCCCGTTACATCGCTAACCGGTTTCAATGCCACGTGACAGGCATTGACATCACGCCGTCCTTCGTCGAGACGGCCAACAAGTTAACAGCGCTTCTACACATGGAAGGGCAAGTCAAGATCGAGTGCGGCGATGGACAGCACCTGCCGTATCCGGACTCTTCGTTCGATGGCGCTTACGCGCAGCACGTAACCATGAACGTAGCCGACCGTCCTGCGTTTTTCGGCGAGGCGTTTCGAGTGCTGAAGCCCGGCGCCTTCTTTGCGCTTACGGAGCACGGGCTAGGACCCAAGGGCAATCCACACTACCCTTTGCCTTGGTCGGAGGACGGCAGCGGTGCCTACCTGATTGCACCCTCCGAATCTCGCGCCATTCTGGAACAGACTGGATTCGAGAGCGTCGTGGTCGAGGATACGGGGACCAAGTATGCTGCCGCATACAGGATGGCGATCGAAAAGGCCGAAAAAGGCGCCTTGCCGCCGCTCGGAATTCACATCCTATTGGGCGACACAGCATTGCAGAAGATACGCAATGCTGCGCAAAACATAGAAGAAGGCCGCACCAATCCGGTCCAGGTGGTTTGCCGTAAGCCTCGCTGAGCACTCTTGACAGGCGCCGCGGCCGCCGCTCACCTGCGCATCACGCCACGCGATTGAACCAGACCAGCGACAGCGTCAGCGCGATGATGATCAGCAGAGCCGCGACGGCTGCAAACAGCGAAGTGACCTCGAGGCTCTTCCGCTCGAGAATCAGTTTCGAATTGAGGCTCTGGTAAACCTTGGTTAAATCGGCAGCAGTTCCCGCATAGAAGTATTCGCCGCGTGTGACATCGGCCACGGCCTTCAGTGTTTCCTCGTCGAGTCGGACGTACGCCGACCAGCCTTCGAAGCCGATCATTGCGCCGGCGGCCGTTCCAAAGCCAACCGTGAAAACGCGCAAGCCGCGCTCCGCCGCCATACGCGCTGCATCCATCGGATCCGGCCCCGTCGTTCGACGGCCATCGCTCATAAGGATGACGACGGCGTTGTTGTACGAGCCTGGAGCGACGACGTCGGGTTTTTTCGGCTCGGCTTTCGGCTGCGCATCGAGCTTGCGACCGCGCTCGGGCGAAGTTCCGCGCCAGAAGCCTCCAGGTACGGCCAGCGATGCGACGTCGATGCCGGCGTCAGGGAACAACGTCGCAAGCGCGACGTAAAGCGCGCTGCCGGTCGCCGTCCCGCGCTGCAACTGGAAGGCGTCGATCGCGGCGATCAACGCCTCCTTGTCCTGTGTGGGTGGCTGCACGAGCGACGCCGACGCGCCGAATGCGACGATGCCGATCCGCGCGTTGGTCGGATGCTCTTCGACGAACGCCTTCGCTGCGATCTGCGCGGCCGTCAGCCGGTTCGGGTCGACATCGGTCGCGCCCATGCTGAGCGACACGTCGATCGCGAGGATGATCGTCTGCTGTTGCGATGGCAGCGTGACCATCGCTGTCGGGCGCGCGATTGCAACGAGCATGGCGATCAGCGACAACAGCAGCAGCGCCGGCGGCACGTGCCGGCGAATCCGATCGCCGCGGCCCATCGCCGCCTTCAGAAGCGCAAGGCTCGGATAGCGGACGGCGCCCTTCTTCTTGCGTCGCAGCCAGTAGACGTAGGCGGCCACGAGCAGCGGCACGACGATGAGCCACGCGAGCATCTCGGGCCAGATGAACTTCATTTACCGCTACCTTTCGCATCCTGCAGCTGCGCGGCGCGCAGCGTGTTCGCAAGCAATGTCGCGATCGTCATTGGGCCAACGCCACCCGGCACCGGGGTGATCCAGCTCGCGCGCTCGCGCGCAGCGTCGAAGTCGACATCGCCGACGAGCCTGCCGTCATCACCTCGATTGATTCCAACGTCAATGACGATTGCCCCCGGCTTGACCCAGTCGCCCGGAACGAAACGCGGCTTGCCGATCGCCGCGACGACGATGTCCGCCTGCCGCACGACGTTCGGCAGATCCCTCGTCGCCGAATGGCATATCGTAACCGTGCAGCGCGCCATCAAGAGCTCCAGCGCCATTGGCCGCCCGACGATGTTCGACTGACCGATGACAACCGCGTGCTTGCCAACAAGGCTCTCGCCGGTCTCGGCAAGGAGCCGCATGCAGCCGTACGGCGTGCAGGGGCGCAGCGTCGGCATCTTGAGCACGAGCCGCCCGACGTTGTACGGATGAAATCCATCGACATCCTTGCGCCAGTCGATCCGCTCGATGACACCTTCACTGACAATGTGCTTGGGCAGCGGCAGCTGCACCAGAATTCCATTGACGGCGGGATCGTCGTTCAAACGGTCGATAGTGGCCAGCAATTCGCTTTCCGGCGCATCGGCGGGAAGGTCGAACGCGAACGAGCGCATGCCGGCAGCCTCAGTCATCCGGCGCTTGTTACGAACATAGACGTGCGACGCCGCGTCGTCGCCGACGATGACGACGGCGAGCCCTGGTGGCACGCGGCCCGCGGCGACGCGCGCATCAACTCCTTCGCGGACCTCGCGCGTCAGCCTGTCGGCAACGGCCTTGCCATCGAGAATGCGGGCAGTCATCGGGAACGACGGTTGGAGCGGCCGGTGGCCTTCGCGCGGGACATCCCGCCGCAGCCACTAGGGAGCCTCTGCAGAACTATGGCGATCGCGACGGTGGGCTGTTCGGGATGGGATGCGCGAAGGGAGCCGAAGCGAAGGGTCGTTCCCCTTCGCGAGGCTTGCGCCAAAGCAGACCGCCCGAACAGCTACCGTCCCTTCGGGCTGCTGCCCAATGCGTTGTCTGCTTCGCCGGTCTCCTTGGCTCGTAGGCTCGGCTACGACCTGCGTCGCCCGTCTCGCATCCATCCGCATTGGGCCGTGCAGCGCGATCGCCATAGTTCTGCAGAGGCTCCCTAGAATGCTGCTGTGATCGAGCCCGCAATTCTAGCGGCAATCCACCGGCGGCTCGATCGCGCGCTCGCGCCACCGACAATTCGGCTGCGACCGTTCGTCGTCGCCGATGTGACGATCGGGTACATCGACGACACGCGCGCGAAGCGGCTCGCGCGGTTTGGTTCCGACGTGTTCAGTGTCGATGCCGATCGCGTCGAGTTCGCACCAGCGCTGAAAGACGAGCGGACCCGGTCCAAGGCAATCGCGGCCGTCGCCGATGCGCTTCGTGCCGAAGGTGCGTTGCCGGGCTGGCGTGATGAGCTCTACCGGGTCGCGGCGCGCTTCGATCACCCTCCGCTCTTGCACATCGAGCGCGGCGCGGCGCGCTATTTTGGCGTCCAAACGTACGCGGCGCACGTGAACGCGATCGTTCGCACTGCACAAATGACATCGATGTGGCTCGCGCGACGCAGCATGACGAAGGCGACCGACCCTGGCATGCTCGACAACCTCGTTGCGGGCGGCATCGGTAGCGGGTTGTCGATCCGCGACACGGTCATCAAGGAAGCACGGGAGGAGGCAGGGATCGGCACGGAATTGGCCGCGCGCGCGCAACACACCGGCACGGTTCACATCCTGCGGTCGCTGTCCGATGGGTTACAACGCGAGACGGTGTTCGTTCACGACATCGAGTTGCCGTCCGACTTCCAGCCCGTCAATCAGGATGGCGAAGTGACGGAATGCCGGCGCGTCTCACTCGAAGAGGCGGCGGCGACGATCGCGATCGATGGCGAAATCGACGAAGTCACCGTCGATGCAAGCCTCGTCGTGCTCGACTTCCTGATCCGCAACCACGACATTCGGCGCGATCAGCCGCAGTTCAATGACCTCGACGCGCTGCGTTATCGGGGCGCTGCGGACCCCTCGCTCAACCGTCGAACGTAACTCCTACGCAGCGGCCCGTGTCGCTGTGATCGGTGCGACGCGCTCGATCTTCAGCTCCGCGAGCGTATCGCGAACGGCGTTCACGGCGTGCCGCATCTCGTCGCGGTCGATCGCACCAATGCAACCGACGCGGAACGTCTCGACCTGTGTCAGCTTGCCGGGGTACAGGATGAAGCCTTTCTCGCGGACGCTGTCGTAGAACGCACGGAACGTGTAGCGAGGATCGGCCGGAGCGTGGAACGTGACGATGATCGGCGCCTGGATCTTCGGATCGAGGAACGGCCGGAAGCCGAGCTCGGCCATGCCGCTGACGAGCGTCTCATAGTTGCGTGTGTATCGGGCGAGTCGCGCGGGCTGGCCGCCTTCAGCCACGAAGGCCTCCAGCGCCGCGGCGAACGCCGCGACGACGTGTGTGGGCGGCGTGTAACGCCACTGCGTCGTCTTCTCCATGTATTGCCACTGGTCGAACACGTCGAGCGACAGCGACGTGCTGTTGCCGGCGCACTGCTCGAGTGCCGCCCGCCGCGCGATGACGAACGCCATGCCGGGCGGGCCCTCGATGCACTTGCCCGATGCGGCGATCACCGCATCGAACGGCATCGTCTGCGCGTCGATCGGCAGCGCGCCGAACGAGCTCATAGCGTCGACGATCAGCCGCCGGTTATGGCGCGCAACGACGTCGGCGATCTCGCGCAGCGGATTGGCAATACCCGTGGACGTCTCGCAATGGATCAGCCCGACGTGCGTGATCGAGTTGTCGGCGCTCAGCAGCCGGTCGACGTCCGCCGCCGTCGTCGGGACGTCCTCGGCGGTTTCGAATACCGACACGCGGCGGCCCATCATCCGCGTGAGCTTCGCGAGGCGCTGGCCATACGCGCCATTGACGAGCACGAGGACGTGACCATCGCGCGGCACCAGCGTGTTGACGGCGGCTTCGACGGAGAACGTTCCGCTTCCCTGCATCGGAACGCACGTGTGCGTCGCGCTTGCGTTCACCACGTCGAGCAGTCGAGCGCGAACGGTCGCAGTAATCGCGTTGAAGTGCGAATCCCACGAGCCCCAGTCGCGCAGCATTGCCATCCGCGTCGGCAGCGCGGTCGTGAGTGGGCCGGGGGTCAGCAGGATCGGATCGCGGCTGAAGTTGCTCATCGAAGTGTTCTCCAAGGTACGAAGTGCATTTCCGAAATGGGGTCAGAGCGAATTGATCGCACCAGGCTTTTAGCTATGACCCCATTCAGGCATTGCCGCGCCACGCCTGCGTGCGTCGCAACAACACGCGCGTCAGCAGCGCATAGATCAGGCACACGATCGTCGATGTCGCGACGATCAGCGTCGCCATTGCCGCCGCAGGGCCGATCTCGCCCGCCTCGTCGAGGCTGACGATCGCGATCGAAGCAAGCTTCGTGTTGGGCGAATACAGGAAGATGACGGCGGACAGCGTCACCATCGCGTTGATGAACAGGTAGCGCGCGATGTCGAGGATCGCCGGCAGGCACACCGGCATCGTCACGCGGAAGAACGTCTTGTAGAACGGCACCTTCAGCGACGCCGATACGGACTCGAACTCGTCGTCGAGCGCCTTCAGTGCCGTCACCGCCGTCAGATGGCTCGACGTGTAGTAGTGAATGATCGTCGACAGCACGAGAATCGCCATGCTGCCGTAGAGAAAATTGAATGGATTGCGCGGTGCGTTGAAAAAGAAGATGTAACCAAGCCCGAGCACCATGCCCGGGACGGCCATCGGCACGGCGGCCAGCAAACGAATCGCCGCGCGCGTCGCGCGCATGCCGCGCATCTTTTCCATCAGGTACGCGGTCAGGAAGATGAGCAGCGTGCCGAACAGCGCCGTCAGGAAACCGAGCTTGACGCTGTTGAAGTAGCTGTCGATGACGCCGCCATCGACGAGCCCGAACACGTAGTGCCGCAGGCTGAACGACAGGTCATAGGGCCACAGCTTGATGAAAGACGTATAGATGGCCATCCCCAGCACGGCGACCATCAGCGCGCAGATGATCGTGCAGTAGACGAACATCGCGATGTCGAAGCCGCGCGAAGGCCGCGGCACGTAGGCGACGGCGCGCGAGCTGAACTGCGATTGCTGGCTGCGCTGCATGTACGCGTCGACGGTGAACGCGAGCAGCACGGGCAACAGCAGAATGAGACCGACGACGGCACCGCGGTTGAAATTCTGCTGGCCGATCACCTGCTGGTAGATGTCGATCGCCAGCACGTGGAAGTTGCCGCCGATCACCTTCGGAATGCCGAAATCGCTGACCGTGTACGAGAACACGACCATTGCTGCGCTGACGAGCCCGTATCGCGCCGAGGGCAATGTGATCGTGAAGAACTTGCGCCAGGACGACGTGCCGAGCGACTCGGCAGCCTCGAACAGGCGGCGATCGGTGAGCAGCATCGCCGTGATGACGATCATCAGCGCGTGCGGGAAGATCGCGTAAACCGCGCTGATGATGATGCCAATCGGCCCGTACACCGAATGCCCCATCAACACGCCCTTCAGCGCACCCTGGTTGCCGAACCACTGGATGAACGAGATCGCGGCCAGCATCGACGGCGCGAGAATCGGCGTCAGCGCGATCAGCCGAAACACCCCTTTTCCGGGCATGCAGCTCCGCGTCAGCGCATAGGCGAAGGTGAACGCGAGCGGAACCGTCACCAGCGTGACAACCGTCGCGACCCAAACGGTGTTCCACGCCGACTCGAGCAGCGACGACGATTGCAGATACTCGCGAAAATGGGCGAGGCCGACGAACGCGCCGTCCTTGTCCTGCACGCTTTTGACGAGGATCGATGCGAGCGGTGCGAGCAGGAACAACACGAGCGCCGCGCACGCGAGCAGCAGCAGCCCCTGCGCAAGCCGCTGTTGCGGATCGGCGAGCGGGCGTATCCGCGCGGCGGGACCCGGCAACGGTGGTGCAACAGTTGCCATCGAAACTTGGCTAGCGAATGAAGCGCAAACCGCGCATCACAGCAACCGCATGCATTCGCGGGGCAATCCCACGCAGAGCGGTGCGCCGATCGCGAGCGCCATCCGGTCAAGACTGTGGCGCGACAGGTTCACGACAATCGGCTGCGCCGGCGCCGCGGCGAGTGTCACTGTGACGAGACAGAACGCGCCGAGAAACTCGATCTTCTGCACGCTTCCTGACGCCACATTCGACTGCTCGCTCGCATGGCCGTTGATCATCACATCCTCGGGGCGAAGGTACAGCTTGACCGGCGTCCCCGGCGCGAGGCTTTCGATGCCATGCGCGCCGCGCAACACGAGATCGCCGACGCGCACGTGCCCCTCGCCCTGCGCCACCGCAGCGATGACGTTCACCTTGCCGACGAAATCGGCGACGAACGCCGTCGCCGGCTCGCGATACACCTGTTGCGGCGTACCGACCTGCTCGATGCGGCCGCGACTCATCACGACGATGTGATCCGCCATCGACAACGCTTCTTCCTGATCGTGCGTGACCATGATCGTCGTCACGCCGAGCCGCTGCTGCAACGCGCGAATTTCGCCGCGCAGCCGCAGCCGCTCGAGCGCATCGAGCGCCGACAGTGGCTCGTCGAGCAGCAACAATCCAGGCGATGTCGCGAGTGCACGCGCCAGCGCGATCCGCTGCTGCTGGCCGCCCGAAAGCTGTCCGGGATAGGAGCGACCGGCGTCCGGCAGCCCGACGAGCTTCAAGAGCTCGGCAACGCGCGTTTTGATCTTCTCGCGGCCTGCCCGCCGATTGACGAGTCCGTACGCGACGTTGTCGAAGATCGTCAGGTTCGGAAAGAGTGCGTAGGATTGGAACACGATGCCGTAGTCGCGCTTGATCGCCGGTAATCGCGAAACGTCGCGGCTATCCTGCGTGATCGTGCCCTGATCCTGCGTCTCCAGCCCGGCGATGATCCGCAAGAGCGTCGTCTTGCCACAGCCGGAGGGGCCCAGGAAAGTGACGAGCGCCCCGCGCGGAACTTCCAGCGAAACATCGTCGAGCGCGACGAAGCGATCGAAGCGCTTGGTGATGTGTCGCAGCGACAGGTAGGTCGCGTCGGGCACAGCGGCGCTTCCCTGCGATCGTTGCGGCATCAACGAGTCCGGTACATGCAAATGGGTGCCGTGCGTCGTTCGCCCGGCACCCGCAGCTGAACGCTATTTGGGCAGCGACTTGCCGTTATAGCGCTTCGTCCACTCCGCGAGAATCTTGTCGCGATTCTTCGCCGACCAGTCGAAGTCGTTCTTGATGAGACGCTTCTCGTAGTCCGCCGGAATGAATTCGAGCGGCTTCGATACTCCAGGCATTGCCACGACCGCGAAGTTGTTCGCGTAAAGCGCCATCGCCTCGGGCGTTGCGAGCCAGTCCATCAGCTTCTTCGCCGCGTCGAGCTTTTTCGTGCCCTTGATGATGCCGCTCGCCTCGAGGTCCCAACCGAGGCCTTCGCTCGGGAAGATCACGTCGACGGGTGCGCCCGATTTCTTCGTCTGCATCGCGCGATATTCGAACGAGATGCCGATCGGGAATTCACCGGCGCCAGCTTGCTTGCACGGCTGCGAGCCTGAGTGCGTGTAGACGCCGATGTTCTCGTGCAGTGCATCCATGAACTTCCACGCGTCGGCTTCGCCCCACATCTGGATCCAACCGCTGACGTCGAGGAAGCCCGTGCCCGACGACGCCGGGTTCGGCATGACGATCTTGCCCTTGTAGACGGGCTTCGTCAGATCTTTCCAGCTCGCGGGCTTCGGCAGATTCTGCTTTTGCGCCTCGACGGTGTTGAAGCAGATCGCTGCGCCGTACACGTCCATGCCGACCCAGCGCGGCGGATTCTGCGAGTCGCGATATCCGGCGGGAATCTTGTCGAGTCCCTTCGGCGCGTATGGCTCCAGCATCCCTTCATTCGCGAACACGGCCATGCTCGACGCGGAAGTGCCAATGACGATGTCTGCCTGCGGATTCGCCTTCTCCGCGAGCACCTTCGCCGTGATGACGCCGGTCGAGTCGCGCGTGAACTTGAGCTCGACATCGGGATAGCTCTTGTTGAACGCTGCCTCGTACGCCTTGATCTGATCGGTCTCGAGGGCCGTGTAGACGTTGAGCTGGGTTTTCTGCGCGACCGCATGGCCCGCGCCAATGGCGAGCGCCAGGCCCGCGACTGCCGACAACCAACGCAAGCGTTGCTGCGATTTCATCGTTGCTCCTTCGTCGTTACCGTTGGGCGAAAGGTGCCGGCCACCATGGCCGGGTCCAGGTGCGAAAACCCGCGGATGCTACGCGAACGACGCGCCGACGCAACCGCCGGCTGCGGTCCCCTCTGCCTCCACGACGTACGCCATTCTGCGTCGGTCGGATTGCAGATTGTTGACAATCTACACCCTGCATCGTCTAATGGCAACGTGCTGAAACCCTCGTCAATGCGCAGCCGCGCGAAGTCGGCGGCCAATGCGCCGGCAATCACTTCCGACGTCCCCGTCGCACCCGCGGAAGACGGCCGCACGTTGCGCGCCGTTGCAGCCGATCATCCGATTGCGCTCCTCCAGACGAACTCGCTGCCGACGCTTGTTCAGCGCGAGATCGAACGGATGATCCTGGCCGGCGATCTTGCTGCCGGCGCGCAATTGCGCGAGACCGAGGTGGCGGCGATGCTCGGCGTGTCGCGCGGTCCGGTCCGCGAGGCGTTCAGGG
>Ga0070661_100002266_pt1 | contig 13192 bp, 12 predicted proteins | sample KBSC43metaG_FD_64663 | JGI IMG/M metagenome (GOLD analysis project Ga0070661, IMG submission 64663) | Corn rhizosphere microbial communities from Kellogg Biological Station, Michigan, USA - KBS C4-3 metaG | ecosystem: Host-associated > Plants > Roots > Rhizosphere > Soil ...
GGCGTGCTCTCTCCGGCAGATCTTTCTCCGGAGCTCACCAAACATTTCCGCGGACTGAGGATGTGGCTGCCGTTGATGCTCGCCGGTCTCAAGCCGTTCCGCGCCGCGCTCGAGGAGAAGCTCCTTCTGGCCCGTTACTTCTACGACGAAGTCAAAGAGCTGGGCTTCGAGACCGGGCCCGAGCCCGATCTGTCGATCGTAACTTTTCGCTGGGCGCCGCGCGGGCCGGACGCCGCGCGCGCCGATGAAATCAACCGACGCATCGCCGACGCTCTGCGCGCGGACGGCCGCATCTTCATGTCGACGACAATTCTCGATGGAAAGTTCACCATCAGGATGGCGGCACTTGGGTTTCGAACCCACCGCCGGGACATCGATCTCGCTCTGCGACTGCTGCGCGAGCAGGTCGCGGCTCTTTCCTGAGCGGCGCTAGGCGCGCTGGTCGGGCTGCTTGTAGCCGGGAGTCTGCTTGTACTTCTCGGGTGCGTTCTCGTAGCGCGAGGCGCACTTGGCGAGCAGAGTAGTCGCGCGGAAGGTGTTGTCGCGGCCGAGCCTTCCTTCGACGACCACATCGACACCGTCGGTGAAAGTGTCGGGAGTGATGCCGCGGTACACGACGTCGTACGTCTGCGCTCCGTCGGTCATCTTGAACTCCACCTGCCGGCCGCCCGGCTCGCGCACGATCGACCCGTTCACGACTCGCGCGCCGACTTTGACACCCGTCTCATAAAACGTCGGATCGGTGTGGGTCTTCGCTGACAGCTCGGCAGGAGTCAGGTAGTAGACTCCGGTGTCGTGGATCGCGCTCGCGGCAAGATAGCTGGCGGTTCCGATCACCAGGGCTCCACCGATGATGAATTTGGTGCGGGCCTTCATGCCCCCAATATAGCACCGCGCTGCCGCGCGCCGAGAGCTCTATTGACAGGCCACGCACCCGGTCATAAGTGTATGTCCCCACTTGCCGGCGATGGAAGCGATGGGCCTGCAACCCCTCCCCAGATCACTGCGCGCGACCGCGGCTGCCATCGCATTCACTTTCGTCGCGACCGCAATCACGTCGTGCGGAGGCGGGGAGCATAGCACCGCGCCCGACGTGATTGGCAAGATCGCGTTGTCGCCCACGAATTCCCTGGCGTTCACCCCTGGCTCGACCCTCCAGCTGACCGCATCGGTCGCCAGCACGACCGGCAAGCCGATGCCCGCCGACGGTCTGAGCTACATCAGCAGCGCGCCAGCCATCGCGACAGTTTCAGGGACCGGACTGGTGACGACGGTCGGCCCGGTCGGAAGGTCTTCTATCTCTGCATCGATCGGCACCGTCCAGAGCAACAGCATCTTGATAATGGTGGTGGCGGGACCACCCGCCGCATTGACTCGCACCAGCCCCGACCCCGGCACCGTTGCGCCCGGCGCGACCGTCGGCGACTCGGTTCGATTCGTGGTGAAAGACGCATTCGGAAACCCAATCGCGCACGCGCCGATAACCTTCTCGATTTCCGCGGGCAACGGTTCCGCATCGCCCGCCAGCAGTCAGACCGATGAGGCCGGCCGCGTCGCAACGGTGTTCACGACTGGACTGACTGCCGGCGCCAACACGCTAAACGCCGTCGTGACCGGAATCCCCGCCGTCGCGCTGTCCCTCGTTACCGCGGTTGGAAGCGTCAACATCTCGGCGGTCGGACCGGGTCCGATGACACCGGGCAGCAGTATCACCATCGACGGCTCGGGCTTCGATCCGGTGGTGACTGGCGATGTGGTAACCATCGACGGCCAGAACGCACCTGTCACGGGCGCCACCACGAGTCAAATAGTCGCCGTGATCCCGTCGGTGCTTCCCTGCCAGCCCACGCATCAGGCGAGGATCCAGGTTACCGCGAACGGCGCCACTGCCTTCGCGAGCCAGACGCTCCGCGCCGGAGTCCCGCGCCCGATGAACGTCGGCGCGACGGTCGTTCTCACCAGCGCTGCCGATGTAAGCTGCAGCGAGCTGTCGCCCGCGAACGGCCACTACATCGTCAACATCGTGAATCCATTTACAAACCCGACCGGATTGACGCCGTTTCATCTGGTCGGTGCTACGTCGATCCCCGCCGGAACGAGCTTTTCGCCCAACGTCTTCGCGCTGCGGCAATCGATCCGGCTACCCGAACCGCCGCCCGCCACGGGCAACGACGCAACGCCCTACATCCGCGGCGCGGCGCATCTCGCCCGGCTCGAATCGAATCGGGCGATTTACGCCTCGATGAAAAAGAATTTCCGGCGGGTGCCAAAGAGATCGGTGAAACCGGGCGCCGCGGCGGGCGCGCTGAGCATCGCCGTTCCCACGATTGGTCAAACCCGCACTTTCCGAGTCCTCCAGCCATCTACCGCGTTGGGCGCATCGGCCGATTGCACCACATACACCGAGATCACGGCCCGCGCCGTCTACGTCGGCACGCGCGCCATCGTTTACGAGGACGTCGCAGCACCACTCCACAACCAGATGGATTCGTACTTCACCGCTCTCGGGCAGGAGTTCGACAACTCCATGTACCCGAGCGACGCGACCTACTTTGGCGATCCGCTGATCACCGATCCATCGACCGACAACGATCAGCATCTCAACATGGTCTTCACGCCCTCGATTCCGTCGACCCTGGGCGGCTTCGTCGTCAGCTGCGATTTCTTCCCGCGCAGTCTCAATAACACGGCCAGCAACCTCGGTGAGAATTTCTACGCCAGAGTTCCCAAGGTTTCGGGAACCGGATTCGCGGACGACACGCCCGACCGCTGGTACCGGTCGATGCGCGCAACCGTCGTCCACGAAGTCAAGCACATCGCGTCCTACGGGGCGCACCTCGTCAACGGCGCGAACGGCTTCGAGGAGTCGTGGCTTGAAGAGTCGACGGCGATGATCGCCGAAGAAGTCTGGGGACGGGACAGGATCTACGCTGGCGCGACGTGGAAGGGCAACATGCTCTACAGCTCGACGGTGTTCTGCGATGTCCGACCGACGACGCCGAGCTGCAACACGCCACCGCTGGTAATGTTCGATCACTTCGCATCGCTCTACCCAGTGCTCAGGCAGCCGGATGCGACGTCATTGTTCGGCCGGGTTTCCTCCAACGATTTCAGCTTCTACTACGCGGCGTGGTCGTTCGTCCGGCACATCATCGATCGCTACGCCGGCTCGGAGGTGGATTTCCTGCGCGGCCTGACCCAGGCCACCAACACCACCGGTATCAGCAACCTCGAGCGGCAAGCCTCCGCCGGACGCACATCAATGATGGGGAACTGGTCACTGGCGCTATACCTCGACGAGAATCCCACCATGGCGAGCAACGGCGATGTCGCTTTTCCGTCCTGGCATTTGCGCGACATCTATCGGGGAATCAACAGCGACTTCCCTTCCCAGTTCCCCCAGCCTTTCCCGCTCGTTCCCGTTTCAATTACCGGTGGTGACTTCAGCATCGACAACCAGGGGCTGCACGGCGGGTCGTTTGCGTCTTACGATCTCCCTGGGGTGGCCGCGAACGCGCGGACGGTCGGCCTCACCGGTGCACCGCCGCTGACGATTGCGATTGCGAGAATAGAGTAGCGGCTGATCAGGCTCGTGACTCGACGACGTCCCCGGTTTCCAGCAGCCCGCGCAGTGTTACCGCAAACTCGCTGGCGGTCGGACGCTGCTCAGGGTCTTTCGCCATCGCCCTGTTCACCGCCTGTTCGACCTCGGCGGAGACGTTCGGCGCGAATTCGCTGAGATGCGCGGGCTGTTTCAGCATGTGCATCCGAATCGCCTGCAGCGGACCCTTCGACTCGAATGGCAGCCTGCCCGCGATCATCTCGAAGATCATCACTCCAAGCGCGAAGACATCGGCGCGACCGTCGTAGCTCTGATTGAACAACCGCTCTGGGGCCATGTAAGCGGGAGTGCCGAGGAACGTCCCGGCGGTGGTTTCGTTTTGCAGCTCCGGCGTCTCGGATTTGTCGGTGAGCTTGGCGATTCCGAAGTCGATCACCTTCACGCGCTCTTCACCGCGCACCGTATGCAGGAAAACGTTGCTCGGCTTGATGTCGCGATGCACGATCCCAAGTCCGTGGGCCTCGGCGAGCGCGGCGCAGACGGCATGGGCGATCTTCAATGCGCGGAGGGGCTGCAGCTTCCCCGTCGTTCGCATCTCATCCATCAGTGAGTGCCCGTGAAGAAGCTCCATCACGAGGTACGCGAGACTGCCCGCCGACACGTCGAAATCGAGCACCGTCACGGCGTTGGGATGATTTATCCGGCACGCCGATATTCCCTCGACGCGGAATCGATCGAGACTCTCCAGCGCGTCACGTCCAATCGCGGGGCGGAATACCTTGATCGCGACGGGATGGTGAAGAAAAATGTGCTCGCCACGATACACGGTCCCGAATCCACCCGAGCCGATTTTTTCCTGCACGCGGTACTTCTCGTCGAGCACCGTGCCCGGCAGTCGCTCCGACAACGCCGAGAAAATGAGATCGGTGCGTCTGGCCGATCGAATGGTGGCCGCGCGCTGCTCGGCGAGCATGCGATTCTTCGCCACCAGCTCTTCGTTCTTGCGCTCGAGCTCCTCGGTTCGGCGAGCGATCAATCGACGCTGCAGAAAGTTGCTGCGCGCGTACCGCTCCATCGAGTAGTTGGACGAGAAGCCGATGATGAAGGTCGAGCCGAGAAAGAAGAGGTTGTTGACGACAACGGCGCTCGGCGTGTGGTTGATTCCCATCGCGACGGCCAGGTACGCGCCGACGGTTATTGCCGACACCGCGGTCGCATACGGCAGTGTCAGTCGCACGAGCGTGAACGCGAACATGATCGCGAGGAGGAGACCGGCGTAATACAGATAGCTGCCGGGCGGAGGGATCACCGCCGTCATCACCACGATTCCGAGCGCGGCGAAGAGGGTGACCATGCTGGTGGTCTCGTCGCGGAAGCGCAGAAATCCCGGCTGGTAGGTGAAGACGATCGCGCCGAGCAGAATTGGCGCGATTATCACGTAGCGAATGAACCAGAGCTTGTTTCGCTCGACCGGCGCAGTCCAGCTGTCGAGGACGCCGAAAACGGTGTACAGCGCGAGCGCCAGCAGAAAAGCCAGTCGCACCTGAACGAGGGTGCGCTCGAAATATTCGGCGGTGAATTCGGCCTCACGATCGCCATCGAAGCGAAGCGTGAGGGGATGCATGCGCGCGGCGGCGGCGGTCTCGGGCTGGTTATCGCCCTCGTCCCAGAGCTCCGCCGGCTTGGCCAGAAGCGGGACTGTAATGTCGTCTCGAGCAGTGAACGGCACGGCAGGTTACGGAGTCTGAATGCCTTTCAGATCGTTCGAGATCCTCGCTTCCAGCTCGCCGCGGGTTCCGCAGTGGTTGTACTCGCCCGTGAAGAGGACTGGCCGCGCCACCGCATCGACGGTCGTGATGACCGTCGTCGTCAGCGAATCCTGCCGCTGCAGCTGAGTGGTCACCGAGAGGTTCACATCGTAGAAATCGGCGCTCGCCCTTCCCTGAGCGTAGCCGCAATCGATGTACTTGCTCAGCGCCACGCCGTGAAGCTGACGACGCACCTGCAGGCCGCGGTTGCCCAGCATGTATCCGGCGCGGTCGACCACCGTGAGTGGGATTCCGACGGAATCGTATACGGCGGGCAGGATCGCCCAGAGCCGGTCGATGGGCACATAGACGGTGGAGCTCCCGGCAATCGGCACGGCACCGGTCGAGATCGCCTCGGTTCCGCCGGAGCTGGATACCCGGGACACGCCCGTGTTGGCAGCACCCGGGGCGGTTCTGGAAACACCGGACGATGCGCAACCAGCAATGAGGACAGCGCCAACGACCGTGATTGCACGCATGCTTTCCTCCTTCTGGGAGACGAAACCATACCCCCGCCGGGCGTCAGTGTCCAGAACGCCTAAAGCGCCATTGCTACGTCATTTGGCGTATATGGCCGTGATCCGTGCTGCCGGACATTTGAGCCACGTAATCCGTTCGATTCCCAATCATCCCGTCCACTCGGAGGCAACATGCGGAAGATCCTGATACTCGCCGCCGGCATTCTGCTCGCGCCATGTGTCGTCAACGCCCAGACATCGAGCACCACCGCGTGGCCGATCGCCGCCGGCTCGCGGGTTCGAGTCGTATCGTCTGCGCTCGGCGGCAGCCCTCAGAAGGGCAGCGTCGTCGCCGCGTCCGCGGACACCCTGGTGTTCCGCTCGGCCGCAGATGACATCGCCGTGTCGATCCCGACAACCAACATTCTGAAGCTGCAGGTAGCGCAGGGCACCCACACGAGGAAAGCCCGTGGCGCGTTCTACGGGCTTCTGATCGGCGTGGGCACCGGCGCCATTGTCGGTGCAGCCGCCTACAAAAAGAGCGATTGCTCGGAGATCTGCATCTTTCCAGACTCGCGGGCGTTCGACGGCGCGGTCGTCGGTACGTTGTTCGGGATTGTGGGCACCATCGTCGGGACCGTTGTGGGCGCACATGCTGTGGATACATGGGTGCCCGTGTCGCTGCCCGGGCGCTAAGTTCTTGAAGTATGAGAGTGCTGTGGATCACGCTCGTCGCGGCGGCAATCGCTTCGCCGGCGGCGGCTCAGGATGCGGCCCTGAAATCGGGGGGCCCACTCGCGCGCTACGCGGCGTGCAAGTTCTCGAATGGGCTCAGTGTTGACAGCGCGACCAGACTAACGGGAAAGGGCGCACAGTACCGCTCCGTCATGACAACCAAGGGCGAAAAGCGGGTCTCCGCAATCGATGGCTATCGTTTCCTCCTCGCTCAGGGAAGCCCCAGCTATTTCGCGGAGATACGAGTGGAAAGTCCCGACCCGGTCGAGTACCCGGACGACAGGGATGTCGCGATCGACAATCTGCACTACGTGCTTCAGTCAGCCGTCGGAAAACCGTATTGGGAGCATGACTCGCGCGACGGCTTCGAGGTGTACGGCGAGACCGACTCGTCCTTCGGAGAGCGCGGCCCGACCGGACAGTACGTGATCGCGAACGACGCACTCCAGACCCTCATCACCATCAACTTCCTTGGCCAGGCGCCGCAGGACCGTCGCTTCGTCAACATCGACGAGCACGACGAGATCCGCGATGGTGTGATCGACGCGCTGATCAAGTGCGGCCGGTCTCACCGCTAGCGCCACTACCCGCGTCTGACCGCTAGCGCCACTACCTTATAGTATGGGCGCTCAGGACGGCGCCGGCCGCGGTGCCGAGCGCGTCCCAGGTCAGGTCGCGCACGCTGAAGATGTTTCCTGGTATCCGCCGATCGTGGAGCTCGCGCGCGACGCCAACGCCGAGAGTGATGCCGATCGCGCCGCCCATCGCCCCGCGACGATCGGCTCCCATCGCCTGCAGCGCGCTGTACGACACGCTCTCGATGAACGCCGACATCAGAAAATGCTTGAGCTTGTCGATCCCGAACCAGGAATCGCTGCGCACTGAGACGGCCTGACCGTATATCAGATTCACCGCCAGGCACACACTGAGAAAGCCGTTCATCTCGTCCGCCGCGACTGTTTGTTGTTCGCGTTCCGTGCGGCGCGCGACGCGCCCCGCTTCCCACCTTTTCGTTCGCCAGCCGGCGCGGAACGAGATTTCGCGCGCTTCTTCGGTCGCTTTGTTGCCGCGCCGTCGCCGGTGTCGCGCGCCCAGCCGAGTGATGCGCGCACCGCCCGATCCCAGCCCATCACCAGCTCACGCGCGGACTCAGGTGCGATCGCCGGCGTGAATCGCTCGAACGCCCGCGTCCCCATGAACTCGGTCGCGTCACGCCAGACACCGCCGGCAATTCCCGCGAGTCCCGCGGCGCCGAGCGCGGTCGTCTCGATCATGTCGGGGCGCTCGACGGGAATGCCGAGCACATCGGCCTGGAATTGCATCAGCCAGTTGTTGGCAGCGGCGCCCCCGTCCACTCTCAGCGACGCGAACTTCACCCGCGCGCGCTTCGCCATCACCTGGAGCATTTCCGCAGTGCCGTACGCCATCGACTCCAGCGCCGCGCGAGTCAGGTGCGCGCGACTCGATCCGCGGGTCAGTCCGACGATGGTTCCCCGCGCGCGCGGTTCCCAGTTCGGCGCGCCGAGCCCGACGAGCGCGGGCACGAAGTACACGCCGTCGTTGGATTGGAGTGACATCGCGAGACGCTCGCTCTCGGCGGCGTTGAAGAGGATGCCTAGCCCGTCGCGCAGCCACTGGATCGCGGCGCCGGCGATGAAGATCGACGCTTCCAGTGCGTACGCGACTCCGCCGGTCTCGTCGCACGCGACGGTGGCGAGCAGGCCTTCGCCGGCGCGGGGAATCTTCTTGCCGGTGTTGAGCAGAAGGAACGCACCGGTTCCGTAGGTGTTCTTCGCCTGGCCGGCGCCGAAGCAACCCTGCCCGAACAGCGCCGCCTGCTGATCGCCCGCGACGCCGGTGATCTGGATCGCCTTCCCGAAATACGACGTCACGGTCCTGCCGAAATCACCCGCGGATGGCCGCACTTCGGGCAGCACTTCGATCGGCACGCCGAACAGATCGCAGAGCTCCTTGCTCCAGCGCAGTCTGTTGATGTCGTAGAGCAAAGTCCGCGACGCGTTGGTGGGATCGGTCGCGTGGACACGACCACCGGTGAGTTTCCAGATCAGCCAGGTGTCGATGGTGCCAGCCAGCAGGCGTCCGTTCCGCGCCACGAACGCGATCTCCGGACGTTTCAGCAGCCACTCGAGCTTGGTCGCGGAGAAGTACGGATCGGGTCGCAAGCCGGTATGCTCGGCGATCCACTTCGCTTTGCTTTTGAGCTGCGCGCAGCGGTCGGTGGTGCGGCGGTCCTGCCAGACGATCGCGCGCGCCAAAGGCTTGCCAGTGTCGCGGTGCCAGACCACGACGGTCTCGCGCTGGTTGGTGATGCCGATGGTATCGGGTTTTACTCCGCTCACCGCGATGGCTTCGCGCGCCGCGGTGAGCGTGCGCTCGAGGATTTCGTCGGCGTCGTGCTCGACCCATCCCGGCGCTGGATAGTGCTGGGTGATCTCCTGATATCCGCGCCCGGCGATGCGACCGTCGGCGCCGATCATCAGCGCAGTCGTGCCGGTCGTGCCCTGATCGATCGACAGGACGTGCTTCATCGACGGATCGCCACGCCGCATCGGTATGATCGGCCGGCTGTCCTCGGAGAGCAGCGCTTCACTCATTCGCGACGCTGGTAGAGCAAATCACGGGCTCCTCGCGCGCGGCAGTCTCTATCGGCTTCACTCCACCCTCGGCTGCTTTCGGCGCTCGGGAAAGTACTCGTCCAGGAAATCGATCAAGGCGCTCTCCTCGGGCGCGTGCCCGGTGCCGTTGCGCGATGTCGGCTGCTTTGGCAGCGAGATCGTCGTTCCACTGCGCAGGTACTTCATCACTACCACCGGATGCACGTAAGACTTCCTGCAAATGGTTGGAGTATTTCCCAGCTCGGCCGCCACGAGCCGCACCGCGGTGACGACGTTCTTCTTGCGCTCGGTCTGACTCTTTCCTTTCCCCAGCTCAGCGAGGACCGTCGCCGCGCGCAGTGTACCACCCCAGGTGCGGAAATCCTTCGCCGTGTACGGGAACTGCGCGATGTGCTCGATGTAGTCGTTCACGTCGCGCGAATCGACGTCCTGCCATTTGCCGTCCTCGAGATAGCGGAACAGCCGCGGACCCGGTGTCCCCAGAAGCTCCGTGACGAATCGGGCGAGGTCCTTGGCCACCACGACATTCTTCTGCGTGATCGACCGCTTCCCCCTGTACTCGAAGACTATGGTGTCGTCGTAGACGGTCACGTGAGACTTCCGCATCGTCGTGATGCCGAAGGTGTTGTTCTCCTTCTCGTAGCGCTCGCTGCCGACGCGGAAGAACCCGTGTGAGATGAGCCTGACGATTCCGGCACAGACTTTCTGCTTGGTGAGGCCGCGGCGGCGGAAGTCGCGCTGGATCCGCGCGCGCAAGGTTGGAAGGTCGCGCGCCATCTGCCGCACCCGGTAGTATTTCCGCAGCTCGCCCTTCTCCACTGCGCGCGGATGATACTTGTATTGCTTGCGGCCGCGCGCATCGAAACCCCAAACCTGGATCGCCGCGCGCGGATTCGTCGAGATGTGCACGTCGCGCCATGCAGGCGGAATTCGCAGCGCGTCGAACCGCTCGAGCTGCGCCTTATCCTTCACGGCGGCGCCACTCGGCGACCGATACCGGAATCCCTTCGCCTTCGTCCCTTCGCGTACTATCCACTTCTGCGCCATTTATTGGATCGCCCAGTAGCCAATATTTCTGGATAGATTTTGAGCGGCCGCTGCGCTCGACGAATTCCGGCAATCTACCAACAAATACATCTCGATGCCCTTCAAATTCCTGACGCTGGAGGTCGCGGACCGCGTCGCCACTCTGACCGTCAACCGGCCCGACAAGCTCAACGCGCTGAACGACGCGACCATCGCCGAGCTTGGGCACGCGATCGACAAAGTTCGGGTCGACGATGCAATCGGCGGAGTCATCCTCACCGGCGCCGGACGCGCCTTTGTCGCCGGAGCGGACATCTCCGAGCTCTCGTCGCAGAGTCCGGTCCTCGCGAAAGCACGCGCACGCGCAGGGCAGGATGTGTTCCGCAGATTCGAGACCTGCCCCAAGCCCGTCATCGCCGCCGTCAACGGCTTCGCGCTCGGTGGCGGATGTGAGCTGGCGATGGCCTGCCACATCCGCATCGCGTCTGAAGCCGCGAAGTTCGGCCAGCCGGAAAGCAAGCTCGGGATCCTCCCCGGCTACGGCGGAAGTCAGCGTTTACCTCGACTCATCGGCAAAGGCCGGGCGATGCAGCTGCTCATGACCGGCGAGATGATCGACGCCGCCGAGGCGTACCGGATCGGGCTCGTCAACAAGGTTGTGCCCGCGGATCGTGTCGTCGCCGAAGCGCGCGAGATGATGAAAGCCATTCTCGCCAACGGCCCGCTCGCGGTTGCCCTCTGCATCGAGGCCATCGATCGAGGGCTGCAGATGTCGCTCGAGGAAGGCATGATCCTCGAGGCGAACCACTTCGGTCTGCTTGCCGCCACCGACGACATGCGCGAGGGAATGAGCGCCTTCCTCGAGAAACGCGCCCCCGCATTCAAGGGGAAGTGACCAGTCCGTCTGCCAGCACAACGCCGAGCGACGTTAGCGGCAACGAAGATCGCATTCGACTCAATTCCATCTCGATTCGCGATTTCCGAAATCTCGAGCGCGTCGATCTCGAGCTCCCGCGCGAGGGTGCGGTTGTCGTCGGTGACAATGGCCACGGCAAGAGCAATTTCCTCGAGGCGATCTACTACCTGCAGATCCTGCGCTCCATTCGCGACGCCCGCGATCAGGATCTGACGCGCTTCGACACGTCGGGATTCCACATCTCGGCAAGCGCCTACACGCCCGACGCGCACGAGATCTCGATCGGCTTCGATCGCAACACCAAACGCAAGAAGGTCAGCATCGATGGCAGTGAGGTCAAACGTCTGAGCGACGCGCTCGGCGCACTTCCATCGGTGATGTTTTCGCCGCGCGATCTCGAGCTTGTGAGCGGCCCGCCGACCGAGCGCCGCAGATTTCTGGATCTCGTGCTGGCGCTCACTGACCGGAAGTATCTCAACGCGCTGCAACACTATCGCGCCAATCTCTCCCGACGGAACGCCGCGCTGCGGCACGCTGCGCGTCGCGGATCTGCAGCCAACGAGCAGCAAGTCGCAGTCTGGGAGCCAGCGCTCGCCGAGCACGGATCGTTGCTAATCGAAACTCGCGCGCGGTGGGTCGCCGATTCGGCGGCGGAGTTTTCACACCTCACGGAAAGAATCGGTGAGAGCGGAAAGGCGGAGATGCGCTATGTGAGTCCCTTCGCGGACTCGGAGGCGCGGCACGACGTGCTGCTCGCGGCGTTCGAGGAAAAGCGGGCGCTCGACCTGCGCCGCGGGATCACCCACGTCGGTCCCCACCGCGACGAGCTCGAGCTCACCCTCGACGGCAAGGACATCAGGCTGTTCGGCTCCGCCGGTCAGCAGCGCTCGGCGGCGATCGCGCTCAGGATGCTCGAGGCGGGTACGCTGCGCCGCCACGCCGGCGCCGAGCCGCTGCTGTTGCTCGACGATCCGTTTGCGGAGCTCGACATCCGGAGGGCGGCAAGAATTCTGGTGATGCTCGAGGAGCGCGGGCTGGGACAGACTATCCTGGTGGTACCGCGCGAGGCCGACGTTCCGCCAGGACTGATGCAGCTCGACCGTTTGCAGATCAGCAATGGCGCAATTACCCGCTGGCTCCCGCCGGGTATTCCGGGATTCGATGCAGCGGCAGATCGCGCCGAGCGGTAGAATACGCAGCAGTCAACTTCAACCGCGGAGGTCACGAATGTCCACGCCCGGCGGCAAGAAAAACACCCACGACTACAAGGCGCGTCTGATCTGGGACGGCAACCTCGGCACCGGCACGACGACGTATCAGGGCTACGGGCGTAAGTACCGAATGCAAATTGAGGGCAAGCCGGAGATCGTCGGCAGCGCCGACCCGATGTTTCGCGGTGACGCCAACGCTTACAACCCGGAAGATTTATTCGTCGCCGCGCTGTCGTCGTGCCATCTGTTGAGCTACCTGGCGCTCTGTGCGCGGAGCAAGATCAACGTCGTGGCGTACGAGGACAACGCGATCGGTACTCTGCTATTACGTCCCGATGGCGGCGGGATCTTCGAGAGCGTGACGCTGCGGCCGGTTGTGACTGTCGCGCCGGGCAGCGACGAGAAGCGCGCCATGGAATTGCACGAGACGGCGCACGATCTCTGTTTCGTTGCGGCGTCGGTGAAGATTCCGGTGCTCCACGAGCCGCAGATCAAAGTCGAGGGAGCGGAGACATCGCGCTCGGCGCAGCGTTCGACGGAGGTCGAGTCGCGGCCCTGAGCACGGCATCGCGGCACACCAGTGGGTAGCGGGGTGTGATCTTCCTGATCGGACTCCTCGGGCTGCCGCTCGCGTATTTCGCGGTGCTCGTGGTGATGCTGTTCAAGCGCGAGTCGCGTATTGTCGCGACGAGCCTGGCGTTCTTCGCGGCCGCCGTCGTCTCCGGAAGCTGGGCGATCCTGCAGTCGCGATCGTCGACCGCTGGAATCGGATTTCTCGGCATTCCGCTGGTCGGTTCGATGGCGGGATTCCTCGGGCTCGCCTTCGGGCTCTTCAGGCAA
>Ga0070661_100002269_pt1 | contig 13186 bp, 13 predicted proteins | sample KBSC43metaG_FD_64663 | JGI IMG/M metagenome (GOLD analysis project Ga0070661, IMG submission 64663) | Corn rhizosphere microbial communities from Kellogg Biological Station, Michigan, USA - KBS C4-3 metaG | ecosystem: Host-associated > Plants > Roots > Rhizosphere > Soil ...
CCGCGTCGAGTCGATGGCCACCGACACCGCATGCCCCAGCGCGCGCTGCGCCTCGGCCAGGAGCGCCACCGGTTCGGCCGGGCCGCTCCACACCGGGCTGGAGAGGAGGTGGAGGATCCTCACCGGAAACGCTCCAGCTTCATGTACAGCCGGCGCAGTGCCTCCACCTCGGCCTCGAGCGTCCAGCGGGCGCGCACCTCTGCCATCGCCGCACGGCCCACCGCCTCCGCACGCGACGGCTCGGCGAGCAGCGGCTCGAGGAGCTCCACCAGCGCCGGTACGTCCCCCGGCGCGTAGAGGAAGCCGGTCACCCCTTGCTCCACCAGCTCCGGGTAATGGGGGAGCGCTGCCGCCACCACGCAGCAGCCGCTGGCCATCGCCTCGAGCAGCACGAGCGAGAAGCTTTCCTGCCGGGATGGCTGCACGAGCACCGTCAGTCCCCGGTACACCGGGGCGGCGTCGTCCAGCTCTCCCAGCTGCTCGAGCCCGGCCAGGCGCCCGGCGAAGGCCCGCCATCGCCGGGTCACGAGCCCGGCGAGCACCGCACGCCACCGGGGGAATTTCGGACCGAGGTTGGCCCAGGCCGCCGCGAGATCCTGCTGCCCCTTGGACGGTCGGATGCGTCCCACCGCGCCCAGTCCCAGACTCCCGCCCACGCCGAGCGAGCGCCAGGCCCCGGCCCGGTCCGCCGGTGGGGCAAACTGCTGGACGTCGACGCCGTGAGGCACCACCTCCGCCCGGAGCCCCAGCTCGCGGAGGGCCACCCGGGTCAGGACCACCCGCGCATCCGCCCGGCGCGCGAGGAAGCGCGTCCAGCCCGAGGGACGTCCCGCCGAGTGACGGGTGAAGACCACCTGCACCGACGGCCGCAAGCGCTGCAGCAGAAGCGCCGCCAGAAGCTCCAGATTCCGGTGGGCGTGCACCACCAGCGGCCCGCTCCTCGCCATGTCCAGGAGCGCGCGCCACGGCAGCCGGCGGACGCCCCGGAGCCGCCCCCAGCCGATCACGTGGGCCGGCAGGCGGCGGGCGACGTCCTCCACGTGACGCGTCACCCCGGTGCGCCGCCCGTGGAAGTGGAGGAGCACCACCGGGGTCATCCCGCCGACCCCGCTCTCCGCGGCATGGGGCGGGTTCCTGCCCCGAGCAGAAGACGGGCGACGAGGTCGACGTTGCGCTGGCTCGCGCCCGACACCTGGCGAACCGCCTGGGCGGCGAGGCTCCCGAGGTTGGCCAGCACGTCCGGCCGGCCGAGCAGCTCGGAGAGGACGCGATACAGCTGCTCGGCGTCCGCGACCTGGATGCCGCCCCGGCCGAGCAGCACCTGCACGCTGTCGCGGAAGTTGTCCATGCGCGGGCCGAAGAGGACCGGCCTCCCCTGCGCCGCGGGCTCGAGGATGTTCTGCCCGCCACGGGGCGTGAAGCTCCCGCCGACGAACACCACCGTCGCCAGCCGGTAGACCCGGGCCAGCTCGCCGATGGTGTCCAGCACCATCACCGGTGCGCCCGCCGGGCCTCCGGTGCGTCGGCCCGCCTCGACGCTCCGGGACTGCGCCAGGGACTGCACCCGCGCTGCGCGGTCCACGTAGCGCGGAGCGAGCACCAGCCGTAGCCCGGGGTGCGCCTCGCGCAGGCGCTGCCACACCGAGAGGAGAATCTCCTCCTCGCCCTCGTGGGTGCTGCCGCCCATCAGCACCGGGGCGTCCTGCGGCAGCCCCAGCGCCATCCGGAGCGCCTCGTCCTCCGGGGAAGGCTCGGGCACCGCGAGCCCGTCGAACTTGGTGTTCCCGGTCACCCACACCCGGTCCAGCGGCGCGCCGAGGGACAGAGCGCGCTCGGCCTCGTCGTCCTCGCGCATCAGGAGCAGGTCCAGCTCGGTGAGTGGATTGCCGAAGACCGCGAAGAGCGTTCGGTATCCGCGGAGGCGCTCGGGGGAGAAGCGCCCGTTGGTGAGCACCACCCGGGACCCCGCTGCCCGGGCGGCGTGGATGAGGTTGGGCCAGATCTCCGCGTACTCGAGGACCAGCAGATCCGGCCGCAGCGCGTGCATCGCCCGCCGGGTGGCCCCGGGGAGATCCCAGGGCGCGTAGAGCACCCCGTCGACCTGGGCGGAGAGACGCTGCTCGGCCATCGCCCGGCCGGTGTCGGTCATGGTGGTGAGAAAGATGCGGGCGTCGGGGAACCGCTCGCGGAAGCGGCCGATCATCGGCGAGAGCGCCTGGAGATCTCCCGCGCTCGCCCCGTGAAGCCAGACTCGCGGCCAGCCTCCCCGGGGCACCGCCTCCGACCGGTAGAACCCGAAGCGCTCCAGCAACCCACGCCGCGTCTTCCGCGCGAGCAGCAGCACCGGAGAAGCGAGGATGAAGGCGATGGTGCTGAGCAGCACGTACAGGGCCCGCCTCACGGGGCCGCCTCCACCTTCACCGGCTGGGCCAGCAGCCAGGGCCAGGACACGTCACCGAGGCCCAGCCCCGGAGTCTCCACCCGCACCTCCACCAGCACCTGGCCCGGAGCCTCGAGCCGGACGTGGGAGGCATCCAGAGCCCGCCCCGGCCCGTGCACGTGGAGCCGGGTTCCGGTCGGGCGCACCGCCGGGAGCCGAACGTCCAGCACCTCGCCGACCCGGAACGTCCGGCGGTCGGCCGGGAGCACGGCGAAGCCGGCGACGGGAGCGAGGGCGTCCACCGCGCAGTAGAAGCGACCCGCGCGGAGCTCCTGGACCAGCGCCTGCGCGGCCTCGGCCGGGGCCTCGGGAAGCGAGGTGATGCCGGTGAGGTGGAGCGACATCCAGCGGAACGCCGCGCCGTAGCTCGGCCAGCCGTGCGCATCGGGACCGCAGAAGGCGAGCTTCGGCTCCGGGCCGTCCAGCGACAGCAGCCAGTCCTCCACCGGCCGCGCCTCGGCGAGCGCGTACACCAGCGCGCGCTCCGGGCTCACCAGCGCCGTCCCCAGCGCAGGAAGGAGACGGGTGAACGGACGCTGCCGGAGCGCTCCCCAGGCGGAGTCGCCGCTCCACACCTCCACCCCGCTCGCGATTCGCGCCTGGGGGAGGTCGGTCCATGCTCGCTGCGGGTGGAGAGGGTGGGCCAGGACCGCCAGACCGCCCAGCTCGAGGACGGCCCGCACCGGCGCGGAGACCTTCTCGGCGTCGGTCAGTGCCCGCCGCGTTCCCACGTCGACCAGGTGTCCGAAGGGCGTGCTCGACTCCTGGCCCGGAACGAGGAGCACGCCTTCCTCCCGGACCGGGGTGGGAAGCTCCCGCGGGTTGTGGTCGGTGAGGACGAGGAAGTCGAGCCCGGCCGCGCGCGCTGCGACGGCCACGTCGGTGGGGCTGCCCCGACCGTCACTGCGGGTGGTATGCACGTGCCAGGCGCCCCGGAGCTCGCGGGTGGCCGGCGGGGGCGTGAGCGGCAGCGGCCGGACCGCGGCCAGTAGCGCGAACCAACCCAGGGTGAGGGCGAGGAGGAGCAACGCCCAGCGGAGCAGGCGGATCCATCCCGGAGTCTTCTTCCGGCGCCGGATCGGCCGGAGCACCATGCTCGGACGCTTCACCGGGTGGTCCCCGTGGCGGCCGGAGGTGGGTGCTGCAGCGCCCAGGCCTCGGCGTACCAGCCACCGCGGAGCAGGAGCTCCTGGTGCGTGCCGTCCTCCACCACCCGCCCGGCCACCAGCACGTGGATGCGGTCCGCCCGGGCGATGGTCTGGAGCCGGTGAGCGATGACCAGCGCGCTGCGGCCGGGGAGCACGCTCTCCAGCGCGGTCTGGACCTCGCGCTCGCCCTCGGGGTCGAGGCTGCTGGTGGCCTCGTCGAGCACCAGGAGCCGGGCATCCTTGAGCACCGCCCTGGCGAGGGCGAGCCGTTGCCGCTGTCCGCCGCTCAGCCGCGCGCCACGCTCGCCAAGCGGGGTGTCCCACTGGCGGGGGAGAGCCATGACGAACTCCTCGGCGCGGGCTGCGCGGAGCGCCGCACGCAGCTCGCCTCCGGTCGCCTCCGGGCGCGCAGACAGGAGATTCTCGCGGACCGTTCCGGAGAAGAGGAGCGGCTCCTGCGTGACCAGCGCCATCTGGGAACGCAGCGAGGCGATGGTGCACGCTTCCATGTCCGTCCCATCCCAGAGGATGCGACCGGCATCGGGGCGAACGAAGCGGAGCAGCAGCGCCGCGACGCTGCTCTTCCCTCCTCCGCTCGGTCCCACGAGGGCGGTGACCTTCCCCACCGGAATCCCCAGCTCGAGGCGGGCGAGCGCGGGGCGATCCCCGTAGGCGAGGCTCACGGTGTCGAGGCGCACCGCTCTGGCGAGGCGCGGCGCGGGCTTGGCCCCGGGCGAGTCGGTGACCAGCGGCGGTGTCTCCAGCACCTCGAGGAGGCGCTCCGCCGCGGCCGCCCCCTGGGTGGCGAACTGCGAGGCGCGGCCCAGCTCCTTGACCGGCTGGTAGAGGAGGATCAGCGCGGCGAGGAAGGAGAGCAGCCGCTCGGGTGCCACCTCCATGTTCCCCGCGGCCCACACCAGCACCGCTGCCACCGCGAGCGCCGCCAGCACCTCGGTCAGCGCAGGCACGGCTGCGCGCGCCCACCCGGCGCGGGCGAGGGTCGCCGCGTGCGCCTCGGCACGGCCAGCGAAGCGCGCGGCCTCGGCCTGCTCCACCCCGTAGGCCTGCACGGTGCGCACCGCCGCGAGCGCCTCGCGCAGCTGGCCCGCCATCCCCCCGAGCCTCGCCTGCCCTTCCCGGGTCCGCCGGAGCACCGAGCGGGTCAGCCGGGCCACCGGAATCGCGGCCAGGGGCACCACCGCCAGCGCGACCAGCGAGAGGCGCCAGTCGAGCGTCACCGCCACCGCGGCCAGGACGGCGACCTGCAAACCGTCGCGGATCCACGAGCCCACGGCGTAGATGGCGGCGGTCTCCACCGCGGACACGTCGGCCGAGAAGCGCGACAAGAGATCTCCGCTCATCCTTGCCGCCAGCTGCACCGGCGACTGGCGCAGGAGCGCGTCGAGCAAGGCTCGCCGCAGCCAGGCCACCGTCCGCTGTCCGAACTGCCCGTTCCAGGTGAACTGCGCGGCGTAGGCGAGTCCCTTCACCGCGGCGACGGCGACCAGCATCAGGGGCAGCGCGAGCAGGAGGCGGTCCCGGCCGGCGGCCTCGAACGCCGGCGCCCAGCCTGCCACCCGTCCCAGGGCCGAGGCGCCACCGGTGAGGAGGTAGCGGAGGGTGGGCCCCACCAGGAAGGCGTACAGACCGGTGGCAAGCGCGAGCACCACCATCGCCATGCTTGCCAGCACCAGACGGCCGAGGTGTGGCCGCGCGTAGGGCAGGAGGCGCCAGAGCGCGCGCCACCCCGAACGTCGGCCGACGGTGCTGTCCACGGCGGTGGTCACCAGGGAACCGAGGTGTACCATCCTGCCCCCGAGCGTCCATGGCCAACGGCGAGCTGATGGTGGTGGCAGGCGAAGCCTCGGGGGACCTTCACGCGGCGGACGTCCTGGCCGAGCTGCGCCGGCGCCGCCCGGAGCTCCGGACCTTCGGGATGGGTGGCCCTCGCCTCCAGGCCGCGGGGCTGGAGAGGCTGTTCGACGCACGAGAAATTTCCGTGATGGGCATCGCCGAGGTCCTCCCGCGGCTGCCGCGCATCTGGCGGGTGTTCCGGGCCCTGGTGCGCGCCGCCCGCGAGCGCCGGCCGGCGGCCGCTCTCCTGGTGGACGTGCCGGACTTCAACCTGCGGCTCGCGCGGAAGCTCCGGGGGCTCGGCATCCCGGTGGTGTTCTACGTGAGCCCCACGGTGTGGGCCTGGCGGAGAGGACGCGTCCGGCAGATCGCCCGGGACGTGGACCGGATGCTCTGCATCCTTCCCTTCGAGGAGGACTTCTACCGGAGGCACGGGGTGCGCGCCCGGTACGTGGGCAACCCGTTGGTGGAGCAGGTCCCCGCGCCGGGGGCGCCCGAGGCCTTCCGCCGGGCCCTGGGCCTCGAGCCGGCCCGTCCGACGCTGGCGATGCTCCCCGGGAGCCGTCCGAGCGAGCTGCATCGCCTGCTCCCCCCGATGGTGGAGAGCGCGGCCCTGCTCCAGCGGGAGAGGCCCGAGCTGCAGATCGTCGTCCCGGTCGCGCCGGGGCTGGACCCGGGGCCGGTGCGGGCGGCGTTCGCAGCGCGAGGGCTCCAGCCGACGCTGGTGGACGGCCGGACCGCGGAGGTGGTCGGCGCCTCCGACGTGGCGGTGGTGGCCTCCGGCACCGCGACCCTGGAGACCGCACTGATGCTCCGCCCGATGGTGGTGGTGTACCGGATGTCGGCGCTGAGCTGGGCCGTGGGCAGGCTGCTGGTGAAGGTGGCCTTCGTCTCCCTGGTAAATCTCTTATCCGGCCGCCGGCTGGTGCCCGAGCTGCTCCAGTCCCGTCTCCGCCCCGAGGCGGTGGCCGAGGAGGTGCGGCGCCTCTGGGCTCCGGGAGGCGAGCGCGAGGCGCAACTCGAGGGCCTCCGCGCACTGCGGACCCGTCTGGGCGATGGCCCCACGGCGTCGCGCGTGGCGGACGAGGTGCTGGAGGTCCTCGAGGCGCGTGCTAAGGACGCGGGGCTCCCAAGCGCCCGATGAATCCAGCCCTGGTCTGCATTCCCACCTACAACGAGCGCGACAACGTCGAGTCGATCGTCCGCGCGGTCCTTGCCTCCGATCCGCGGGTGGACGTGCTGGTGGTCGACGACGCGAGCCCCGACGGGACCGGCGAGCTCGCGGACGCGCTCGCTCGTGAGTCGCCCCGGGTCCACGTGCTGCACCGGGCAGGCAAGGCGGGGCTGGGCAAGGCGTACCTGGCGGCGTTCGCCTGGGCGCTCGAGCACGATTACCGCTTCGTCCTGGAGATGGACGCGGACTGGAGCCACGACCCCGGCTACCTCTCGACTCTCCTCGACCGTGCCTCGACCGATGCCGACCTGGTCCTGGGAAGCCGCTGGGTGAAGGGGGGCGGGACCCGAAACTGGGGCGTCGGCCGGCGGTTCATCAGCCGCGGGGGCTCGTTCTACGCCCGCACCGTCCTCGGCATCGAGATCCGCGACCTCACCGGTGGCTTCAAGTGCTTCCGCGCCGAGGTGCTGCGGGCCATCGACCTGCCCACGGTCACCAGCACCGGCTACGGCTTCCAGATCGAGCTCACCTACCGGGCCCTCAAGAAGGGCTTCCGGGTGGTGGAGGTTCCCATCGTCTTCGAGGACCGGCGAGTGGGACAATCCAAGATGTCACGGGCCATCGTCCTCGAGGCGCTGGCGATGGTGTGGAAGATCCGATGAGCGACGCGGTCTCCTCGGCGCTGGTGTCGCTCTCGGCGATCTTCTTCGTGGTCGATCCCATCGGCGTGGTCCCCATCTTCGTCGCCATGACCCACGGCGACTCGCCGGAGCAGCTGCGGGACACGGCCCGCCGCGCCTGCCTGGTGGCTGCCGGGCTGCTGGTGTTCTTCGCGCTCTGCGGGACCTTCCTCTTCAAGGTGGTGGGCGTGAGCCTCAGCGCCTTCCGCGTGGCGGGCGGCATCGTGCTGCTCATCACGGCGCTGGACATGCTCCGGGCCCGTCAATCCGAGACCCGCACCTCGCCCGAGGAGGCATACGAGGCCACCGAGAAGGAGGACGTGGCCATCGTCCCCCTGGCGCTCCCGCTCCTCGCCGGACCGGGGGCGATCGCGACGGTGATGGTGCTGATGTCGCGGGCCAGCGGCGTGGTCTCGGTGGTGGCGGTCCTGGTGAGCGTCGTCGTCACCATGGCCGCCAGCTACTTCCTGCTCCGGGGCGCCTCGCTGGTGCAGCGGGTGCTGGGGCAGTCCGGGGTCGCCATCCTCCAGCGCGTGATGGGGTTGCTCCTCGCCGCCATCGCGGTGCAGTTCATCGCCGAGGGCGGTCGCGACCTGGTGGGATTGCCCTCCCACTCCGGCTGAAGCGCTACCGGGTGGCGGTGGCGCCGAGCTTCTCGACCAGCTTGTCCGCGTCCTTCTTGTGCTCGGCGATCTCCTTTCGCGCCTTCTCCAGGAGCTTCTGCAGGCTCTTGTCGGTCGCCTCCTGCTCGAAGGTCCGCACCTTGTTCAGATCGTTGGCGTGGTCCTCGGCCATCGCCTGCATGTAGGCCCTGTCGAACTCCGCGCCACTGAGCCCCTGGAGGCGCTGCTTGGTCTGCTGCATCTTCTGCAGCTCGGCCTGGTGTGAGTCGTCCTGCGACGGCGGGGCGACGGTGACCTGATGCTTCTTGGCCCAGGACTGGAGGTCCTTGTCCATGCCGGTGTGGGCCTTCACCATGTGCTTGCCGAAGTTCTTCACCTCCTTGGACTGGGCCTTCTGCTCGGCCAGCTTTCCCATCTCGATCTCGGCCTGGTTGGCCATGTGGAGCTCGCCGAGGATCATCCCCGGCGCCGGCGTGGTGCCCAGGGCGCCGGACACGGGCGGGGTGAGCTCCTCACCGCCGGCCTTGCTGGAGTCCTGCTGGGGGGTGGTGCCGGTCATCCCCGGACGCGTGGTCATGCTCCCGGTGCTCTCGGGGCGAGGGTTGGTCGAAGGGTACTTGTCGGGGCCGCCCCCGGATCCCTGGGCGAGGGCTGCCCCGACGACGAGCAGGGCGGCGGTGAACAGCGGGCGATGTGCATTCATGGTGCGGCTCTCCGTTCGAGGTGAGTGACGAGACCTGGGGAGGGTGTGTCCTCGTCCGCTCGGGGGAGCCGCGCCGTCAGCTAGAACGCCGCCCACTCAACGAGGAGCGCCGCGTGCTGGCACTGCCGGTCGAGGGCAGCGCCCGGGAATGAACGGAGCGCAGCCTCCCAGGTGCAGAATCGCTCGGTCGCCCCGGCCGGCCTGAAGGGACGAGCCATCCTCCTCCGGTTCCTCCACCTTCCGGGGTGCGCTCAGCGACGAGCGACGACCGTGATCCCCGCCTCCCGGGCCAAGGCGACCAGCCGGTCCCCGTCAAGCAGCAGCGTCTTCCCCGCCTCCACCGCCAGGACGCGTGCTCCCACCGACCGCAGCACCTCCAGGGTCGCCGGACCCACCGCGGGGAGATCGAACCGCTCGTCCTGTCCGGGCTTGCTGCGCTTCACCACCACCACTCCGGGCCCGCCGAGCTCCGCGCCACGGCGGATGCAGGCGTCCGTCCCCTCCACCGCCTCCAGCGCCAGGACGTGGCCGTTCTTCACCACCACCGTCTGACCGACGTCGGCCCGGCCGAGCAGCGTGGCCACCTCCTCGCCCAGGGCCACGTCGCGTTCCTGCGCCGGGTCGAGCGCCGGGCCGCCCAGGTGGCCCTCCGGGGCGAGGATCTCCCGGAGCAGCTCGGTGGGGGCCACGATGTGGATCCCGGCCGATTCGAACTCGTCCGCCGCCGCGCGGAGGAGCGCGTCGTCCCGGAAGCTGCGAACCCGCGCGGCGATCCGGAACAGCCCCAGATCCGGCCGCATCTGCTGCACGGCGCGCATCCGCGAGAAGCCGCCGGCGAGCACCGCCTCGGTGATGCCCTGGTCCCGGAGCAGCCGCTCGATGCGAGCCACCTGCCCCACCTTCACCCAGTCGAGCCGCTCCACCTCGGAGGCGAGCTCCGGGTCGGTCTCGCCCACGTGGCCCACTGCGACCACGTCCAGGCCCCTCCCCCGCGCCGCCCGGGCGAAGAGCCGGGGCAGCGCGCCGTTTCCGGCGATGAGACCGATGCGTCCGGCCACGGGCCTAGCCCTCCACCCGGAACACTAGCGGGTCAGACCGCGCTGGCTGGTGGTGATGAACGAGAGCAGGATCTGGATCTCGCTATGGTCTCCCAGCTCGGTCCGGAGCCGCTCCACGGCCTCCTCCAGCGGCAGCTTGCTCCGGAAGAGGATGCGGTAGGCCTCCTTCACCCGGGCGATCTGCTCCTCGCTGAACCCGTGCCGCGCGAGGCCGATGCTGTTCACCCCCACCAGCTCGGCCCGGTCCCCCTGCGCGGTGCAGAACGGGGGGACGTCCATCACCACCATCGCCCCGCCGGCCACGAAGGCATGCCGACCGATGCGGGTGAACTGGTGCACGGCGGCCAGCCCTCCGAGGATGACGTGGTCCCCGATCTCCACGTGCCCACCCAGAGTGGCGGCGTTGGCGAGGACGCAGCCGTTCCCCACCTGGCAATCGTGGGCCACGTGGGCATAGGCCATGAAGAGATTGCGGTCGCCGATGCGAGTGACGCCGCCGCCTCCGGTCGTTCCCTTGTGGAGGGTGGTGAACTCGCGGATCAGGTTCTCGTTCCCGATCTCCAGGGCGCTGTCCTCGCCCGCGTACTTGAGGTCCTGTGGCTGGGCGCCCACCGAGGCGAACTGGAACACCCGGTTGCGCTCGCCGAGCCGGGTCCGCCCCTCGATCACCGCGTGCGGGCCGACGGTCGTTCCCGCGCCGATCGTGACCTGATGCCCGATGACCGTGTAGGGGCCCACCTCCACGCTGGGATGCAGGCGAGCTCCGGGGGCGATGACCGCGGTGGGGTGGACGCTCATCGGTCCCGGTCCACCACCGTGGCCAGGAACTCGCCCTCGGCCACCACTTCCCCGTCGACCTTCGCGACCCCGCGGGTCTTCATGATCGACCCCTTGAACCGGACCACCTCGACCTCCAGCTCCAGCCGGTCACCGGGCACGGTGGGCTTCCTGAACTTCGCCCCGTCGATGGCCATCAGGTAGGTCACCTTCTGCGCGGGATCGAAGCCGGTCGAGCGGTAGGCGAGGATGGCGCTCGCCTGGGCCAGCGCCTCGAGCACCAGCACCCCGGGCATCACCGGATGGCCGGGGAAGTGGCCCTCGAAGAACGGCTCGTTCACCGAGACGTTCTTGTAGGCCCGGAGCGCCTTGCCGGGCTCGATCGACACCACCCGGTCCACCAGGAGGAACGGGTAGCGGTGGGGCAACAGCTTCTGGATCTCCTGAACGTCCATCATGACTCAGGCTCGTCCTTCCTCGATTCGAGCGCGGCGACCCTCGCGCGCAGCTCTCGCACCTCGCGGAGCAGCTCCGGAAGCTGCTTCAGGGCCGCGGACTGGCGCAGCCACAGCGCGTGCTCCACCGCGGGGTATCCGGAGATGGTCGCGCCCGGCGGAACGTCGTGCGGGACTCCGGACTGCGCGGCGACCCGGGCCCCGTCGCCGACGTGCACGTGGCCCACGATGCCCACCTGCCCGGCCAGCACCACCCCCTGGCCGACCTCGGTCGACCCGGAGATGCCCACCTGGGCACAGACGATGGACAGCGGACCCACCCGGACGTTGTGGGCGATCTGCACCAGGTTGTCGATCTTCGTCCCCCGGCCGATGACCGTCTCGCCGGTGGTCGCCCGGTCGATGCAGCTGCCGGCGCCCACCTCCACGTCGTCCTCGACGCGCACCGTGCCCACCTGGGGCACCTTCACGTGTGCCGGACCGCCGGGGTCGAAGGCGAATCCGAACCCGTCCGAGCCCACCACCACCCCCGGCTGGAGGAGCACCCGGTCGCCCAGCACGCAGCGCTCGCGCACCACGGCTCCGGGCTGGAGGACGCAATCCTCACCGAGCCGCGAGCCCTCCCCGAGGTAGGTCCCGGGCCACAGCACCGAGCGCGCCCCCACCACCGCCCCGGCCTCCACCACCGCCAGCGCCATCACCGTCGCCGATGGATCCACCCGCGCCCCGGGGTGTACCTCGGCGCGGGGATGGACTCCGGGGGCCGGACGCGGACCGGGGTGGAACAGCGAGAGGAGCCGGGCGAATGCGAGGTGCGGCGAGGGCACCCGGACCCAGGCCACGTCCGTGCGGGTCACTTCCTCCCCGGGCGGGAGCAGGACCGCGGCAGCGCGGGTGGTGGCGAGCTGTTTCCGGTACCGCGGGTTTCCGTAGAACGACAGCTCGCCGGGGCCGGCCTCCTCGAGCGAGGCCAGTCCCCGGATCCGCAGGGCCCCGTCTCCCTCGACGGTTCCGCCCACCTGTCCGGCCAGCTCTGCGAGGGAGCGTTCCATCCGCTCCGGGTGAGGCTACTTCTTCTTGGCCGGCGTCGCGGCCGGCGCCGTCGAGCTGGTCTTCACCTTGTTCTGCTCGTTGTAGGTGCGCACCAGCTGCGGGGTGAGGTCCAGCGAGTCGGGCGCGTAGGCGATGCCACCGGCGTCGAACACCATCTGGAACCCCTCCTTCTGCGCGATGGAGGTGATGATGGTGCGCATCTTGCCGACGATGGGCTGGAACTCCTCGTTCTCCTTCTGAGCGAGCTCCGCCCGACCCTTCTCGAAGTTCTGCTGGAGGTCGATGAACCGCTTCTGCAGACCCTCGGCCTTCTCGTTCCGGGCCTGCTCGGTCATGGTGGAGGCCTGCTTGTCGAAGGTCTCCTTGTCCTTCTTGAGGGCGTCCTGGGCCTTGTCCAGGTCCTTCTGCTTCTGCTCCTTGAGCGTCTCGAGCCGGGCCCGGGCAGCCTTGGCCTCGTCCAGCTCGGCCAGGGCCTTCTGGAAATTGACGTAGCCGACCTTCCCCGCCTGCGCATGCGCAACGGCGGAGAAGCTCAGCGGAATCAGGGCGGCCAGGGCCACCAACAGGCGACGGGACGACATCACGTGTGTACTCCTCGGGGAAACTCCGGTGATTCCACGCTCGACACCCGCTGGCCGGAGTGAAACGGAAGCCCCCCGGCGGGTGCTCCCGATGGGGTCGAAAAAGTCCGCGGACACTAGGAGCAACGCCTCGAATCCGTCAAGCAGCTGCCACTCCGGGCACGCCAGCCTGCCGCCGAAGCCCTCACAATGCCTTCACCTCGCTCACCAGGCGGGTCAGGGAGGACTTGGCATCCCCGAAGAGCATCGAGGTGTTGGGGGAGTAGAACAGGTGGTTCTCGATGCCGGCGAAGCCGGGGTTCATGCTCCGCTTGAGGACGATGACCCCCTTCGCCTTGTCCACGTCGAGAATGGGCATCCCGTAGATGGGGCTGCTGGGGTCGCTGCGGGCGGCGGGGTTCACCACGTCGTTGGCCCCGATGACCAGCGCCACGTCGGCCTGCGGAAACTCGGAGTTGATCTCCTCCATGTCGTACAGCCGGTCGTAAGGAACGTTGGCCTCGGCGAGCAGCACGTTCATGTGTCCGGGCATCCGACCGGCGACGGGATGGATGGCGTACTTCACCGTCACCCCGCGCTTCTCGAGCAGATCGGCAAGCTCGCGGACCACGTGCTGCGCCTGGGCCACCGCCATGCCGTA
>Ga0070661_100002275_pt1 | contig 13179 bp, 14 predicted proteins | sample KBSC43metaG_FD_64663 | JGI IMG/M metagenome (GOLD analysis project Ga0070661, IMG submission 64663) | Corn rhizosphere microbial communities from Kellogg Biological Station, Michigan, USA - KBS C4-3 metaG | ecosystem: Host-associated > Plants > Roots > Rhizosphere > Soil ...
AACGATTTACCGATCAAAGAAACGGAACGAAAATTCAAATGAAAGGCGAATTGATTATAGGTCATGAGCTCGTGGTCGTGGGCAATGTTTGCGGTTGAATCCTGACGGAGTAGGCTGCAGATCCAGGGCCTGCCAACTGATCGTTGGGTGGGCCCTTTGGATATTTCTGTAAAACCAAAATAGTAAACAATGGTTGCGGAATCTCCTGTTTTTACTTTGATCAATCCACAAAATGGAAACCTCGCCTTTAAGTTCATGGCTTTTAATGATGGTAGCAGCTTTGATCATGTTCAGCGACACAACTACTACTCGCTTATCTGGGTAAAACAGGGAAGTGGAATCGTGCGGGCAGACTTTAAAGAGTATCATCTTTCAGCAAGCAGCCTGTTTGCCTTTTCTCCTTACCAGCCTTTTATTTTCCTTGCACAAGACATAAAAGGCGTGGCGTTGTTTTTCCACCCCGATTTCTTTTGCATACACAAACACCAGGCTGAAATAGCATGTAATGGCGTACTGTTCAATAATATTTATGAACCACCGTTTATTGGAGTGAAGGACGATTCCAGTGTGACGCTGAACGACGTGCTTGCCCAGATAAGAAATGAGATTCAAAACAGCACACTGGCGCAACATGAGATACTGGTTTCTTATTTGAAAATATTCCTGATTCATTGCAGCCGGTTAAAGAGGGAGCAGGCACCACAGGCCCGTACAGACCTGGCAGCTGTCGGGGAACCGTTCGTTCTTCAAAACCTTAAAGATTCCATTGAAAAGAATTTCAAGACGAAGCATTCGGCCGGTGAATACGCAAATGAACTAAACATATCTATAAAAGCACTTGCCAAAGCCACCAAGACTTATTTCAATAGAACTATTACCGAATTGATCTCTGAAAGAATAATTATCGAAGCAAAGCGCGAGCTATATCTGACAAATAAGACAGTTAAGGAAATTGCGTACGGATTAGGATATGACGACGAATATTATTTCAGCAGATTTTTTAAGGTTAATACTGATATTTCTCCCCAAATGTATCGTGAAACGGTTGGTTTCAATCGAGGGCTTACCTGACAAATTCATGTTACTTCGATCGAGTGATTTGGAAATATCTATTTCAATCTCCAGGGCGGGTATTTTCGATTGTCTCCAGCGAAATAGAGAATAATTTGGTTATTGTCCGGATCTTTCAATCTTGATTCACGCCATAACCAGGATTTGTCAATTGGCAGCTCTTCAAACTTAATACCCTTGTTCAAAAGCTCCTGGACATAGTCATCCAAATGTTGCACTTCGAAGTAAAGCCAAATGCCACTTCCATTCTGAGTTCCATCAACCTGGTGAAGCGAAAATGTAGCATCACCTTCCGGACATTCAAATCGGGCATAGTGAAACAGGTCCACGACGATTAACTTAAGTCCCAATTTCTCGTAAAAATTTATAGACCTTTCGATGTCATATACCGGAACTGTAACTTGATTGAGATTCATTAATGAAAGTTTAATAGTGAACTATGACAAGAACCTGGACAGCCAAACCATTTCGCGGCCGCCAGGTCCCACGTAGGGAACAAATACGTCAAACTCAAACTTGGTAAGAATATATGTTGATGGTTTAGCGAAACTTGCTCAGCAAAGTTTCTTGTTTGTAGTGGGCATCAGGCAAAATTAGGCTGGCTATTTATGAGGATTTATTTTTTTACACGAACAATGTCCGCCACATGACTAAAACAAAAAATTATTACATAAATCATTCAGTCATTTGATACTATTAGTGCACAAAAGTCAAGCAGACGACAATCAGCCAAAATTTCGCGACCTAAGTTGGGCCAAAAAAATTTTAAACAAAAAATACATACAATGGAAAAATTTGCAATCCTTGCCAGGATCGAAGCTAAAGCAGGAAAAGAAGAAGAAGTATTGGCATTCTTAAAATCGGCTCTACCGTTTGCTATCGGGGAGGCAGACACCGTCAGATGGTATGCATTACGACTCGGTCCATCAACTTTTGGCATTTTTGACACATTTGAGAGCACTGAAGGGCGTAACGCGCATTTAAACGGTCAAATTGCCGCGGCCCTTATGGCTAATGCATCGAAATTACTCAGTAAGGAGCCTGTCATAGAGATGGTAGATTTGATAGCTATAAAATAACCGCAAGAAGTGGTTGTTAGCAAATCTCAACAGCCGCACTGAAGTCAAAATTTCATAATTTAATTGATGCTTTGATTTAATTTTGTTGTCCAAATTTCAATGACAAAGTCTTCACTAAAGGATTCGGAGAGGCAATTGAAGCTTTCCCATTTTACGATGGAAAATCTTCAGGAAGCCGTCTTTTGGGTTACCTCGTCTGGCGATATTTTCCACGCCAACGAAATGGCTTGTAGCATGTCAGGTTACACCAAAGAAGAGTTGAGCATGATGCAGGTAACGGATATCAATCCAACCAGAATCGTCAGTGATTTCGAACAGTTCTGGCGGCGATTAAAAAAGGAGAAATCGATCACATTTGAGGCTCAGCATAAGCATAAGACGGGTTACCTCTATGATGTTGAAATTACCGGTAACTATATAGAATTTGATGGCCAGGAGTTTAGCTGCAGTATTGTCAGAGACGTTCGAAAGAAAAAAATGGAGGAACAATTGCTTCGTGCCGTTTCCGAAGCGACTTCAGGATTGACTGGGCAGGATTTCCTGGTAGAGCTTACTAAAAATGTTGTAAAAAATCTTGGGCTTCGCTATGCATTTATTGTGGAATGCACCGATGAAACGAAGACCAGGTTTCGAACAATCGCATTTGTTCAGGGGGAAACGGTCCTTGATAATATTGAATATGACGTAGCCGGATCCGCATGCGAAAAAATGCTGGAGGGCAAACCCTATTTTTTACCCGCTTGCGTCGAGGATAAATTTCCGGCTGCGAAAGGTATCCAGGCCTATATCGGCTCACCCATTATAAGTCCTACAACCGGAGAGCTCCTTGGGCATATTGCTGCGACGGATATCGTTCCCATAACAGAAGAAAAAAATCAGACAGCCATTCTGAAAATTTTTGCTGCACGTGTGGCAGCGGAGCTTGAACGGATGAAGGCCCAGGACGAACTGGAAATAAAGAACCAGGAACTAAACAAGAGATTAAACGAAATTGAACTTTACAACAGTACCATAAAGAATCTCCACACACAGATATTTTGGATCAACAAGAACGGAGAGTTTATTCGTGTGAACGAAGCCGTGAGTCGTCAAACTGGTTATAGTTTAGATGAGTTGGTGAAAATGAGGGTTTTTGATCTAAACCCTTCTCTTACCGAGGACCAATGGAAGAAAAAATGGAAAGAAACAAGGGAATTGAAACAGGAGGTGCTGGAGGCAGAACACAAGGACAAGGAAGGGAATTTGTATCCGGTGGAAGTGACCAATAATTTTATCGAGCATGACGGCATTGAATATTTCTGTAGCTCTGTTAGGGATATCAGAAAGCGTAGGATGGAGGAAGAATTACTTAGAACTATATCAGAGCGTACTGCAAGTGTAACCGGAGAAAATTACTTTCGTGAGCTCACCAAATTTGTAACATCGACTCTGGACGTTCGTTACTCGATGGTGGTTGAATGTTCTAATGGAGATAACACAAAACTAAGGACCCTGTCTTATGTAGACCGCAAAGAGGTTCTCGAAAATGTCGAGTACGATAAGAAGGGTACGCCCTGTGAAATCGTGATGCAGGGTAAAGATTTCTTTTGTGCAAAGGATCTTGAGAAATCATTTCCAAGAGAGAAAGGGATTCAGGCCTGGGTAGCTGTTCCTATTTACAGCCCCTCAACGGGAAAAGTCATTGGAAACATTGCCGCCTTTCATGACATGCCGATGGCAAAAGAACAAAACCAAACAGCTATTTTAAAAATTTTTGCTGCTCGCGCTGGAGCTGAAATAGAGAGAATAGAAGCTCAAAAGAAATTAGAAGAAGCGAATGTAGAACTTGCCAAGCGATTAAAGGAAATCGAAGCCCTGAAGAACCTATTGCAAGCAGAAAACAAATACCTGCAGGAAGAAATAAAGCTGAACAACAATTTTGAAGAGATTGTTAGCAAGAGCAAGGTCTTTCACCGGGTTTTGCAGCAAATTGAGCAGGTAGCATCAACTGATGCCACGGTTTTGATATTGGGTGAGAGCGGAACCGGAAAAGAGCTTGTCGCAAGAGCTATTCATAACATTAGTAATCGAAGCAAAAGAGCACTGGTAAAAGTGAACTGTGCAACCTTACCGGCAAACTTGATAGAAAGCGAATTATTCGGACATGAAAAGGGAGCGTTTACAGGTGCTTTAGAAAGAAAGATAGGTCGCTTTGAGTTGGCGGATGGAGGGACAATATTTTTGGATGAAATTGGCGAGTTACCTGTAGAATTACAATCAAAGTTGTTACGCGTACTCCAGGAGGGCGAATTTGAAAGGCTAGGCAATCCAAAAACAATGAAAGTTAATGTGCGAGTAATTGCAGCAACAAATCGGCATCTTCAAACTGCCATTGAGAAAAAGGAGTTTCGTGAAGACTTGTACTATCGCCTCAATGTCTTTCCCATTCAATGTCCTCCCCTTCGCGAAAGAAAGGAAGACATTCCATTGCTGGTAAAACATTTTCTGAAAAAACATGAAGGAAAAATGGGAAAAAAGATAACAAATGTCGCAACAAAAGTGGTCGATGCATTGATTGACTATGATTGGCCCGGCAATATTCGTGAGCTGGAAAATCTCATTGAAAGAGCAATGATCCTTAATCCAGGCAATTCACTTGAATATGGTGAGTGGCTGCCGAAGGCGAACGCGAGCACGAAAAATGAAAATGGCAGACCGTCACGCCAAAAACTGGAGGAGGTGGAAAGAGACCATATCATTGAAACCCTTAAAAAAGTAAACTGGAAAGTAAGCGGAGAAAACGGCGCAGCGAAAATTCTTGGACTGAACCCTACAACACTCGAAGCCCGCATGAAAAAGCTGGGGATAAAGCGCGATAGTTGATTTTATTTATTATAGCGTATCGTTGAGGGTATTGCAATCATCTTCTTAATTTGTATGATCGCAGTAATTAGCAATACCCCTCCAATCACACAATTCAACGGGGATTCGTGTTGTTGAATCATCGTCACCAGGAAATTGCCACCATAGATAAATATGGCAAACCCTAAAAGAGTTCCAAGCCCAATTCCTGCAACATACCAATTGTATTCGACCGGATCATGGCGCAGAATATTTTTATTCATCAAGACTGTACTCCACCCAATCCAAAATGGAATATGTAATGGATTGGTCAAACTCAAAAATGCACCCCACCAAAACGGATCAAGGGATCGTATCGGCAACGGACTTGCAAAGCCACTCATTTTATAAGCAGCAACGAAACTTGCAATAGAAAGAAATAGAATAACTGATATTGTAATGTATTCGAAAAAACGAAAGAGCCTGTGCTGCCCCGTTATCCACTTCATTGTTATCAACGCGACACGAACAATGATCACCTCCACAACCATCGAGCCCCACGCAAACGCGAACCCATCCCGTATTCCCGTTTGAACCGAAATTTGAGTTACCGATATGTTCATCGTTCCCAGGGGAAGAGAGCCCAGGAAGCTAACCAGCAAACCCCAAAAGAATACCCGAAAAAATTTATGCATATTCAGCCATTGTATGAAGTCAAGATAGGTTGAGAAGCGCTTCAAGCCCTTTGCCGCACGTTTTCAGAGATCATTTTGACGTAACACTTATTTTGTCTGAGCATTTCAAGACCTGAGCTGGTCGTCAAATAAGGCAATTTATACCGACGATGATTGATGGAGCTTACCTTCCACAAAATGTTCCAGTGCCGGATAATTTCTTTCCAGGCGAAAAATATGGAGTGATTGGAGTCATACATATGAGTGGGCTCACTTCCCGCTCCATTGATTTCAATGATGGAGAAGTTTTTTCCAGACCTGAGCTCGTCCCAGCTATTAAATCGAATGTCAAGTCTGCCGAAGTAAAAACCTTTTACCCGCCGGCAAATCGAATCGATCGTATTTGTGAGTTCTTCATCGATCAGATTACTTGCATCAATAAATTTTGCTCCTCTTGCATGATTGCCGTAGGGGACAAGGATTTTCTCCTCTCCCTTCTGCAGTATTCTCTTCAGTTCGTCACCATAAGTTTCTTTCAAAACGGAAAGCTGAAGGATGAATCGTTTGTCTTTTCTTAATAATTCGGTCATTGTTGACTCTCCATCTCCCACCACAGTTAAGAATTCTTTTCGTACAATACCAGAGATGTGACCCCTTTCTTCGTTGGGAAAGCGATGATAAAATATTCCGACTTCATTGTCAAAAGAAATAAACTCTTGCACCAGGAAATCTACTCTCGACTGAATTGCGTATTCAAACAACTCGTCCTTAGAACACAGCTTTTTTACCGATAATCCTTTCATGCCTATATCGGGTTTAGCTATCAATGGAAATGCAAAGTTTTTCCTTCTTATTTCAACAAGTATTTCTTTAAGTGGAGTCTGAGCCTTGACAAACATTGTGTTCGGATAATATTGCCAGGGAAGCAGATCATAAATTTGTTTCTTTGATTCCATGAGGAAGCCGCCATTTGTGATAGAGGGATTGGATGCGTTAAAAAAGAAGAATGATCTTGCTTTTAAGCAGAGCCAGAGCCAATAAAGATAAAGTGGACCGTATACCACGTGAAACGGCCAGTATTCCCAATGAAATAGTCTTATAAAGAATGGCCGGTATAAAAGTTTTCTGGTCATATGAAGATGTAGTCTGTCGTCAATTCAATTTCAGATTCATATATTTTTCGCTCCTTGAGGTCGTGATACTTTATATCCGCCCGGTCTGGCATTAGTGAGATACCGGTGATGCTGACAGTGGAATACAGATTTTCACGCTCCATTTGAAGACTGTGGCCTTTGTTTCCATCTCCGGTAAAGTGGTGAAAGTATAAAACGTCCTGTTGCGAGGGATTTGGGGTTTCATGCAAAAAGGATGCAAACCAGGACTCTCTTTTCTGTATGATGTGTTCTTCATACAGGGTTACAGAGGACCAGATATAGGGTCTGTAACTCCTCAACTGTTGGCAATACTTTTTAACTCCATCCCATCTGCACTCATATAGATCGCCTTTCTCGAATACGATCAAAGTAAATGGTTCAATTCTTTCAAGATTCAAACTATCAAATCTCATGACCGGGGTTTCACTTGCAATCACATGTAAGAATATTTTTCCCCGACTCAGGCGGTAAGGCGGTTGAGGAATGTGTTTTTCCAAAGCACCATTTAGCAGAACTGCAGCATTTCCGTTTTCATGCGATGCGATCCAACTTCCCCCCATGTCACCATCTTTTGGAAAAAGTATCTTCCCACTTTCAAATTGGTAAACTGCAGGAGGTATAGCTAGCTTTCTAGCGTTCTTTTCATCACGATTCGATGTGATAAAATACTTGTCCTGTACAGGTACAAAGGTTACTGTGCACATGCCTTTCGATATTTTATGGTTGATGATGCGACGCCAAAGCCCTCCGGTAGTATAATGTTTGAAACTTCATTAATGCCAACCCGAATTAGCGCCATGTGATGCACAGTGTGCTCCAGGTTATAGATGATCTCACGATAGTAGTTTGTTGCTACTGTAATCGTTTCAATGTTGTGTTCATCATAATTTGATTCGAGCAATAGCTTTTTGTTCGGCCTTTCGAGTCCATTGTATATTTTCTGTAAAAGCACTTGGGCGAAATCTTTATTCTTTTCGATAAGAATGTCCCTCTTTCTCTTTTCATAATTAACCAAACCCGATTCATAACCTGCCTCCAGGCATACGAACAGTTCAATAATATGCCGTACATGTTGTCCAATCGTGGCTTTAAACAGCGTCTTGCTTTGTTTCACATATTGCTCATCCGAAAGATGATGTAATGACTCACTCAGTTGAACAAAAACGTTTCTTACAGATTGCTGGAGTTGCATAATGATTTTTTTAGATTATGTTTTAATTCGAAACCCTTTGAATGCGAAGAGGTCGTTTCTATAAATAATGATCAGAACGATGCTTGATACAAATACGACCAAAGCGTAGATAAACAGCTGCCCTCCATCACCCTGAACACTGATTCCAAGTTTTGTAATGTGAAAGAAGATTGCTCCTGCCATTAGACCTGTGGCTAACATCGCTCCCAATACGGTAGTCACAGGTATCAGGAGAAGGATACCAGCGATCAACTCAAGTATGCCGGTGCCTATTCTTCCCCACGGCTCCATCCCAAGTTTTGAAAAAATGTAAATTGACTCAGGGGCCGCACTGAATTTGAAGTAAAGTGTTTGCAACAAAATTACCGCTGCCACTAGCCGAAGGATCCAAATTCCAATTGTTGATAAATTTGACATTAACTACACTTTTATTAGTGATAGAATTTTTTCCAGTTTACATCAGCCTTTGATTTTAGGTTTACTTCATCCTTGTTCCAACTCTTCAGAGTATTGTTGAAAAATTTATTATAGTATAAGTATAGTTTCCCGTCAATAATCTTAAAAGTCCCCGGATCCACCTCTACTTTGGAACCGTCCTTGCCCATGGCATAAGCACACCATCCACCATATTGAGGCTCGTAGGCCGATGGGTTTTTTTTGAACTCCTCTTTATTTTCAACTGAAGAAAAATAATAGGTAACGCCCTGGTCAACTACCGCCAGTTCTTTTTTCCCCTTGACTGACGTTCCTTGTTTGAAGTAAGCAACCGGGTCAAATCCATTAATGGCAATCCCATTGTCCAAATTGAACTGTGCTTTTCGAAGCTGAGTCACATCTTGTGAAAAGCAAATCATCGAAATCGACGTGAGAAATATCGCGAGAATAGTTTTCATGATCTAAGAATTATTGAACAAATGTAGATGGCGACTTACAGGGTCACTGTCGTGCAACCGACAGCAATGCTTGCATTTTTGTGAAAAAAAAATTCCTTTTAGATAATTAAAAAACGCCGCAAGGAATTTTCCCAAAATCGATTCCCAATATCTTGGGAGACTCCCAATTAGTTGGGAAAAACTCCATTAACAGATCGCTCAACCTGAGGTATAGTAAAATTTTAAAAACCCTTTCCAGTAAAGGGTTTCAGGGGAAGTTAAATTCGTTAAAAAAATTCTGGCACGCCGGTTGGCTATATGTCACGACAAAACAAATCACATGAACAAAGCCATCGGCAAAAAGGAATTCAAGAGTCACGTAGTTGAAAGCATAAACTTAAGCCTCGTACAATTTAAGACCGAATGGAATGGAGCTTGTCAAATAGTGTCCATGATCTATGACGACCTGGCGAATGCCTATAGGGGAGCTGCCAACTTTTTTACCGTCGATGTTGAGGAAGAAGTGCATCTGGGTAAAGAGTATGGGATAATTGAAATACCAACGATTTTATTTTTTAAAAGCGGTAAAGTAATCGATTATGCGACGGGCTTGACTCCTAAAAACGTACTCATATCAAAGATTGAAAATGCCCTGTCTGCATCAAAAAATTAAACCATTCTCAAACTATTTAAAAATTAATTGTATGTACGACGAAATTAAATATGCTTATCTGAAGAACCATCCCTTGTTCGCAAACATCAGCGACCAAAAGATCACAGATGCATGCTCAGTAGTAAAGGTTAACACGGTCTATCGCGGTGAAACTTTTAACTATGGGGAAGGTAACTACAGCAAGATCTACTTGCTGATTAAGGGAAAGATCAAGATTACAGAGTGTGACGAGATTGATAACGAGTTGATCAAAGATATCCTGACGGCACCTGATGTGTTTGGTGACTTAAGCCTGGACGGACATCCATCATTGGACGAATTTGCCGAAGCATTAACCGCCAACACTGTAGTATGCGTCTTCAACGTTCCTGACTTTAAGAGGTTACTGCAGGAGAATCCATTGATGGCCCTCAGTTATGCAAACCTGGTGAATAACAAATTGAAAAAATTGGAAGGACGTCATTCCGATTTAGTCTTTCGCGATGCAAAAAGCAGACTCATTCGATTTATTAAAAATTGGGCCGTATCAGATGGAAATCGCATTGGTGACAAGATCATATTGAACAATTACCTTACTCACAGCGACATCGCCAGTGTTATTGCTACCTCAAGGCAGAGCGTAAACACCTTACTCAATGAATTAAGAGATTCCGGCCTTCTCTTTTACAATCGCAAGAGAATTGAACTCAACGATTCAATAGCATGGAATTGAAATCTCGAAAGAGTTGTCGCAAAGCTGACAGCACTCGCCTCCCATACAATTTAGTTTTGTTCTCGTAATAACAGTTTCTCATTTGGCAGTTGGTTTTGGTTTACGGCCGTCCCTCGTGGATGGCCGCTTTTTAACAACCACTAAACATGAAACAATCAGTTTGTTTAAATTTTCGGGTACACCAGCCTCACCAATTGAAAGCATTTACCAAGTGTCAGGTCGGTATTGACGATTGTTATGTTGATGAAACCGCAGATGAGACTCTCATAAACAAAGTTGCTGATGAATGTTACTTACCTGCTAATGCCCTTATTTTATCGAACATAAGAAGAACAGATGGCCTGTTTAAGGTTGGTTATTCGATCAGCGGCATCATGCTGGAACTTCTTTTGAAGTACAGACCTGACGTTGTAGATTCCTTTGATGATCTGCTCAAAACAGGCTCTGTTGAGATATTTGCAGAGACCTATTACAATTCGTTAAGTTCCCTTTATTCAATGAACGAGTTTGAACGGCAAATTGAAAAGCATTCGCTACTGATCCAGGAAGTTTTCGATGTCAAGCCTGCAGTTTTCAGAAATACAGAATTGATACACAATAATGACATTGCCCGCCATATTTATCAGCTGGGCTACAAAGGAATCTTGTGTGAAGGAGTAACGCAGATACTCAAAGGAAGAACAGCAAATAAAATTTATGCTGCACCAGGTGCAGGTGAACTTTCGCTTTTGCTGAGAAACCCGAGACTTTCTGATGACATTGCATTTCGCTTGGATGACAAACACTGGAATGAGTATCCCCTGACCGCGTTAAAGTTTGCCGATTGGATCCACTCCCATCCGATAACTGATCCGGTCGTTAATCTGTTTATGGATTATGAAACCTTTGGTGTCCACAAGAAAGCTGACAGTGGCGTTTTTAAGTTCCTTGATGAATTACCAGGAGCGGTTCTGGCTACCAAAAAATTCCAGTTTAGCACCGTTTCTAGAGTGATAGAGCAGTATTACATGCAGGATATCTATGATGTCCCTTCAATTATTTCCTGGGAGGATGAGGAAACCATTGCTAGCCGGTACGATAACGAAAAACAACAGAACGCACTCAAGAAAATTTACAGCCTTGAAAGGTTTATTTGTAACTCCAGCGTACAGCCAGTAATCAATAGCTGGGGAATATTACAGGATATAGACTATTTAATCCACTCATCTCACAGTGAAACGCATGATCATTATGAAAATATGGTGACCGATCTGGAGATCAGGTTGATCAAGGAGCAAGTTAAAAAGAACAGGCTCGATTTTATTCCTTTCTCACCAAATGCTTATTAAAAAATAAACAATGAAAAAACTTGAAAAACAAATTGCAATCATCACTGGAGCCAGTTCGGGTATCGGGGCAGGCGTTGCGAGAGAAATGGCGAAAGAAGGAGCGACCGTTGTGATAAATTTTCCAGTGCCGTCAACAAAGGATATGGCACAAAAGGTTGTCGATGAAATAGTGGCCGATGGCGGCAAAGCCATCTCATATCAGTGTGACGTCAGCAAGGAGGACCAGGTAAAACAAATGTTTAGTGACATTGTTACTAATTATGGTACAGTGGACATCCTGGTAAACAACGCCGGCCTGCAGAAAGACGCCCCCTTTGCTGAAATGACCCTTGAGCAATGGAACTTTGTTCTCGGGGTAAACCTGACAGGGCAGTTCTTATGTGCGAGGGAAGCGATCAAAGAGTTTTTAAGGAGAGGGGTAAACGGGAAGTCGAAGTCTGCAGGAAAAATTATTTGTATGAGTAGTGTTCATGAAGTCATTCCCTGGGCGGGCCATGCAAATTACGCCGCAAGCAAAGGCGGGGTGATGCTCATGATGAAGACGATCGCACAGGAATTTGCTCCCAAGAAGATTCGTATCAACAGCATCGCACCAGGCGCCATTGCGACCCCTATTAATCATGATGCATGGGATACGGCCGCACATTTGCAAAATCTGTTGAGGTTGATTCCCCAAAAAAGAATTGGGCAGGTTGAAGATATTGGCAAAACTGCAGTATGGCTTGCCAGTGACGACGCCGACTATGTAAACGGAACAACCATTTTCGTCGATGGTGGAATGACACTTTATCCAGGATTTGAAGACAATGGCTAACAAGCATAAACAATTAACCAGGATGATTGAATAAAACTTAAGTCAATGAACGCTGAACAAAACAGGCTTCAACAAGCCGGGTGGAAAAAATGGGGTCCTTATCTCAGCGAACGCCAATGGGGAACGGTAAGAGAAGACTACAGTGAGCACGGAAACGCCTGGGACTACTTTCCGCATGATCATGCTCGCAGTCGCGTCTACCGTTGGGGCGAAGATGGACTTGCCGGCATCAGTGACGAGCAACAGCATATATGTTTTGCCGTGGCATTGTGGAACGGAAAAGATCCCATTCTAAAGGAAAGATTATTTGGGTTAACAGGGAACGAGGGTAACCATGGCGAGGATGTCAAGGAGCTGTATTACTACCTCGACAACACCCCCACCCATTCCTACATGAAACATCTATACAAGTATTCGCAAGCAGAATTCCCCTATGCAGACTTGGTAAATACGAATCGTAACCGCTCAAAATATGATAACGAATACGAATTGCTGGACACAGGCTTGTTTAATGAAGGCAAATACTTTGATGTTGTTACAGAGTATGCAAAGAATGATACAGAGGATTTGTTGATTAAAATAACAGTCTATAATCGCGGCGAAGCTTCTTCCTATATCGCAGTACTGCCCACCATTTGGTTTAGAAACCTTTGGAGCTTTGGTATGATGAAAGAAAGGCCAAGCATGTATATACAAGAGGATGCCGGCGGCTATGGGACCTTAAAAGTAGATCATTACTGGACGGGCGACTACCATTTCTACTTTGAAAAAGCTGATCGTACGCTTTTCA
>Ga0070661_100002278_pt1 | contig 13175 bp, 10 predicted proteins | sample KBSC43metaG_FD_64663 | JGI IMG/M metagenome (GOLD analysis project Ga0070661, IMG submission 64663) | Corn rhizosphere microbial communities from Kellogg Biological Station, Michigan, USA - KBS C4-3 metaG | ecosystem: Host-associated > Plants > Roots > Rhizosphere > Soil ...
TTCCGCACCGGCGATCAGGGCGTGATGGACGACGACGGCTACGTCGCGATCACCGGTCGGCTCAAGGAGATCATCAATCGTGGTGGTGAGAAGATCTCTCCGCGCGAAGTGGACGAGATCATCATGGACCACCCCGCCGTGCACCAGTGCGTGACGTTCGCGATGCCACACGACATGCTCGGCGAAGAAGTCGCGGCCGCGATCGTGTTGCGTCAGGGCGTCGCCGCCACGGACAAGGAACTTCGGGAGTTCGCGTCGGCGCGACTCGCACCGTACAAGGTGCCGAAGAAGATCCTGATTCTCGACCAGATTCCGGTGGGCGCGACGGGTAAGCTTCAACGCATTGGACTCGCACAAAAACTGGGACTCGCATGACCATGACCATCGGGCAGACCTCCGCGACCCTCGAAGGAGTCGCGGCTCCGCCGAAACTCAATCCGCCGGAACGCCTGCTCTTCGGTCCAGGGCCGAGCAATCCCGATCCGCGCGTGCTGCAGGCGATGACCGCGAACCCGATCGGGCATCTCGATCCGTACTTCGTCGAGCTGATGGATCAGGTGATGCGCTCGCTGCGCGGCGTGTTCCGTACGGCGAACCACCACACCCTGCCCATCTCGGCGACCGGCTCAGCGGGTATCGAGACGATCATGATGAATTTGCTCGAGGATGGTGATAGCGCCATCATCGGCGTTGCCGGATACTTCGGGCATCGTATGGCCGAGATGGCGCGACGCGCCGGCGCCGACGTGCGCGTGGTCGAGGTGCCGTCCGGACAGACGCTCGACGCGGCGCAGGTCGAGGCGGAGCTCAAGAAGAAGCCGGCCAAGCTCGTCGGGTTCGTGCACGCCGAGACGACGACCGGCGCCTGCCAGCCGATTGCGCCGATGGTCGAAGTGGCGAAGCGGTATGACGCGCTCGTCGCGATGGACTGTGTGACGTCGCTCGCCGGACTGCCGATCGACCTCGACGCGCTCGGAGTCGATGCAGCGGGATCGTGCAGCCAGAAGTGCATCGGCGCACCGCCGGGACTCGGGCCGATCACGATTGGTCCGCGGGCGATGGAAGCGGTACAGGCGCGAAAGGCGAAGCCGCACACGTGGTATCTCGATCTGTCGCTCCTCTTCCAGTACTGGGGCGAAGAGCGCGCGTCGCGCTCACGGGCGTTCCATCACACCGCGCCGATCGCGATGATCTACGGCTTCCACGAGGCGGTGCGAATCATCCTCGAAGAAGGGCTCGAGGCGCGGTGGACGCGGCACCAGACGGCGCACGAGGCGCTTGTGCGCGGACTCGACAAGCTCGGCATCTCCCTCTTCCCCGCCCCGGCCGATCGCTGCGCGACGATCAACGTCGTCAACGTACCGGCCGGCGTGGACGAGGCGGCGGTTCGCAAACGACTGCTCGGCATGGGCGTGGAAATGGCCGGCGGACTCGGTGTGCTCGCCGGCAAGGTCTGGCGCATCGGCGTCATGGGATACAACGCGCAGATCCCACGTGTCGAGCGGTTCCTCGGCGCGCTCGAGGAAGCACTGCGCGCCGAAGGTTGGACCGCCGCGTAGCAGTTCTTCTCACGCTCGCCGCCGTCGCGTGCGGCGGCGAGCGTCGCACGTCGGATCACTTCGACGTGGCGGCGCGCTATCCGCACGACTCGGCCGCCTACACGCAGGGACTGTTCTGGGCGGACAGCGTCCTGTTCGAGAGCACGGGGAAGTACGGCCACTCGGAGGTTCGGCGCGTCGATCTCACGTCGGGCCGGGTCTTGGCGCGTCACGCGCTCGCGCCCGATCGTTTCGGCGAAGGTCTCGCCCTCGTTGGCGGCCGCCTCTACCAGCTCACGTGGAAGGAAGGCGTCGCGTACGTCTACGATCCGGCAACGCTGGCACTCGTCGATTCGCTGCGATATCCCGGCGACGGTTGGGGACTCACCACGGATGGCAAGCAGCTGATCATGAGCGACGGCTCCGACTCGCTCCGCTTTCTCGAGCCCTCGACCTTTCACGTCGAACGTGTCGTGCACGCGCGCTACAACGACCAGCCCATTCAGAAGCTGAATGAGCTCGAGTGGGTGGCTGGCGAGGTGCTGGCCAACGTGTACGAAACGAACTGGATCGTTCGGATCGATCCGCGAACTGGGACCGTTCGCGAGACGATCGACTTCGAGGATCTCTATCCCAAGCGGGCCGGCTACGCCGAAGTGATGAACGGCATCTCGCTCGGGCCTGACGGAAAGCAGCTTCTTCTCACGGGAAAGATGTGGCCAGCGCTGTTCGAGGTTCGCCTGAAATCCCCAAGCGATACAATTCGCCGATGATTACCTCCGGCCGCATTGTCCTGTGCCTGTTGCTCGTCGCGACGACGACGGCGCGCGCACAGTCCATTCCCGGCGCCGTGTTGGCCAGGAACGAACCGCACCATCATCTGGCCTACCAGGACTCGACACTGCGCGTGTTGCGCGTGCGCGTCCCGGCCCACGACACGACGCTCCTGCACGAGCACGACCCGGATTATTTCTGGATCGCGCTCGGCGCGAGCACGGTAACCAACGCGAAGTTGGGAGCGCCTGACGCAACGATCTCATCGGCCGATCTGAGCATCCACTACACGGCGGGCAACTTTGCGCACGTCGCCCGAAATCCGGGGACCATCCCGTTCGACAACATCACCGTCGAGCTGCTCGAGCCTCAGACCGCGGTGCGCAACCTGTGCGAGGCGGCGCTCGCCGACAAACCGCTCGATTGCCGACGCGCGTCGCAGCGGAGCGCGACGTTCATCGGCGCAACGGAGCATTCGGCGTTCGCCACCGCCAAACGTCGCGTAAGCCTGGTGACGATTCCGCCAAATGCAATGGTGAGACCGGGCGCGCCGACGAAAAGCGCATGGCTGATCGCCCTCGACACGCTCGATGTCGCCCAAGCGCTTGCCACGCGAGGCCTCGGTCCGTGGATCGGCGGCACGATACGACTGCCGAATGATCCGACCTGGCGAATCCAAAACCGCGGCGGGAAATCGGTTCGGTTCATCGCCTTTGTCGAACCGTAGCCGTTCAGGAAGTTTCCCGCTGGCGCATCGCTGCGGCATCCGTAAGTTAGGCGAACCCACCCGCCGTCACCCCCCATGGATGCGTTAGAGACCGTCACCGCTGCGCTGTCATCGCAGTACGTTTTTGAGCGCGAGATTGGACGCGGCGGCATGGCTGTCGTGTTTCTGGCGAAGGACATCAAGCACGGGCGCCGCGTCGCGGTGAAGGTCCTCAACCCCGAGCTCGCGGCCGTGATCGGTCCCGAGCGCTTCCTCGCCGAGATACGCATCACGGCCAACTTGCAGCATCCGAACCTTCTGCCGCTGTTCGACAGCGGCGAGGTCGACGGGATGTTGTACTACGTGATGCCGTTCGTCGACGGTGAGTCGCTCCGCGACAAGTTGCAACGCGAGCAGCAGTTGCCGATCGACGAGGCGCTCCATATCGCGCGAGTGGTCGCATCGGCATTGGATCACGCGCATCGGCACGACGTCATTCATCGCGACCTCAAGCCGGAAAACATTCTGCTTCACGACGGCGAGCCAGTCGTCGCCGACTTCGGCATTGCGCTCGCCGTCAGCAATGCGGGCGCCGGCCGGCTTACTCAAACCGGTCTCTCGCTCGGAACACCGCACTACATGTCGCCCGAGCAAGCGACGGGCGAACGCGCGATCGATCGCCGCGCCGACGTCTACGCGCTGGGAGCCGTGCTGTACGAAATGCTGATCGGGGAGCCGCCGCACACCGGTGCGAACTCCCAAACGGTCATCGCGAAGGTGTTGACCGAGCGGCCGCACTCCGTGCGTACGATGCGCGACACGGTGCCGCAGCACGTCGACGCGGCGATCGCGCGGGCCCTCGCCAAGCTTCCGGCAGACCGCTGGTCCACCGCGCACGAGTTCGCGGCGGCGCTTGCCGGCGATCCGGCTACTCTCGCCACACTCTCGTCTCACGCCGACGCCTCGAGTTCACTCGTTGCTCGACGTCGCACAATCCGAACGGCGATACCGTTCGCCGCGGCGGGCCTCCTTCTCGGCGCCGCGGGCGCAACCGCTCTGCGGCGTCCGCGCGTCAGCGCAGACGAAGGATCCTACTCGTTCACGATCACATTGCCGGATAGCGCGGCCGTATCGACGGGCGGCGCGAGCGCCGGGGGCGTTGTCGCGATCAGCCGCGATGGTCGTTCGATCGCATACGTCGCTGGTCCGGCATCCGGTGGAGACGTCACCCGGGGAATCTGGAGTCGTTCGCTCGATGAGCTCTCACCGCGCCCGGTACGCGGAATCGAGCGTGGCTCGGCACCGCGATACTCGCCGGACGGTTCGATGCTCGCTTTCCACCGGGGCGCCGGCATCAGCGTAATGCCCGTGGTCGGCGGTTCCGCCTCACGAGTGATCGATGACGGCGTATCGTACGATTGGGCCGATAACGAATCGCTCATCTACACGCTTGGCTCGGAGCTCTGGGTTGATTCGAAAAACAGGCCGGAGCTCTGGATCACCAACGTTCACAAGCCGTCGCCGCGTCTGCTCGTACGACCTGACACCACTCGCAAGATCTTTGGCGTCGCGTTCCCGAATACACTTCCGGACGGAGCGCACGCCGTTGTGACCATCTGGAAGGGCGAACCGGGCAACCTCGCGCGACAGCTTGCCGTGGTCTCGCTGCGAGACGCCAGCATCTCCGAGCTGGGTCTCGCCGGTAGTAGCGCGCGATACTCGCTCGGCCAGCTCTTGTTCGTCAAGGAGGATGGCGCACTATACTCCGCCCCGTTTTCCCTTTCGACTTTGCGCATCGGCGGAAGCGTCACGCAGGTCGTGCCGCAAGTCGTGCAAAGCCTGACTGGTGGCGGCGACTTCGACGTTTCCGCCAACGGGACGCTCGTGTACGTCGGAGGAAGCGAAGCGCGTCGCCGGTTGGTACTGGTCGATCGCGCGGGACGCACGACGCCGATCACATCGGAGGTGCGACGCTTCTACTATCCGCGCGTTTCGCCTGATGGCTCGGCGATCGTGTTCGAGACGGGCAATTCGCTCGGGTTCGACCTGTGGACCTACGACCTGCAATCCCGAACGTTCGCCGCGGTGACGACAGATCATCACAGTTTTCGGCCGGGCGGCTGGCTCAACGGTGGACGCGATGTCGCCTTCGTCCACGCCGCCAGCGTGTCCTCACCGTGGGAGGTTCATGAGCAGGGCGTGGACGGGCGAGTTCCCGGACGAGTGCTCATTCCAACCTCGTCCGACCCGAACGATATGGCCGTCGCCGCGCAAACCATCGTTTGGCGAACCGGGTCTTCGCTGCACGCTGCGCCACTCAGCGCGCCGGACCAGTCCCGTCTCATCGTACCCGCCGAGGCCAAGGCAGGCCTGGCGCGGCTTTCACGCGACGGTCGGTACGTGGCGTATGAAAGCTCGGCGACCGGAGTCGACGAGATCTACGCGCAGCCGGTGAACGAAGCGGGGTCGCGGGTGCAAATCTCCAGTGGTGGCGGCACGGAGCCGGTCTGGTCGCCCGCCGGCGACGAGGTTTTCTACCGGAGTGGTCTCTATCTCATCGCCGCGAAGATCACGCTCCAGCCGTTTCGCGTCACGCATCGCGACACCTTGTTCCGCGATGTGTTCGTGCGGAATAGCTCCAGCGTGAACTACGACGTGATGCCAAACGGCAAGCAATTCGTAATGGTGCAGAGCGAGAACCCGGACGTCTACCCGACGGTGATGGTGAATTGGATCGGTCGCGTGGCCCGGCCCCGCTGAGCTCGGGCAAAGGCGCGGCTGTTTCTCGTGCGTTCAGCGTTACCGCGCGAGGAAAACCCAAGCCACAAAAGCGGTTCGCTCTCGCCGCCACTCGCTCCGCACCGTACATTCCGCCGCGTGAGCGACCTCCAGGCACAACTCCAAGCGACGCTGAGCGGAGCCTACACCCTCGAGCGCGAGCTCGGCGGCGGCGGCATGTCTCGCGTCTTCGTCGCCGATGAGGTCCGCCTCGGCCGAAAAGTCGTCGTCAAAGTCCTTTCCCCCGAGCTCGCCGCCGGCATCAGCGCCGAGCGCTTCGAGCGAGAGATCCGCACAGCAGCGTCACTGCAGCAGGCCAACATCGTTCCGGTGCTCGCGACTGGCGACACGGACGGACTCCCGTACTACACGATGCCGTTCGTCGAAGGCGAGTCGTTGCGCGCGCGGCTCTCCAAGCAGCCGCCGTTGTCGATGTCCGACACCCTGCGCATCCTCGGCGACGTCGGGCGCGCGTTGCAATACGCGCACGAGCATGGGATCGTGCATCGCGACATCAAGCCGGACAACGTGCTGCTTTCAGGCGGGACAGCCGTCGTTACCGACTTCGGCATCGCGAAGGCGCTCAGCGATTCGCGCACCGGCGGCGCCGGCGCGACGCTGACCGCGCTCGGCACATCGATCGGAACGCCGGCGTACATGGCGCCGGAGCAGGCCGCCGGTGATCCGGACATCGACCACCGCGCCGACATTTACGCATTCGGCTGCATGGCGTTCGAGCTGTTGACGAGCAAGCCGCCCTTTCACGGGCGGACGCCGTCACGGATTCTCGGCGCGCACATGGGCGAAGCACCGCCCTCTCTCGCCGAAGCGCGTCCGGACATTCCGCAGACGCTCACCGACTTGGTGATGCGCTGCTTGGCAAAGGATCCGGCCGACCGACCGCAGACCGTGGCCGACGTCATCACTGCGCTCAATAGCGTGACGAGCGGTAGCGGCATGCCGGCGCTGCCGCCGGTGCTGCTTCACGGGCCGCAGGCTTTCCGTCGAGCGCTCGGACTGTACGTCGTTGCCGTCATCAGCGTCGCGGCGATCGCGAAAGCGGCGACGGTCACGATCGGCTTACCGAGTTGGGTGCTGCCCGGTTCGCTGATCGTCATGGCACTCGGCCTCCCGGTGATCCTGTTCACGGGCTACGTGCAGTCGGTCGCTCGTCGCGCACTCGTCGCGACGCCCGCGCTCACGCCAGGCGGAGGAACGGCGCCGCAAGGCACGATGGCGACGATCGCTTTGAAAGCCAGCCCGCATGTCTCATGGAGGCGAACGACGCGCGGCGGCCTCTATGCGCTCGGCGGTTTTGTCGCGCTGATCATCGCGTTCATGGTGTTGCGCGCCTTTGGCATTGGTCCGGTCGGGTCTTTGTTGGCCTCCGGAAAGCTCAGCCAACGCGATCTCGTGCTCGTCTCGGACTTCGGTGTGAGCCGCGCCGATTCCAGCGTCGCGAGCGTCGTCGCGGAAGGCGTTCGCGCGAACCTCGGCGAGTCGCGCTCGGTCAAGCTGTTCAATCCGGCGAGCATCGGCGCGTCGTTGCGACGCATGCAGCTGCCGCCGACATCGAAAATCGATCTCGCGCTCGCACGACAACTGGCGTTGCGCGAGGGCGTCAAGGCGATCGTGACGGGTGACGTCACGGGAATCGGCAACGGATTCGTCATCGCGCTCAGACTCGTCGCGGCCGATTCAGGAACGGTGCTCGCGTCGTTCCAGACGACCGTCGACGGACCGAGCACCTTGGTCGCCGGCGTCGACGAGTTGACGCGCAAGCTGCGCGGCAAGATCGGGGAATCCCTCAAGAGCGTCCAAGCGAGTCCGCCGCTCGAACAGGTATCGACGTCTTCCTACGAGGCGCTGAAGGCCTATTCGGAAGGCGCGCGCGCGTTCGATATCGAGCACGATTTCCAGAAAGCGATTCCACTTTTCCGGCGCGCGGTCACCATCGACACCGGCTTCGCGATGGCGTGGCGGAAACTGGGCACCGCCATGAACAATGCCTTCTACCCCGCCTCGGCAGCGGATTCGGCGGTGACCAAGGCATATCAGCTGCGCAGTCGTCTTCCTGAGAACGAGCGGTACCTGGCGGAGGGCTACTACTTTCAGCGTGGACCGGGCCACGATCGACAGCGTGCGATCGCGGCGTATCAGGCTCTGTTGGATCGTGGCGACACGTCGTACGCCGCAAACAACCTCGCCGTCGCCTATGGCACGATGCACGACTTCGCCAAGGCGGAATCGCTCTATCGCATGGCCATTCGTGCGAATCCCGACAACACGATTCCAATTCCCAACGTTCTCAACGTGCTGATCGCGGAGGGGAAGAAGGCCGCGACGGATTCTTTCATGGCAATCGAAGAACGCCGGTTGCAAAGCAACAGCGCGTATGCATATCACCTGATCATCCGCGCGCACGTCGACGGAAGCGAGGGCCGCGCTGAGCACCTCGCCGACAGCATTCACGGCGCGTCAAAGATCATGAACACGAAGGCGGCGGCATCCTACTTCGGCGCCCAACTCGCTGCGACGCACGGGCGACTCGCCGAGGCGGAACGCCGATACCGCCAGCTCGCTGTCGAGAACAACGAGATCGGCAACGCCGGCCCGCCGATCGGCGATTCAATCACCTTCGTCGAGTACGACGCGTGGCTCCGCAATCAGCCGGCCCGGGCGGCTGCCCGATTGGACAACGCGCTTGCTGTCCATCCGCTCGCCAGCATCCCCGAGCGCGATCGGCCCTACCCCTATCTGGCGCGGACCTATGCCGTCGCCGGGCGTCCAGACCGCGCCCGGGCCATTCTCGCTCAGTTCGCCCAGATCAAGGACACGGCGTTGTACCGGAGTCGCCAGTGGCGCGTTCATGAAGTGCTCGGAGAAATCGCCCTCGTTGAAAAGCGATATGCCGATGCGTTAGCCGAATTCAAACGAGCCGCCGTGGATGCCGACGGACGCCCCTCATCCGAGGACGCGGTCACCGTTCATTTCAATCTCGGGCGGGCGTTCGATCTCCTGAATCAGCCGGACTCCGCGATCGCCGAGCTCGAGGCGGCGGTTTCTGAGCCATACTTCGACCGACTCGACTCCGATCCGGTCATTCTCGCCGGCTCGCACAAGCGACTCGGAGAGCTCTACGACGCAAAAGGCGATCGTGAACGCGCCATCTCGCACCTGTCAAAGTTCATCGAGCTCTGGAAGAACGCGGACCCGGATTTGCAGCCCGCCGTTGCTGACGCGAAGCGACGGCTGGCGAAATTGCAGGCGGGCGGGCGAAGTTGAGAGTATCCCACACCACCCAACCCATTCGACCCATGCTCAAACACACCTTCGCACTCACCGCGCTGATCGCGACGACCGCCGCAGCGCAAACCGAGAAGAATCCCTCGCCGGCAGCCGAAGCGCGTGCGCTCTGGAAGAGCAACATCGGCTACATCGTCCAGGCTGCCGACGAGTTGCCCGAAGCGCTCTACTCATACAAGCCCACACCGGACGTGCGCACCTTCGGTGAGCTGTTCGGGCACATCGCCGGCTCGCAAAAGATGTACTGCGCCATGGCGCTCGGCGATAAAGTCCCCGGCGAGGGCGACGTCGAGAAGGCCGCCAAGACGAAAGCGGCGCTCGTCGCGGCGCTCAAGGAATCGAACACGTATTGCGAGAAGGCCTACACGTTGCAGGACGACAAGCTCAAGGCGCCAGTGGACGTGTTCGGCGAGACGCATCCGCGCCTTTACGCGCTCCTCGCCAACGCGGCCCACAACGGCGAGCACTACGGCAACATCGTGACATATATGCGGCTCAACAAACTCGTGCCGCCGTCGAGCCGCCCGCGATCCGGCGGTGATTGAGACAGGAGGGTGCCATGATCAGGAAGCTTCCGGACGGCAAGTACCGGCTGTACTCGCGCAAGAAGAACCCGAAAACCGGCAAGCGACGCAATCTCGGCACCTTCGGCAGTCGAGCGGCCGCAGAAAAGCACGAGCGCGAGGTCCAGGGCTTCAAGCACCGCGGCTGACGCTTCACGTCGCGCTGTGCGCGGCGACGCTCGGAGTCTCCGTCGCCGCGGCACAGCCAACCGTCATTATCGCCGAGCCTTACGCGACGCGCCTCGCGCGCGCCTACGAGCGACTCGGCGAGGACCTCCTCGTCATTCGCTCGGCCAGCGCACCGAACACCGCCGCAACTGCCGGCTTCAGTCAGGACGCGACCTTCTATTACTTCACGGGCGCCGGCTCGACGCTCGGGGGCGTCCTGGTGCTCGACGGAGGGGCGAAGCACGCTGAACTGTTTCTCCCTTCCCAGCTTCCGCAATCCGTCCGCTTTTTCGCGCCGCGACAACCGCCCGCCGCTCGAGCGAGGGCCGAATCGTTTCACGTCGATCACGTTTCGGATTGGCGGGAGTTCGCTTCCTACGTCGACACGCGTCTCGCGTCCAAGCGCCGCGCGGTCATTCGCGTCGACGGCGGCGCAGCGCCCGCCGGAAGCCTCGGCACGCCTCTCGATTCGCTGGCGACGCTCGAGAATCCGTTCGTCGCCTGGCGGCGCGCCATCCAATTGCGCTGGCCGTCAGTCGAAGTGCGCACGGATCGCGACATCGCGACCTTCGTCCGTTCGGTAAAGGACGCTGACGAGATCGCATCGCTGCGCCGCGTCGCTGAGGCGAGCGCGCAAGCATTTCGGGCGTCGCTGCCACGTTTCTCGCCAGGCCGGCATCAGCGGGACGTCGAGGCCGCCGTCGTGGAGGCGTGCACACGCCTCGGCGACGGACCGTCATTCTGGCCTTGGGTCATGTCGGGGCCGAATGCCGTATTTCCCACGCCCTTCACCTCGCTGACCGACGTACATAATCTCGATCGTCGGATGCGCGACGGTGAGGTCGCTCGACTCGATCTCGGGTGCGCCATCGGCCACTACATGGGGGACGTGGGTCGCACGGTGCCGGTCTCCGGTCACTTTACTCGCGACCAGGCCGAGGTAATCGATCTGGTCGTTGCCGCGTACCGAGCGGGCGTCTCCGTGATTCACGATGGAACGCCGGTTTCCGAGGTGATCAAGGCGAGCCTGGCCGAAGTCGCACGGCGCCAAAACTCGTTGCAGTCGCCGCTGGCGCGCACCGCGGCGTCTACGATTCTCCGGTCTGATGGCATTCCGTTCTGGCAGCTCCACGGCGTCGGCCTCGATTCGGCCGAACCGCTGCCCGATACACTTCGCGCCGGCATGGTGATCGCCTACGAGCCGATCTTTTCCGTCGACGGACAAGGGTTCTACATGGAGGACATGATCCTCGTCACTCGCGCCGCCGCTGAGATTCTCACGAAGAACCTCCCCTATAGCGCCGCGGAGATCGAGCGAGCGATGCAACGCCGCTAACGGCGGCCGTTACGCACAACTAGCCGTCGTCGAGTGCTGATCGTACCTTAAAGGCGAATTAGGGTCAGACCCCATTTAGAGTTTCTGAAATGGGGTCAGACCCCATTTAGAGTTTCTGAAATGGGGTCAGACCCCATTTACAATCATAGTAACAGAGGCGTCATTGTGATGAAGCGCGCGTTGTTTTGTGCCACCATGTTCGCCGCAGCCGCGGCTCACGCCCAGGACCGCGGCATGCCGCCGGAAAGCGAGCGTCAATTGGCGCGCGCGATCTACAAGGAGATGGTCGAGATCAAATCCGGCTTCACGACTGGTGCGACGACGCCGGTCGCCGAAGCCGTGGCGCGGCGACTGAAGGCCGCGGGATTCGCCGACGCCGACATCTTCGTCGGCGGCGCCAATCCCAACAAGGCGAACCTCGTCGTGCGCTATCGCGGCACCGGCAAGCAGCGCCCGCTCCTGTTGCTCGCTCACACGGACGTCGTCGAGGCGAAGCGCGAAGACTGGAGCATGGACCCGTACACCTTCGTCGAGAAGGACGGGTACTTCTACGGCCGCGGCACAGGCGACGATAAGGCCCAAGCCGCGATCTGGATCGCCAACCTCATTCGCTTCAAGCGCGAAGGGTTCAAGCCGGACCGCGACCTCATCGTTGCGCTCACCGCCGACGAGGAAGGCGGCGGTCCGTTCAACGGCGTCGAGTGGCTCCTCAAGAACAAGCGCAGTCTCATCGACGCCGAGTACGCCCTGAATGAAGGCGGCTGGGGCGAGTCCGTCGCCGGCAAACCGGTCGCGAACGACGTGCAGTTCAGCGAGAAGTACGTGATCAACTATCGCTTCGAGGTGCACAACAAGGGCGGCCACAGCTCGCTGCCCGTGGCGGACAACGCGATCTATCATCTGGCCGGCGCGCTCGACCGGTTGTCGAAGTTCGCGTTTCCCCTCAAGGTCAACGACATCACGCGGTCGTACTTCAAGGCGATGTCGGGCATCGAAAAGGGACCGATCAGCGGCGACCTCATGAAGGTTTCGAATGGCGACACCGCAGCGATGAGACGCGTCGCCGCGGCGACGACGGCGTGGAATGCCACGCTTCGCACGACGTGCGTGGCGACACAGCTCGAGGGTGGACACGCCAAGAACGCCCTCCCGCAGCTCGCCGGCGCGAACGTGAACTGCCGCGTGCAGCCGGACGAGACCTCCGAGTACGTCACGTCAACGCTCAAGCGAATCGTCAACGACACCGCGGTCTCGATCGTGATGGAAGGCACGCCGCACGGCGCGCCGCCGTCGCCGATGCGCGAAGACCTGATGGCCGCGGTCAAGACCACCACGACGACGATCTGGCCCGGCGTCGCCACGCTGCCGATGATGGTGATGGGCGCGACCGATGGCGCGTATCTCCGCGCGGCCGGCATTCCCACTTACGGCGTCCAGGGCATCTTTTACGACCCCGAGGACATCAGATTCCACGGACGCGACGAGCGCGTCAAAGTTCAGTCGTTCTATCAAGCGCAGGCGTTCCTCTACGAGCTCGTCAAGCGGCTTGCCCTTGCTCCCAGCGCGTAACGAGGAGAACCCAGCGTGTCGCCCACCGTAGGCAACGGAAAGATCTGTTACGTCGAGATGCCGGCGTCGGACATCGAACGCTCGGCAGCGTTCTACAAGTCCGTGTTCGGGTGGAGCGTGCGAACGCGCGGCGACGGGAGCACCGCGTTCGACGACGGCGTCGGAGAAGTGAGCGGGACCTGGAAGACGGGCCGACCACCGTCGCGCGAGGTCGGCGTTCTCGTCTACATCATGGTCGATAGCGTCGCCGCGACGATCGAGAAGATCGTCGCCAACGGCGGCGAGATCGTGCAGCCGATCGGCGGTGACGCGCCCGAGATCACGGCACGCTTTCGCGATCCCGGCGGCAACATACTCGGACTCTACCAGGAACCGCGTTAGCCGCCGAGCCGCCGAGCCGCCGAGCCGCCGAGCCGCCGAGCCGCCGAGCGCCCGAG
>Ga0070661_100002280_pt1 | contig 13173 bp, 6 predicted proteins | sample KBSC43metaG_FD_64663 | JGI IMG/M metagenome (GOLD analysis project Ga0070661, IMG submission 64663) | Corn rhizosphere microbial communities from Kellogg Biological Station, Michigan, USA - KBS C4-3 metaG | ecosystem: Host-associated > Plants > Roots > Rhizosphere > Soil ...
TCGGCGAGGTCGGCCAGCTGCGCCTCGGCGGCCCGCGTCCATTGCGTGATCCGCCAGCGGTCATCGATCACGACGACGCCAGGCGCCAGGTCGGCGCTCGTGGTATCGTTAGGTGGCAGGTCAGCGAGACGCGTTACTCGCGCCGCGTCCACGAGCGCCGCGCGCCGCAATGCCCGCGCGACGTGGGGGGCGATCCGTCGCAGGAACGCCGTGTCGTGCTCGCCGAACGCACGCGACCGGCGCTCACGAAGCGCCAGGAATACCCCGCCGGGCTCGTGCCGAAGGCCAAACGCGGCGCGAAGCTGACGCCCGAAGCCGGCGTCGTGCATCCACTCCGACATCCCCGCCGATACGCCGGTGTCGACCACCTCGCCCGAACGGGCGAGATCGATCGCACGCTCCGCATCGGTACGGGAATAGGCTGCATCGAGCAGGTGCCACTCGATGTCGGCCGACGTGTCCTCGCCCACGAGATCGTCGAGCAGGGCGGTGACTCGGTTGAGCGAGCCAAAGAAGCTCGCCTCGGCTGGAATGAGGCCCATCACGCGTCGCGTGAGCTCGACGCGAAGGGCGGTCGAATCGAGTCCCGCGTCGCACGCGCGCCTAACACTTCGGTATGCCTCGCGCTCCGCGGCAGCGTATCCTGCGCTCATCGTTTCCGGCATACTGCCTACCCGCCTCCCAGAAACGTCGAATCAGTTTGTCCCGTATCGGGGCGAATCCCCGTTCGGAATTATGTGTCGCCGGCGCGGCGACGCAATCGGCGATTCTGGACGCAGCGTGACCCCGTCGCCATGTTCTCGCCTGAGTCTTACCAGTCTCGACGGGTTGTACCACGCGAGCCCAGCCGGCGTGCCCATGACAGAGCCAACGGTAGCAGCTGGATCACCCGCCGCGCACGTTCCACCCTCGTCGGCAACCGCCGTTCGCTCAGGTTGGCAAGCGTGGCACACGGTGGTCTTCCTCTGCTGTGCCGCCGTGTTCATCTCGTATATCGACCGCACCAACATTTCGGTCGCGTCGATCCCGATGAAGGAGCAGTTCGGCTGGACCGAAACCACGAAGGGATTCGTCCTGTCGTCGTTCTTCGTCGGCTACCTCCTGCTCCAGGTGGTGAGTGGTACGCTCGCCAACAGGTATGGCGGTAAAGTCGTCCTCGGCGTCGCTGTGCTCTGGTGGTCGCTGTTCACCATGCTCACCCCGCCGGCAGCCAACGCCTCGCTGGCCGCCCTCATCGGGGCGCGCATCGCGTTAGGCATTGGGGAAGCCGCTGTCTTTCCGGCGTCCATCAACATGGTGGGCCGCTGGGTTCCGGTCCAAAAACGATCGCGCGCTGTCGCGTTCTTTGTCAGTGGGCTTTCCCTTGGAACCCTCGTGTCGCTTCCGGTGACGGGGTGGCTCGTGCGCGACTACGGTTGGCCGATGCCCTTCTACGTCTTCGCAATCGCCGGGTTCGTGTGGGTGGCTGTGTGGGCCGTCGGCGTTGGCAACGGTCGCGGCGTCGAAGCCGAACCGGTACCGACTGCGCGGCCGCCGATTCCATGGCGAAGAATCCTGACCACGCCGGCCGTGTGGGCGATCGTCATCAATCATTTCTGCGGCAACTGGCTGCTCTATGTGTTGCTCGCATGGCTGCCCAGCTACTTCAAGACCACCTTCGGGGTCAGCATCGCGAATGCGGGTCTTCTCTCCGCGGCCCCATGGCTTGCCAGCTTCGTGATGGGAAACGTCGCCGGCCATCTGTCCGACTGGATGATCAATCGTGGCCGCTCTCCCACGTTCGTGCGCAAGCTCATACAGGTGACCAGTCTTCTCGGCGGCGCACTCTTTCTGCTCCTCGTGCAGACGGCGGATTCGCCGGCGATTGGAATGCTCCTGATGTGCGGTGCGACCGGCACCTGGGCGTTGTGCGCGGGGGGCTTTGCCGCGAACAGCTTCGACATTGCGCCGAGGTACGCGGACGTGATCTGGGGCATCAGCAACACGGTCGCGACGGTCCCTGGCATCGTGGGCGTAGCCGTGACGGGATGGCTCGTCCAGCGCACGGGCGCGTTCTCGGCACCCTTCTTCGTCACGGCGGCGGTAGGCGTGGTGGGCGCGCTGGTGTTTCTGAAATTCGGATCGGGGCGCCGACAGATCGACTGATGCTCGATCGGCTCTCGGCCACGCAGCGCGAGCTGGTCTCATCGCTCACGTCACGACTCGGGTCGATCCCCGGTGTCGCAGCGGTGGTACTCGGCGGGTCGCACGCGCGGGGTCGGGCCCTGCCACGTTCGGATATCGATCTTGGGCTTCTGTATTCCGAGTCTGATCCGTTCTCCATCCAGAGCGTTCGCGCGCTGGCCGAAGCCGTCAACGACACGCCGGACCCCGTCGTCACCGGGTTTTACGAATGGGGCCCGTGGGTCAATGGTGGCGCATGGCTCACCATTGGCGGGCAGCGCGTCGATTTCATCTATCGCAACCTCGAGCACGTCGCCCGCGTTATCGGCGCCGCCGAAGCAGGGCGCTACGAGCTCGACTACCTGCAGCAGCCGCCCTTCGGCTTCTTCGGCCCGACGTATCTCGGGGAAATCGCCGTGTGTATCCCGTTGTTCGATCCCGCGGCGCGGCTCGACAAACTGAAGCGCCGCGTTTCGGTTTACCCCGAGCTGCTGCGTCAGGCGGTGGTGCGAGACCATCTCTGGATGGCGGAGTTCACGCTCGGCGCGTTCGCGCAGAAGTTCGCGGCGCGCTCCGACGTGCACGGCACGGCGACGTGCCTGACGCGGGCGACGAATCATCTGGTGCTGGGCCTCTTCGCGCTCAATCGAGCGTATCCGATCAACGACAAGACGGCGCTGGCGGAGATCGCGGAGTTCGAGCGTGCCCCGCGTGATTTCGGCGCGCGACTCAACGACCTCTTCGCGCGCCTTGGCGCTTCAGTCGTGGAGCTTGGGGCGGCGGTGGAGAGTGTTGGCCAGCTCCTCCGCGAGACCATCGAGCTAACAGACGGGATGTACCACCCTCACCTTGTGTTGCCAAAGGGAACCAGGAACGCTGAAATCCGCTGACGGTGCTTCGCGCCGGCGCGGAAGCCGCTGAGTTTTGGTGATGGAGCTTGCGAGCAGCCGTGAGTGTCCCGGCGCAGTGGTGAAAATTCTCGAGGCCGCCTAACAGAACCATGCAGGCTGACATTTCGCCCCGAACGATTTATTGGCTTTAGAGCGCGGGTCAGTGGACCGGCTGGGCGAACCCGCCCAACACGACATGCAGCGGATCCGCGCGCGGCCCGGGCTGCTCGCGCGCGACCACGAGGCGCTGGCCATCGGGTGAGACGTCATAGGCTCCGCCTAACAATCTCGCGATCGGCATCACGAACGCGAGTCGAGGCATCGCGGCGCTGGGTGCTGCGCCGGGCGGAACGGCCACGATGAACACCGAGTCGCCTTTACGGTAGAACAGCTCGTGGCCACCCTTTGTCCAGCGAGGTTCCGTTCCGCCATTCGTGGAGAATGGTCGGCGGCCGACCTCTGTTCGAAGGCGGCGCACGTAGACCTCGTTTCTGCCGGTCTCGTCGGAGACGTACGCCAGCCACTGGCCATCGGGCGAGAGAGCCGGGCTGGTCTCGTTGAAGGCCGTGTGCACCAGCGGTTGCGCGGCTGCGGCGTTGTCCAGCGGCGTGATCCAGATGTCCCCGCGTCCGGCCGCGTCGACTTCCAGGAAGATCATCGTTCGGCCGTCCGGAGTGAGTTGTGCGATACCGGCGCGGCGATGAGCCAACAGCGTGTCCAGGCGCCCGCTGCCGTCAGCCGAGATCCGATTGAGCGTGATGCCCCTACGCGATGAGGACCCGGAGGTGTAGACGAGATGGTGGCCATCCGGTGTCCACTCAGCGACGATGCTCAGTGTGTCGGAGGTGAGCCGCTCGAACGCATGTGAGCCGAGATCGTAGATCCAGATGTCGCCGGTCACGGGTGTTGCCCGGTTTCGCGTCACCGCGACGCGGCGTCCGTCCGGCGAGAATCGCGGGTGGCTGTAGAAGTCCCGCGGCGCCGCAGGTCCAACGTCTCGGCCTTCGCGATCCACGATCGCGAGCTCGAGTCCGCCGGCCAGATCTGCGATATACACGAAGGCCCCCGACCGCGCGACTGCGATCTTCGCGACTGCAGCGCCGCCCACCCTCACCCGCTCGGCGATCGGTCGCGGTGCGCCCGTGACGATCACGCGCTGTGGGTCGAACGGGACGGCAACAGTGGTTCCGGTGATCGACTGCGTATAGGCGAGATATCCGGGCTGCACATAATGCGGATTCAGTCCGATGGGCGAGACGTCCCGAACGCTGCCGTCATCGATGGACAGCGCGCCGACGGTGACGCCGCCGCCAGCAGTCCCCCGCATCCGGGTGAACAGAACGGTGCGTCCGTCGGGAAGCAGCTCCGGCCAGCGATCTCTTTCGGACGCGGGCACAGGCGTCAGCGCCACCGGCGCCGTCCCTCCAGTGGCCGGGACACGCCAGAGCCGATCCTGCGCGGAAAAAACGATCGCGTCGTTAGGCCCCCACGACGCTCCGTAAAGCGGGCCGTCCAGATCGCAGATCGTGATGGCAGCCCCGCCCGACACTGGTACCTTGCGGAGCGTGCTTCCTTGGATGAATCCGATCCATTGACCGTCTGGCGAGAAGAAAGGCTGCGCCGCGCCGCGTGTCCCGGCGAGTGGCGTGGGTTGTTCGACCCCAAGATCGCGCAGCAGAAGGGTCGTCGAGCCCGAGCTGTCGCGCGCGACGTACACCAACCGCGAGCCATCGGGTGACAGCGCGAATGGGACACCATCGCCATCCAGGACGGACGGCGACCGCACCTCGAATCGCACGACGGGAATCGGTGCTGGTTCACGGCCATTCAACGCCCACCACGCGGCCAGCGCTCCGACTGCCGTGATGAGCGAGCCCGCCACTATCCATCGTCGCGGACCGGCTCCCGCTGTCGTCGGGCGCCGCGGCGGCAGCGCGCCCGAGGTCTGGACAGGTTCGCGATCGGGTCCGTCGACGTTGCGCGCTGGCAACGGTGGCAGTGGCAAGGCGCCCAGGACGGCGTCGCTGAATTCTCTCGCGCTTGCGAAGCGATCGGCGGGCAGCTTCGCGAGTGCTCGAGCAACTGTCGCCGAGACATGCCGAGGAACCGTGTCCCGACGCAGCTCGAGTGCCGGCGCCTTCTCGGTAAGGACCTTTGCCACAATGGCCTGCGCCGATGGCCCGGTGAACGGCGGCTCTCCGGCGAGCATCTCGTAGAGTACCGCACCTAACGAGTAGATGTCCGCACGAGCGTCGACGCCGGCGTCCCCCATCGCCTGCTCGGGGCTCATGTACTGGGGAGTGCCAACACTTATACCGGTGGCGGTCAGGCGTCTTTCGTCGGCGCGGCTCGCGGCGAGCGCGACGCCGAAGTCGGCGACCAGGGCGTGCCATCCCCCGGCGGTTGGGCCAACGGCGCGATACCCCGGCAGCAGGATGTTCGCCGGTTTGATGTCGCGGTGTACGACGCCGTGCCGATGGGCGTAGTCCAGTGCGTCGGCCACTTCTGCGGCGATGCGGACGGCGTCGGCCACGGGAAGCAGCCGCTCGCGATCGAGACGGTTGCGCAGCGACTCGCCTGACACGTACGGCATGACGTAGAAAAGGAGCCGCCCGCCTTCGCTGTCGCTCCGATCGCTGATTTCACCGGAGTCGAGGAGCGGCAACAGGTGCGGATGCTGAAGTGCCGCCGTTGTCCGGATTTCGGCCAGAAATCGTGCGGCGCCTAACGCCGACGCGACATCCGGGCGCAAGACCTTCACCGCGACGGCCCGATCGTGGCGGACATCGTGCGCCAGGTAGACCGTCGCCATCCCGCCGGCGCCGAGCTCACGCTCAACGCGGTAGCGGTCGCTGAGTAGCGAGTTCAAACGATGAACGGCGTCGAAACCCACGGCGGACTACTCGATTCGCATACGACAGCACTGATGGCGATGCATCACCGCGGCCACACAGAGCGCGGCAGGTTGCATCCCCCTACCTTACTGCTTCGATCCGACCGGCACCACCCGGAAGAGGTCCAACCCACCTAACGGTACAACGCGGGGGCTCTGACCGAAGCCGGGCGTCTGCATCACCTCGCGTGACGTGACCACTATCCGTCCTGCCAGGGTCCGTGGACCGTCCGGCACCCTCGCGGCCCAAGCGTGCGCCGCCGCGCTCCACGACGCGCCGGCCGCCCGGTCTTCCACCACGTCAGCTACGGCAACGGCACCGAGGCTCGGGTCGGATACCATGTCGACATACTCGTAGGTCGATGGTCCACCGCTCAGCGAGTATGCGTCGACCACCACCGTCCATCGGCCTGGGGCGGGATCCGACACCTCTACCTCGCCGTCCGGGCCGACGCCCGCCGCCTTCGCCTTCGTGGCACAGGCCACATCCGGCATGGGCGGCGACTTTCCACCGTTGTCGCGTTCGTACGGCGCGGCGGGCTTCCGATCGAGTCCTGTGCAGTCGAGCAGGTAGAGGTCGAGATCGGCGTTAGGTTGAGCCGCGTGGACCCTCGCGCGGACGTACGCTGCCCCTTTGGGGACGGCGATCTGATACACGTGCTGCTCGCCACGGGCGATGGAACGGCTGGTGCGGAAGGCGCTCGCGACCGATCCGGCGGGAAGCAGGCTCTTCACCGCGGCCAGGCGATTCGTGAGGTTGGCAGCAAAGTTGACGGCGCCGGCACCCTCGGTCCAGCCGCCGGCCGGTCCGCCACTCAAGTCCACGGCTACGGCCGACGCATTGACGGTGACGGACCGCGGTTTGGCGGCTTCCACGATGGCCTCGTCGTACGTCATGTCGTTGTTGGCGACGTTGATCTCCCATACGCCCGGTGTCGGTCGCGCGATCGCGCAGGGCGCCGAGGTCGGCGGAAACCCGCACGGATAGAGCTGCTCGCGCTCGGGGGATACGAGTGAAAGGCGAAGCGGGCCGTCCTTGGACGTCGTATTGAGCGCGAGTGCGGCAGCGTTAGGCGGTACCACCACGAATACGCCGCGGTCGGCGGGTCGCGCGACGGAGACGGTCGTGGTGGCCGAATACCCGTTCGCCGCGAGCGGGATCGCGGCAACGACCGTCGCGAGGACCCGGTGCGCGGGCACCGGCAACTCGGGCGAGGTGAGGACCATCTGCGCCGAGTGCACGCCAGGGTTCTTCACCGCGATCGCAACGGCCACAGGCACCGCGCGGTTCAGCGGCAGCGACACCGACGATGTGCTGCTGAACGTACCGTCGTTCCCCAGCCACTCGATCGTGAGCGGCATCGGTGCGTCAGGCCCCGAAGTGCGCGTCAGCACGATGGTGCGTTCGCCGCGGTCCCCCGGCTTCCACCCCTCGCGCTCGAGCAGCCCCGGCCCTTCGTTAGGCGGGTCGAGCAGGGTACTGAGCGCCGTCCGCACGGGTGCGCGGCTCGTGATCGAGACCAGCGGTGTGGATTGCAGCTTCTGCAACAGATCGAACGCGTTCGCCACCTGAATCACGCCGGCACCCTGCTCGTGGGCGCCGAGGTGCGGAATGCGGCGCGCGCCGCCCTGCAGCGCGGCCTTGAGTGAGCGCGCGTCGTATCGCACCCCGCGCTGCCTGGCGGCGCTCACGACCAGCGCTGTCGCACCCGCGGCCATCGGCGTGGCGGTCGACGTGCCACCATCGACCGAGTATCCCGGTGGCAGTTGATACAGCCCTTTCCGCGCCTGTCCCTTCCGATACCCCACGTCGGTCGAGACCTGACCGCTCGGCGCCAACAGATCGGGCTTGAGCGCGCCGGTGCCGGACGGCCCGTGCGACATGCCACCCCAATGCAGGTTGTCGTATTCCTCGACCGCGATCCCCCAGTTGGCGAGATAGCTGTCGCGACTCTGATATCCGCCGACGCTCACGACGCCGGGCGCCACGCCGTCCTCCGCGACGATCCCGAAGCCGGACGAGTTGCCGCCCGGAACGAACATGAGCTTCGGGTATCGGGTCGTTAGGCGCTGCGCGACGATGCTGAGCGGATGGCGGCCGTCGGCGAGAAGATACGGGATCGACGCCATCGCCACGCTCTGCTCGAAGACGATCAGGTCGATCTGCGGATCGCGGAACGCGCGAATGATCCCCTCGATCGCCCCGTGCAGGTTGCTGACGCCGTAGAACATCGAGACGAGTCGTGCGCCCGGCGCGACGCCGGAGATCCGGCCGTTCGGCTCGCGATTGCCGACCACATGCCCCATGATCCCCGAGGCGTGCTGATAGATGCCCAGATTGATGGATATGAATTTGTTGGCCCGATCGGTCTGGACGGCGAACCCGATGGATTCGCGAATCGGCGTGGCGGGATCGTCCTTGCCGAACGCGCCGACGTCCTGACGCTTCACGTAATCCGTCATCGCCTTCTGATCGGCGAAGCTGAGATCGCGGTTGGTGTCGACCCAGACGTCGTTCGTGCGCTCGTCCCACAGGACACCGAATAGCCCGTCGTCTCCCTTCGGGTTTCCGTCGCGGTCGACGTCCTGTTCGATGTAGGCGGCGTTGGCTGGGTCGTTGAATCGTCGTTCGTCGAAAAACCCGAGGCGGTAATGGCCGGGGCGAGGCACGGTGAAGGTCTTTCCGGAGAACGTCGCGCGCCCGTTTGGCGCGTCGACCTCCGCGCGCATGTTCACCCACTGCGGGTTGAGCTCGGCGTCGTCGCGCGGGTCCGTGACGTTGACGAAATCGGCGATCTTCGCGACGCGTCGCCCGTCGGCCGTGTAGGCGGTCTGAAATTCCGGGAGCAGAAGATCGACGTTGCCGTCGAGCAGCGCGATCGTGACGCCTCGGCCATCGAACGTCGGGTTCTTCGCCAGAAACTCGGCCGCCCCGATGTCCTTGAGCGGCGAATACTGGTCGCGCAGCGGACCATCGCCGGGGCGGGGCGGCCAGGCCACAGTCGATTGCGGGCGCGCCTGCAGCATCCCGGGGTCGCTATCGGACGGGCCATTGCCAGCTCCGTCCGGCGATGAAGGCGACAGCCGATTGGGATAGGAGTCCTCGTAGTCGACGGCGGCGGCTTCCACGTTAGGGAGCTCGCTGAAGGCCGTCGCGCTGTCGAGCGGAAGGCGGACGCGCAGGTAGCCGACAGAGTCATCGCGGAATCGCACGTCGCCGCCGAGTCGCGCTGCGTCCTGCGCGAGTGCTGCCGAGCGGCCGGCAACCGCCGCAACGACGAGCGTGATGTCGCGCCGCCCTTGTGCGCGCGCGATGGCGAGCGATTGCCGGCTGTCCTTGAACAGCCGCGGTGCGCGCTCCACTTTCGTGCCGCCTTGCGTGAACGCGCCCGCACGGGTCGTGGACGCTGCGTGCGGAATGATGACGAGAACGGCGAGGCCGGCACCGACCGCGAACGCCCGCATGGGATCCTCCTATCGTGTCTGACAGAGCTGAATCGACAATATGCGTTCTCGCCCGGCCGGCCGCGCGTCGGGCATCCCGTCTCGTGAGTCCATGGATGGCGCTGGCGCTCGGCGCCGTGATTTCCTTCGCCGCGCCGGCGTCGGCACAACGCGCTGACTCGTTGCGCATTGGTGCCCGAGTGCGCGTCCAGCCTTTCCATCGTCCGCCGCCACAGGTCGCGGGTGTGGTCGCGGCCGTCGACAGCGTCAACTTGACGCTCAATGACTCCCACGGCTCGCCGCAAATCGTGCCGCTGGACGAAATCCTCCGCCTCGAGCGGTACGACGGACAACTCGGCTCATACGAGGGGCTTCGGCGCGGTGCACGGCGGGGATTCCTGATTGGCTTGGGCACGACCACGGTTCTCCTCGTGGTTTCACTCATTGTTCCATGCCAAGGTGAATGCGATATGAGCGCACCGCAGTTTGCCGTGCTCCTCGGCGGTACCGTGACTGCGGCTACGACTGTACTCGGTGGGATAATCGGCTCCCAGTACCGCGCTGTTTGGACCCGCCTTCCAATCCCCGGGTGTCCGGATATCGTGCAGTGTAGAAAGCGGCCAACTGTGGACAGCGAACGAGCGACCGCGGCGCCGCGATGAGCACTCCAGACGCGACCGCGATCGGTCGAACCACGAGGACACAATGAAGATCGGCATCATTGGCTCCGGCTTTGGGGTGCGTTAGGCACCCCGGCGTTCAACTTCAAGATCGCGCGATGAAAGGGATCCGCCGAAAGATCCGACCCGAAGTTGTTTGATCGGTGTACGAACCGCCTCTGACCGCTTCACCGGTCGATACGGCGTTTTCTGTTCGTCAGGCTGCCCCTTGGAGCTTCGATCCGATCAAGCGACTCCGAACCCTTTGATCCCATGCGCACCTCGCTGTGGGTGATCGCCCTGATGGCGGTCGCGACGGAAACCGCCTACATCAAGCCGATCAACACCGTGCCGGCGCCGGTGACTCCAACCGCCCAGGTGCAGTACTACGATCTCGAGCTGCCGCCGGACCTGGAGATCAGGTCGGTGGATTTTTCCGCCACCACGTACTCCGAAGTGGGTGGACCGCCCCAAGGCCCCGTTGGATCCACCGTCAACGGGCGCGCGTTCGTGAGGGTGTACGCCGTGCACAAGACCACCGGCGAGCAGTTCCTTCTTTTGTACGAGGACATCACGCGGCGAAAGCGCCCGGTGCAGATCATTCGGTTCGTCCCTGGCACGGACGCCGCGAGACCGTAAGCCACCGGCCAGTCGCCAGGCATCCAGAACGGAGGGGTCGACCGCATGAGCGGCATGAGCAGCATACTGAGCATCCATCCAGGCTGCACCACGACCCCTCGCGCAACGAGCTGATTGAAAGGGGACAGCTTTTGGGGATGGTAGCGTCCCGAGCGGCCGTTCCTCTCTTTCATTCGGCTCGTTGCGAGCGGACGCTTCCCGGTAGAGCGGGATTGCAAAGCATGCTGCTCATTTCGCTCATGCGGTCGACCCCTCCGTTCTGGATGCCTGCCCTACGGCGGCTCGTTGCGATGACGCCTGCGCCCGAGCGCCGCCTCGATGCCGAGTGTGCAAACATCACAAGGCAAACCGACCGCGCGGGGGTATAATGTCCGGTCGCCTTCCGGAAACCCATGTCCTCCGCCCGCCTCGCGCTCGCCCTCGCCGTCCTCGCGACGTGCGTTGCCGCCGACACGCACGCCCAGAGCCCGTCGCCGCTCCGCGTCATCCGCTCCAGCCCCACCGGAAACGCTGTCCCGACCGCCGAGATCACCGTCACGTTCGACCGACCCGTCGCCGGGTCGTTGGACCGTACCGTCGACGCCGCGGCGATCTTCCGCATCGAGCCCGCGGTGCGCGGGCGTCTCGAGTGGCGCGACCCGGTAACGGTCCGGCTCCGGCCTAACGACGCCCTCACGGCTGGCACGCGCTACACCGTCACCGTCGCCAACACCTTCCGCGCGATGGACGGGAGCGCGTTGGCCGAGCCATATCAGTTCACGTTCCGCGCGCAGGGGCCGGTGCTGCTGACCGGCACCCCCGTCGGCGCGGACCAGCATGCCCTGCACGTCACCCCGGACCAGCGCTTCGCGCTCGTCTACTCCCGGTCTGTCGACCTCGCAAAACTCTCGACGGCCGCGTACGTCGAGCTCAGCGCCGCCTGCGGCGGGCAGCGAATCGTCAGGCTTCGCGCCGCGGAGCAGCGCCGCATCCGCGACGATGACACGTGGCAAGTTCGGGACGCGGGCGGGTGGCAGCGCGATCGGTCGCTCGATTCGCTTCGGCGCGTCGTGCAGCTTGCCCCGGAGACCGCCCTCCCGCGCGGATGCACGGGCGAACTCGTGGCACCCAACGAAGTGGATGACGAGACCCTGCGGACGACAGCACGGTGGCCGTTCGACACGTACGGCGACCTCCGGATCCTCAGCCTCGGCTGCTCGGGGGCCAAGTTCTGCCCGTCGGGCCCCGTGGTCGTGACGTTCACGAATCCGGTGCGCGGCGCCGAGGTCCTGCGTCGCGTCAAGCTGGTTCCGGAGCTCGCGTTCACCGTGCGGGACACCGTTTCCGAGTCCATGGCCTGGGTGCTCGACGCGCGGCTCAAGCCACACGTGACCTACGCGGTGGTCGTCGATACCGCCATCCACGACGTGTTCGGTCAGGGACTCCGCGGCAATCCGGCGGCCGCCTTCACGACCACGGGGTACGAGCCGGCCATCGTCCACCCATTTGGTCGCCTAACGGTTGAACGGACCGGATTCCAGACGCTCTCCGTCCAGCACGTCAACGTCGACACGCTCATCGCGGTCATTGCGCCGGTGCCCGACAGCCTGGAGTCCGCCGTCCTGACGCGATTCGGGTGGGGCGACGACAGCCTGTGGACGCAGCTGTCACGTCAGGGAACGGTGCAGCGTATCCTCGTACACGCCGCGCCCGAGCGCGCGATGGTCACCGGGATTCGGCTCCCGGTGCCTGACGCGACACGTCCCGGCAACCCGGCGCTGTATGCGGTGAAGGTCAGCGGCCGCGCCGGGAAGGACACTGTTGCAGGCGGATCGCTCTCGCTCGCCCAGGTCACCGACCTCGGCGTGCATGCCCGCGTCGGGACCACGGAAGGCATGGTGTGGGTGACTGGCGTCAGCGATGGTGCCGCAAAGGCCGGCGCCAACGTCGTGCTGTACGACGCGGGCGGAAAACGCCTCACGAGTGCGATCACGGACGCGCGCGGGCTCGCCCGCCTGACCGGGTGGAGAAGTGCGCCGGCAGGCGACGCCGATGACGAGGAAGGGAACAGCGGCTTCGAGGGCTACGTCCGCGTCACGTTAGGCAGCGATCGAGCCGTAGCGGCGATCAATCGCTGGGACCCGGACCTGTCACCGTGGCGGTTCAACGTGAACAGCGCGTGGGGCGACCAGCGACTGCCCCTCGCCGGCGCTGTGTTCACGGAGCGCGGCATCTATCGCCCGGGGGAACGCGTCTACGCCAAGACGATCGTCCGCGACGGTGCACTCGGTGCCCTGCGCGTCCCGTCCGCGACCGATTCGATCAAGTGGATCTTCCACGATCGCGACGAGGGTGTGCTCCGCGAACGTGCAATGACCACGTCCGCCTTCGGGACCGCGGATCAGTCGGTGCAGCTTCCCACGACCGCGCCCGTCGGGACTTACGTCGTCGACGTCCAGGCGAAGCGGCAGGGCAAATGGCGATCGGTTGCGCGCACGACGTATCG
>Ga0070661_100002282_pt1 | contig 13168 bp, 10 predicted proteins | sample KBSC43metaG_FD_64663 | JGI IMG/M metagenome (GOLD analysis project Ga0070661, IMG submission 64663) | Corn rhizosphere microbial communities from Kellogg Biological Station, Michigan, USA - KBS C4-3 metaG | ecosystem: Host-associated > Plants > Roots > Rhizosphere > Soil ...
CGTCTCGTCCCCGAGCAAAACGAAAGACAGCCCAAGCTGCGCAAGCGCCCAATTCCGCGCCGGCTGGCGTTTTCCCGCCGCCGCGACCGCCGCAATGAAATGCTCGGCGGCCTTGTCGAATTGCCGCGCGTTGAGCGACTCGCGGCCCTGCACGGCAAGGGCGTCCTCGGGGTGTGGCTCCGCCTTCGTCGCGGGCGCGGATTTCGCGACGCTGCGACCCACGGCAAAAAACATCGTCGCCGCGCCGAGGCAGAGCACCGCGGCCACGATCCAGATCGCCGCAAGCACGAGGCGATTGCCGCTCCGCGCCGCGTGCAGGGTCTTCGGTTCGTTTTTGCCCTTGAGCGCGGAGGTGCGCTGTTGCAGGCGCTGGCGGGCGTAATGCAGATGCGTGAGCAGTTCCTCGTAGGTCGCGTAGCGCTTGTCGGGATCCTTGTGGAGCATCCGATTGATCACGTAGGCGGTCTCGTCGGAAATGCTCGGCGCGAAGGCCTGCAGGCTCACGGCCTGGCTCTTGATGTGCTTGAGCACGACCATCGACGCGGTCTTCGCATCGAACGGCGGCCGCCCCGCCAGGGCGTGAAAGAGCGTGCCGCCGAGGCTGTAGATGTCGCTGCGAAAATCCTCCGGCCGGCCGTCGAGCTTCTCCGGCGCCACGTAAAACGGCGTGCCCCAGATTTCGCCGGCCTCCTGCGCGTCCTCGTCCATCACCCGCGCGAGGCCGAAATCCACGACCTTCGCGAGCTTCGGCGTGGCGAACAAAATGTTGCCCGGCTTGATGTCGCGATGGATCAGTCCGACCTCGAAGGCCGCGCGCAGCCCGTCCGCCGCCTGAATCCCGATGTCGAGCACATGGATCTCCGCGAGCTTGGATTGGAGGAGCATCAACCCGTCGAGCGAGCCTTTTTCGACCAGCTCCATCGCAAGGTAGAACTGCCCGTGGTCCTCGCCGAAGGAATAGACCTTCACGACGTTCGGGTGATTCACCGCCGCCGTCAGTCGAGCTTCGGCGGCGAGCTTCTCCCAGTCGGCCTCGCTCGAGGCGGCGTTGCTCTTGAGAATTTTCAGCGCGACCTTGCGCTGGAGATTGCGGTCGAGCGCCTTGAAGACCCAGCCCATGCCGCCCTCGCCGAGCATCTCCAGCAGCGTGAAATGGTCGAACTGGATGCGCGCCCGCATCGTCGCGCCGCACTCCGGGCAACTCACCTCCGAGAAGGGCGGCTGATCCGTTACGTCAATCTGCTGGCCGCACGCGGGACAGTTCTCCACAATCTGGGGGGTCGCTTCCGACATTCGGGGAAGGCTAGCACTCGCCGCCCAATCCCCGCAATTGCCGAAAACCACTCCGTCCATGCAGACCCACGAATTCCACATCCTTCCCGAGCAAGCCGGCGTGCGCCTTGATCGCTACATCGCCACCGCCATCGAGGGCCTCTCCCGCTCCCGCACCAAGGCCCTGCTCGACGCCGGCGAGGTCCTGCGAAATGGCGAGCCGGCCCGCGCCGCGGAAACCGTTCGCGCCGGCGACACGCTCGTCATTCGCATTCCCGACGCGACGCCCGTCGAGGCGCTGGTGGGCGAAGACATTCCGCTCACGATTCTCCACGAGGACTCCGACCTCATCGTGATTAACAAGCCCGCCGGGCTCGTTGTCCATCCCGGCGCGGGCAACGCCACCGGCACGCTCGTGCAGGCCCTGCTCCATCATTGCGACGACCTCTCCGGCATCGGCGGCGTCGAGCGTCCCGGCATCGTCCACCGCCTCGACAAGGAAACCAGCGGCTGCCTCGTCATCGCGAAGAACGATCTCGCCCACCAGTCGCTCGCCGCACAATTTTCCGGCCGCACCGTGGAAAAAACCTACCTCGCCATCGTCGAAGGCTCGCCCCGCCGCCGCTCCGGCGAAGTCAACGAACCCATCGGCCGCCACGCCGTGAACCGCCAAAAGATGAAGGTCACCACCGCGGAAAAAGGCCGCGAGGCCCTCACCCTCTACCGCGTGCTCTCCTCCGCCGACGGCCTCTCGCTGGTGGAATGCCGTCCGCGCACCGGGCGCACGCACCAGATTCGCGTCCACCTCAAGCATCTCGGCCACCCCATCGCCGGCGATCCCGTCTATGGCAAGCGCGGCAAATTCGAGCGCCACCTGCTCCACGCCTGGCGGCTCGCGTTCGACCATCCCCGCACCGGCGAACGCCTTACGTTCACCTCCCCGGTGCCCGCCGATTTTCCGCTCGTCCCCTCCGCCTCCGACGAGAAAGATCAAGCGCATGGATCGCCTGCAGCCCGCCATTGAAGCCGCGCTCCCGCTCCTGCGGGAAATGCGCGACGGCCTCGGCCCCCAACCCGCCGCCTCGCGCGCGGCCCTCGCCCGACTGGCCGCGTTGAAAGCCGCGCCGGCCCCGCGTTCGGCCGCCGCTCCCGCCGCAACGGCAACGTCCGGCACGTCTCCAAAAATCATCCCGACGCAGGAATGGACCCTCGACACCCTGCGCGCCACGGCGCTGGCCTGCGTCGAATGTCCGCATCTCGTGCGTTCGCGCAAGCAAGTCGTCTTCGGCGTCGGCAATCCCCGCGCGGAATTGATGTTCGTCGGCGAGGCGCCCGGCGCGGACGAGGACGAACAGGGCGAGCCCTTCGTCGGCAAGGCCGGCCAGCTCCTCACGAAAATCATCCAGACGATGGGCCACTCCCGCGACACGGTTTACATCGGCAACGTCCTCAAATGCCGCCCCGACATGCCCGCCGGCTCCACCGGCAATCGCAAGCCGAAGCCCGACGAAATGGCCACCTGCCTGCCGTGGCTGAAAAAGCAAATCGACCTCATCGGCCCAAAAGTCCTCGTCGCCCTCGGCGCCACCGCCGTGGAGGGATTGCTCGGCGAAACCCGCCCCATGAACCAGCTCCGCGGCCGCTGGCTCGACTACCATGGCATCCCCGTGATGGCGACCTACCACCCCGCCTACCTGCTCCGCAACCAATCGCTCAGCGAGAAACGCAAGGTCTGGGAGGACATGCTCCTCGTGCTGGAAAAGCTCGGCGCCCCGATCTCCGAGAAGCAGCGAGGCTTCTTTCTGAGTAAATAGTTGAGAGTTTGCGAGGCGGCGCAGCCGCGTATTCGACTCTCAGCTCTCAACTACCTCCGGCAGAGCCGCACAAAAAGCACCGTGCCCAGCGTCATGAAAATGATGTTCGGCATCCAGATGAGCAGCTGCGGAAAGGCATGCGCGTTGTCGCGGAAGGTATTCGCGACGATGATGAAGAAGTAATACGTGAACGCGATCCCGAGGCTGAGCGCGAAGCCGACCGAGGTCTCCTTGCGATGCGTCGTGATGCCGAGCGGCACCGCGACGAGCGCAAACGCGAGACATGCCAGCGAGGAGGAAAAGCGTTTGTGGAATTCCACCTTCGCCGCCAGGGGCTCGCCGCCGCCGCCCTTCGCGATGAACGCCGAAAGCTCCGGCAGCGTATAGGATTCCAGCCGCCGCCCGTGCATGTTTTGCTCGTAGAGCGCATCCAGCGAGATCGGAAAACTCCCGCTCTGCATCACGATGCCGTGCTGAATCTTGAAGATGTCGCGCGGGTCGTCCGAATCGCGTTGCTCGAAGCGCGCGTCGTAGAAATTCAGCATCAGCCGCTGATGTGCGGGATCGGGCACCAGCTCGCCGCGCTTCGCGAAGATCACCTTCACCGGGGCGTTGTCGTGGTTGATCTCGACGATCGTGAGATTCAGCAGCGTGTTACCCTTTTTCGCGCCCACATACACGCGCCGGTCGGGAAATTGATCCACCACCTCGTCGGCGGAAAAGAGCGCGATCGGGTTGTTCGTCGCCACCTCGAAGAGCGACTTCTGCATCGCCATCGCCGCCTTCGGCGCGACGTCCGCGTTGATCCAGAAGCAAATCCCCGTCATCGAAATCGCCAGCGCGAAGACCGGGATGCAGATGCGCGGAATGCTCACGCCATTCGAGCGCAGCGCGATGAGCTCGTTGTCCGCCGACATGCGGCCAAAGACCAACAGCAGCGCCGTGAGCAGCCCCCAGGGGATCGAGAACGTCAGCGAAAACGGCAGCACGAACGCCATGAATGCCACGACAATTTCCAGCGGCACGCTCTGGTTGATCAGGCGGTCGAGCAGCTCCTTCAGCAGGTTGCCCACCACGAGCACCAGGCTCAGCACCAGGACGCCGATGAGCATCGTGACGAACACATTCTTGCCTACGTAGCGGTCGATAATCTTCATGAACGGCGGAATCGGCAATCACTACGCGCTCGCGGCAGCCGAGTCAAAACCCACTTCCGATCCCGGGCTCAGGGAACACTCCGACAGCGCGACTCCGTCGCGCGCCGATCCAAGGAGGAACCCACACCGAAACACTCAAATCCCTCACCCAAAAAGAAATCCTATGAGCCTCTTCTCCCTCAACCTCGAGACCCTCCGCGATCTCTACCTCAACGAACTCCGCGACCTCTACAGCGCCGAGACCCAGCTCATCGACGCCCTGCCGAAGATGGCCGAGGCCGCCACCGCACCCGACCTCAAGCAGGCCTTTCTCGATCACCTCGAGCAAACCCATGGCCACGCCGAACGCCTCGAACAAATCTTCGACGAACTCGGCGAAAAACCCTCCGGCGAGACGTGCGACGCCATGAAGGGCCTCATCAAGGAAGGCGAGGGCTACGTCAAGGCCGGCGGCAGCGACGAGGTGCGCGATGCCGGCATCATCGGCGCGGCCCAACGCGTCGAGCACTACGAGATCGCCGCCTACGGCACCGCCCGCGCGCTCGCCCTGCGTCTCGGTGAAACCAGCGCCGCCGACCTTCTGCAGGAAACCCTCGACGAGGAAGTCGACGCCGACGCCCTGCTCACCGATCTCGCCGAAGGCCATGTGAACGCCGACGCCTCCGCGGCCACGCGATAATCCTGGCATCCCTTCGACACACATTCTGCGGCGGCGGGGGCGCGCATCCCCGTCGCCGCTTGTTTGGTAGGCGTCCCGCCGAGCCGCTTCTGATGACGCGGCTCACCGGGAGGATTCCCCCTGCCGCATTCATGACCTGAGAAGGATAAGGCCCCTCTTGCCGATCACCCCATCGCATCGTATGGGACTGACGTCAGGAGGCATGCTCCCATTCCGCCTCACCCCATTCGCATCGCCATGAAAGCCCTCCTCGTCCCCGCCGCCCTCCTCGTTCTTCTCGCCCCCGCCCTGCCCGCGCAGGATTGGGCCAAAGCCACCCTCGAAAAATCCCCGCGCCACGGCGAATGGGTTACCATCCCCGGGGGCGCGCGCCGCCTCCGCGCCTTCGTCGTCTATCCCGAGGTGAAGGGCAACGCGCCCGTCGTCCTCGTCATCCACGAAATCTTTGGCCTCACTGACTGGGCCCGCGACCTCGCCGATCAGATCGCCGCCGCCGGCTGTATCGCCATCGTCCCCGACCTCCTCTCCGGCCAGAGCTACGACGGCATCGACGGTGCCCGCGAGGCCATCAGCAAACTCCCGCCGGACCAGATCACCGCGGACCTGAAGGCCGCCATCGCCTACGCGCGTCAACTCCCCTCCGCAAAGGAAAAAGTCGCTGTCGCCGGCTTCTGCTGGGGCGGCGGCGAAGCCTTCCGCCTCGCCACGAACGACCGCACCCTCGCCGCCGCCTACGTCTTCTACGGCACCGCGCCGGAAAACCCCGCGGACCTCGCCCGCATCGTCATGCCCGTTTACGGATTCTACGCCGAGGACGACGCCCGCGTGACGGCCACCGTCCCCGCCACCGAGGCCGCGATGAAATCCGCCGGAAAAATCTACGAACCCGTCATCTACCCGGGCGCGGGCCACGGCTTCATGCGCGCCGGCGAAGCCCCCGACGCCACCGAGCCGAACCGCAAAGCCCGCGAAGCCGCCTGGGAGCGGCTGAAAGCGCTGCTCGGGAAGCTGTAATACCAAATTTAGGCCATGGCCGGCTCGCCGAGCCGACCCTTTTTTCGAGGCGGCGCTTCAGGGCTGCGTGGAATCGTCCGACTGGATCGGCGGTTTGGGGGCGAAGTCGTGGTGCGGGCGGGCGGGCTTTTCGAGTAGGGAGGGGGTCGGGCTGGGCGCGGCGGCGGGGGGCTCGACATGGCGGGGAGCGACGGGGTTCACGGTGGCGAATGACAACGCCGTTGGGGGCTGGGTCCATTGGTCGAAGGGGGCGGGCAGGCGGCCGAAAGCGGGGTTGCCGGGATTGAAAGCTGGGGCGGCGGGCTCCGGGGGAGTCGGCCTAGGACTTGGGGTGGCCGTGGGCTCGGCGAGGACGGCGACTTCGTCTTCGGCGAGGGGCTCCGGCGTGGGCGATGCGGCGCCGACGGTGACGACGGCGGAGGGCTGCGGGGCGGCGCCGTTGATGGTGCGGGTGTAGGCGGTGGCGGCCTGGAGGATGGACTCGGCGATGCGCTGGCGGTAGGCGGGCGTGGCGATGAGGCGGGAGTCGAAGGGGTTATCGACGAAACCGCCTTCGATGAGGACGCCAGGGATTGTGATGTTTTTGATGACGACGAAGCGGGCTCGTTTGATGCCGCGGTCGAAAATGCGGAGGTTGCGCACGAGCATGGAGTGGATGCAGGCGGCGAGGGCGATGTTCTCGGCGTCGCGGGCGTTGCCGGGGTTCAGCTTGAAGTCGCTGTAGCGGAGGCTGCCTTCGTCCATGGAGGGGACGCCGCGGGGTGCGAGGGCATAGGTTTCGATGCCGGTGGCGGTCGGCGAGGCGTTGCCTTTGTTGAAGTGGACGCTGATGAAGAGGGCGCCGGGGAAGTGGTTCGCGAAGCCGGCGCGATCCTCGAGCGGGATGAAGGTATCGGAGAGGCGCGTGGTCTTGACCTGAAAGCCGGCACGGAGCAGGAGGGCGCGGGCGCGGAGGACGACATCGAGGGTGTAGTCCTTCTCGCGGCCGTAGGGGCCGACGGCGCCGCTGTCGTGGCCGCCATGGCCGGCGTCGAGGACGATGGTGCGGATTTGCTGGGCGCCCTTGATTTTGCCGGGGCGCATGAGGGGTTCGATGATCTTGGTGACGTCCATCGCGGAGAGATAGATGCGGCCGCCATTGGCGCGGACGGGGAAGCAGGTGACGTATTTCACGCCGTTGATGCGGACCTCGGTGTTGCCGGCGCGTCCCTCGAGCAAACGGGTGGCGGTGCTGAGGCGGAAGCTTTTCGCGTCCGCGACGTCAGTGTGCATGCGGTAGAAGGCGGCGACGTCGGAGATGGGGACGTAGCGGCGCTGGTCGAACTGCGTGACGTGCCAAGTGGTCGCCGGCGCGGCCTGGCTGCTGCCATCGGCAGCCGCGGCGGGGCGAGGCAGCAGACTGGCGAGGAGCAGCAATGGAAACAAAGGGCGCATGCGGGCTGATAACGTGGGAATGCGCCGCGCGGGGCGCAAGGGCTTTTTGGCAGCACCGGCGCTACTTCGCGACTTGCACCAGTTCGGCGTCCTGTCCCAAAGTGCGCGTTCCCATGGTCGAGATTTCCAAGAGTTACGAGCCGACGGCGGTCGAAGAGAAGTGGTATGCGCAGTGGTTGGCGGACGGCAATTTCCACGCCGATCCCGCGTCGCCGAAGCCCGCGTTTTCCATCGTCATTCCGCCGCCGAACGTCACCGGCGTGCTCACGCTCGGCCACGTGCTCAACAACACGATCCAAGACATCCTCGCCCGCCGCGCCCGCATGCAGGGCCACGAGGTGATGTGGCTGCCGGGCACGGACCACGCCGGCATCGCGACGCAAACGGTGGTGGAACGCACGCTGCGCAAGAGCGAGGGCAAAACGCGCCACGATCTGGGCCGCGACGAATTTTTGAAGCGCGTGTGGGAGTGGAAGGAGAAGCACGGCGGCATCATCATCAACCAGCTGAAGAAACTCGGCTGCTCGTGCGATTGGGAGCGCGAGCGCTTCACGATGGACGCCGAATACGCCCGCAAGGTGCAGGAGGTCTTCGTCGATCTTTACGCCAAGGGAGCGATCTATCGCGGCAAGCGGATGGTGAACTGGTGCCCGGTGTCGCTCACCGCGCTCAGCGACGAGGAGGTGATTCCCAAGACGCAGCGGGGCGTGATGTATCACTTCAAGGTCGAGGTCGTGGAGGAACCGGGGATGTTCCTCGAGATCGCGACCACGCGGCCGGAGACAATCCCCGGCGACTCCGGCGTCGCGGTGAATCCGCGCGACCCGCGTTACGCGCATCTCATCGGCAAGCATGTGCGGCGTCCCCTGCCTCTCGAAAACGAGGCGGCGATCCCGATCGTCGGCGACGAGGCGGTGGATTTTGAATTCGGCACCGGCGTGCTGAAGGTGACGCCCGCCCACGACAAGGTGGACTACGAAATCGGCGCGCGGCATGGATTGGAAATCATCGACGTGATGAACCCCGACGCCACGATGAACGACCTCGCCGGCGCGGATCTCGCCGGCCTCGACCGCTTTGCCGCCCGCAAGCGCGCCGCGGAATTGCTCGCCGAGCGGGAACTCCTCGTGAAGGAGGAGCCCTACCAGAACAATGTGGGCTTCAGCGAACGCGCCGACGTGCCCATCGAGCCGCGCCTGAGTGAGCAGTGGTTCCTTAAATACCCCAAGGTCGGCGAAGCTCGCGCCGCCGTGCGCGACCATCTCATCCGCTTCTTTCCCGACCGTTGGGAAAAGGTTTACGAGCACTGGCTGGAAAACATTCAGGACTGGTGCATCTCGCGCCAGCTCTGGTGGGGCCATCGCGTGCCGGTGTGGTATCGAAACGAGGACTCCGACGAATCCAAAATCCAAAATCCAAAATCCAAAATCGTTTGCCAGGTGGAGTCACCGGGCGAGGATTGGACGCAGGACCCCGACGTGCTCGACACGTGGTTTTCCTCGTGGCTGTGGGCGCACGAGACGATGGACGCCGCGACGCGCGCGAAGTTCTACCCGACCAGCGTGCTCGTCACGGGACCGGACATCATTTTCTTCTGGGTCGCCCGCATGATCATGGCGGGCCTGGAATACACGGGCGACATCCCGTTTCGCGACGTGTTCTTCACCGGGATCATCCGCGATAAGGGCGGCCGCAAGATGTCGAAGTCGCTCGGCAATTCGCCCGACCCGCTCGACCTCATCGCGAAGTTCGGCGCGGACGGCCTGCGCTTTGGCCTCATGCGCATCGCGCCGCAGGGGCAGGACATCAAGTTCGACGAGCAGGTCGTCGTGGACGGCCGCAACTTCTGCAACAAGCTCTGGAATGCCTGCCGTTTCCGCACGATGCAGGGTCCGATCGATCCCGCCGCCGATCCCGCGCAGCACACGCTCTCGATCTTCGCGCACGACCTCCTCGCCAAGCTCGACGCCACCATCACACGCATCGACGAAGGCTACCGCGCCTACCGCTTCAACGACATTGCGCAGGCGCTCTACGATTTCGTCTGGGGCGAGTTCTGCGACAAGTTCATCGAGGTCGCGAAGGCCGATTTCTACGGCGACAATGCCGCCCGCAAGGCCGGCACGCTCGCGACCATCGACTTCACGCTGGGCCGCGTGCTGCGCCTGCTTCATCCCTACGCGCCCTTCCTCACCGAGGAGCTGTGGAACGGACTCGGCTTCGGCTCGACGACGATTCAATTCGCCGCCTGGCCCGCCGCCGGCCATGCGCTCGGCAGCACGAACGCGGACGCCGTCCACCTCGCGATCTCGCAGGCGCGCAACCTGCGCACTGGCTACAACCTCCCCTCGAACAAAAAGTTCGCCTGGGCGCTCCGTCCAGCCGCACCGTGGGTCACCGAGGAACTCGCCGTGCTGAAGATCCTCCTCAACGCCGAGCCGCTCGACGTCGTGGAATCCGCCCCCACCAGCGCCGCCGTCGTCGTCACGCCCATCGGCGAAATCTACCTGCCGCTGGAGGGCATCATCGATCCCGCCGCCGAACGCGCCCGCCTCGACACAGAGCTGGCCAAGGTCCGCGCCGAGATCGCCAAGGTCACCGCAAAGCTCGCGAGCGAAACCTTCGTCCAAAACGCCCCCGCCGCCGTCGTCGAGGAGCACCGCGAACGCCAGCGCGCCTGGGAGGAACGCCTCGACGCGACCATCCGCGCCCGCGAAGCCCTCGGCTAATTTCTCTCAACTCTCAGCTCTCAACCCTCCACTGCATTGAACAACCTCTACGTCTTCATCATGGCCGGCGGCAGCGGCGAACGCTTCTGGCCGATGAGCCGCAAACGCACGCCGAAGCACCTGCTCCGCCTCGTGAGCGAACGCACCCTCCTCGAGGAGGCCGTCCTGCGCGCCATCGGCGTCGTCCCGCCCGAGCGCGTCTTTGTCCTCACGAATTGCGACCAGCTCGACGCCTGCCGCGAAGCCGTCCCCTGCCTCGCCGCGGAGCAATTCCTCGCCGAGCCCGCGAAACGCGACACCGCCCCGGCCGCCGCGCTCGCGACCGGCTTTGCCCGTGCCCGCAATGCGAACGCCATCTGCGCCCTGCTCCCCGCGGACTCCGTCATTCACGACACCGCGACCTACCAGCGCCAGCTCCGCGACGCCGCCCACACCGCCGCCGATTCCGACGCGCTGCTCACGTTCTCGATTCCGCCCTCATTCGCGGCGACCGGCTACGGTTACCTCAAGCTCAGCGCCGACCTCGCGCCCGCGCCGGGTGGCAGCCGGGTGAAAACCGTCGAGCGTTTCGTCGAGAAGCCCGATCCCGACACCGCCGAGGAATACGTCGCCAGCGGCGGCTACGGCTGGAACGCCGGCATGTTCGTCTGGCGCGCGGAGACCTTCCTCGCCGAATGCGATCGCCTCACGCCACCTCTCGCCGCCTTCATCCGCGAATTTCCCGCCGGCGATCCGACGGACTTTCTCGCCGAACGCTTCGAGCGCCTGCCCAAGATTTCCGTCGATTACGCGATCATGGAGCAAGCGCAGGCCGTGCTCGCGATCCAGGCGGAATTCGACTGGGACGACGTCGGCACCTGGACCGCGCTGCCCGCCCACCTCGGCCACGACCAGGCCGACAACACCCTCAAAGGCGCGCACGCCGTGCTTGACTCGCACCACAACATCGTCGTCTCGAACGGCCGCACCATCGCCCTCTGCGGCGTGAGCGACCTCGTCGTCGTCGAGACGCCAGACGCTGTGCTCGTCTGCCACCGCAGCGCCGTCCAGCGAATCAAAAATCTCCAGCCGCTGCTTCCCGAGGAGCTGCGATAACCGCCGTCAGCGCGTCGCGCTTTCCGCCTTCAGCTCCGCCGCGATTTTCTTGAGGATCACGCCGTAGCGCGTGCCCTGCACGTCGAAAAGCTCGGTGTCGGAATCCGCGCCGAACGTATGCCGCACCGCCATCGAGCGCACGCGTAGTGCATACGTCTGCGGCCCCTTCGGAACGATGTAGAGCGTCACCCGCGTCGTCGTGTCGTTCTCCTGCCAGTTCCCGTAAAGGATGTTGCCCATCACGCCGCCGGCCCGCTCGAACTCCATCCGCCCCGGCCCCTCGCCCTTGAAGTCGAACCCATGCCGATCGAACACCTCCTCCGCCTTCGTTTCGATCTGGCTCTCGACCACGCCGGTCACGATCACCTGCGCCTGTCCGGTCGGCGTGCCACCGCCGATGCTGCTGCACCCCATAAGGGCGGAAAGAAGGACGAGGCTCACAACCAGGCTCAACGAAAGTCGCATGGCGATCTCACTAGCATAATATCTCGAAGGGCGCGAAAGGGCTTTTGTGATTGCAGATACGCGCCGGCTTCGCCGCGAAAACTTGCGCCTCTCCGTCGTGCGCCGCACCAGAAATTTCTTGTAACTTCACGCTTCGGAGTCGAGTATTTGCGGCTCTTCCGAGCTTCGGGAGAGCCGGCGCGGCCCAGCCCGCGCCCCGACGATTGCCTCGTGGTGTAATGGTAGCACTGCAGATTCTGGATCTGTTTGTCATAGTTCGAATCTATGCGAGGCAGCCACTTTGAAGGGACGAAACGGACGACCGCGTGCGCGTAATTTTTAAACTTCTGCGCTCCGTCTTGTGGGCGGCCCTTCTCGCGGTGGCGATCTTCGCCGCCCTCGCCTTCTGGCCCGCATCCTTCTCGCCGGAGGTCCGCATCGCCCCTGCCGCGGGCTACGCCTCCGCCCGCGCCCGGGCCGCCGCCTTGCTTGCGCATCCTCCGGCCGAGGTTCGCGCCGAATGCCGCAGCTTCATCCTCGATCATGGCCAGCGCACCCGCGACGCCTATGTCCTGCTGCACGGCCTGACGAATTGCCCCGCCCAATTCCGCCGCTTCGGCGAGGAACTCTACGCGCGTGGCGCGAATGTCATCGTCCTCCGCCTGCCCGACCACGGCTTCACGAATCGCATGACCAACCAGGCGGCAAATCTCACCGCCCGGGGCATGCTCGATGTCGGCAACGAAGCCGTCGATCTCGCGCACGGCTATGGCGAGCGGGTCATCGTGATCGGCCTGTCGATCAACGGCGTCACCGCCGCGTGGCTCGCGCAGCAACGCGCGGACGTCGATGTCGCCGTCGTCGTCTCGCCGTTCTTCGCACCGAACGGCCTTCCCGACGCCGCGATTCCGCCCCTCACGAACCTGCTGCTCCGCCTTCCGAATGCCTTCATCTGGTGGGATGCCGAGAAAAAGCAGGCCCTGCCCGGAAGCCCCTACAGCTACCCGCGCTTCGCCACCCGCTCCATCGGCGAAACGATGGCGCTCGGCCTCGACGTCTTTCACCGCGCGCAAACCGCCGCGCCCCTCGCCCGACATATTCTCCTCGTCACCAGCTCCGCCGACACGGCGATCAGCCACCAGCGCGTCGCTGCTCTTGCCGCGCTCTGGAAAGGCCGCGCCACCGCGCTTTCCTTCCCCGCCGCCTGGAAAATCCCACACGATTGCATCGATCCCGCGCAGCCCGGCGGCAACATCGCCCTCGTCTATCCGCAGCTCCGCGCGTGGATCGACACCGCGCTCCGATAGCACTTTTTCCTTCGCGCCTTCGCGCCTTCGCGGGAGATTGAAGCATGCTCCAGCCGTGGATGAACGTCGCCGACCTCGCGCCGGGCGATGCGAAATGCGCGCAGCTCGATTGGGCGGACTTCGAGCTCCACCGCATCCGTTCGCGCGCCGATCCGTATTTCTGGACCGCCTTCGAAGCGCTCTGGCGGGAATTCGGCGCCAAGGGCGAAATGGAGCAAGCCGA
>Ga0070661_100002296_pt1 | contig 13127 bp, 10 predicted proteins | sample KBSC43metaG_FD_64663 | JGI IMG/M metagenome (GOLD analysis project Ga0070661, IMG submission 64663) | Corn rhizosphere microbial communities from Kellogg Biological Station, Michigan, USA - KBS C4-3 metaG | ecosystem: Host-associated > Plants > Roots > Rhizosphere > Soil ...
TCGCCAGCGAATTCCAGAGCTACGGCCTCAAACCAGCTCCGGGCATGACCAGCTACCTCCAATCCGCCGACCTCGTCGCTCCCAAACTCGACGCCCACGCCACTCTCCAGGTCGGGGACGAGACCCTCCATGAGGGCCCGGACTTCTTTCTCTTCTCCTCACATGGAGCGTCCGCTTCCGGAACCCTCGTACGCATCGCTGCCGCGGCAACCCCACGCGCCGAACTCCCCGCCAACTCCGCCGTCCTCGTTACCGGAGCCGCCGATCCCAAAAGCCTTTTCCCCGCCATCTCCGCTCTTCGCCGCGCCGGGGCCTCCATCATCCTCATCCCCGAAACGCCCGCCCTTAGCGCTCTACCGCAAATGATGGGCGGAGAAACCCGCGTCAGCATTCACCTCGCCGACGACCCGCCGCGCAAAACGCCGACCGTAATCCTCATTCACGCGGACGCGACATCGAAGCTCTCCGCAGCCGACGGTGCGCAGATCGCTGTCACCATCCACGAGATCCCGCAAACCAAACCCCGCCAGACATTCAACGCCATCGGCTATCTTCCCGGCACCGACCCCTCCGCAGGCACCATCCTCCTCAGCGCGCATCTCGACCACCTCGGCGTGGGTCGCCCCGTCAATGGCGACTCCATCTACAACGGCGCCAACGACGATGCCGCCGGAACCACTGCAGTTCTCGAACTCGCCCACGCTCTGGGTGCCGGACCTCGCCTCCGTCGCAGTGTTCTGTTCGTCTGCTATGGATCGGAAGAGCTCGGCGAGCTCGGCTCAACCTACTTCGGCAAGCACCCGCCCGTGCCGCTTCACGATCTCGTCGCCAACCTCGAATTCGAAATGATCGGCAACCAGGATCCCAAAATGCCGCCCGGTGTTCTCATGCTCACCGGCTGGGATCGTTCCAATCTCGGCCCCACTCTCAAAGAGCACGGCGCTCTACTCGGCCCCGACCTCTATCCCGAGCAGCACTTCTTCGAGCGCTCTGACAACTACGCGCTCGCGCTCCAGGGCGTAGTTGCGCACACCGCGGGAGGATGGGGAACTCCGCCCACCTACCACCAGCCCAGCGATGACATGGTCCATCTCGATATCGCCTTCATGACCCGCGCTATCCAGTCGCTCATCGAACCCGTTCGCTGGCTGGCCGACAGCGACTTCCACCCCACATGGAACCCTGGAGGCGCGCCAAACTCCAGCAACTAATGAGCGGGGCAGGTTACTACTCAGGAAGGAGTACTTGAATCTAATCGTCAACACCGTCGCATGATCTTCAAGCGGCGCGCCCTCCGCGAATCGCCGGAAATCGTTAAGAAGCGACTGGGCCGATGCACCGAATCAAAAAATGCTTGGAGATGCCAGAGGTCCCGTAATCGTCTTCCCTGGCTGACCTATGCCCCTCCAGTACACCGTCGGAATAGAGAACGAGTAGCGCATCGGGCGCGGAAATTACTCAATCCCGCATGGAGCCTTTTGCCCTATAATCGCCCCACCTCTCCTAATATCAGGGCTCCGCAGCAACCTAAGACCAATGAACGGAGTTCGTCGTTTACTTTTTGCGCAGGTCTGCGCGTTGCTTTCTGCTCCGGTTGTGAGTGCCTTCCAGGCACCGGCGCCGGTGTCTTCGGAGTCACCTATTCGGTTCGATCTGAAGCATCTGCCTTTCCGCCTGCAGACCAATGAGAGTCCGGCGCGTAACGCACCCGAGAGCATGGCTGGAGGCATTGCGGTATTCGACTACAACGGCGATGGCCGGCCAGACATATTCTTCGCCAACGGCAGCGACCTTTCCATCATCCGTAAATCCGATCCCAAGTACAGCGATCGTCTTTATCGCAACAATGGCGACGGAAGCTTCTCCGACGTGACCGAAAAGGCCGGCCTTTCCGGTAAGGGTTTCGACATCGGTGTAGCAACGGGAGACTATGACAATGATGGACACCCCGATCTCTTCATTGCCGGTGTTCACGGGAATTTGCTTTATCACAACAATGGCGACGAAACATTCTCAGACGTCACCGGCATTTCGGGCCTTGGCAATTCGATCGATCCCGAATACGGTCCGATCTGGTCGATTACCGCCGCATGGGTCGACGTGAACAACGACGGAATGCTCGACCTGTTCGTTGTGAACTACGTTCAATGGCACTACGAACCGGTTTCGCGATGCATGGTGGAGGGGGCGCCGCAGTACTGCCACCCACGCTATTACAAAGGAATGCCAAGCCAGCTCTTTCTCAACGAAGGCAAAGGCAAGTTCAAGGATGTTTCGAAAGAATGGAGTATCCGTGAAAACGTTGGTAAAGGCATGGGGGTTGGCGTCGCCGACTTCGATCGCGATGGCAAACCCGATCTCTTTGTGACCAACGATGCCGAGTTTGCCTTTTTCTTCCACAACCTCGGCGATACCTTCGAACAGATCTCGTTCCAGACGAACACTGCGGTCCCTGAGGATGGCGCCTTAATCTCTGGGATGGGACTTGATTTCCGCGAAATGAGCGGCGATGGCTATCCGGATATCGTGTATGTCGCCCTGAACAAAGAAACGTTTCCGGTTTTCGAGAACACCGGCAAGGGCACTTTCAGCGACATCACCGGTTCAAGCGGAATGTCCCGCCTCAGCATGAAGATGGCCGGATTCGGTGCGGCTCTTTACGACTTCGACAATGACGGACGGAAAGACCTGTTTGTCTCGCGGGGGCACGTGGCGGCCATCCAGCCTCCAGGCGAAACCGTACGGCAGCCCAACACGGTTTTTCGGGGCCTTCCGAATAAGCAATGGGAGCCGCTGACTGAACAGGCCGGATTCATTGATGAGACAGCCGCGCGCCATCGAGGATGTGCCTTTGGCGATTTCGACGGCGATGGGCGCGTCGATATCGTTGTAACTTCGATGGATCAGAATGCCGAGTTATGGATGAATCAAAGCCCGAACTCCGGACACTGGCTCGACTTCGCCTTGCAGGGCGTAAAGAGCAATCGTGATGGAATTGGCGCGACGATCAAGTTGGAGACAAAGAGCCGCACGCAGTACAACCACCAGACATCTAGTGTGTGCTATGCGTCATCGAGCCTCGGCCCCGTTCACTTCGGGCTTGGAGCAGAAACATCCGCGACCGAAGTAATGATCTTCTGGCCAAGTGGAATCGTACAGCGATTGCACAACGTCGCCGCCGACCAGGTAGTGAGGGTCATCGAGCCCTATGAAGCGCATAAATGAGGTGGGTTGATGGCCGACCGGCCAGTCATCCTGTATACTCCGGACGATTCCACTTGAGGGAGGGTTATTCATGCGTTTCCAGGCAATTATGAAGGCCGCGTGTGCCGCGGCGCTGGGCGTGGCCGTGATGGCTTCGCCACTTCGCGCTCTGTCACAGGGCAGCGACACGATCTTGAAACCGGCGGACACGCAGAAACTGCTTCCGGCTAGCGTTTACTACAAGGCGCAGTCGGCTCCAACGCAGCTCCGCAATTCCGGCGGCATCAAGTTCTCTGACGGCTTCTACGTTCTTGCGACGCTGGTCGATACCAGCGGTTACTCGAGCGATGTGGCCGCCAAGTACCAGGCATACTTCATCAGCGAAGTTCTGCTGAAGTTCGGAAGCGAGACGCTGCCGGCCGGAATTTACGGCGTAGGCTTCATCCCTGGCGACAAATTCGTGGTAACCGATGTGGGCGCGCACGACATATTCACAGTTGGATCCCAGACCGACGAGGCAATCAAACGGCCCACGCCATTACAGGTAATGGCCGATCCCAGCGGTGGCTTTCGTCTGTACTCAGGTCGCAAGTTTGTAAAGTTCTCAAGATAAACCGCACCGATTTCATGACGAGCGCAGACCTCCGGGTCTGCGCTTTTGTTTGCGGGTGATCCCTGCGGGTGTGATTCCCAGCACATTCCCTGAGCTTCTTCCCTCCTTATCCTGACCTCTATTCCGCGGAATGCGAGGTTTTCCCATGCCTCTGAAGCTGATTGTGAACAAGGAAGCAAAGACGGTGGATGTCCCACCCGATACGCCGCTGCTCTGGGTGTTGCGCGACGTTCTGAACCTGAAAGGCGCCAAATACGGTTGCGGCATCGGCGTCTGCGGCGCGTGCACCGTGCTGGTGGACGGGCGTCCAGTGCGGTCGTGCTTGACCCACGCGGGATCCGTCGCCGGACAGCAGATCACAACGATCGAGGGCCTCTCGGCTGAAGGGCAACACGCAGTGCAGAAGGCCTGGGAAGAGGTTGACGTGGCGCAGTGCGGCTACTGCCAGTCGGGACAGATCCTCGCGGCAGCTGCGCTGCTCGATCGGACTCCGAACCCGACTGATGCTGAGATCGACGCGGCGATGAACGGGAATCTCTGCCGCTGCGGGACCTACCCGCGCATTCGCGAAGCTATCCACCATGCGGCGAGTGCTGCCGCCGACAGGAAGTGAGGAGGCCGCCATGAAAATCAGTCGCAGGTGTTTTTTGCAGATGTCAGCGGTCGCCAGTGGCGGCTTCATGCTCGGGCTCTATGACCGTCCGTGGGCAAAAGCTCAGAGCGGCCCGCAGCTCACTCCGCAGGCATTCATCCGCATCGCTCCCGACGGAATCGTGACCATCATGGCGCGCGGCCCGGAGATCGGTCAGGGTGTGCGCACGATGCTGCCAATGCTCATTGCCGAAGAACTGGATGCTGACTGGAGCAGGGTTCGCGTTGAGCAGGCTGATCTCGACGAGGCCAAGTACGGTCCTCAGTTCGCAGGCGGCAGCATGTCAACGCCGATCGGCTGGGAACCTATGCGGCGAGTGGGAGCGGCAGGGCGGCGAATGCTTATAGCAGCAGCGGCAGAACATTGGGGAGTTCCGGCCGACGAATGCGCGACAGAAGCAGGCCGTGTGGTCCATGCCAAATCGGGCAAATCCGCGGGATATGGAGACCTGGCGGATGGCGCCGCTAAGATTGCTGCGCCGAAGATGAGCGAAGTGAAGCTCAAGGATCCAAAGACCTACCGAATCATCGGAAAGTCGCAGCGCGGCGTCGACAATCACGCGATCGTGACCGGCAAGCCGATATTCGGCATTGATGTCGAACTTCCGGGGATGCTGCATGCCGTGATTCAGAAATGCCCTGTCTGTGGCGGCAAGGTAAAAAGCGCGAGTCTGGATGCAGTCAAGAAGATGCCGGGTGTTCGGCATGTTCTTGTGATCGAGGGAACGCTTTCGACCGCGACCATCGTGCCGAATGAGCCTGGGATGGAGCCCGGCGTTGCGATACTCGCGGACATCTGGTGGCAGGCGCAGCAGGCACGCAAGGCACTGAAGATCGAGTGGGATTTCGGTGCAGGAAAGGCGCAGAGCAGCGAGGCGTTTGCGAAGCGGGCGGCGGAACTGCTGAACGCAGAGCCTGAGAACACGATGCGCAGCTATGGCGATATAGATAGGGCGTTGAAGAGCGCGGCCAAGGTAGTTGAGTCGACATATTCCTATCCGTTCATCGCACATGGAACGCTCGAGCCAATGGGAACGGTGGCTTCGTGTAAGAACGGCAACGCTGAGCTCTGGACCACAAGCCAGACTCCAGGCGAAGGGCGGATGCTGGTGGCAAAGACGCTTGGGATCAAGCCTGACGCAGTAACGGTGCACATGATCCGAGCGGGTGGGGGTTTCGGGCGGCGCCTGATGAACGATTACATGGCCGAGGCCGCGTGGCTGTCGAAACAGGTGGGCGCGCCGGTGAAGCTGTTGTGGTCGCGCGAGGATGACTTCACCCACGATGCCTATCGCGCCGCAGGTTTTCATGGACTGAAGGCTGGGTTGGATGCCAACGGAAAGCTTGTCGCTTGGCGCCAGCACCTGGTCACCTTCGGTGAAGGCGATGATTATCCCGCGGGAACGGAGATCGACAAGCTTGAATTCCCCTCTGGCCGGGTGCCGGCATATGCGCTCTATACGTCGCAAATGCCCCTGCTGCTTCGAACTGGATGGCTGCGGGCGCCTGGAGTGAACGCGATCTGCTTTGTGGGTCAGTCATTCATCGATGAACTGGCTGTGGCGGCAGGTCGCGATCCGCTGGAATTCCAGCTCGAGTTGCTCAGCGCGACCTCTGTACCGCTCGATAAGCCGCAACAAGGCGGGGATGCTCCGCTCAACCCCGAGCGGCTGAAAGGCGTACTGGAGTTGGTGGCGGAGAAGGCAGGCTGGCGTGAGCGGAAGAAGACTCCGGGCCTCGGCATGGGCATCGCCGCCTACTTCTGCCATTTGGGCTACTTCGCCGAGGTAGCCGACGTCTCCGTCGACGCGCAGAACCGGGTAACGGTGAATCACGTCTGGGCAGCGGGAGACGTGGGTAGTCACATCATCAATCCGCGAGCGGCAGAGAACATGTGCTACGGCGGGATCATCGAGGGACTCAGCCACATGGGGCAGGAGATCACGCTGATAGATGGGCAGGTGCAGCAGACGAACTATCATCGGCATCCGATGCTGCGCATGCGCCACACGCCGAAAATCGACCTCTTCTGGCGGCTCACAGACAATCCGCCCTCAGGACTGGGAGAGCCCACGCTTCCGCCTATCCTGCCGGCAGTCGGAAACGCGATTTTTGCAGCAACCGGGAAGCGGGTGAGGACATTGCCCCTGCAAAAGAGCGGGTTCAGCTTTGCCTAAGGGGCTGGTGAGCCGAATCAGACGCATCCAACCCCGCGGGTATAATCGCACTGTGTCGATCTCGCCTGCGACCACGCTCGATTCATCGGGGGCAGCCGCAAAGCTGACTGCGCTCGAAGATCGTCTGCGTTCGCTCGGCTCGATGATGGTTGCCTATTCCGGAGGCGTCGATTCCGCTTTTCTCGCCGCCGTAGCCCATCGTGTACTCGGCGATCGCATGCTTGCTGTCCTGGCCGATTCGCCCAGCCTCTCCCGACGTGACATGGAACAGGCCAGAGCATTCGCTGAAGCGCAAGGTATCCCGCTTCGAGTTATCCAGACCGCGGAACTCGACAATCCTGAATACCAGCGTAACGACGCCAATCGCTGCTTTCATTGCAAGACCGAGCTTTTCGAAGGCATGAAGAGACTCGGCGCAGAGCTTGGGTTCACCCACATCGCTTACGGTATGAACGCCGACGATCGCCGCGACTATCGCCCCGGCCAGCGCGCCGCCGAAGATCATGAGGTGCTAGCCCCGTTGGCTGACGTAAATCTCACGAAGCAGGAGATCCGCTCGCTCGCCAAAGACGCCGGTTACACGCTGTGGGATCGCCCAGCTGCTCCCTGTCTCTCATCCCGCGTCGAGTACGGCCGAACCGTCACGCGTGAAGTTCTCGACCAGATCGAGCGCGGCGAAGAGAGCCTGCGTCAGCTTGGTTTTCGCGAATTCCGCGTACGCCACCATGGTGAGATCGCCCGGGTCGAAATTTCCCGCAACGAGATGCCTCGCGCGCTGACTATGGAGATGATGGACTCCATCTCTTCCGAACTCCGCAAAGCCGGTTTCAAGTACGTCACGCTGGACTGCTCCGGCTTCCGCTCCGGTTCCCTCAATGCCGTCCTTCCCGCCGAAGTCCTACTGCGTCGGGGCGCGTGATCGCCCCTCTCCCGCGGCAATGCCGCTGAGCCGCTTACAATTTCCTTGATGCGAATTGCGTACCTCGATTGCTTCTCCGGCATCTCCGGCGACATGTTTCTCGGCGCTCTCGTCGATGCCGGCGTACCTTTCTCACTTCTTGAGAGCACCGCGGCGGCCCTGAACGTGGGCGCGCGCCTTGAAACCCGCAAGGTCACTCGCGGCGGTCTCACTGGAACCAAAGTCGACGTCATCACGGATGAAAGCCACGATCACGCTCATCCCGTTCAGGATCACCAGCACGAGCACACTCACCCCGTGCAGGACCATCAGCACGAGCATCCGCACGCTCACGAACATTCGCACACCCACGATCATCCACATGAGCATGTCCACACTCACGAACACGCCCACGCCGACGGCACGGTTCATGCGCACGAACACTCACACCTGCCGCACCGCTCGCTGTCCGCAATTCTCGGTATCATCAAGGAAGCTCCACTCTCCGAAGCCGTGAAGGCCCAAGCCTCGCGTGCGTTTCAGCTCCTCGGCGAGGCTGAAGCCCGCATCCACTCCATGCCCGTTGAGCATGTGCATTTTCATGAAGTCGGCGCCGTCGATACGATCGTCGACATCGTCTGTTCTGCCGTCGGATGTGAGCACCTGAGAGTAGATCGCTGGCTCTCTTCTCCGCTCAACGTCGGCAGCGGCACAGTGAACTGTGCCCATGGAACGTTGCCCGTCCCTGCTCCAGCGACGTTGGCACTTCTCGGCGATGTGCCCATCTACTCTGCCGGGCCTCCCATGGAGCGCGTTACGCCGACAGGCGCGGCTATCCTCCGCATGCTCGATGTTGAATACACCTCGCTTCCGGCCCTTCGCGTTTCATCGACGGGATACGGCGCGGGAGGACGCGACACTGCCGGTCAGCCGAACCTCCTGCGCCTTCTCGTCGGCGAGGAAGCGTCACAGCAAAACACTCCGGAGTCCATCGCCATACTCGAAACCGTAATCGACGACTCCAGCCCCCAACTCATCGCATATGTCAGTGAACTGCTACTCGAAGCAGGCGCGTGGGATGTTTATCGCATCCCAGTGCAGATGAAGAAGGGCCGCACCGGCGTAAACCTATCCGTCCTTTGCCACCCCGATCGGATCGTCAATCTTCGCGACCTGCTCTTTCGCGAAACCACTACCATCGGCATGCACTGGCGAGTTGAGAACAAGATCTCCCTTGCTCGCGAGTTCAAAGAAGTCCAGACCGAGTGGGGTCCGGTGAGAATCAAAATTGCGCGTTGGCCCTCGGGTGAGATTGCCAACGCGGCACCGGAATACGAAGACTGCCGAAGCCTTGCCGTCACTCATTCCATTCCGCTGAAAGTCATCACCGAGCAGGCCCGTAGCATCTTTGCCGCTCGCGAGGAGAAGCGCTGATGAACCGCTCACAGATTGAAGCGCTGCTCAACGATGTCCAGACGAACCGCACATCTGTCCCCGATGCACTCGAACGTCTGAAAGACCTGCCCTTCGAAGACCTCGGCTTCGCCAAGCTCGACCACCATCGCGCACTCCGCACCGGCATGCCGGAAGTCATCTTCGCCGCTGGGAAAACTCCCGACCAGGTGGCGCGCATTTTCGCGCATATGGCCAAAGCCGGCGGCAACGTGCTCGCGACCCGCGCCTCTCGCGAATGCTTCGAAGCCGTCAGCCGCGTCGAACCTCGAGCTATCTGCCATGAAGCCGCTCACGCCATCACTCTGGAGCAAACCAAGGCTCCCGCCGGCAAGGGCACCGTCTGCGTCGTATGCGCCGGAACCAGCGACTTGCCCGTCGCCGAAGAAGCTGCCATTACAACCCGGCTCATGGGAAACACGACCGAGTTAATCGCCGACGTGGGTGTCGCGGGTATCCACCGTCTTCTCGCCCAGAAACAATCGCTTCAGTCCGCGCGCGTGCTGATTGTTTGTGCCGGAATGGAAGGTGCTCTTCCCACCGTCGTCGCAGGATTGGTTCAAGCGCCTGTTCTTGCAGTGCCAACCAGCGTCGGCTACGGCGCATCATTCGGCGGAGTCGCTGCCCTCCTTGGAATGCTCAATACCTGTTCGCCTAACGTCTGCGTCGTCAACATCGACAACGGCTTCGGTGCCGCCTGCATCGCCTCGCTCATCAATCACTTGGATTGACCAGCCGCGAGCGATCGCATCGATTCCGGGACCACCAGCACATGGCTCCGACATCGCTTTGATCCGCTCGAAGTGATCACTATCACTGTGTGCCAACCCCTCCGCCACCAATCATTTGTCTAGCCGGTCGCCGAGGGGTCGCCTGTGGCAAAGTCCAGAGTGCCGCAAATCCGCAGAGTCTCGCAGATCTTCTTTCTGCTTCTGTTCCTTGCCCTCCTGATTCTGACCACGATGCGTTCAGCAACTACTGTATCGGCCGACATCCATCTGCGTGGACCGGTCCGGATGTTTTTCATCCTCGATCCGTTGGTCGCCATCACAAACGCCCTTGCCACGCACTCGCTCTATCGCGGGCTGCTGCTAAGCCTCATCGTTCTCGTGCCCACACTCTTCCTGGGCCGCTTCTTCTGCGGCTGGATCTGCCCCATGGGCACTCTCCAGCACATGGTCGGCAGGCTCAAGTCCGAGGCAAAACGCGGCAAACAGCGCATTGAGTCAAACCGCTACAAGCGCTGGCAAACCGTCAAGTACGTTGTTCTTCTCGCCGGCCTCGTCGCATCTGTTTTTGGTTCGATGGTGATTGGTACACTCGACCCCTTCAGCCTTCTCGTCCGGTCCTTCGGCCTTGCGCTGTTGCCCGCCATCAACCTCGGAACTCGCGCGGTGCTCATTCCGTTGGAGCATAGCCATATCCACGCAATCAAGATATTCGGCACGTACGCGAACACCGCCCTGCAACGAACAGTCCTCGATCTTCGGCAGGCTCACTTCAGCCAGGCAATTGTGCTCGGCCTGCTCTTCATCGTGATCCTCTGGGCCAGCATGCGCGTCACCCGCTTCTGGTGCCGGTCCATTTGCCCTCTTGGAGCCCTGCTCGGCGTAGCCTCGCGCTGGTCTATTCTCGGCTTGCACAAAGATGCGTCAAGTTGCGATAAATGCAATCGTTGCCTTCTCGATTGCCAGGGTGGTGACGACCCCATCGGCGGAGTGCCCTGGCGAAAATCCGAATGCCTGATGTGCATGAATTGCGTCGGCACTTGTCCGCACGATGCTCTGGCGTTTCGATTCTTTCGCAAAGAAGATGAGGTCGCATTCCCCGACATCGGTCGTCGCCGAACTATGACAGGGCTCGCCGCCGGAGTTGCTGCTGTTCCGCTTATGCGCGCCAACACGGGCCTGGGTAAGAGTCGCGACGAACGGCTTCTTCGGCCTCCCGGTTCTGTAGATGAGCCTGACTTCCTCTCCCGCTGCATTCGCTGCGGCGAGTGCATGAAGGTATGTCCCAACAACTCGCTCCAGCCGACACTGACTGAGGCTGGACTTGAAGGCTTGTGGACTCCGACGCTCGTACCTCGCATCGGCTATTGCGAGCCAAGTTGCGTGCTCTGTTCCGAGGTCTGCCCAACCGGGGCTATCTGGGAGATTACGCCGAAAGAGAAAGGCTGGGTTGCCGGCGGCGCGACTCAGAAGAGCCAGCCTGTCCGATTGGGCACCGCCTTTTACGATCGCGGCCGCTGTTTGCCGTGGGCACTGGCGACAGAATGCATCGTCTGCGAAGAATGGTGCCCCGTTTCACCGAAAGCAATTTACATCCAGGAAGCTCAAGTCATCGATTCTTCCGGAATGACCAAAACACTCAAGCAGCCTCGCGTCGATCCAAGTCGCTGCGTGGGCTGCGGCGCCTGCGAGTATGCCTGTCCGCTTCAGGACAAACCAGCTGTGTATGTAACGAGCATCGGCGAGAGCCGTTCCCCCAGCAATCAGATCCTGCTGAAAAGAGGTTAGAGAAAGGGTAGAACGGCGTCCATGAAGCGATTCAAACTCATGTTGGCGGTATCGCTGATCAGCTTAATTGCATTGGGGGCTCTCGCAGGTTGCAAAAAGAAGGCCGCCACACCGTTTCCCGCATCGGGCGTCGTCGCAGGTTGGGATAAATCAAGTGAGACACGAACCTTTGAGCCCAAGGATCTCTGGCAATACATCGACGGAGATTCCGAGCAGTACATCCAGGCCGGCGTGGTCTCTACATCAACCTCCGACTATAAGTACAAGGGCCAACTGGAAGCAGTGGTCGACGTCTACACGATGAGCGGACCGGACGGCGCGCAGACGATCCTTGAACGAGGCCAAACCAAAGACGCCAAAGCCATCAACATCGGCGATCAGGGACTGCAATATGCCCAAAGCGTGACATTCCGCAAGGGCGCACATCTGGTCCGCATCGTCGCCTATCAATCGAATGCCGACTCTATGCAGTCGCTCGCAGCTCTGGCACACGGGGTCGAAGCAAACCTGTGACAAAGCCAAAGCTCAAGAAAGGAATAGCCATGACCAGCCGACGTGAATTCATGAAGGAGGCAGCAACGGGAGCGCTCGTTCTCGGAGCGCAAAAGGGTCACGCGCTCACGCGCGGACTCGATTCCCGCTCAGAATCGAAAGCGAAGGTCGTAATCGCGCGCGATCCCGCTCTTCACGGCGCCGATGGCAAGCTCGATTCAGCGCGTGTGGGTTCCCTTCTCGACCGGGCGATTTCCGCTTATACCGGCCACCGTCGACCGGTTGACGCATGGAAGCGGCTCGTAGTCGACGGGGGCGCAAAAGACAAGGTCATCGGCCTGAAAACGAATGGGCTCGGTGGTAAAGGAATCTCCACGCACGCGGTTCTCGTTCTCGCAATCGCGGAGCGGCTCCAGCAGGCTGGGGTGAAGCCTGGCAACATTCTCATCTGGGATCGCAACGCCCGCGATCTGCAAGCCTGCGGGCTAACCATCAACACGGATCCCAATCAGGTTCGCTGCTTCGGATCCGACGTCTCAGGATTTGAAGATGCAGTCGAGATCTGGGGATCATCGCGCGTGCGTTTCTCGAAGATTCTCACGCGCGAGTGCGCCATGGTGATCAATCTCCCCATTCTCAAGGACCACAGCATGTCGGGCGTCACGTTCGCCATGAAGAATATGTACGGCGTCGTCGAGCGGCCTCAGGATCTCCACGCGAACGGGTGCAATCCCGGCGTTGCCGACCTGAACGCGTTCCCGACGATCCGGCAGAAGATCAAGCTCACCATTGGTGACGCGATGACCTCGGTCTATGACGGCGGCCCTGGCTTCCGGCCTGAGCATCTGTGGCAGCCGAACGCACTCATCGTCGGCGAAGATCGCGTCGCCATCGATCAAATCGCATGGGGAATTCTGGACAAGAAGCGCGCTGAGATGGGCCTCAAGACTCTCGAAGCTGCCGGCCGGCCGCCCCGGTACATCGCCACCGCTGCCGACTCGGCACACGCGCTCGGCGTGAACGATCAGCAGCGCATAAAACTGATCGAGATTTGAGCAAAGGCAAGTTATGCCCGACGAGAACCAACCGATCATCGCGCCGCCTGCAGCCAAAGCAGCTGGTCT